>Ga0068707_1001903_pt1 | contig 14686 bp, 11 predicted proteins | sample YNPNPMetaG_FD_66600 | JGI IMG/M metagenome (GOLD analysis project Ga0068707, IMG submission 66600) | Anoxygenic and chlorotrophic microbial mat microbial communities from Yellowstone National Park, USA - YNP NP MetaG | ecosystem: Environmental > Aquatic > Thermal springs > Hot (42-90C) >...
ACCTGGCCAGGACCCTTCCGTCCACCCCTTGAATCCGCTTGACGACCTGAGGCACCACGACGAACCCGCCGTTGGCCACGGCGCTGATCACCACGAATTGCTGAAGCGGCGTCACCAGATTGAACCCCTGTCCTATGGCGAGCGAGAGGGTCTCGCCCTGGTGCCAAGGCTCGCCGAAGCGCTTCTTCTTCCATCCCGATGTGGGAACCAGCCCTGGTTTCTCCTGGTCCGAGTCGAACCCTGTGGGCTGTCCCAGACCGAATCCCTTGGAGTACTTGGCGAGGCGATCCACCCCCACCATCTGCCCCACCTGGTAGAAATAGACGTCGCACGACTGGACGATCGCCTCCCGCAGGCGCATGAACCCGTGGCCTTCCTCTTTCCAGCACCTGTAGTCCCTGTTGCCGAGGGTATAGTGCCCGGTGCACAGCAGGGCCGTGTCCTTGGTGATCACCCCCTCCTCCAGTCCGGCCACCGCGGTGATGATCTTGAAGGTGGAGCCGGGAGGATACTGGCCTGTCAAGGCACGATTCGTCAAGGGGCGATGGGGATCCTCCATGAGGGCCCGCCACGCCTCCGGTGTGATCCCCTCGGAGAACTGGTTGGGATCGAACGAGGGACGGGAGACCAAGGCCAGGATCTCCCCTGTCCTCGGATCGCCTGCCACGATGGCCCCGGCTCGGTCCCCGAGGGCCTCCTCCGCCTCCTGCTGCAGGGACATGTCCAGTGTCAGGACGATGTCAGCCCCCGGCTCGAAAGCCACCTCCTGGAGGATCGCCAGTTGCCTGCCCTGGGCATCTACCTCCACCTGCAGTCCGCCGTCCCTGCCCCTCAGATAGGGCTCGAGGCTGCGCTCGACCCCGCACTTGCCTATGCGGTCCCCCACCCTGTAGCCCCTCCCCCTCCAGTTCCTCAGGAGATCTTCGGTGATCTCACCCACGTACCCGAGCAGGTGAGCCCCTGTCTTCCCGTAGGGATAGGAGCGGCGCGGCTCCACCTCGACCCAGGTCCCTGGGAGGTCCAAGCGGTTGGTCTCCACCCATGCCACCTCCTCCCACTTGAGCCCCTCCTTGAGCATCACCGGACGAAACGGGGCCCTTCTCTTCGCCTCTCTCAGGCTGGCCGAGACGGCCTGCACGTCCATCTGGACACCCTGCCCGAGCCTTTGGATCATGGCGCCCGGGTCCGTGATCTCCACCGGGACCGCCATGAGGTTGAAGAAGGGACGGTTGTCCGCCAGGATCTGCCCGTTTCTGTCGAAGATCAGCCCCCTGATGAAGGGGATCCGAAGCAGGCGGATCCTGTTCTTGTCCGACAATCTCTCGAAGGTCTCGCCTTCCAGGATCTGGAGCTGCCAAAGACGCGCCACCAGGACCACGAAGGCCAGGGATATCGCCACAGAGGCCCACACAAAGCGCCTCTTCCAGATGGCCCCCAAGTCCTGCTCGTCGGAAGGCACGAATTCCACGCTCGAACGCCCCCCTTCAGCCCCCTTCCGGAAGATCTACCCCCTGAGCCCCTGCAGGCGCCTCCACCCCTTGCCGGAGAGGCGATCCACGGGCCCGGCGATTCGGATCAGCGCAGGGCTCAGCAGCCCCACCACGAGGGATTGGAGCAATATGCGAGGCAAAGGCCCCCACTGCCCCCACCCCCATCCCTCCGCCAAGGTCTCCGCGCCGACCCAAAGCACCCCGTATGTCGCACCGAACCAGAAACCGACCAACACCTGCGCCAGAACCCCGTCCACGAACACCCCCTTGCGGAGCCAATGGCCGCCCAGACAGAGGAGGACCGTGAAGAGGGGGGTCAGTCCCTGGATCCCTCCCGAGAAGACGTCCATGGCGTAGCCCAGGGCGAACGAAAGGATGAGCCCTCGAACGGCCTCCATGCGAAACGCCGCATAGATGACCAGAGGGAGGATCAGGGCCGCCTTCGCGTAAGGGATGGCCAGTGCCCTGAACAGGGTGGTCTGCAAGGCGATCATCACGAGCCCAAGGCAGAAGAGGGCCACTGCATTCATGCCGCTTGCCTTCCTCACTGATTTCGCCCCTGGAGGCCCCCCTCCTCCAGGAGGATCATCACCTCCTCCAACCGATCGAAATCCACCTGAGGGGAGACCTCGACCTGCTGGAAGAGCCCGTATCCCTCCTTGGAGACCGATGTGACCGCCCCTACGAGGAGACCCTTGGGATAGACCCCCCCCAGCCCGGAGGTGATGACCCGGTCCCCCTCCGCCACCTCCTCGGTCCTGGCCACGTATTTGAGGGAACAGGCGCCCTTTCTCCCCATGCCTTCCAGCACCCCACGGGCCCGGGTCCTCTGGATCATCACGTCCACGCCGCTGTTGCGATCCGTTATCAGCATGACCTTGGAGCTGCGCTCCGCACACTCGACGGTCTGTCCCACCACCCCCTCGGGCACCACCACCGGCATCCCCCTTTTCACCCCGTGTGCCAACCCCTTGTCGATGATCAGGACGTGAAACCACCCCGTGGAGTCCTCCCCGATCACCTCCGCGGGCAATGTCCTGAGCTTGGAGCCGCTCTGGAAATCCAGCAGCCTTCGAAGCCGCTCGTTGGAGGCCTTCATCTCGTGATATTCCGTGAGCTGCTGCTCCAGTTCCCAGATCCGCTCCCTCAAAGCGCGATTCTCCCTCTCCACCGCCACCAGCCCCAAGTAGCCGTCCCAGAAGGCCCGCGCGCCCTTGAACCCGGCGGAGAGGGCCGACTGCATCGGCCTGAGGACCCCGTAGAGGGCCTCTTCGAAGGGCCCCATCCCCCCAGGCTGCCTCCTGTGCGAAGAGATGATGCCCAAGGCCATCAGTATCAGCAATATGGAGACCCAGAGTGTCCGATACTTCCGAAGCCACATGTCGGTTTCCGGACGGCCGGAAGGTGTTAATCGATCAAGTACGCAAGAGGACTTCTTTGAACAGATGGAGATCGTCCAAGGCCTTGCCTGAACCCAGCACCACGGTGGTCAACGGATTGTCCGCGATAGTCACGGGCAATTCGGTCTCCTCCCGCAGCAACACGTCGAGACCTTTCAACAGGGCCCCCCCACCCGTCAGGACGATCCCCCGATCCACGATGTCCGCCGACAACTCCGGTGGCGTCTGCTCCAGCACGACCTTGACCGTCTCCACGATGGCATTGAGGGGCTCGGCGATGGCCATCCGTATCTCCTCCGAGCCGATGGTCAAGGTCTTGGGGATCCCGGCCACGAGATCCCTCCCCTTGACCTCGATGGTCGTCTCCTCGTCCATGGGATAGGCGGAGGCCACGGTCATCTTGATGGTCTCGGAGGTGCTCTCTCCGATGAGGAGGTTGTATTTGCGCTTGATGTACTGAATGATGGCCTGGTCCATCTTGTCTCCGGCCACGCGCACGGATTTGCTGAAGACGATGCCGGACAAGGAGATCACCGCCACCTCGGTGGTGCCTCCTCCCATGTCCACGATCATGTTGCACGTCGGCTCGGTGATGGGAAGGCCGGCCCCGATGGCAGCCGCCACCGGCTCCTCGATGACGTATACCTCCCTCGCCCCGGCCGATTGGGCGGACTCCTTCACCGCGCGTTTCTCCACTTGGGTGCACCCCGATGGGACGCAGATGATGATCCGAGGCCTCACGAGGCTCCTGCGATTGTGGACCTTGGTGATGAAATGGCGCAGCATGATCTCGGTCACATCGAAATCGGCGATCACCCCGTCCTTCATGGGGCGAATGGCCTCGATCTCCTCGGGGGTCCTCCCGAGCATCTTCTTGGCCTCCTCCCCGACGGCCACCACCCTTTTGATCCCGCGCGAATCCCTCCTCACCGCCACGACCGAGGGCTCCATCAGGACGATCCCTTTGCCCTTCACGTAGACCTTGGTATTGGCAGTGCCCAGGTCGATGGCCATGTCATTGGAAAAGAGGCCGAATACGAAATCCAGCATGACCGGTGCTACCTCTTGATCCCGAGTGGTCCCAAGGGAGATGAAACTGAACGCCCCTCTTGCGGTCAGCGCAACCAGCATAGCAGAGACGCCCGTAGGTTTCAAGCACCCCCACTTCAATACCTTGTAATCGCTGGAGTGTTGTCATCGAGGGAAAGAGGCGGGCGCTCGCGCCTCCCGCAGGGGCCACGCGGCGTCCCGGGTCAGATCTCGTGCCGGCATCCCTCCCAGAAGCTCCGAAGCCGCACCCCGCTTTGGGCAGCGGTCTCAGAGAAACGGCCTCAGCTCCCGGCAGGACACGGCCCCCTCCCGCAGGATCCTCATGGGCGATCTGGTGCAGTCCAGCACCGTGGAAGGCACCCCCCCGGAGGTGGGCCCGGCATCCAGGATCAGGTCCGCCCCTCGCCTTATCGCGGCAGAGAGCTCCTCGACCCTGCTCGGGGCGGGAGAACCCGACACGTTGGCACTGGTCCCCGTCAAGGGGGAGTCCAGAAAGGCCACCAAGGCCACTGCGACGGGATGAGCTGACCAACGCACGGCCACCCCCCCCGTGGGCCCCACCAGGGCCTCCGGGATCCCTCGCCTCGGAGGGAGGACCAGGGTCAGTGGCCCCGGCCAGAAGGCCTCCATGAGGGCCAGGGCCTTGGCAGGGACCTCCGAGGCCAGGGCCCCCACCCTTTCCATCTTGTCCACCAGACACAACAGGGGCATGTGCGGAGGTCTCCCCTTGATCCTGCATACCCTCAAGACGGCCTCGCGGCTCAGGGCGTCCCCACCCAGGCCGTAGAAGGTCTCCGTGGGGAACACCACCACCCCCCCCTCCTTGAGGAGCCGGGCCCCCTCCTCGAGGAGGTCGGTGTCGGGATTCTGGACGTCGATCCTGTAGACCGGGGCCGGGGGTGCGCTCTCCATCAACGCTCCTTGGAGGTGTCCCCTTCCTGTTCCACCCGGACCGCCTTCTCTTGCACAGAGATCGCCATCTGGCGCCTGGCCGCCACCAAGCGCTCCCGGATCTGCGGCGACCCGAGGCCCAGGATCTGCCCGGCCAATATCCCTGCGTTGCGGGCCCCTGCCACGCCCACGGCCATGGTCGCCACAGGCACCCCCGGAGGCATCTGCACCGTGGAAAGGAGGGAATCGAATCCCCTCAAGGGAGAGGAGTCTATCGGGACCCCGATGACGGGCAACACGGTGTGGGCCGCCATCAGGCCGGCCAGATGGGCCGCAGCCCCAGCCCCGGCGATGATCACCTGGATCCCCTTGCCCGGCGCCTCCTGGGCCAGACGGATCGCCCTGGCCGGGTCTCTGTGGGCGGAGGCAACGGTCATCACAGAGGGGATACCCAGCTCATCCAGGGCCGACTTGGCCTCCTTCATCACCGTCAGGTCCGAATCGCTCCCCATGACTATGAGGACCGTCGCGCCATCCATCACCGGCCACCTCCCGACAAGCGGTCCAGGGCCCTTCGTCCGATGTCCCTGCGGTAGTAGGCCCCATCCCACCGGATCCTCTCCACCGCCCGGTAAGCCCTCTCTATGGCCTGCCTCACATCCTCCCCCAACGCCGTAACACCCAGCACGCGCCCGCCGCTGGTGACGATCCGCCCGTCCCTCTCGGCCGTGCCCGCGTGGAAGACCACCACATCATCCATCCCCTCCACCTCCTCCAAGCCGGAGATGGGCCTTCCCTTCTCATAAGCCCCGGGATACCCCTGAGAGGACATCACCACGCATACGGCGGCCCTGGGGTCCCAGCGCACGGAGACCCCCCCCAACTCGCCCTTCACCGCCGCCTGGAGCAGAGGCACCAAGTCGCCATCGAGCCGCACCAAGAGGGGCTGCGCCTCCGGGTCCCCAAGCCTCACGTTGAACTCGAGGACCTTGGCGCAACCGTGGGAGATCATCAGCCCGGCGTAGAGGACCCCCTTGTACGGGCACCCCTCCGTGGCCATCGCCCTCACCGTGGGCAGCATGATCTCGGCCATGATCCGATCTTGCAGTTCAGGCGTCACCACCGGGGCAGGCGAGTAGGCACCCATGCCCCCGGTGTTGGGCCCCTTGTCTCCGTCATATATGGCCTTGTGGTCCTGGCAACTGGGGAAGGGCAACACGGTCACACCGTCGGTCAAGGCCAGAAAAGAGGCCTCTTCCCCCTCCAGGAAATCCTCCAGCACCACGCGCTGCCCTGCAGGACCGAAGGCCCTCTCCACCATGATCCTATCCACCGCGGCCAAGGCCTCCTCCACAGTGAGGCAGGGAAAGACCCCCTTGCCCGCTGCGAGCCCGTCGGCCTTGACCACGATCGGGGCGCCCCTCGCCCTGATATGGGCCCTCGCCCCGTCGGGATCCGAGAAGAGCTCGAATCCCGCGGTGGGGATCCCGTGGCGTCTCATGAGTTCCTTGGCGAATGCCTTGCTCCCCTCCAGCCGGGCCGCACGGCCGCTCACCCCGAAGACTCCCAGGCCTCTTTCCTCGAACAGATCGGCGATGCCCCGCACCAGAGGCTCCTCCGGACCCACCACCGTCAGATCCACCGCCTCGGCCGCGGCAAAGTCCGCCAATCGACCGATCTCATGGGGCTCAATGGGAACGCAGCGGGCGAGCCTGGAAATCCCGGCGTTGCCGGGGGCACAATAGAGCTCGCTCACCAGCGGACTCTGACGGATCTTCCACACCAGGGCATGCTCCCGCCCCCCACCCCCTATCACCAGGACCTTCATCTGGACAACCTCGCCCTCCCCGAAGATCGAATCAGCCATCCACCCACGGTCTTTCTCCCCCTTCCCCCTCTGCCTCCGAAGGCCGGGATTTGGGAGGCCATCGGCGAGAGAAGTACTCGGCGATGCTCCTGTCGTATTGGCTCGTCCTCCGGAACGCCTTATGGGCCAGCCTAAAGGCGGTCTCCTCGGAGACCGCCCCCTGGTTGCGATCCATCTCCTCCAGGATCGTCGGGTAGTCCTCCGGGTCCACCACCACCACGACCCCTGAATGGTTCTTCGCTGCGGCACGGATCAGGCACGGCCCCCCGATGTCTATGTTCTCCACGGCCTCTTCATGGCTGAAGCCCGGACGCGAGACAGTGGACTCGAACGGGTAGAGGTTCACTACCACCAGGTCTATGGGGAGGATCCCATGGCTTGCAAGCTCCCGGAGATGGTCCTCTCTGTCCCTCCTGGCCAGGATCCCCCCGTGGATGAAGGGGTGGAGGGTCTTCACCCTCCCGTCGAGCATCTCCGGAAAGCCGGTGACAGTCGCCACCTCCCTGACCTTGACGCCTCCGTCCAGCAGCGCCTTGAAGGTCCCCCCTGTGGAGAGTATCTCCACCCCCATCCTCTCCAATCCCGCTGCCAGCTCCACGATCCCCCGCTTGTCCGAAACGCTCAGCAGTGCCCTACTGATCCGAATCATCTCCTCCCCCTCATCCCCTTTCCGAATCCCCCTCGGCTCGTCATCCAAGTCCGTTGTCACTGGCCCGTTGAAAAGACCGCAAGCGACTCGGGCCCCCCAGGGATAGCGCTCACCCGGGCCCCGAGAGAAGGGCCCTTACTTGGTCTTCCACTCGAAGACGCCGTCCCATCCCGGCTCGGGGGGTGAGGCCTGCAGCGTGCGGCACCGCTCCAGATAGATCGTCGAGGGCGTGTCCTGCCCCTTGAGGGCCAACACCCTCTGGAAGGACTCCATGGCCCGCTCCCACTGAAGCTCTCGATAATATCGCAGGCCCTGGGAGAAGACCTCGATCCAGGTCCCAGCGGGGGAGCCGTCCCCCTTTCGGCCAAGCACCTCGTAGAGCGTCACCGGCTTGGCCTTGCCCTTGACGCGCACGCAGTCCAGCTCCCTGCACACCAGCAGATCCTCGACGCGCTCGTGGGTGAACTCGCTGATGATGATGTGGGTCCCGTATTGTTTGTTGAGGCCTTCCAGTCGCGAGGCGAGGTTCACCGCGTCTCCCATCACCGTATAGTCGAACCTCCTCTGGGAACCCATGTTTCCCACGACCATCTCCCCGGTGTTGACGCCGATGCCGATGTCGATGCGCGGCATCCCCCTCTCCTCCCAGCTCATCTGGAGCTTGGCTAGCTCGTGCATCATGTCCAAGGCGGTGAGGCAGGCCCGGATGGGGTGATCCTCCTGGGGGAGCGGGGCCCCGTAGATGGCCATGATGGCGTCCCCGATGTACTTGTCCACGGTCCCTTCGTGCCTGAATATCACCTCGCTCATCTCGGTGAGGTATTCGTTGAGCAGGTGGACCAACCCCTCGGGGGTGAGGGACTCCGAGATCGTGGTGAATCCCCGGATGTCGCTGAACAGGACCGTGAGCACCCTCTGCTCCCCGCCCAGTTTCAAGGCATTGGGATCCTTCAGGATCTGGTGGACCACGGCAGGGGTGACGTAGGCCTGGAAGGCCCCCTTTATCTTGCGCTTCTCGCGTTCCTCGTGGATGTACTTGAAGATGCTGACCCCGAGGTAGCTCATGGGGATCATCAGGCTCGGATAGATGACGTTGAGCCACGCCCCCCAACGCACCAAGACCAGGGTGTTGACGTAGAGATTCGCCCCGAAGACCCCGAGCATGAAGGCCCCGCCGGCTATGGGAGGGAGCCTCGCGAAGAGCCATCCGAAGCCCAGACCCAGACAGACCAGCAGGAGCATGTCCATCAACGAGGCCCACTCGGGCCGCAAGATGAAGTCCCCTTTTATGACATTGTCTATGACGTTGGCGTGAACCTCGACCCCGGGGAAGACGCTGGCCAGGGGGGTGACGCGCAGGTCATAGATCCCGGTGGCCACAGCCCCGACCAGGACGATCTTGCCCCTGATCTCCTCAGGGTTGAACCTGTCCCTGACCACATCCGAGGCGGAGACATACGGAAAGGTGCGGTCCTTGCCTCGGTAGTTGATGTGCATGAATCCCAGTTCGGTGGTGGGGATCCAACCCCCCTCCCACTGGATCCCCGCCACGCCGTACTCCTCGAGATGGATGATCCACTGGGATGGATCCCCGCTGAAGCGCAGGGTCTGAAGGGAGAGGGGCAGTAGATAGTGCCCCCGATACTCCATCACCAAGGGCACCGAGCGCACCACCCCGTCGGTGTCCGGGATCATGTTGAAGTAGCCGAAGGCCCGCGCCGATCTCTCTATGACCGGGATGTTCCCCTTGATCAAGTAAGGCCTGGGCACGAAGGGGGCCCCGACCACGGAGCGCCCCTTGCGAACCACTGGATAGGCGCTCTGTGCCAGGATCGGGCTGTCCTCTCGAGGGGCAGCGGCGAGGGCCTCGGGGACCTCCTCGGGGTTGGTGAAGAAGAAGTCCCCCAGCACTACCTTCTGGGATTCCCTTATTGCGCGGGCCAAGACCTCGTCTGGATGCATGGCCTTGGTGACGTCCCTCAGAAAGCGGTCCATGTCCGGGTTCTTCTTGGCCAACTGGTTCAGGCGGCCCCGAAGCTCCCCCAACAGCGGAAGCTGGCCAACGGAGACCGTGTCGGCATAGAGGGCGTCCAGGACGCCGAGGCGCTGCTCGGGCTCGGCCCAGATGACATCCAGCCCTATCACCCGTGCGCCGGCCTTGCTCAACTTCTCGATCAAGTGAGCCATCACCACCCTGGGCCATGGCCACTGCCCGAGTTCCTGGAGGCTCCTCTCGTCTATGGCGACTATGACGACCTGCCCTGTTGTGGGTATCTCCCCGCGCCAGCGGAGGCGGAAGTCATAGGCCTTCAGTTCGAAGAGCTGGAGTATGGGAGGCTCCAGGAGATAGAGGAGCACCAGCACCAAGGAGAGGGCCGCGCTCACCCTGAAGGCAGTCCACTGAAAGATCGGTCTGAACCGTCTCGGCATGGGAGCTTCTCCATCCCCGAGGGCCGACGAGGCGCCGCGGCTGAGGCGAAAGAAGTAAAGCGCACTTTCCCATGAAAGTCAACCTGAGGTAATCTTTCGATTTAATCGCCAAAGTGGAGGGGCACCCTCGTCCACCCTTTCCGTGCGTGCATCCCGGGATCTTCGTGCGGATTCGCGCCTCCCGAGATCCAGGACGGGTTGCCACCCCGCCCCCGGTCTGATAGGATGGGATCGCTGCCGCAGGCAGTCCCTTTCCGTGCGGCAGGATCCCCTGTTTCATCCCGGCCCGAAACGGCGTGCACGAAGATGGAAGAGAAGGGGGAGTTCGCGGAGGTCACGGTCACGCTCCCGGTGGAGAAGACCTTCTCCTATCTCGTCCCCCCTTCCCTTCGCGCAAGGGTCCGGCCCGGCTCGCTGGTCTGCGTGCCTTTCCGGACCCGGGTGGCGGCCGGGGTGGTGCTGCGCATCCACACAGGTCCTCCCCCTGGACAGGAGCTCAAGGAGATCATCCAGGCCCTCGGGGAAGACCCGGTCTTCGATTCCACCGAGCTCGCCTTCTATGGATGGGCTGCCCGGTACTACCTGCACTCCATGGGCAGGGTGTTGAGGGGTGCCCTACCGGCTGACCTCCAGGACCGGGCCGGGCCCCCTGCCGGCAGGACGAGTTCTCCCCGTGCCTTGTCAGCCACCCTCACGGAGCAGGGGAGGCAATGCCTCGGAGGCGAGGCGGCGCGCACCAGGAGACTGGGGCGGAGGCAGGCGGAGATCCTCCGATTGCTCGAGACCATGGGGTGCCTCTCCGTGACCGAAATCGGGCGGTGCATTCCAGGCACCCCTCGAGCCCTTTCCGCTCTGGAAAGGAAGGGCCTGGTGAGCGTGAGGAGGGGGGAGCGCCTCGCGGCGGGCGAAGGCCCCGCCGAGACGGCAGGGGAGCCGCCGCCCACCCTCACCCCTTTGCAGGCCGGGGCCATGGGGCCCATCGAGAAGGCGCTCTTGCGAAGGGAATTCGAGGCGTTCCTCCTCTGGGGGGTCACCGGGAGCGGCAAGACCGAGCTCTATCTGAGGGCCGCGGATCTCTGCCTCAAGGAGGGGAGGCAGGTCCTGGTGCTGGTCCCGGAGATCTCTCTGACCCATCAACTGGTCCAGGAGTTCAGGTCCCGTTTCGGATGCGCCATAGCGGTCCTCCACAGCAGGCTTTCCCGGCGGGAGAGGGGGCAGATGTGGCATGCCATCCACAGATCCCAGGTCTCCATCGTCCTCGGGGCCCGCTCGGCCCTTTTCGCCCCCTGCCATCGCCTGGGACTCATCATCGTGGACGAAGAGCACGACGGCTCCTACAAGCAGGAGGAGGGCTTCAGGTACCAGGCCAGGGACCTCGCCTTGATGCGGGGAAAGGCCTCCAGCGGCGTGGTCCTCTTGGGTTCGGCCACCCCGTCCCTGGAGACCCTTCACAACGCCCAGACGGGCAAGATCGGATGGCTCACGCTGCCCGAGCGCGTGGAGGGGCGTCCCCTCCCCCAGGTGGAGGTGGTGGACCTCAGGCGGCAAAAGACGGGGGGCGGTCGAGAAATCCTCTCCTTGCGGCTGCAGGAGGCCATGGAAGAGACCATGGCGAGGGGGGAACAGACAGTGCTGTTTCTCAACCGCCGGGGCTACGCCACCTTTCTCCTGTGCCCTGACTGCGGTCACGTGTTTAGCTGCCCCAACTGCGCCGTCAGCCTCGTGCATCACCTCTCCCACAGGGCCCTCCAGTGCCATTACTGCGGCTGGCACCAGCCCTCCCCTGCCCTGTGTCCTCGATGCGGGGGGACGGAAGTCAAGGACCTCGGGGTGGGGACGGAAAGCCTGGAACAGGCCGTGAAGGCGCGTTTTCCCCGAGCCAGGGTGCTGCGCATGGACAGGGATACGACCTCCGGGAAGGGCACCTTCGGGGAGATCCTCAGGGCATGGAAGAAAGGGGAGGCGGACGTCCTCATCGGGACCCAGATGGTGGCAAAGGGACATCACGTCCCCAACGTGACCCTCGTCGGAGTGGCGCTGGCGGACACTTCCCTGAACCTGCCGGATTTCAGGGCGGCCGAGAGGACTTTCCAGCTCCTGGTCCAGGTCTCGGGACGGGCGGGCAGGGGGGAACGCCCCGGCCGTGTGATCATCCAGACATACTGCCCGCAGCACCCGAGTATCGTCTACGCGGTCACCCAGGACTATATGGGCTTCGCACGTCGCGAACTGGAGGCCAGAAAGGCGGCCGGCTACCCGCCGTTTCGCCACCTCATCCTGTTTCGCCTCTCCGGCCCCCGGGAGGAGGAGATCGCCTCCTTCGGGCGCCTCTTGGGGGAGGCGGGCCGCAGGCTGTGCGCGGGGACCCGGGGGGTCGCCTGCCTGGGCCCCTCTCCCGCACCCCTGGCACGCGTCAAGGGGCGCTACAGGTGGCATCTACTGTTGAAAGGAGAGTCCAGGAGCGAGCTCCACGAGGTGGCGAGGGCGCTCATGGGATGGGCCCGCCAACGTCTCTCATCCAAGAGGGTCCGGCTCACCGTGGACGTCGATCCCCAGTCATTTCTTTGAACCTCACGGGGCCATCCTCCGCCCCTGCTCCTCGGAGGGGGACTCCTTGACAACCGCACACAACGTGTTAGTCTAGAATTGTCGCTAGGGGTGGTCCACTGAGAGTCGCGCCACGGGGCGTGACAACCCTTAGAACCTGATCTGGGTAATGCCAGCGTAGGGAAGCGACACCGCGAGCGATTCGGACGCTGTCGGTCTCCGACCCCTCCACGGGGCGCGAGGCGGGCGGTGCTCGATTGCGAGGCCGCTTTTCCTGCTGGAGAGGCGGCCTGACTTTTTTTGGTGGCCCGGATGCCCTTGGAAGGCGCAGGAGGTCTGATGCCCAAGATACGGGTCCTGATCAACGAGGGCGCCGTGGAGCTGGATGAGGGCGCATCCCTGGGGGCGGTGAGGCGACGATTCAAGCCCGACGCGGATCTCGTCATTCACAACGGGTTTCCCCAGGCAGGGGACCTGCCTCTGAAGGACGGAGATCGGGTGGTGCTCATAAGAAGGGGGGAGATTCCCTCGGCCCAGGAGCTCGAGGCCCTCATGGTGGCCCGCCACAGCCCAGGTGTGCACGAGAAGGTGAAGCTCGCCCGGGTGGGCATCGCCGGCTTGGGGGGTCTCGGCTCCGCGGTGGCCGTGGCCCTGGCGAGGGTGGGCGTGGGGACTTTGGTCATCGCTGACTTCGATGTGGTGGAGCCCAGCAACCTGAACCGCCAGCAGTACTTCGTGAATCAGATCGGGATGCCCAAGGTCCAGGCCATGACGGAGAACCTCGCCCGCATAAACCCTTATGTCCTGGTGGAGGGGCACCAGGTGATGCTCCATCGGGGGAACATCCCCGCGCTCTTCGCTTCGACCCCCATCATAGTGGAGGCCTTCGACAAGGCCGAGATGAAGGAGATGCTCATCTCCACCGTCCTCGGGGGCATGCCCGGGCACACCGTGGTCGCGGCCTCGGGTGTGGCCGGCTACGGCCCCAACAACGCCATACGGACCGAACGGATCGCCGACAACCTCTACGTGGTGGGCGACCAGGTCTCGGCCGCGGGGCCCGGCTCCGGGCTCATGGCCCCGAGGGTGGGCATAGCGGCCCACCATCAGGCCAATTTGGTCCTCAGGCTCATCCTGGGAGAGGAGGGCCTGGAGATGCAGGAACAGGGGTGAGACCGATGGAGACGCGGAAAGTGGCGCGGGCGGTTATCCTGGCGGCCATGGCGGTGGCCCTCTCCCCCATCTTCATCCCAGTGGGTTTCGTGAAGGTCTTCCCGGCCCAACACATGATCAACGTGATCGGAGGGGTGATGTTGGGCCCCTGGTATGCGGTGGGGGTGGCAACCGCGGCTGCCATCATTCGAAACCTCCTGGGTGTGGGGACGCCCCTGGCCTTCCCGGGGGGCATGATCGGGGCACTCATGGCCGGCCTCGCTTACAGGGCCTTTCGCAGCCTTTACCTGGCAGCGGCCGGGGAGGTCGTAGGCACGGGGCTCCTGGGCGCCATGGCGAGCCTGTGGATAGTTGCGCCCTTAATCATGAAGAAGACCATGGCCGCCTCGGTGCTCGTGGCCGCCTTCGGCCTGAGCACCCTTGCAGGATCGGCCATTGGAGTCGTGGCACTGCACATTCTTCGCAAGGCCGGCATCTGGCAGCCATGATAGAGCTGAGGGACGTGCGTTACAGATACCCCGGGGGGGGGGACTCCTGCGCCCTGGACGGCTTGAATCTGGAGGTTCGTGAGGGGGAGTCGGTCCTGGTTGCCGGGGCGAGCGGCTCTGGCAAGTCGACCCTGGCATACATCCTCTCGGGCCTCATCCCCCATCTCCTTGGGGGGGAGCTTGCAGGCCAGGTGCTCGTGGCAGGAAAGGACGTCAGAGCGTGCAAGCCGGCAGAGCTTTTCCCCTCCGTCGGCTTGGTCCTCCAAAACGCCGATGCCCAACTGTTCAACCCCACCGTGGAGGAGGAACTGGCTTTCGGGCTCGAGAGCCTGGGCATCCCGGAAGAGGATATCCGCGACAGAGTCGGACGCACTGCAGAGCGTTTCGGGATCGAGCACCTGCTGGGGAGAAGCCCCTCTGAGCTCTCGGGCGGAGAGAAGAGGCTCGTGGGCATAGCGTCTTTGGCCTCCATGCCCAGCCCCACACTGGTCCTGGACGAGCCCCTGGCACACCTGGACGAGTCCTCCCTGGCCAGGCTGACCCAGGCCCTCCACGGGCTTCGTGCGGAGGGCAGGACCATCATCATAGTGGAGCACAGGGTCCAGCCCCTGCTGGAGGAGGTGGACCGTTGCCTGATCCTGGAGCACGGCAGAGTCTCCTTCGAAGGGGCCCCTGGTGAGGCCAGGGTGGAACTCACGCGC
>Ga0068707_1001904_pt1 | contig 14685 bp, 13 predicted proteins | sample YNPNPMetaG_FD_66600 | JGI IMG/M metagenome (GOLD analysis project Ga0068707, IMG submission 66600) | Anoxygenic and chlorotrophic microbial mat microbial communities from Yellowstone National Park, USA - YNP NP MetaG | ecosystem: Environmental > Aquatic > Thermal springs > Hot (42-90C) >...
GCGACCACTTTTGTCGCTCAACTGGTGGGTACCCCCCGGATTAACTTGGTGGAAGCCCACCGCGAAGATGATACCCTATATATTAGCGATAGCCCCGTGCGTCTGCCCCTTCCCCCGGGCCGCGACGTCCCCCCTACCTTGCTGGTGGGGGTGCGCCCCGAGGATGTGCGTATTCACGCGGAGGGAGAGTTCCTGGCGGAGATCGCTTTGACTGAGCCATTGGGAGTAGAGACAATCTTGCACCTGAGGGCAGGCAAGCAGACCTTGCTAAGCATTGTGCCGGGGATGACCGATTTACGGGTGAAAGATCAGGTGCGGTTCAGCATTCTGCGTGAGCGGTTGCATTATTTCCGGCCAGACGGAACAAGGATCACGGGATGAGAGCCCGGCTGTCTCGTGAGATGAACGCGGCAACATAGTGAGGCCAAGAAAATGACCTGGCAATTCCTGATATTCATTGTTTGCTTCCTGGCCATCTTGATCGCTTTCATTTACTCCATTGTGTATCTGGCGCGCAGGCTGCATGGACGTGTTCCACCGCGCATCTATAGCCGGATCGAACTGACCATCATTGCCGGCATCATCCTCGGTGTGGTGGGCATGTTTCAGCCTTGGATCCATGATGCATATCGCGTGGGCTTCTACATCCTGCTTTTCTCCACCCTCTCCTTCATTGTCTGGAGCCATATAACCCCAGCGCAAGCTCAGGATGGCTCATAATCTGCTGCCCAGGGCGAAAAAGAACGGGGGCTGGAAGTCACGCTGGCTTCCCCAGCCCCCGCTCGTAAGGCGCCAGGCATTCTTCAGAGACGGTCAGTTGGTGAGCGCATCAAAGGTGGGTTTCAAGGCTCTATAGAGTGCCCGGTAGGACGGATACAACCTCTGGTAGACCATAACCGCGTCAGGCTGGGGTGCTGTGCTGCTGATGACCCGGATAGCTTTGTTCACCGCCTCGTGGACATCCTTGTAGACCCCTGTGCCTACCCCAGCCAGCAGAGCCGCGCCGAAAGCCGCCCCCTCCGTCACATTGACCAATACCAGTTCGGTATTGAACACGTCGGCCTGGATCTGCCGCCAAAGCGCGCTGCGTGCGCCACCGCCGGATGCCCGCACCTGCTCAATCGGCACCCCTAACTGTTTAATCAGCTCCAGGCTGTCGCGTAATCCGAAAGATACTCCCTCCAGCACCGCGCGCACCAGATGTGCCTTCGTATGACGTAAGGTCAAGCCAACAAAGGCCCCCCGCGCATTGGGATCTGGATAAGGGCAGCGTTCGCCTGTCAGATAGGGCAAGAAGAGCAGGCCTTCAGCCCCCGGGGGCACGGTAGCCGCTTCACGCGTCAGGATCTCATAGGGATCCTCCTTGGTCAGGTTGGCCACAGCGTGCTCAGGCTGGCCAAGGGCATCGCGGAACCAGCGGAATGCACCGCCGGCCGAGAGCATGACCCCCATAGCGTGCCAGGCACCCGGGACAGCGTGGCAGAAGATGTGCAGCCGGCCCTCAGGCTCAGCCACGAACCGATCCAGATGAGCAAAGACTACGCCACTGGTCCCGCTGGTGACCGAAATGACCCCTGAGCGCACGATGCCACTTCCGACAGCCTGGGCAGCCTGGTCACCACCCCCACCGACAACGGGCGTCCCGGCTGGTAAGCCTGTCGCCTGCGCAGCCTCGCGGGTCACGGATCCCGACACCACGTGCGATTCCGCGCAGGCTGGCAGCCACGCGGGCGGGATCTCCAGCAGCCCGGTCATCTCTGCTGACCAACGACGCATTCTGACATCAAACAGGGAGGTGCCAGAGGCGTCAGATACTTCGGTGGCATATTCGCCTGTAAGGCGCAGCCGCACGTAATCTTTAGGCAGCAGGATATGCGCCACCCTGGCATACACCTCTGGCTCGTTTTGGCGCACCCATAAGATCTTAGGGGCGGTGAAGCCGGGTAGGACGGGATTGGCTGTCCACTCCAGCACGCGCTCCAAGCCCCCAGCGCGTCGGGTAATCTCCTCGCATTGAGGGCCGGTGCGCTGATCGTTCCAGAGGATGGCGGGGCGCAGGACGTTATCCCCTTTATCCAGCAGAACCAGTCCGTGCATCTGGCCTGTGAGGCCAATGCCCTGGATTTGGGCATGGTCCACCCCTGGTGTTGACAGCACGCGCCGGATGGCACGCTGGCATCCGTGCCACCAATCTTCCGGGTTCTGTTCGCTCCACAGCGGCTTGGGCGTATAAAGCGGGTATTCCTCTGTAGCGCTGGCGACCACTTCGCCCTGCGTGTTCACCAGCAAAGCTTTTGCGCCAGTCGTGCTGACATCAATGCCTAGTAGCATGGTTAAGACTCCTCATTCTTGTGTAATCATGGCAAGCCGAAAGCACCTGTATGTTCTGGATCAGCCGAAGAGGGAATTCCCGGAGCCGCGCGGTCAGCCCTTCACAGATGTTGGGTGAAGAACTCGATACAGCGGCGCCGATACTCTTGCGGATAGAAATGGTCCACGTTGCGGTGTCCTGCTTCGGGGACACGCCACAACTGCGCCTCAGGTCCAGCCGCGGCCACAAGCTGACGCAAATCCTCGGGAGGTAGATAGGGGTCTCCGTCGCCATGAATGAAGAGAATAGGCCGCGGCCAGAGCTGTCCAACCCACCGCACCGGCTCATAACGGAACAGATTGGCTCGCACGCGCAGGGAAGTGGCGGCCAGCACCAGCCAGGCCAACCAGCCGGCCAGCCAGCGTGGAAGTCCCCGCTCTGTCCCCCATACCCTGAGCGCGCTGCACATGCGAGCTGGACCACCATCAGAGATCACAGCACCCACTTGAGGACAAAGAGGAGCAGTCAGCATTGCTACCATTCCACCCATCGAGAATCCCAGTAGCCCGATGCGTTCGATCCCCCTGCTACGCACAAAGTCCACTGCCCCCAGGACATCCTGCCGCTCCAGATAGCCGGCAGTAGTGATCTGCCCCTCGCTACGGCCATGGTTACGGAAATCGAACATCAGCACGTTGAACCCTGCCTCATGAAAGGCCGGCACATACTGGAGGTCAGGATCCATGCTGCCACCGTAACCGTGGAGGAAGATCACTGCCCGCTCTGAACCCGGGGCTGGTATCCACCAGCCCCGCAGGAGCACTCCATCGCGCGCTGGGAAAGCGACCTCTTCGAAGGGTAATCCGTATTGGGCAGGACTGCAGCTCTGATCAGGCCGGCGGCGCCTCGTGAACATATGAGATAGGCCCAGCCCCAGGGTCACAGGCAGCAGCACGACCGACAACAAGAAGACAAGGAGTCTGCGCCGGCGTCTCATCTTCGCGGTTGGATGGCTCTGCAAACTTCTGTTGTCACCGGGCAAGCTGCTCCTTTACCCAGGCAGCCATATCCGGGTCATCGGCGATCTCGGGCCCCAGGCTCAGGCGACGCCATTCATAGGATAGCAGTTTGCCCTGTTGGTCAAAGGTAAATGTGCCAATCCCCAGCAGGCGGCCGGCATGGCCCGGAAAGGGTTCGTCGGCATGCAGGATCAGTGTGCCAGTGTCTTGGTCTTGCGTAGGGGCTGGCCTGGCCCCGCTGCCCCCGCTGATGATGATGGCAATGCCGGGGACACTGGCCGCGATCTGGCGGTCTATTCCCTGGCCAGCATGCGAGAGCAGGATCACTATGTCTGCTTGAGGCCGGAGTTCTGCTACTGCCTTCTGGGCGGAGGCAAGGGGATCTTGTACCGTAATGTCGGGCGACCCTTTTCCGCCGCTGAGCCCCACGATGGCAATACGATAGCCGGCGAATTCTCGGATGAGATAGGGCGAGGCGATCAGTTGCCCACTTTCCGTGGCCACCGCATTAGCCGAGAGGACAGCAAAGTCAGCCTCGGCCATGCGTTGGCGCAGAACGGTCAATCCCAGCGCCAGGTCCTGGGGTCCCAGCGCCATGGCGTCGTAGCGCAGGCGATTCATGACCTCGACACTGATCTTCCCTTGAGTCTTGCGAGCGGGATCCATATCCCCGGTCAGGCTGTCGCCGGCATCCAGCAGTAAGAAGGATTCACTCCTGGCTTTGGCATCTGCGATGGCGGTGGCCCGCCGGGCCACTCCTCCGACAGCCGGTTGTCAGCCACAGGGCAGGAGATATCCCCAGGTATCGTTGCTGTGCACAATGGTCAACCGCAGTGGGCCAGACGGGGTTGGACGGGTTACCTCTGTCGGCTGCACAGTGGGGGCTTCTTGTGATGGGCTGCAAGCCACCACAAGAAGCACCGCCAATGCTGCCAAAGCCAGGTTGAGCAAGTGTCTCATAGAGTGCCACTCCCCGAAACGTCTAGCGGGCACCACAAGCCTGAAGGCAGGCCTGCATGTGCCCGCGCGCCTCAGCCGCGATCATGGCGCACTGGGTCAGGCTGTACTCCCGGGCCCCGATGATTTCCAGGTCCAAGGGACCACGATAGCCATGTTCGTGCAGAATGCGGATGTATCCTACCAGATCGATGTTACCACGGCCGTTCACCTGTTCTTCCGGCTTGCCAGGTCCCACCGGGGCCCCTGTCGTCGGGACCGGAAGAGCCTTACAGTCCCGGATATGGACATGTCTGACCCGATGAATGACCGCCTTGAGCGCATCCAGCGGGTTCTCCCCCGCCCGATATATGTGGGAAGGATCCATATCTACGCCAAAGGCCGGGGAATTCACCGCCGCCAGCAAGCGCAGGGTTGTGGGTGTGTTGTAGATCGCTGCCCCTACGTGAGCCTTGACGCAGAGAGTAACGCCATATCGCTCAGCCATCTGCGCCAGCCGGCCGATGGAATCCACCGACTGCTGAAAGCTGGCTTCATCACCAGCTTTGCCACCAGGACCGCAGTTCACGATAGGAATACCCAGCTCGACCGCGGCCTGGAAAGCCTTTTCCATCTTTGCCGGATCCTGCGAAGGCTGCTCTATGGCCAGGAGCTCCAGGCTGTATTCCCTGGCCAGGCGTTTGATTTCCGGCACGATCTCTTGCCAGCGATCCAGCACCAGGTGTTGGCTCATGCCCTCGATTGCGGAGAGCTCGATGCCATCATAGCCTGCCAGGGCAAGATGGCGAAAAGCGGTTTCCAGATCGTAGCCGCCAAAGAGGACGGAATTCGCTCCCAATTTCATGGCACTCCTCCTGAGCACTGCCGCTGCAGAGTATGCAATGAGGGTCAATCTAACAGGGTAGCCGGATCGCCATGGAGAGGCGGCAAGGGGTGTGGCCGGACGAGCGCGCCACCGCTCTCATACGACTCGATCACCGCCCAAGTGTACTCCAGTGCGGCCAGAGCATCCCGCCCCGAGGCCCGTAACATCTCCTTGGGGACACCGTTGCTGACATCTTCGAGGAAAGCGTGGATTCGGTTAGCAAAAGTCGTGTTGAAGTCGGTCGTCCCGGAATGGGTCACCACCGGCTCTCCCGGCTTTTCAACCGAGCGATAGATGATTTTCTCAACACAATTCTCGATGCGGAAGACCCCTTTAGTGCCGGCTACTTCCAGCATCCACCAGAGGCCTTCGCCCGTTGGCGCATCGCCTCGCTGGCTCAGCAGGTACCCTATGCAACCGTTGGCAAAGCGCACATTGATCCCTGCGACGGAGAGCATGACGTCCTGCGCTCTCCTGCGGTAGCCGGGCCGTTCCACAAAGGCCTGGATGTGAGTGATGTCGCCGCAGAAGTGGCGCATGACCGAGAAGGGATGCGACAGGAATGCTTTCAGATGGAAGTAAGGCCATCCCTTGACGCGGCTGGAATCAGGGGGGCGGTAGTTAGGAGGTTCGCCACCGCCGAAGCCCATCAAATGCAGACAGTAGATCTGCTCACCGATCTGACCGTTCGCGATATACTGTTTCCCGCGTTCAGCGGGCAAGGTGAAGTAATGATTCAGGTTGCAGCCCAGGTAGACATCCTTGCGGGTCGCTGCGGCGACCATCTGACGCGCCTCATTCACATCGTTGGAGAGCGGTTTTTCTACCAACACATGTTTGCCGGCCTCTATGGCTTCCATAGTCGGCTCAAAGTGCCAGCTTCCATTCTCAAAGCCGCCCGTGGTCACGTCCACGATGTCAATCTCCTCCTGACGGAGCATTTCCCTCAGGCTGTAGTAGGCTCTGACTCCGAACCTGGCAGCCGCGGCGTCGGCACGCTCTTTCACTACGTCACACACTGCAACCAACTCGGCCAGAGGATCCTGTTTGTAAGCCTGGGCATGCGTGTTGCCGATCCCGCGCATGCCCACCACACCTACTTTGAGAGCCATGGTGATTTTCTCCCTTCAATGTCACTTGACGTAAACAACCTTCTCGCCTTCCAGCGACTCGATAGCAGCCTGGAGCACCTTCTGAGCAGCCAGCCCATCCGCGCCGGAGCCATCAATGCGCTCGGGCGGCACTCCCATGGTGATCTCTTCCAGAAAGCGATGGATACGGTTGCGGAAGGTGTCTTCAAAATCCCGCATACCACCGAAAACCGGATTGGTGTACACTGTCTTCTCCAGGTTTCCGGCGGGATAGAGGGTAACTTCTCGCCACATGTCATCAATGACAAAGCGGCCGGCGGTGCCTGCCACTTCGCAGCGCTCCATGGGGTGCCCGCGCTCGATGTCATAAGAAGCGGTCAGCCCGCCCACCGCACCGTTGGCAAAACGCACACTTATATGAGCCGTAGACCAGATCTTGCGGCCCGGAGCCTTGGTCGCAAAGCATTGGACCGCTTCTATCTCACCCCCAAAGTGGCGCATGATATCTACTGTGTGGGGGTTGAGCGATTTGATCATGTAGTATGGAGAACTCTCGGCGGGGTTCTTGATCCACATGCTCATATTGATGAAGAGCAGGTGGCCGATTTTGCCTTCATTCTGCCAGCGTTTGGCCAGGTAGGCAGCGGGGGTGAAACGATGGTTGAGGTTGATGGCATAGCAGACCCCCTTCTGGCGGGCTTTGGCAACCATTTCTTCGGCTTTGGGGATCTCGTTGTGAATCGGCTTCTCGCCCAACACGTGGCAGCCAGCCTCTAGAGCCTGCATAGTAGGCTCGTAGTGGTCACTTCCATTCTCAAAGCCGGAAGTGGTGATACTGCATACGTCAGGTCGTAGGGCATCTAGCATGGTCTGGGCATCGTAGAATGCCGGCACGCCCAACCGGGCCGCAGCAGCATCGGCCCTTTCCTTGATGATGTCGCAAACCCCTACCAGCTCGGCCAGGGGGTCTTCTTTGTAGATAGTGGCATGGCGATTACCGATAGGGCCCATGCCGATGACACAGGCTCTGAGCATGTGGTCATCTCCCCATGGTTAGATCCTGAGGCTCCAGCCCATAGAGGATCTCCGGCTGGGGCTTTGGAGAAGGAGGTGGACTGGGCAGAACTTCAGCCACTTCTGCAGGTGGTAGTGGCCAGGGGGCCACCGCAGGCAGTTCGTATCCATACTCCTCCAGGGCAGGCCTGAGAAAATCGTAATAGTGCGCCTCGCTGCTCTGTTTCCAACGCCCCACCGCTTCTGGCCGCACAGGGATCTTGGCCAGTCTGATGCCAAGGAACTCCTCCAGGCGTTGCAAGGTCTCATCCTGCCGCAGTACAAAGTCCTCGAAGCGTACTTCGATCCAGTGCCGCGGTTTGGGTGTGGCCTTGACCAGATCGTACTGATACTTCCATGAGATAGCTCTGCGCAGGTATACGTCGTCGGTGAGGGGATACTGGATACCGAAGTCCCTCAAGTCGTCAGTCAGATGTCTGTTCAGGATGCAATCGCGCGGGTCGCGAATCCAGAAGATGTACTTCGCGTCTGGAAACATGCGCGCAATCCAGGGAAAAACCAGCGTGGTTTCGGGGATCTTCCACCCCTTGTGGGGCTCGTTGCTCTCCAAGACTGATCTCAGGTAAGAGTAGATCAGGCTGCTGAATTCCGCCGGGATCTCCATCGAATGCAGTGCGCTCCAGTCCCACTTCAGGTCCCCACACCAGCGGACATACCGGGCAAGAACCCGACAAGCTTCATACATGTCTTGCGGGGGCAACAGGTCACCCGATTCGTTGAGAGGCGCGCCCATGAACACGCCGCTCGCAGACAGGGTGTGGGACATCGCCCGCGTGCCCGAATGCCCCCGGCCGATAACGGTGATCAGCGACATAGGACGATTTGACAGCCTTCCTTTCTATCGCCTGGGCTCGGCCTGAAGCCTGGCAGCCTGAGCCGGGTCGCCGATATGGAGCGTATCATATGCTTGCTGCGAGCTCTTAAAGGGGCCAATGCCGGCATGGCCATGCCAGTCACCCTGGGTATGGATGGGGTTGGGGAGCCCTGTCTCTTGCTCGCGGCGCGCCAGCCAGGCCTCCATGCGCTTCTGCAACAGGGACACGATGTCCGGGTGCTGATCGGCCAGATTGATGTTTTCTCCGGGATCTTCCACCAGGTTGTAGAGTTCAACTGGTGGCTTGAAGTGGAAGTCTGGCTCCAGGGCCAGGATCAGCTTCCATTGGGGAGTGCGCCAGCCGTGCTTGCGCATCCATGTGCACTCTGTAATGTAGAATTCGCTTTCATAGGAGGCGATTTCACCGCTGATCAGAGGCAACAGGCTCTTGCCGTCGAACTGAATGTCGGTCTCAATCCCTGCCAGCTCGAGAAGGGTGGGCATCAGGTCCTGGTGACGGTTATAGCCGGCCACGCGCCGTCCCTGCGGCACCCTGGCAGGGTAGCGGATGATCAGCGGCACGTGCAGGGTCTGATCGTAGAGGCCGTGGTGGTCGAAGTAGCATTCGTGGTCGTACAATGTCTCACCGTGGTCGCTGTTGATCACCACGATCGTCTGGTCGAGGATGTCCAGCTTTTCCAGGGCCGTGAAGATGGTTTGCATGGCCGCGTCCATATAGGCAACCGCGCCATCATACTGAGCAATCACATAATCCTTGTCTGTGATCCCTGGCGGCATCCAACTGGCGAAAAAGTCCCGGAAGGGCTTGAAGGCCATCACGGGCTCCATGGACTTGTTTCTGGGATCGCACTCGTTGCCGTGGTAGAACATGCGCTCGAACGGCTCCGGTGGCAGGTATGGGGCATGGGGGTCCATATGGCGCAGGAAGAGGAAGAAAGGCTCCCTCTGTTTTGCCAGGCGCTCGAGTTCGGGGATTGCCACCCTGTTCAGGTTTTGCGCCTTGGGGCTGCGTCCTTCGTTCCAGCTACCCCATCCCTCGTAAGTCAGGTAGGTATCGAAGCCTCGCGAGGCAGGATTGCCGCTGAAGCCCACACAGGTGGTTTGATAGCCCTTTTCACGCAAGACCTCAGCCAGGGTTTTGACTTCTGGCCGCAGAGGGCCCTTATGGCGCAAGGCCACGACCTGGGTGTTGAACAGGTCCATGCCGGTCAACATGGCCGCATAAGCCGGGGTAGTAGGGATATAAGCACTGTACGTGCGTTCGAACAAGGTGCCTTCTGTGGCGAAACGATCGATATGAGGTGTGGTCAGGCGATGATAGCCGTAGCAGCTCATGTGGTCGGCGCGAAGGGAGTCGATGCCTATGAGCACGATGTTAGGATAACGAGGCTTCCGTCGAGGTGACATAATTCCTCCTGACTCAGGGGCTAAAAAGATGCCTGATGGGTTGGGTCGCTGATATCGTCTATGGCAAGAACTCTTCCAATCCAAGCAAACGCAGGCGTTCTGGGGTAGGCACCCCCTCCGGGGTCCACCCCATGAGGGCATACCAGGTCTGGCGAGCCCGGTAGAAGGCCTCTTCCGTGATCTCAATCCCGGCCAGTGGCCCTTCTCGGAAGGCCTGCATTACCCTGCGGGGCAACTTATCGTCTGCAGCGGAGAAGCCTTCGCGCAGATTGAACAGCCGTGCCAGGGTTTGGGCGCGCTCACCCACGGCCAGGATATCGCGCGGGGTATACTGGTGGCCGGTTGCCCCGCTCAGCGCCTGGGCCAGATGGGTGTAGTCGTAGGGGTAGAACATACAGCATAGGGCACAATCCTGGAAGTGTTGCCAGTTGACCTCGTGGTAGAACAGCTCCATCTTCTCCGGCCCCAAGTCGGTGGCCGAGAGTGGGCCAACACGGTATACCAGGTTGACGCGGTCCAACCCCCTGCCAGGGGCGGTATACCCTGTGTCGTGGATGTTCATCATGTGGTCTGCACCTACGGGCGCAACGGCATAGCCCACGCCCAGGGCATGTTTCAGCCGCGGCTCATGCATCGGCAGTTCCTGGCCTTTGACCTCCACCGTGTATGCCTCGGCACCCTGGCCAATCAGCCGTGCCAGCCGACGGGTGCCCAGCGCCATTTGTGCGCCGAATCCGCGACGGTGCGCTATCAATTCCAGGGCCTCAAGCAGGGCGGTGGCGTCTCCCCAGCGCGGCAGAAAGCCATCGGTTTGCTCGGCCGTCAGCAGCCCGCGCTCGACACATTCCATCACGAAAGCAATGGTCATCCCGGTGCTGATCGTGTCCAGGCCCCAGCGGGCTGCCAGCTCATTAGCTTTGGCCACGGCAATCAGATCATCTATGCCGCAAGCGCTGCCGAGCGCAGCCAGCGATTCGTACTCCGGGCCTCCGTAGACCGGCTCTATGCGATGCACCGCGTCCTGGCTCACCCGCAACGGTGTGCTCGCCGTCCACTCGCTGAGCCGTTGTCGGGCTTGCTCGGAATCGTATTCCACCACCTGTTTGCACTGGATGGGACAGGCCTGGCAGGTATCGCGACGGATCAGGATCGTGCGCTGCATGGTCTGGCCGCTGATGCTGTCAGCACCTTCAAATACCGGGTCCCGGAAGTTGCGGGTTGGCAGCCCACCGCTGCGGTTGAGGTTGTTCACACCCGCTGGTGTGCCCATCTCAACCGCCCAAGCAGCCAGTTCCCGATAATTATCACCCAACCATTTGGCAACCTCCTGAAGCTGACGGTGATCAGCTACCGGAACAGTTTGCGTGCCACGGACTGCCACCGCCTTCAGACGCTTGCTGCCCATAACTGCACCCAGCCCATTCCGCCCAGCCGCGCGGTTGGCATCGTGGATTATGCAGGCAAAGAGGACCTGGTTCTCGCCGGCGATGCCGCATTGCGCCACTCGGACGCGTTCGTCACCCAACTCATTGCGAATCAAGCCCTGCACCTCGGCTGTCTCACGTCCCCACAGATGAGCAGCCGGACGGATCTCAGCCTGGCCATCGTGGATCCAGAGATAAACTGGCTGGTCTGCCTGGCCGTGCACTACCAGTGCATCAAACCCTGCTCGTTTGAACTCGTGCCCCCACCAACCACCGGCCTCTGAGCTACCCAGCGCACCAGTAAGCGGGCTTTTGCCGCCTACTCCATGCCGGCCAGCCCCTGGAAGGTTTGTCCCTTGCAAGATCCCCGGGGCGAAGATCAGCAAGTTTTGTGGTCCCAGGGGATCTGCTCCCTGTGGCAGATCGCGCAGCAGGAGATATGACACCAGCGCTCGCCCGCCTACCAGCTTGAGGTACAGTTCATCTGGGGGCGTCTCTGTCCAAATGTGCCGCGAGGTGAGGTCTGCATGCAGGATCTTCCCCCATGTACCAGCAACACTCATCATATCCTCCTTGTGGGCCTTTCCGGAAGTCCCTGGGATTCTCAGGAAGGTGACAGGGGGCCGTCTAGCCGCCAGCGGGCGCTGGGATCAGTTGTACGATGTCGTTGTCTTGCAACCGCGTGTGCCAACTTGCCAGCCGGCCGTTCACCAGGATGATGAGTCCGGGACGATCAGAAACAGCCAGGCGCTCAATGGCCTGGCCTGCTGTCTCAACCCCTTCCACAGCTGTGCGTTGAGGGGTAGAAGCAGGACGAAAGCCAGCGATTTCCACAATGACGGCCATAGGATGGCTCTCCGAGGCAACCCGTACATGGCGCCCAGCGCTCACAAAGCTGAATTGTAACTATTCAGGCCGATTGAAATCGCCCCTCCTGGGCACTTCGTGCCGGGTGTCGGCGGAGGCCGACACCCTTCATGTATGCATCATGAGAGAGGTCGGCGAAGGCCGACCTCTGGCCGCAGGCCCAAAAGGGTGACTTCCAGTCACCGCTGAATAGTTACGCTGAGTTTACATGTATGAGCGTTTTTCTGCAAACTGGAGGGCTTGTAGGTGGCTGAGGCTGGAGCTTGGGTTCTTTGACAACGCGTTGAGCTGGGGCTAGAATAGCTCGCAACTACCTAATTGAGCCCTGCCCCCATGGGGGGCCATCCTTGCCAAAGGAGCTACACCGTAATGGAAATGCAGCAATCCTCTCGCTATTCTGACCTCGATCTCTCCCCGCGTCTGTTGCTGGGGCCTGGCCCAAGTATGATACCTCCTCGCGTGCTGAGGGTGATGGCAACACCTGTTGTGGGCTATATGGACCCACAATACTTGAGCCTGATGGACGAAACTCAGGCCTTGCTGCGCATGGTGTTCCAAACCACGAACCCGCTGACACTGGCCTTGCCCGGCACTGGCAGCGCTGGCATGGAAGCCTCTTTGTACAACTTCATCGAAGAAGGAGACCGGGTCCTGATCTGTGTGGCTGGTTTCTTTGGGGAACGCATGGTAGAGATGGCGGCCCGGGCACATGCTGATGTGCAGCGCATTGAGGTGCCGTGGGGGCAGGTTTTCAGCGCGCGCCAGATCGAGGAAGCATTGCGTGCCCGGCCTGCTCGACTGGTGGCCATTGTCCATGGCGAGACGTCTACGGGGGTTTGTCAGCCCCTGGAGGAGATCGCCGAGGTAGTGCATCGGCACGGCGCCTTGTTACTGGTTGACACGGTAGCCTCCCTTGGAGGGGTGTCGGTGCCAGTAGATCAACTGGGCATTGACATCTGCTACACCGGTTCTCAGAAATGCCTCAGTGCGCCGCCAGGGTTGGCGCCGATTACGGTTGGGCCGGCCGGCGAAGAGGCTCTCGGGCGGCGCAAGAAACCGGTTCAAAGCTGGTACCTCGACCTGACGCTGATCCGCAAGTATTGGGGACCTGAGCGAGTCTATCACCATACAGGCCCGATGAGCATGGTCTACGCGCTGCGTGAGGCATTGCGACTGGTGGAAGAGGAGGGATTGGCCGCGCGTTGCGAACGACATAGCCGCGTGGCGCGCATGCTGTGGGAAGGGTTGGAGGCATTAGGTCTGCGCCTGGTTGTGCCCCTCGAATACCGGCTGCCCACCTTGACAACTGTATATGTGCCCGACGGGGTGGATGAGGCCTATGTGCGGCGTCGTCTGCTGGAAGAGTACAATATTGAGATCGCCGGTGGGTTGGGTGCGTTTCGGGGTCGAGCCTGGCGGATTGGGTTGATGGGGCACTCGTGTCGCCCGGAGAACGTCGTTACACTCTTGGCTGCGCTGGAGCGGGTTCTATAATGCGGTTTGGGGAGGCCAGCCATTGATTCTGTTCCGAGCTATCTATGCCGCGGTCATTCTCTGGCTGGCGGTTTATAGCCTGCAGGCCCTCGTTTTGACCCTACTTTACCTCCGACATCGCCATGAAGAGCGGCCGTCCATAGTGGTGCAAGAGGACTCCTGGCCTCTGGTGGCGGTTCAATTGCCGGTTTGCAACGAGCAGCATGTGATCGAACGCCTGATTGATGCCGCCGCCGCTCTGGACTATCCCCATGACCGCCTGGAAATCCAGATCTTGGACGATTCCAGTGATGCGACCACCGCGTTGGCCCAGGCCCGTGCCGCGCACTATCGGGCCAGGGGGATCAACGTGCAGGTATTGCGCCGGCCTGCGCGCGTGGGGTTCAAGGCGGGGGCACTGGCCTGGGGCCTGGCTCATACGCGTGCTGAATTCCTGGCGGTGTTCGATGCCGACTTCAGCCCGCGGCCCGATTTCCTCCGCCGGACAATCCCCTACATGCTCGCTGACCCTTCTCTTGGCCTGATTCAAACACGCTGGTCGCACTTGAACTACACCTATTCACCTCTGACGCGCGTGCAGGCCCTGGCCCTGGACGGACATTTCGTGGTCGAACAGACCGGCCGTAACCGTGCCGGCCTGCTGATCAACTTCAACGGCTCAGGAGGGGTTTGGCGGCGAAGTTGCATTGAGAGCGTGGGGGGCTGGCAGGCCGATACCATGACCGAGGACATGGATCTCTCTTATCGGGCCCAGTTGGCTGGTTGGCGTGCTCTGTATCTCCCCAATGTGGATGCGCCAGCCGAACTGCCCCCGCAAATGGAGGCTTTCAAGCGTCAGCAGGCGCGCTGGGCTCAGGGCTCAGTGCAATGCCTGCGCAAGTTGGGCCTCCGGGTCATTCGCAGCCGGCTCAGCGTGCCGCAGAAGGTGATGGCACTGCTGCACATGAGCAGTTATCTTGCTCAGCCCTTGATGGTTTTGTGGCTGCTAGTTATGCTCCCTCTACTACTGCATGCCGAGTTGCCGCGCGGTCCAGTTGTGGGCCTGGGGCTGGTCGGCCTGGGATTGCCCATGCTATACATCGTGGCTACAAGGGCTCTGTATCCTGATTGGAAGCGGCGGATACTTTACTTTCCACTGCTGGCGGCCGTAGCCACAGGGATCACCTGGAGCACCAGCCGGGCCGTTTGGGAGGGGCTTACGCGCTGGGGTGGCATCTTTCAGCGCACCCCCAAGTTCAGGTTGGAGGGCCGGCATGGTCAGTGGCATAGCAGCGTCTATCGCCTGTGGCCCGACCGCACCGTGGTGGGGGAACTGATCCTGTTGCTCTATGCGCTGGCCAC
>Ga0068707_1001911_pt1:0-12500 | contig 14644 bp, 7 predicted proteins | sample YNPNPMetaG_FD_66600 | JGI IMG/M metagenome (GOLD analysis project Ga0068707, IMG submission 66600) | Anoxygenic and chlorotrophic microbial mat microbial communities from Yellowstone National Park, USA - YNP NP MetaG | ecosystem: Environmental > Aquatic > Thermal springs > Hot (42-90C) >...
TATGCCCGCCGACATATTGATGGATAAATGTTCTACTCCCCAGAGCGTAAAATTGATCGGCTCAAATCCCAGTGTCCGCTCCACACTGAAAATTTTAATCCCGATAAACTCTGCAACCAGTGCATTAGAAACAAAAAACGCCGTTAAAAACAATAATAGACGGTTCTCCTTTTGTTGCCAGTTCCACATCTTATTCTGCTTTTGTTCAGTAAACACTAAAATACAACTTTTTGTTCCCCAATCCACCTGCACTAACCTCTCAAGCACAATAAATGTCCACCGTTTCGACCTATTTCCTTATATTGCTACAAATCAAAATAATAAAATCAAGGGTATTTTTCGGAATTCAGGTAAAGCGTTTAACTTTATAGCGCCAAAAAACAAGTTAATGATTTTTTTTTAACAGACTCATGCCATGAAACACAATACCGGCTCAAAAGAGAAAAATTAGTACAGCAGGTTATTGGGTCAAAATATGAAACGAACATGTTGATGCAGTTAACACAACAAACCAAATGGAAATTTTAAACATGCAAGTTCCATCCGGCCGAGTAACTAATAAAAGAAGATAAATATAACCAAATAGAAGTCAACAACTTATATAAATTATTCGGTTGAAAAATAATTTTACTGCATGAAAACATATCTTCGGCTGATTCGGTGGCCCAATCTTTTAATTATTGCCTACTGCATGTATGTATTGCGGTACTCGTTGTTTATTCCCATGCTTGAGGCCAAGGGGGTGGAACCCGTACTTTCCGGATTCAATTTTTTCTTGATTGTACTTGCATGCATGTTCACTGCCGCTGCCGGCTATATTATCAACGACATCTACGACCGTGCCATTGATAAAATCAATAAACCCGAACGCCTTATCGTTGGTGAACATATCAGCGTCCGAAGTGCCGAAAATCTTTATATTATTTTTAACTTAACCGCCATAGCCATAGGAATTTACGTTTCGTACAGCATTCAACTTCGTTCTCTCAGTCTGCTTTTCCCAATTGTCGCAGGTATCCTGTACTTTTATTCTACCACCTATAAATCCATCCTGCTTTTCGGGAATGTTCTGGTAGCCGCTCTATCGGCCATCATCCCCTTTACCGTCATATTATTCGACCTGCCCCTGATTCATCAAAAATATCAACCTTTTATCGGTATATCTGGTTTTAATTTCAATCCCGAAATAATTACCTTCATTGCCTATACTGTTTTTGCCTTTTTAATCTCTTTTTTTCGTGAACTGACTAAGGATATAGAAGATTTTGAAGGGGATAAAGCTTTTGGTAAAAATACCATGCCGGTGGTATTAGGCACCCGATGGTCAAAAAATACAGCTTTACTGTTGCTTGTCATTTTGCTTGTCACTCTTGGATACACAACCCTGAAATATTTACACGATCCCATTTCGCTAACCTACCTGATAGGACTGGTAATTGGGCCGCTGGGATATGTTGTAGTACTTCTTATAAAAGCCCAAAAGGCGTCCGATTTTTCCCATATCAGCCGCATTACCAAAATCATTATGCTGCTGGGGATATCGTATGCCCTTGTGCTGGGAAACCTTATTCTAAAATACTGATTCTATGCGTTATTTCATTATTGCAGGCGAAGCCTCTGGCGATCTACACGGCGCCAACCTTATGCGGGCCATTAAAAAATATGATTCTCAAGCCGTTTTCCGATACCTCGGTGGCGACCAAATGGCTTCCGTCGCCGAAGGCCTTGCTATGCACTACCGCGATACGGCTTTTATGGGACTCGATGTCATCTGGCATCTGGGTAAAATAATCAAAAAAATCAATTTCTGTAAAAAAGAAATACTTGCCTTTCAACCCGACAGGGTCATCCTCATCGACTACCCCGGATTTAATATGCGAATTGCCAGATTTTTACATACAAACGGAATAAAAGTATATTACTATATCGCACCTAAAGCCTGGGCATGGAAAAAAAAGCGGGTATATGATCTGCAAAAATATGTCCACCATCTTTACGTAATTTTTCCCTTCGAAGTCGAATTTTTCAGGCAATATGGCATCTCAGTATCGTATTTTGGCAATCCACTGGTCGATGCTATCCATCATTTTCAGCAGCAAAAAACCAACAGAAATACTTTTTTATCTCAATATCATTTGCCCGATAAACCCATCATTGCCCTGGTGCCCGGAAGCCGACGCGGCGAAATCGAACGCATACTCCCGGAAATGATCAGGGCTACAGAAAAATTCTCAGATTCCCACCAGATCATCATCACAGGAGCACCAGCGATCGAACCAAAACTGTATGAAAAAATTCTCGGACATAGACAAATACCCGTAATATTTAATGCTACCTACCAGATCCTTTCCCATTCGCGTGCAGCAGTGGTAACCTCCGGTACCGCTACCCTCGAAACGGCATTGATAGGCTGTCCACAGGTAGTAGTGTTCAAAACCGGTTGGTTTACCTATCTTGTAGGACGCCCAATCGTCAGAATACGCTTTTTCTCACTTGTAAATATCATTGCCGGAAAAGAAGTGGTCAAAGAACTGCTACAATTCCAACTCCCCGAACGAATAGCAGCCGAACTGGACAGACTACTCCATGACCAAGAATATGTCAATCAAATGGCAACAGAATACTGCCTGATAACCCATCAACTGGGCACATCGGGCGTTGCCGAAAGAATAGCTCATCATCTAATCGTTGCCAGACGATGACGTTTGCCCATAAGATTACAGCCCTCGTATGCGCGTGGTATTTCATGGCCTCCACACCGATGCCAGCGCAGAATGTTAAGATTGGTCTCTTCAACGAAATCAATACGAAAGCTGTCGTTTTTTCGGTTGCTGCCGGCAGTTATCTATTAACTGCCGACAATAAGGCCGTCTTTACCCTCCGGCCACTCGACAATATATTTGTTGAAACCCTCAATGATTCTTTGGTCTGCTACACAGCCGCCCACCAGATTTTAGGACGGTTCAGAACCATCGAATTACGTGCCATGACCGACAGTTCATGGTTTGGCCTGCGCGTACTCCCCCATAACAAATTTGCCTACTACGACGACAACCTATGGCTTTCCTACAATCTTGGCAAGCTTCAAACAATCAATTATGTCGACTTCGACAAATACGTTGCTGCTGTAGTCGAAGCCGAAGGCGGATACAGGGCTTCCATCGAGTACTACAAAACACAGGCTATACTGTGCCGAACCTATGCTATTGCCCATCTCGACCGCCATCAGGAGGAAAACTTCGCCCTCTGCGATGCCACACATTGCCAAGCCTATAAAGGTAAGGTCAAAACTGCCTCTATCATCCAAGCCGCCAAAGCAACCCATAACGAAGTGGTCGTAGATGAGGATTCTGTCCTTATCATTGCCGCTTTTCACTCCAACTGCGGCGGTATCACCGAAAATGCCGAAAATGTTTGGCTGATAAAGAAACCCTACCTCCAATCATTTCGCGACCCCTACTGTGCTCAGGGAAAAAATGCAAAATGGGAATTTAAAGTATCTATCGAAAAATGGAAAAATTACCTTACCGAAAACGGTTTCCATTGGGATAAAGACATTTCCCCCACCACTTTTAATTTCCTGCAAATTAACAGACGAAAATTCTACAGAATAGGCAATGACTCTATCTCCTTCCAAAAAATACGTAACGATTTCAAGCTTAAATCAGCTTTTTTTTCGATCGAAACCAAAGATGGTATGGTATATTTGCAAGGACGAGGCTACGGACATGGAGTGGGTTTATGCCAAGAAGGGGCCATGCAAATGGCTGTGCTCGGCTACTCTTACCAGGAAATACTGCAATTCTATTATCCCCGCACGCTTATCATCGATTTCAACAAACTCAACAACCTCAAAAATCCTCAGATAAACCTACTAAAATGATTATTTTCCGATATTATACAAAAAATCTGTGATAATTTTCAACAACAGCGCCTCATCGTATGGCTTGGTAATATATTCATCACAGCCTGCTGCCAGACATTTCTGCCGGTCCTCGGTCATTGCAAATGCTGTCTGGGCAATGATGGGAATTTCCGGGTGAAGCTCTTTTATTATCCCCGTTGCCTGATATCCATCCATCTCAGGCAAACGCATGTCCATCAGAATGATATCGGGCTTAAAGCCTCTTTTTATCATTTTAACTGCTTCAAGTCCGGTAATAGCATGCTCTATACGAATTCCCGTATCAGCAAGAACTGATTTGACCAACTCCACCGAAACAATATCATCCTCGACCACCAACAACGTAAATTTGCTAAAATCGGGCATTGGACTGATTTTTTCAATTTTAAAAGGTAAAGTTAGTAAAGTTTCAGATTCTTTAGCCACTTACCCATATAATTTATCCAAAAATAAACCATTTGCTTGAAGGGATAAGAAACACGAATTTAAGCAAGCCTCCCTTACCGCATTATGTTTTATTCACCTTTGCTCGGCAAAGCCAGTAACTTCGCCGTATTCAAATGGCAGTCTCCAGTTAAATTTATCAGCATTGTTCTGATATATCAACCGAAGTCTGCTTTTGGTAAAGCTTATGATATTAGGAAATACCTTTTGGAAAATTTCTGCAATAACAATAGTAAAAAAAGAGATTAATATTTTTGTAAAAAAAAGCTATATGAAACGAGCAAGTTGATGCAGTAAACACAACAAACGGATTAAAAGCAACATGCGAGTTCCATCCGGCCGAAAGACTAATAAAAGAGGATAAGTATAACCAAATGAAAGTCAGTAACTTATAAAACTATTTTCGGATGAGAAGATTATTTTCTTTTTTGATCGTGTTTGCTTTTGCCGTACAGACTCATTCCTCATCTGCGCAAATGCGCAAACCCTAAAAAATATAAAATTAAACAAGCAGATTGATACACTATGGGTCTTCCCGGCTATTGGGGTCATCAAATGTTATATTAATGGCAAATTAACCCCCGATGATTCACTTTCCCTTAAATTTGAGAAAAACCTTAGCCAAATTCTTCCTCATACCGCAAAATTTAAAATAGTCTATCTGGATAAAAATTATGAACTCAGCGATAGCCTAAAAAAATATTTTGTGAGCATCATTCCCCGATTTTCAAAAATGACTTCTGAAGTTTTCTCGGAAATTTATATTGGCGATGACTTTAGCAAAATGATTGCTGCAATTCCGGGGAATTACATTGGGGTAATATTTTTCGATGGTTTCGAAAATTATTATTATTCCCAACAGATTGTTCAATCCTTTGCCTTTGCTCTTGCTACAGCTGCCCTCACAGGAGGAATGTATTATGCCTATCCCGTTCCTGAGAAACCTTATTTCATCACAGATGTGTTAATCATCGACAAAAGCGAAAAACGTTTTCTGTATTACAAACGTCGAATGAAATCAGGATCTCCGCTCAGCAATGAGAACATCGAATCGAGAAAAACTACACCAAGATTTTTGAAAATTACACTAAAAATTAACGGTTTTGGGTCAGGTTTTTGTAATGCATAAAAGCACTCAAAACCTCTGAGACATATCTGTCGGTTTGATCGCCCCAGCACTGACCAAATTTTACAATAGAGTCGTTATAGTATTGAGGGTATCGTTTATTCAACAAAAACTCCCGGACATCGGCCCAGCGATCCATTCGTTTGCCATATTTCTTTGCCAACATCAAGGCATCAAAGATATGACCAATACCGATGTTATAGGCTGCCAATACAAACTTTATCCGTTCTTCTTTCTGAGCCACCAGAGGTTTCAGTTTTTCATCAAGCCATCTGAGATATTTTACCCCAACAGCGATGTTTGTAGCAGGTCGTTGAAGGGTAACCGTATCGGCCCCAAATAGCAAAGCTGTTGCCGGCAACAATTGCATCAATCCCACTGCTCCCCGATGACTTCGGGACTGAGCATTAAAATTTGACTCCTGATAAATCAAGGCCGCCAGCAAACGCCAATCCCATCCCAGTTCTTCACTGTATTTCCTTATCAAATCATCGTAGGGCGAGAGCATACCCGTATTCAATACAAAATAATCGCTGTTTACCATATAGTTCGCCCACTGATTTTGATAATACTTGTTGCGCAAAATAGCAAGCCTTGCCGTTTGACGTTGAACCGTCATAAAACGATTAATTGAACTAAGCAGTTCCTGCGAATTTTTTCTGACAGCCCACGCCAAATTCTGGGGAAAACTTATCTCTAACGAAGTATGTAAGATAGGAAAATATTTCTGATTAACCTGCGCCAACAGGTCGGTCGAAACCGTATAATCTATCTCCCCGGTAGCAACCATACGAATAAGCTGTTCTTCATTCTCGGGCACCTCTACCACATGAATCCTCATACCTGTTTCATGAGATAGATTTCGCAAACGCTGAGCATAGGCCGAACCCCTCGGAACCACTACCGTCTTGTCATCCAAGTCATAAATATTGTTTATATTCAGTCGCTTTTCCAGTGAATCGTATCGCTGAACCAACACCTGCTTCGCCGACATTAAGGGAGTCGTAAAAGCCAAAAATTGCTTATACACAGAAGTTACCGGCATATTCATGGCTATCAGATCGCACTGCCCCTCAACCAACATCTTGGTAATCTCTTGAACATCATCCCGAACTACTATCTCCAGTTCCAAACCCGAGTACTCCGCATAATCTTTCAACATTTCAAACTGAAATCCCATCGGGGTTCCTTTGTAAACAAAATAATCAACCGTATTGTATATGGTAGCAACAATCAAACGACCCCGTTGCTTAATTTGTGGCATATCCACCTGAACCTGTCGCGGAAAATATAAATCTGGCTGAAATGTTGTAAATAAAAACCAACAAACCACAATAATAGCTCCTACTATTATTCTCCTCATTCTATATTATTTGGTTAAACAAAATTTGATTTAATAAATCCGAAAGGTTTTACACAAAAATTACGCCAATGCAGAAAACAACAGTCTATCAGAATTTTTGTGCAAATTTACGATGGATTAATCTTTAAAACAATATTTTTTTGACAAAAGTAGCATTTTGTTTAATACAAAAATAACCTATGTTAATCTACCAATCATAGAACATCCAGTTAATCCCATACGATAGGGTGGCCGGCAACATTGGGTAATGTGCCGCTACAAAGGTACGCTTGTTCCACCATGCATTGAAGTGGCCATATTTTACATAAAAACTTACATTTTTTACCTTAAAACTAAGATGGATATTGAAAATTGGATAATCACCCGCATAATTAACCTCCGGATCAGCAGTACTGGTTAAAACAAAAATGCCCAACGGAGGAAGGTAAGTATCGGGTAAATAACGGGAATAATATTTAAAATCAACCCCCAATCGGGCATGCAATCTCCCGCCGGTAGAAAAAACAAAGGTATGACTATATGCAGCGGTCTGAAATACCCCCCATTGGGGCAAATGAAAATATTTCTCGTCAAATAGCTGAAACCATGCCTTACTTTGTAGCGTAAAGCCACCTGCCTTCAACAAATGATCGGCCGAAAAAGCAACAATATGCTGCCAATCCGAGGTCTGATTCAAACCATCCTCGGTAAAATACAAATAGTTCTTCAACAAATAATAATCGGCACTGATGCGAACCTGCAACGGACGAATAAAAAACTCCCCGCCAAGCTTTTGTAAATACTCACGATTCAGGCTATCCCCCTTATTCCACAGATAATGATTCAAAAAAATGCTTCGGATCAGAAACGAAGGCGTACGGGATACCGAAAGTAGATTTAGCTGCAAGTATGAAGCTGAATCAGTTGAACCTTTGAAGCGCATAAGCCCCTTCAGCTGCTGATCGCCCCAACCATAACCCAATAAACAACTTTTCCAGTTGACCTGTGCCGTAAAGACCGGAAAATGATAACCTACTTCCCCCTGAAACCACAACTGGGAATAATTCTGCCACCAGTGCGAGGCTACGGAAAAAAGCACAGTATCGGTATTGGGACCATGAAAAGATTCATACCAAGTATGGGCAAGCGAGGTACGTAGTTCGGGCAAATAACGTGACAGTATCGGTGCATGCAGCTGAACCGTATTGGTGATCTGCCACAGCAACAGAGAATCGGTGAGCAAACCTCTGCGCGAATAATAATGTGGATAAAATGACAAATTGGCACTGCCCTCAGTATATAACTTCCGGTTCGATTCAAATGAAAAACGATAGGCTAATGCCCCCCCTTGCCCACTTGTATCAATATCAACACCCATAAAACGATTCAAAAACCACTGATGAGTCGAATGAACACCCCAAATTTTCAGCTTTGATGTAGCCTTGTCAAGACGGACCTGTGTACCATAAAAATCCGAGGTTGAGTAATTGATCAGCGAATCGGCAGCAATACCACCCGTTTCATTATATTCAAAAGAATTGTAATAAAACTGGGTCAAGTGAAAATATGCTTTCCCATGAGTTACCCAATACAGGTAAATAGAGTGGTCATTAGCATGTTGAAAATCAGTTTCTGCCCGATTGGAAAAAAGCCGATACGTGAACCCTAAATGCGATAAGCGTGAAATCCGACGGGCAAAAACCACATCAACCAGCTCCTCCTTACTTTGAATAATCCCCTGAAACTTATAGGTTAAAGAGGTAAAAGGTGCATTCGACAGATAATAATAATCAGCAGTTTGTCTATTCTGAAAAAGCCCGTTAAACGAAGCCGCGGGGAAAAAATAATATTCAGTGACTAATCGGTCGGTAATACGATTAGAAAGAAAAGGGTTTCCACTTCGGGTACAATAGGTATAAAAATTGTCGTCGGGCATGTATGGATTAAGATGGGGAAGCCTATTGAGAGATGAATCATAGGAAGCAGAGTCGATCCGCAACAATTCAGAAAGGGAATATTGCATTACTTTAAAGACAGTATCACGCTTAAGCGAGGGCTGAGCATGCAAAAAAGCAGGAGAAAACAAAGCCAACAAGAAGACGAGTAATAGATTTCGAGTCATTGTCATAATATTACCTGTCAAAAATAAAAAAGTCCCATCGGAAAACCAATGGGACTTTTGAAGATTGGCGACGACCTACTCTCCCACATGACTGTAGTACCATCGGCGCTAATGGGTTTAACTTCTCTGTTCGGAATGGGAAGAGGTGGAACCCCATTGCTATAGTCACCTTAAGCTTTTTCTACTGCGCTGCAGTAGTGATATTTTAAAAAAATGCCGGTAAAAGTCTGCATAATTTATTGGGGTTAACCAGAAAGTTACGGGTGATTAGTACTGTTCGGCTCAGACGTTACCGCCTTTACACCTACAGCCTATCAACGTCGTAGTCTCCGACGACCCTTAAAGGAAAACTCATCTTGAGGTGAGCTTCGTGCTTAGATGCTTTCAGCGCTTATCTCATCCGTACATAGCTACCCTGCGGTGCAGCTGGCGCCACAACAGGTACACTAGAGGTACGTCCGACACGGTCCTCTCGTACTAGAGTCAGGTCCTCTCAGTTTTCCAACGCCCACAACAGATAGGGACCGAACTGTCTCACGACGTTCTGAACCCAGCTCGCGTGCCACTTTAATCGGCGAACAGCCGAACCCTTGGGACCTTCTCCAGCCCCAGGATGTGACGAGCCGACATCGAGGTGCCAAACCGCCGCGTCGATGTGAGCTCTTGGCGGCGATCAGCCTGTTATCCCCGGAGTACCTTTTATCCTTTGAGCGATGGCCCTTCCATACGGAACCACCGGATCACTTTGCCCTACTTTCGTACCTGCTCGACTTGTCAGTCTCACAGTCAAGCACCCTTATGCCAATGCACTCTACGCACGGTTACCATTCGTGCTGAGGGTACCTTTGGAAGCCTCCGTTACTCTTTTGGAGGCGACCACCCCAGTCAAACTACCCACCATACACTGTCTCCCTTTGGGGGATTAGATTCCAAGCAAGCAAAGGGTGGTATTTCAACGGCGACTCCATGAGAGCTGGCGCCCCCACTTCACAGTCTCCCACCTATCCTACACATCACTTACCCAGAATCAATGTAAAGTTGCAGTAAAGGTTCACGGGGTCTTTCCGTCCCGTTGCGGGTAAGCGGCATCTTCACCGCTACTACAATTTCACCGAGCTCATGGCCGAGACAGTGCCCAGATCGTTACACCATTCGTGCAGGTCGGAACTTACCCGACAAGGAATTTCGCTACCTTAGGACCGTTATAGTTACGGCCGCCGTTTACTGGGGCTTCGATTCAAAGCTTCGCCTTGCGGCTAACCTCTCCTCTTAACCTTCCAGCACCGGGCAGGTGTCAGGCCCTATACATCATCTTTCGATTTAGCAGAGCCCTGTGTTTTTGTTAAACAGTCGCCTGGGCCATTTCTCTGCGCCCCACCGAAGTGGGGACCCTTTCTCCCGAAGTTACAGGGTTAATTTGCCTAGTTCCTTAGCCATGAATCACTCGAGCGCCTTAGAATTCTCTTCTTGGGTACCTGTGTCGGTTTGCGGTACGGGTTGCATACGTCTGAAGCTTAGAAGTTTTTCTCGGAAACATGTTTGGGGACATTATCCACTTGCCCGAAGGCTCATGGTACTGTCGGCTTTCAGCACCCTCAAGCTATTAACCCAAGGATATACCTACCACCTTTAACGTACTAATCCGTAAGTACGCAGTCCTTACACTTTTTCGTCACTCCATCGCAACGTATGCAAGTATTGGAATATCAACCAATTGTCCATCATCTACGCCTTTCGGCTTCGACTTAGGCCCCGACTAACCCTGATCCGATTAACGTTGATCAGGAAACCTTACCCTATCGGCGAGAAGGTTTTTCACCTTCTTTATCGTTACTTATGCCTACATTTGCTTTTCCAAACGCTCCAGCATGCCTCACGACACGCCTTCACAGCAGATTGGAATGCTCCCCTACCAGACCTGTCTTACGACAGGAATCCACAGTTTCGGTAGTATGCTTGATGCCCGATTATTATCCACGCACAACCGCTCGACTAGTGAGCTGTTACGCACTCTTTAAATGAATGGCTGCTTCCAAGCCAACATCCTAGCTGTCAAAGCAGTCGCACCACGTTTGATCAACTTAGCATACATTTGAGGACCTTAACTGATGGTCTGGGATGTTCCCCTTTTGTCCGTGGACCTTAGCACCCACGGGCTCACTCCTGGATATATATTGCAGCATTCGGAGTTTGTCTGGGTTTGATAGGCGATGAAGCCCTCTAGCCCAATCAGTAGCTCTACCTCTGCAATACTCAACTCCAAGGCTGCCCCAAAAGGCATTTCGGGGAGTACGAGCTATCTCTCAGTTTGATTAGCCTTTCACCCCTACCCACAGCTCATCCAAAGACTTTTCAACGTCTACTAGTTCGGACCTCCATCACGTGTTAACATGACTTCATCCTGGCCATGGGTAGATCACTAAGTTTCGCGTCTACCCCCACTAACTATACGCCCTATTCAGACTCGCTTTCGCTTCGGCTCCTCCTGTTTTCAGGATTAACCTCGCTAGTGAGGAGTAACTCGTAGGCTCATTATGCAAAAGGCACGCCGTCACTTCGACAAGCGAAGCTCCGACCGCTTGTAAGCGTATGGTTTCAGGTACTATTTCACTCCGTTGTTCACGGTGCTTTTCACCTTTCCCTCACGGTACTAGTTCGCTATCGGTCTCTCAGGAGTATTTAGCCTTACGGGATGGTCCCCGTAGATTCAGACAGGATTTCACGTGTCCCGCCTTACTCAGGATACTGCCTAGAATTTAATCTTTTACGTGTACGGGCCTATCACCCTCTATGGGGAAGCTTTCCAGAATCTTCCACTTGAGATTAAATTCCGTATGGCAGTCCTACAACCTCATACTGACCGAAATCAGTATGATTTGGGCTGCTCCCCTTTCGCTCGCCACTACTCAGGGAATCACTATTGTTTTCTTTTCCTCCGGGTACTAAGATGTTTCAGTTCCCCGGGTTAGCGCTTACGCACCAGGTCATCAACCTGGTAGGTTACCCCATTCGGAAATCTTCGGATCACAGGATATTTGCTCCTCCCCGAAGCTTATCGCAGCTTATCACGTCCTTCATCGCCTCTGAGAGCCAAGGCATCCCCCATACGCTCTTAGTTACTTTCTTTGTTAACCTTAATAAATTATTGTCCAAACTCTTACCAGCATGTCAAAGAACCTATTTTTACCGCGTGGGTAAAAATTTGCGGAAATAAACTGTACGACAGTTTATCATCCCCAAGGGGATGGTTTTACCTTAAACTAATTTCCGATCAATAAAATAAAAGAACGTAGTTGGTGGAGAATAAGGGAGTCGAACCCTTGACCCCTAGCTTGCAAAGCTAGTGCTCTAGCCAACTGAGCTAATTCCCCAGAAATAATGTCATTTGACATTATTGGTAGTCCCGCGCAGATTTGAACTGCGGACCCCTACATTATCAGTGTAGTGCTCTAACCAACTGAGCTACGGGACTGGCAGTTGTTAGCGTCGCGGGATTACCGCATGCGCTCTGGGTAATCTTATATAATAATTGAAGAGAAGAGGTTGAAGAATTCCCATAAAG
>Ga0068707_1001914_pt1 | contig 14642 bp, 10 predicted proteins | sample YNPNPMetaG_FD_66600 | JGI IMG/M metagenome (GOLD analysis project Ga0068707, IMG submission 66600) | Anoxygenic and chlorotrophic microbial mat microbial communities from Yellowstone National Park, USA - YNP NP MetaG | ecosystem: Environmental > Aquatic > Thermal springs > Hot (42-90C) >...
GATTTTCCAGGATTTGGACCTGGGGGAAGCCCTCTCGGCCGAAGCGAAGCTGAGGCCGACCGAGGGAGGGGGCAAGCATCCCCCGGAGGCCAAATCCTTCGGAAAATCAAGCGCCGAAGAGTTGAAGCGGAGAGAAATGCCGCCACCCCCCGTGACCAGTTGCGAAACGTCGAGGTTCTTCTTCCCGCCAATATACCACGGCCTTCTCGAAGGTGGCATGGACCGGAGGGGTTGCATGCCCAGGGACAGCCGAGGCCAGAGGGTCTCGTGTCTCCAGGCCATGGAAGCCCCTCAAAAGGCCCCGGCCAATGACCCGGCGTACCCGGTGAGCTCAGCATAGCCCTCGCAGGATACCGGACTGCCCCGAGAGCGCCCCTTTCCCTCCACCGCACCTTCCCAGTAAATGATGCCCGTAGAGGACCTTGCAAGCAGCTCCTGGTCCGGCAGGAGGGGGGCGATGTCCACCTCCAGCTCCGAAGACGGGACCCGGATCCTCCACCCGCTGGGGTAGAGTCCACCGCTCTTGGGGCTGCGCCAATGCCCCAGGACATCCACGGAGAACTGGCCCAACGGGAGATGCCGACAGGCGCCGTCTCGCTCCACCAGGGTTCCGGAGGAGGCCGGATCCAGGGATCCGTCCTCCCTGCGGAGATGGTAGATCATGAGGTCCCTGCCATCGGAGAGGTGAAGCCCGAACCAATCCCACCCCCTTTGGTCCGGCCCGAGCTGGTTGGAGCCGAACTCATGATCGAACCAGCTCTTGCCCCGGACCTCCACGGGCCGCGAATCTCTGCCGCTCCTGATGAGGCCGCTCGTCTCCAAGGCCGTGAGGGAGACGTAGTGCGAGGCCTGTCCCTCCCTTTCCCCCTTCTTGCTCAGTCCTCCTTCCCCGTGGAGGACCACCGGCTTGGTCGGCACGAGCCTCAAGCTCAACCCCTTCTCCTCGTCCACGGCGTCGAGGAAGATCTGCTCGCCCTCCATCCTCGCCCTCCAGTTCAGGACCCAGACCTCCATCTTGGCCGCGTCGGCCCCGGCCAGTCCCGGTCCGGTCCTGGATGCCCTTTCCTTCCAGAGGAACGTCCCGGAGGAGATATCCGTCAGGGCGAAATGGGCCATGAACACGTCCCGCACGGACCAAGGAGTCGACTGGGCCGGCAGCTCCTTTCGGATCCCCTGCCGGAAGAAGGTGAGCTGGTACCCGTATCTGTTGCCGTAGGCGTCGAGGAGGCCACCTGTGAAGTACCACCACTCGGTGCGATACTCAGGGTGGGCGCCGTGGTCGCGGGGAAACTCCCACGCCCGCGACACCACGGCCCGGGCCCACTCCTCGCCGTTGCCGGTTGCATTCCCCAAGGGCAGGAAGGCCACGGCCCAGGAGAGGCAACCCGCGGCCAGGACCCGTCTCCAAAGTGCTCTATCCAACCTCGTGCACCTTCGGCACTTTCGGCTCATGAATCGCGCCTTCCCCTTCCCCTCACTCCTCCCTTATCTGGAGCTGAGGGTAGCTCCTGCACACCCTCCAGAGGGGGTACAAGGCCGCCACCACGCTACCCAGCATGGCGGTTCCCCCTGTTATGAGGTACGGTCCCCAGTCGAAGTGGAAGAATACGGTCCAGTTGAAGCTTTGCAGGTTGATCACGTGGATGAGGATCCATGCCAGGGCGGTCCCTAGAGCCGCGCTCATGACGTAGCTCACCAGGCCCATCCCGAGTCCCTCCATCAGGGTCATGCCCGCCACTTGGGGCGTGGAGAACCCCAAGGCACGATAGATCCCGAAGTCGCGCTGCCGTTCCATGAAGAGGGTCAAAAGTGCCCCTGCGATCCCGAAGAAGGCCACCAGGATGGCCATTATTCGCATGGAGCGCGTAACTGCGAAGGTCGAATCGAAGAGGTCCAGGATGCGGGCGTGGAATTCCCCCTGGGTGGCCACAGGCAGTCCCCGGCCCTCGGCCCTCCGCACGACCTCCTCGAGGATCTCGCGACGCCCTGGCACCCCTGGATCCAGGAACACCACCAGGGAGTCTATGGTGCGGTCCCCGAAGAGCGCCAGGTATGTGGACCGATCCATCATGATCAGGCCGTGCTCCGTTGTGTAATCGTAGAAGATCGCCGCCACCCTCAGGGCCCTTGGACCGTGGATCCCCTCCAGGAGGATCTCTTGTCCAGACCTGACCTTGAACCTGCGGGAAAAGCTCTCCGAGATCGCCACCTCCCCCTGCCTCACCGGATCCCAGTTCTCGTTTCCACCCTTGAGCCAGCCGAACCTCGTGTAACGCTGGAGCACCCCTGCGTCCACCGAGGTGACGTAAACAGGGGTCCCCCGATAGAGGATCTGGGTGTTGCGATAAGGATCCAGCCCCCCGATCCCGGGGAGGTGGCGCAATTCCTCGTAGAGGTCCTCTGGGACCTGTATCTCCCTGGAGGGTGCTATGTACAGGTCCCCCTTGAGCTGGCTGTCCATCCACCAGACCAAGGTCTCGCGGAAGCTACCTATCATGGATCCCAGTCCTATGGACATGGAGAGGGCAACCATGAAGGCGGCCACGGCCACAGCGGTTCGGCCCAGGTTTCGCGATATGGTCCCTGCGGCCAGCCTCCCCGCGACACCCCCCAGGGACCCAAGCAGTGCCTTCAACAAAGGTTCGAGCCACAACAGGACCTGGCCGCTTAGGAGGCTGCCCCCCAGGAGCAGTCCGAACGCGCTGGCAAACCCGAAATAGACATGGACTTGGGCGGCGAGGATCAGGAGCGGACATGACGCCAGGACCCCGAGGCCCCAAGACGCTGCCTTGCGGGCTTGCCTTTCTTGCGACCGACTCGCACCCCTGCCGCGGAGTATCCGCACCGGATCCAGGCGCACCAGGCCCACGAGCGGCAAGGCCCCTCCGACGAGGCTCGCCCCAACCCCCAGCAAGGCCCCGTAAAGGCACACCCACCACTCCCACCGGGGCAGGACTGGTTGAACGAAGAAATAGAGTTTGCTTATGGTCTCCCCCACCAGACCGGTGAGGATGCGGCTCAGGAGGTAGCCGATGACCCCCCCCATCACACCGCCTGTGAGGCCCAACAAGATGATCTCCGTGAGAAATGCCAAGAGGATCTCTTTCCTGCTGGCGCCGAGGCTCCTGAGTATGCCGGCGTCCTTCCTGCGGCTCACCACGGCGAACATGGCCGTGTTGTAGACCAGGAAGACCCCGACGAACAGGGCCAGGAGGGATAACGCCTCCAGGTTGAGCCTGTAGGCACGAAGCATGTCACCGAGGGAGGCCTGCTGTTCTCCTGCTGACTGAAGGACGAACCCCGTGGCCCACCTGGAGCGAAACCCGTCCGGATCCGATAGGATGAGGTCCACTCGGTCCACCATACCGGCGAGACCGAAGCGTACCTGTGCATGGGAGATGTCCGATAAGATGAGTGGTTCCCCCGAGGGAGACGAAAACGTGCCTATGACCCGCATCCGCCCGTGGGAGGTCTGAAAGAGATCTCCCACTGCTGCCCCCATGCGCCTTGCCAGTTCATGGTCGATGAGGACGCCGTCCTCCTGGAGGAGAAAGGAGAGGGCCGCCTCCCTGACAGAGCCCCCCGTCTCCGAGGCGGGTCTGGCAAGAAATCCTGGACGTATGGCACGGTCGAGAAAGGGGTCCAGGCCCAAGAAGCGGGCAACCCCTCCGTCCGGGAGGATCAAGGTCCTTTCGATCACAGGGGAGAATGCCCGGACCGAGGGATCGTTGAGGAGCCGCAGTAGCACCGCCTCTTCCACCGGGCCCGCGGGCCGCGCCAGCCTGTGGGTGGCCTGCCCCTTGAGGAATTCCACGGCCTTCTCGAAACTCGAAAGGGCAGAACCTGCCGAGATGACCATCCCCACCGTGGCTGCCACCCCACAGGCGATCCCCAAGAGCTGCAGGGTGCTGAGCCCCCGTCTGCGGGGGATGTATCTCAGGAAGGACTTTGTGACGACTCTCAACGTGCGCTGCCTGCCATACGGGTCTCCTCCACGATGACCCCATCCTCCATGCGAAGGACCCTGTCCGCCACGGATGATGCCCTTGGGCTGTGGGTGGCCATCACCAGCGTGGTCCCCGACTCGCGGCACCTCGTGGACAGGATGGAGAGAACCTGATCGGCCGTGTGCGTGTCAAGGTTGCCCGTGGGCTCGTCCGCCAGGATGATGGAAGGTCCCTTGACCATGGCCCTGGCTATGGCCACTCGCTGCTGTTCCCCGCCCGAGAGCTCATGAGGATAACGATCGCCCTTTCCCTCAAGCCCCACGGAGCGCAGGGCCTCTCGGGCGAGGCCCGGAACAGGTCTTCCGGCCAGCTCCAGGGAGAGATACACGTTCTCGAAGGCGGTCAAGGTGGGAAGGAGATTGAAGAACTGGAAGATGAAGCCGAGGCGAAGCCTCCTGAGCTCGGTGCGTCCCTTGTCCCCCATGGACTCCAGGTCCCGGCCCTCCACCTGAACGAGACCCCTGGTCGGCCGATCCAGGCCGGCCAGGAGGTTGAGAAGGGTGGTCTTTCCCGACCCGCTCCTGCCATAGATCGCCACTATATCCCCGGCCCGGATCTCCATGCAGGTCCCCCTGAGGGCCGCCGCCCCCTGCTCCTCATCGTCGCGGCCGTCGTATCGCTTCCACAGGTCCACGACCCGTATGACAGTCGTCACCTCCGCCCCTCCGTCCATCCCCGTGACACCGGCGGTTCCCAACGCTCTCGGGCTTCGAGATTCGGCAAGCGCTCTCCCACACCTATAACATCTTGGCCGACGCCGTTACGCGCGTCAACAAACCGTCGACGAGGGGTACCTTTCCTGTAGCCGTAGCAGACGGGACCCGAATTCCGCAACCTCCATGCCGCTTTGCCTGTCCTGTGCACACCGATATGCAGTAGTGCGTCGCCCTCATCGCCCAAGGCCGGTACGCGGAGGCCTTCGAGGTCGTACGCGACTGGTCACGGGGGGCACATTCGTCTGTCTCGTCTATTCCGTCTATCTGGTCTATTCCGTCTATTTCGTCTGTTTCGTCTCTTCGGCCTGAACAAAGCGCGGGATTTCAGGTCCTTCGGGGCGCGCGATTTCCGGAGGGATTTGACCTCTGTGGAGACCTTTCTCCGTGCGACCCACAGGCAGGTGCTTGCCCCCTCCCTCGGTCGGCCTCAGCTTCGCTTCAGCCGAAAGGGCTTCCCGCAGGTCCAAATCCTGGAGAATCAAAGCTCGTCGGCCAAACCGCTTCGAGAGACCCCAATCCCCAGCGGACACCACACGTTTGGATCATCGAGGGCTGAGCCTCAACCCTTGAGCAGGCTCCAGGCGATGCGGAGGAAGTGGAAATTCCTGGCCGGGAGCGGCCACTTGATCTCGTCCTTCTCGCACAGGGTGCTGGAATTGACCCGATCCAGGCTAGGCCTCAGGGCCTCGAGGGCGCGGGCCTGCTCCTCGGGTGGCAGCTCCATGATGCGGTCTATTCGTTCGATGAGGTCCCTGGCCAACCCTATCCTCTCTTCCACTGCCTCGCACGTCTCGGGATCTACGAGCCCGAAGCGCCCCTTGAGCCTGTTGAGCCTCAGGGCGGCCTCGTAGGTGGTGTCAACAATCTGGGCCCTGCTCATCCACTTGGTCTCGTAGCTCAGGGCGTGCTTCCAGCTCGGCTTCAGGAGGGCCGTCCTGAACTCCTCCAGGCTCCTGCAAGACAAGGTGTAGCCGTATCTTTCTGGATCCTCATAGATCGGGCTTCCCGGATCTATGAAAGGGGCCAGGGGGGAGACGAAGGGGACGAGCCTGGCCCCGAAGCGGCGCAGGAGCTCCTCGCAGTAGTCCACGGTCTCCATCACCGACTGAGGGGTCTGTCGGGGCAGCCCGATCATGAAGAAGAGGTCGAACTTCCTGCAGCCCGCGGCCAGGGCCTCCTGGATGGTCAGCTCCAGTTGGGCGTTGCTGTAATGCTTGCCGCTCGCACCGCGCACTTGAGGGTCGTGGCTCTCGGGGGACATCTCCAGGTTGAAGTTCTCTATGGCCTTGGAGACCTTGCCGAAGTACTCCTGGCCCGCCGGGGTGAAGAGCTCCAGGACCACATGGTTTCTGACCCCCTTCCCCCTCAGGCCCTCCAGGATCGCATCCGCGTAAGAGTCACCGCCTTGGCGCAGGTCGCCCACCACGAAGATGGGGGCGGAGGTGAACCGTGCGATCCGGAGGACGTCCTCGACGATCCTCTGGGGAGATCGAAACGCCGGCTTGGCTCGGTTTCCCAGGAGCCTGAGTCCCAGACGACTACCTCCGCAAAAGGAGCATTCGTGGACGCACCCGCGACAGGTCATGACAGCGGTTATGGGATAGGACCACCAGTCATGGATGGGGATCATACCCTTTACGTCCAGGTGACGCAGAGCGGAACGTATCATGTGGCCATAATTGTCCTGGTAATGGTCGAGGTCCTCGGGGACGTGGGTGAGGGGGTTGGCAATGATCCTACCTTCCCTGCTTTTCCAGACGAGGTTCGGCACTTCCTCGAGCCTCGGGCCCTGCCCTGTGAGCGCCTTCATGAGGAGCAGGAGCGGCTCTTCCGCCGAGTCGCCCCGGATCACGAAGTCCACCTCTGGCCTGGCCATGAGCTCTTCGTAAAAGTAGGAAGACGAGAAACCGCCGAAGATGACAGGTGTATGCGGGTGATGTCTCTTGCAGATGGCGGCCACGGCGAGGCTGCCCTGGGCATGGGGGAGCCAATGGAGGTCGATGCCGAATGCCCTCGGATTGAGCCTCCGAATGGCCGTCTCCGGGTCGTACCTGGGGCTCTTCAACATGCGTAGGGCGAGATTGAGGATCCTCACGCGGAAACCTTGCCTCCCTAGGTACTCTGCCATGGCGGTGAAGCCTATGGGATACATCTCGAAGATGGAGGTGGATGGGACCACGTCGCTTATGGGACCGAACATTATGGGTAGCTCTCTGAAGTCGTACACACTGGGCGGATGGAGCAGTACAATATCAGGTTCACGACCGAAGCGCATCAGGTCACCTCTTGCTCCACGGTTGGGATCCTACCTCGACAGTCTACACGATATGGCCGCTGGGGGAAAAGCGACTCCCAGGGATCAGGCAACGCCTCGGTCTTCTGGAAGGGGCCCGCATATGAGGGTGGGAAAAAAATTTTTTCGGGGCTGCGAATTTTTTGGGAACCTTTTGGGAGAAGCGTTGTCTCACTAGGTAGGAAACAACTCCCTCTACCTCCTTTGCTTTGGCCCCCGTACCCAGCGGGGGCTTTTTTATCCCCCCGTCCCCCAGAGACGGCCATGCCCCCCGGGAAACCACCGGGCCGTAAAACCCGGAGGGCATGGGAAAGGTTCCATTGAATCGGACCAGGTACCCAAAGCTCGCCCGGCGGTTTTTCTCTCCATATCACACAATATCTATGGTGTCAAGAAAAATTTTATACAATATGTTGAGATCCCTCCCAAGACCCCTTGCGTCCTTGCCGCCGACGCCGTAATCCACAACTCTTTGAAATTCCTGCATTCCGGGTCTGCCTCAGGCCCTCGCGCAGGGCCAGCGATCACTACGGCCGGGCAACAAAAAGAGATTCGCGACGGACCTCGTGGTCGAGGAAGGGGGGCTGGCTGGATTCCAGGAAGGGGCCCCAAGGGTCACCTCACTATGGCCATGGGCATGTTTCGGTCGAACATCCCTGCCGTGTCAGGATGCTGTTGGCTGTTCGTATCCCTCCTCACCCGCTCCGAGGTATAGTCCATGGCTTCTCCCAGGGAGACGATCCCATCGTTGTTGGAATCCGCCTCCCCGTGCAGGCCCTTGAGCAGATAGTAGGTGAATACCCCATGGTCTCCGCCCCAGTTCTCGGATTCCATGGATTGCTCACCGGCCTCGCTGGCCGTGAAGACAGCGATCCCCTTCTTCGCTTGAGCAAGACCGAGGAGATATCTGTTGTCAGGTTCTCCTTGGGATCGGGGGCCCTGGTCCCGATGCCCCCACCCACGCCCCCGGCATGACACGTATCGCTGATGATCACGACCTTTTGGGCCTTGATCTGCCGCTGGATGGCGGTCTCCAGGTCCCACATGGGGAATGCCGTGGAGGCTATCTGCGCCACATCCGTATCGTAGGAAAGGAAATAGAGGTTTTTCTGGTTCTTGGGATCGGGGGCCCCGTGGCCGGAGATATAGATGACCACGAAATCCTCCTCGATAGCGCTCTGCAAGAAGGTGAAGAGGGCGCTCCTCAAGGCCTGATATGTACCGTTCTCGTTCAGAAGGGGGTTGATATGCGTTTCTGGGAACCCGCCCCCCTGGGGACTGCGCAAGAAATCATAAAACGCAGAGGCATCCTTGTCGGCGTATCGAAGATTCGGTATCTGATGCGAGTTCTTGTACTTCGAGATCCCGACGACCACCGCCCACCGCTGCCCCCTGAATCGCTCTTCCTTGACCCCTGGCATCGCCACAGCAGCCAGCTCCCTGTCGACCGTGACCACCTTCTGTTCGGTGTTGCCCGCCTCGTCCGTCGCGCTGCCCCCGATCACGTTTTGGCCTATCTCCAGGGGGACGGTTGTCTCGACAGGGACGCTCTTCCGGCCCCGCACCGAGCCTGTCGAGATGTCTCTCGCTTGCGGGATGGGCTTACCGTTGATGGTGATGCGCACCTCGGATATGGGCTGGGCCGACTCTATGGTACAAATGAGGGAGGTCTCATCTCTCTGAATCTTTGTGGACTCTTCGGGATACTTGATGATTTATGGAGAGCCTCTTGATCCTTTCCTCGGCCGAGAACACGGAAACCGACACATCCACATGTCCTTCGTTATCCCCGTTGAAGCCCAGCCCCTCGTTGATCCGGAAATAGAGGGCCCCTGTCTCTTCGGGAGACAACTCCATCTCGTTACCCACTCCAAACGATGACCCTCCTTCTCCTATCTTCGCTACGAGGGCAGCATGGCTCCATCGGGTGACGATTTGCCCCCCGAGGTCCCAGCACAGCGGGGTGTAGGCTCCAATACCGTCGGGACCAGTCCAAGCGCAACTTGGTCCGTGGCGCCACCTCCCCTTGGCCTTTATGGAATACTTCTTCCCCTTCTCGACGATGACTCCGGAGTTCCTCCATTCCTCCGCCTTTGCCAAGACCCTGGTGTCCGTCTTGGGCTTGTCCGTGGCCATGGGGACGGCAGTGACCTTGTCGGTGTATTGAATGCCCGGGCAAGCCGAGAGACCCGACAATAAGAAAGGGAGAAGCCGGGACAACGGTCTCATGACGATCCTCCTCACTTTGAGTGGTCGAGAAACAGCGAAGACCACATGTGTCGAGTCCGCCTCACCTTTATCAGAACCTCATGATCGGGCAAGGATTTCCAAATGCGAGTCCGCCGTCCTCATGAAGGCCTCTCCTGCCTCATCTTTTCCTCCAGGGACTCCAACTGGAGATGGAGGGCCTCCCATTCCGCGTTCCACGCCTCCAACTGGGACTTGAGCCTTCCGTGCTCCTCCCGGAGGGCCCGCACCCTCTCCGCGCATCGGTAGAGCCCTGGATCGGCCATTTCCGCTTGGATCTCATCCAGGCGCCTGGTGGCCCCCTCTATCTTGGCCTCGACCTCCCCGATGGCGTCCTCCAGAGGGGCCTTGAGCCTGAAGAAGCGATTCCTCCACTCGGCCTCCAGCCTCTTCTGATCCCGGTCCTTCCTGGGGATGCGCTCCGTCTTAGGGGATGGTGCAGGTGGGGAGACCTTCCTCTTGGCCCATATCCTCTCGTAGTCATCGTAATTGCCAGGCAAGAGCTCCCATCCCCCCGGCCGCATGGCCAAGATGTGGGTGGCCACGACGTTCATGAGCCGTCGGTCGTGGGTGACCAGGCACAGGGTCCCCTGGAAATCCCTCATGGCCGCCTCCAGGACCTCCCTGGAGGAGATGTCCAGGTGGTTGGTCGGCTCGTCCAGGAGGAGGAGGTTCGCCCCCGTCAAGAGGACCTTGCAGAGCAGCAGGCGACTCCTCTCCCCTCCGCTCAGGACCTTGACCTTCTTGAAGACCTCATCCCCCTTGAACTGAAAGGCCCCCAGGAGGGTCCTGAGCTCCCCCTGGTGCGGGTGCCTGGCCGAGAGGGTGACCTCCTCCAATACCGTCCTCTCTGCGTGGAGCTGGTCCATCTGGTGCTGGGCGAAATATGCGATCCTCACGCCATGCCCGAGCCTCCTTCTTCCGGCCGTTGGTTCCATTTGGCCCGCCAGGATCCTCAACAAGGTGCTCTTGCCCGAGCCGTTGGGACCCAGGACGGCCACCCGTTCCCCCCTGTGCAAGGCCAATGAAGAGTTGCGAAACACGCACCTTCCATCGAAGGCGTGGGTCACCCCCTCCAGCTCCACCACCAGCTTGCCGGAGGGGGGCGGCTCCGGGAAACGGAAACGCAGTTCCTCCTCCGTCGCCGGTGGGGTGACCCTCTCCATCTTCTCCAGTGCCTTGATCCTGCTTTGGACTTGCCGGCCCTTGTCTTTGCGGGCGCGGTTCTTCTCGATGAATCTCTCCATCCTGCGGATCTGTTCCACCTGCACGCGGTACGCGGCCCAGCGCATCTCCTCCCGCCTGCGCTTTTCCTGCCGGTAGGCATCGTAGTCTCCTGTGTAGGAAACCAGTTCCCCGTTGCTGATCTCCACTACCCGGCTCACGATACGATTTATGAAGGTCCTGTCATGAGAGATCAACAAGACGGCGCTCGACACCTGGGAAAGGTACTCCTCCAGCCACTGAAGGGACTCCAGATCCAGGTGGTTGGTGGGCTCGTCCAGAAGCAGCAGGTCCGCCTCGCTCAGGAGGAGCCGGGCCAGGGCCACCCTCATGGCCCACCCGCCGCTGAGGGTCTCCACAGGCCTGTCCAGGTCCTCCGGCTTGAACCCCAGTCCCATGAGGATCTTCTCGGCCCTCGGCCTGAGGTCGTAACCGCCCAGGAGGTGGTACCTTTCGACCATGTGAGCCATTCTCGCGGCCAACTCCTCTGCGTCGCCCCCCTCCGCCGTCTCCAGCTCTTTGCTCAGCTCGGCCATCTCTGCTTCCAGGGAACGGGTCTCCTCGGCCACCTCCAGGACCTGGTCCAGGACCTTGCGCCCCCGGAACGACAACACGTCCTGGGGCAGATGGCCGATACGGGCGTGCCTCGCCCTGTGCACCTCCCCCTCGTCCGGTTCCACCTCGCCCAGCAGGATCCGCAGGAGGGTGCTTTTGCCCGAGCCGTTGGGCCCCACCAGGGCCACCTTTTCTCCGAAGTTGATGTGGATGCTCGCCTTCCTGAAGAGGTCCTGCCGTCCGTAGAATTTGGTGATCTGGTCCGCAGCGATCAACATGAAGCCTATCTTAACGCTCGCCCCTCTCTTGCGGCAAGGCGACCCCGGCAAAGTCGAGGCCCTTGGGATGACACCCGACGGGGTGCATGTTATATTGCATTGCCGCCGCCTCCGCGGCCGGAACTGGAAACAAGTTTTCGCAACGGGGGATGAGGTGGGCGGACACACTCACGAATTCGTCGACACGTACCGAGGGCCGGTAGCCTTCGGCCTGTCCAGGGAGGTGGATGAGGCATCTTTCGTGGTGTTCCTGCAGAAGTTCTCGGATGACAGCCTCATGCAGGCCCTGCGCGGCCGGCTCTCCGACGAGGAGATCCAGCACACCGTGGATTGGCTCACCACGCTCATGAAGAGGCACCTCTCCGAGGAGGAATACCACAGTCTGTTCCTCAAAGACGACCGATGAGGATCGGCAGACAGCTCAAGAAGGCGAGACGTTCCCTGTACTCTTTGGGTCTGCGGATCGCAGAGGCCTGGGCCCTGTTTCTCCACGACGAGTCTTACGAGCGTTGGGGAAGGCTCTTGGGTTCCTGGGCCTACTGGATATTGGTCTCCCAGCGGCAAAGGGCCCACCGCCATATCCAGCTCGCCTACGGTCATGCTCCTGATGCCCCTGAGATCAGGAAAATCGCCCTGGAGTCCTTTCAGAACCTCTGCTTGAGCGGCCTGGAATGTCTTCGATTCGCCAGGGTCGGTCCGAGCGATCTCCTGGGGCGCACCACAGTGAAAGGTTGGGAGCACGCCGAGGCGGCCAGCCGGGAGGGTCGAGGCGGGATCTTCGTCACAGGTCATATGGGGAACTGGGAGTTGGCGGCCGCCCTCGTGGCAGCTCGGGGGCTCCCCATGAACGTGGTGGCGAGGCACATCTACCTGGAGCCGCTGAACAGGAGGCTGGTCGGGATACGATCGCGCATGGGTGTCAGGACCATTTATCGTGACTCCTCCATGCGGCCCATGATCCGTTGTCTCAAGGAGAATCAGTTCCTGGGCATCCTCCCGGATCAGGACGTACGGAGGGTGGGGGGGATCTACGTCGAGTTCTTCGGGCGACCGGCCCTCACCCCTGTGGGCCCCGCCTTGCTGGCCATTGCCAGCGGTGCGCCACTGTTGCTTGCGAGGGATATCAGGCTGCCCCATGGCCGGCACCTCGTCACCATCGACCCCCCTGTGTACGCGGACCGACGCGCGCCACGAGAACAGGAGATCCGCCGTCTCGTTACTCTTTACACAAGGAGGCTGGAGGAGTTCGTTCGCGAACACCCGGGACAATGGGTCTGGGTGCATCGGCGTTGGCGCACCAGGCCCTCCCAGGCGGGAGGAGAGAGGAACGCCAGGGCCCCCAGCGAGAAGCGGGTCGGATCCGCTTGCAACCGCCCCGAACGAGGAGTGGTTGGAACGCCCGGATCCTCCGGGAAGACCGCCCCATCGATGCCCGGGTGACTGACATCCCTAGGAGAGGGAAACAGGTGGCGGAGCCGGACTACCATTGGGTGGACAGCCCTGAGGGGCTGGAAGCGGCGATCCCTAGATTCCTCGGCTATCCCTGCGTGGCCATGGACACAGAGGCAGACTCTCTTTACAGGTACGAGGAGAGGATCTGCCTCATCCAGATCTCCTGCCCCGGAGGAGACTGGCTGATAGATGCCCTCGCCCTTCCCACCCTGGGGCCTTTGCGCAGATTGCTCGAGGAGCAGTCCGTAGAGAAGGTGTTTCACGGAGCGGACTACGACATCAGGCTGCTCAAGAAGGCGGGCATTCAGCCGAAGGCCGTCTTCGACACCATGGTCGCAGCCCAGATCCTGGGCATTCGGCGGGTCGGGTTGTCCGACCTCCTCCGGGAGAGATTCGGCATAGAGCTTGTGAAAAGGTTTCAAAAGGCCGATTGGGGGAGGCGCCCCCTGCCTCCTGACATGGTGCGTTACGCCCTCGAGGATACCAGGCACTTGCTCAGGCTGAGGGAGGCCCTGCTCGCCGAATTGGAGGCCAAAGGCCGTCTGGGGTGGGCCAGAAGGCAGTTCGACGCACTCCTCGAGGTGAGGCCCGCGCCCAGGACCCCTCCCGATGCACTCAGGGTACCAGGGGCCAGAAACCTGGACGACAGAGGAAGGGCAATCCTGCAGTCATTGCTCGACTGGAGGGAGGAGGTGGCGCGCAAGAGGGATCTACCGCCCTTCAAGGTTGTGGGGACAGAGGTCTTGCTGAAACTGGCCATGCGGGCGGGAGCTTCGAGTCTGGACTTCGGGGGGATCCCAGGCTTGACCGAAAAGGTCATCAGGACCTCGGGGCAGGGCATCCGCGAGGCGATCCAAAGGGGATATCTGGCCCACCCGATCCCCTGGTCTCCCAGGAAGAGACCTCAGGCCGAAAGGGCTCCCATGGGAGGCCGCAGGCGGCTGGCGCTCTTGAAGGCCGTCAGGGACAGAAAGGCCAGGGACCTAGGGCTGGACCCTGGCGTTTTGTGCCCCAACGCGGCACTGAAGACCCTTGCCGTGAGCTCCCCTCGAGAATTCGAAGAAAGACTGGAGCAGAGCTTGAGCCCATGGCAGAGGGAATTGCTCGCAGCGGAATTGAGGGGCGCCATCCTCGGAGGATGCCGGTGACTCCTGCCCATCAAGGTCTCGAAGCGCCCCCCCGAGGCGACCTAGTCGCTTCCCACGGGACCCGGCATGGATCTATCCCTCTTCATGCGCCCCGCTCTCTTTTCCCGAAGCAGGGAGGGCAGAGGTTCTGGCCCATGAGCCTGCGGATGCGGCTCTCCATGGTCCTCTCCCCGCAGGCATCGCAGATGAGCCCGTCCAGGATCCGGGCCCTTCCAGGGATTGGCCCGGAGGCCTCCTTCACGTCGAAGAGGGCCTCCAGGTCGGCATCCATTATCTCCTGGACCTTGGCGGCTGAGAGTTCCTTGAGCCTGGCCTTCTCCGGGGCTGTGAGCCCCTCTTTGAGCATCTTGCCTCGGAGCCGCACCATCTCCTCTTCCGGCCGGTTGAAGACATCCGGCCTTGTGACCACCCGGATCCCCTTGCCGTCCGAACGCCGGTAGAAGCTGAAGGCGTTCTTGCCATAGTCCAGATGGATCAGGTTACCCTTGCCGAAGGTGCACCCCATGAGCACCTGGATGGCGTCCACCCCGCACATGTCCGTCTCCACCACGGCCACGACCTCCTCGTCCTGACTGGAAGGGCCCACCTCCCGCAGCCCTATCTCCGCAGCCCGAATGCCTATGGCGAGACCGGGGCAAGAATGCCCATGAAAATCTATCACCTGTTGGATCCGAGCTCCATCCAAGAGTGTCTTGCCCATCTTCCCTTTCTCCTTTCCCAAG
>Ga0068707_1001915_pt1 | contig 14639 bp, 16 predicted proteins | sample YNPNPMetaG_FD_66600 | JGI IMG/M metagenome (GOLD analysis project Ga0068707, IMG submission 66600) | Anoxygenic and chlorotrophic microbial mat microbial communities from Yellowstone National Park, USA - YNP NP MetaG | ecosystem: Environmental > Aquatic > Thermal springs > Hot (42-90C) >...
CGCCCCTCTTTGCGTGACACCGCTCCTTTGGAGGGAGTGTTACAAAAATGGTCAAGTGCTTCTGGTGTGGAGCAGAAAACGAACGGCACCAGGAAGCGTGCTGCGTCTGCAAACGGAAGTTGCAGTGGACCACGTTCTTCGAGGGCGTGTTGAGGCCATCCGTAGGCTGTCTTATGGGACAGCGACATGTAGCCGTCGCCAAACCGACGCCGCGGCTCAGGCTGGCCTCGTAGTCTAGTGTGGTAACGGAGCCGGCATGCCTAGGGCCGGCTTCTTTCTTGTAAAATAAAATCCTTAGGCACCGGCAGCTTCTATTCTAACGACTTCGTCCAGCTCTATCCAAGCGGGCCTCTCATCACGAAAACTCACAAACAATCGGCTGTTTTTAGGTTCCACAGCCAAAAGCCGATCGGAGCGAGTCCGATAGCGTTGTTCTTCGTCCCCATACCATTGTGCCACCGGGTAACGATACGTAACTGTAAATCTCTCCCCTTTGTCCAGCAATTGCTCTAATTTTTCCAGGTCCAAGCCCTTTACCTCCCCATTCCAACGCCTAGCGCATACTTAATGTAAGCATAATGCAGCGCCCTTGTAGTATACGACAAACCGGAGTAGCGTGTTCCGTTGCACCGCTTTTGCATTAGTGTCGGTCTGCCCGATTAGCAATGTTGAGGCGCCTCGGCCAGAGATAGGCAAAAACGGCACCGAGGATCGTCACCGTTGCGGAATACTTGATCCAGACTATAAGCAGGATCACTCCCGCGAGCGAGCCATAGACACGGCTGTAGCCAGCGAAGTGGGTGACGTAGTAGCCGAAACCGACCTTGGCCGCCTCCCAGAGCAAACCAGCAAAGCCGCCACCCAACATAGCTGTACGCCACCTGACAAAAGTGTTCGGTAGCCATTTGTAGATCAGGCTGAACATCAGAATGGTTATCAGCAACGGAGCTAAGTAGCGGTGCAGGCTCCACAACCAATTCCAATCGACCAGCATGATATTGAAGTAGCGCGGTCCGTGTTGCTCTATCGCGTTGGCAAGCATCGTGATTCCGAAGGAAACCAACAAAAGCAAACCGGCGCATATCATCATGCCAATTGCAACAAGCCAACGCCTTAGGCAGTGTCTGCGCTCGGATATTCTCCACACTGTGTTGATGGCCTGCTCGACACTCATTAGCGCCGAACCGCCCGACCACAACAACGAAAAGAAGCCCAACCCGGTAGCCGCGCCACGTCCGCGGACAATTTCATCCAGGAGAGTCGTGAGCGTGCGAGCAGCGTGAGAAGTTACTCCCAGGTAGTTACCCGCAAACGAGGTTACCAGCTCTTGCGCTCGCTCAGGCGATTTCACCACGTATCCCAACGCTGCGACGCCTAATATGACAAGCGGAAAGACAGACACGAAGACATAGAAGCTGATGGAGGCTGCTAAAGTGCCACCACCGCTTCTCGAATATTCCCGATAAACCTCCGCCAGAAAATGCAAAAGGCTTGTAAGACGCCCTCGTAAGATCATACCGGCGGCTCCTGTTATGGTCTTTATGACCTGTCGCCAACCACCTTTAGGATTACGGTCTTATGGTCATCGTAGTCTGGGTAATAGGTCTTGACTGTAAACTCGAGTCCTTTCGTGGCCAGCGGACCTTCGAGCGGAATCGGACCAAGTCGAAACAAACCGTCACTATCAACCGAGACAACCTGCGACGTTACAACACCAGCCAGCCGAAGGATGCCGTGCTGCTTGTTGTTGTAGGTTATATCGATCATTACCCGCGAACCTGGCTCCGCAATACCTTTGACGACAATGCTGCGAGCTATGCGAGCGCCGTCATGCGGCAGTGTCACTGTGATTTTGCTCGGTCGTCGGGAATGAGCCTGGTCTGCTATACCTTCCGTGCGAGGCTCCGATGAACGAGCCGGCGACACGTCCGGCTTAAGCACGGCAGGTTCTACCTTGACTATCGGCCCGGGTTGCTCAGTTACGCCGACAGTTATCGGAGCCACCGCCACTGGGGATTCCTTACCGGCAAAGGGGTTCTCACGCTGGTTGGGGTCCACGTTAACAAGTCGGCTCGCTTGCATTGCAGCGCTCTTTGTTCCACCAAGCTCAAGGCAACCAACGACCGGAGCGTTTCGGACGAACTTGCCGGCCGGGACCTCCACGACGGCTCGGTAGCATCCGGGGCTTACCTCCTTCATAGGCGTCGGCGGAATCAGCTCCCTTATCTCGAATGACGCTTTGCATCCCGGCGTGCCGGCAATATCGACGGTCAAGAGACTCCCTGCGCGCAGTACGGAAGGCGCAGAGAATGTGATCGACTCGATCTTCGGCTCTACATTGGACACTAGAGATTTACCCACAACGGCTGTGGCAGGCTTCACCTGGGCTACAACCGTGGGTTTTTCCGGCTTCGCGGGAACACCATTGGGCGAGCTAACCACCAATACCATCCACGCTTCGCCCGTTACGGGGTTCAGGCGGCATCTAAGCTGCGAGCCTTTCGGAATGGACGCAAGATCAGTCCGGGTTCCATCGACCGTCACAACCTGGGCTTGCCGGTTCACCGGAACGCGCCTACCATCAACGAGCACGATTCGGCCATTCTCGATCCGCTTGAAGGCGCCCTTCGCATGGCCAAAGAAGGCCTTTGCTGAAATCACCTCCCTCTTGTCGCTCACAGTGACAACGACCCAGTCACCCGGCGCAAACTCTCGAAGCGCAGCATTTCTGAGTTCCTTGCCCAATTGGCCGCGAAGCAACTTGGACTTATCGGCGGATTTGAGATTTAAGGTTCTGCCTTCCACGTCGATGTGCAATTCACCAGAATCGCCGGGCGCGCTGACCACGGTACCCCTCACGACCTGAGCACTGAAAACCGCAGAGCCCAGCAAGAGCGCTGAAACCAGCGCCCCGGCTAGCAAAAATCCACTTTTCATGGCCGCCCCTCCACGACAAGAATCGCTGTGGTTATGTATCATGTTTGTGACCGCCTCTCGTGATACCTTCGGCCGCGGTGTTCGGAGGAAATCACCAAGCCGACGCGCAAGTTAGAAGCGATTGGCCTGAGCGCACAGCGGCCTTGATATTGATAAAGACGCAACCGACAGGCTATCGGTTGCTTCTCAAAGGTGGCTAATTATGTTCAGACGTTACTCTATTGTGCTGTTTGTCCTCGTAATCGCCGTTGGTGGATGTGGAAAGGGACGACAAGGGGCGCTTGGAACAGCGCAGAATCCAATCAGGATGGCGCTTGTGCCATCGCTGGACACAAAGAAACTCTCTGCCAGCGGCAAAGTACTGGCGAAGCTGATGGAAAAAGAAACCGGCCTCAAATATAAGGTCGATGTGCCCACTAGCTACACCGCCGTCATCGCCGCAATGGGAGCAGGGAATGTAGACGTAGGCTGGCTTTCGCCAATCCCCTACGTAATAGCGCATGACAAATACGGAGTGAAGGTAATACTCACCACCGTGCGCGACAACTCCACCAAGTACTGGAGCTTCATAATAACCCGCACCGACTCCGGCATCAACAAGTTAGCCGATCTGAAGGGAAAGACATTCGCTTATGGAGATCCTGTTTCAACTTCCGGCTCCATCTATCCTAAACACCTTATCAGGACTAGCGGCTTCGATCCCCATACGTTTTTCAAGCGAACGATACACGCATCTGGTCACGACAAGGTAGTGATGGCCGTCTACTTTAAACAGGCTGATGCCGGAGCAATCTATGGCGGTGTAAATTCCGACGCGCGAGAGAAGGTATCAGGCACCATAAAGGACGTGATGAAGAAGACCAAGGTGATTGCCCGAAGCCAGGCCATACCCAATGACACGGTAAGTGTTCGCAAAGGCCTGCCGCCTGAGATAACCCGCAAGATTCGAGACGCCCTGATAAGAATCTCCAAGTCCGACGAGGGCAGAATCGCCGTAATGGATCTTTACGGGATTAGCGGATTCGTCAAAGCCAAGGACAGCGACTACGACTCGGTGCGAAAGGTCGCCAAAGCCGAGAACATCAAGTTGGAGCAAATCGACAAGTAGCATAGCGCCATGCTTTGAATGATTACATAAATAATAGATAGAACAAAGCAGGCTGAGTTTCGCCTATGCAATCGGAATTGATGGCAATCTTGTTGCTCCAACTGTTCTCTAAGAGCGCATCTTATGCTTGCCGCACCGAAGTAGCGGGAGAGTCGATATCATGCTGCGAGTAGAAAACCTCAGCAAGACTTATCCAAACGGCACTCGCGCTCTCAAAGACGTATCCTTCGTAATCGAGCGAGGGCAGTTTGTGGCGATTATCGGCCTTTCAGGGTCGGGAAAGAGCACACTGCTTCGCTGCATTAACCGGCTTGTCGAGCCTACCTCTGGGCGAGTGTTTCTCGGTGACACGGAAATAACGGCGGCGTCGGGCAGAGAGCTTAGACAAATACGCAGGCGAATCGGTATGGTCTTTCAGCATTTCAATCTAGTCAAGCGATCAAGTGTAATCACCAACGTACTTACCGGAGAATTGGGTAGGATTTCAACTCTAGCCGGGCTCTTGCACAATTTTGCTCCATCGGACTACGCCGAAGCGAAGGCGTGCTTGGAACGCGTGGGACTGGCGGATCGGATGTCTCAACGGGCCGACACACTCTCCGGCGGTCAACAACAACGGGTTGGAGTCGCGCGCGCCCTGATGCAGAATCCGGAGCTGATCCTCGCGGACGAGCCTGTCGCTTCCCTTGATCCAGCCAGTGCCCATACTGTGCTCGACCACCTCGCCGTGATGAACCGCGAGGGCATCACAATCCTGTGTAACCTGCACTTTCTGAGTCTGGCACGCAAGTACTCTTGCAGGGTGCTCGCGCTCAAGAACGGTGAGATCGTATTCGACGGCCCTCCTGAGACCATCGACGATGCGCGGTTCAGACAGATCTACGGCGAGGACGCCGAAGAGGTGGAGATAGCGTAGTGAACGAGCACGTCAGCACGAGGCGTAAGAGCGTGTGGCTGGCGATGGTAATGTCCGCGATGTTACCTGGCGCTGGTCAGCTATATTGTAGGGAAACACGTCGAGGAACAGCCATCACCATTCTGTTCATCGCGCACCTGACGATCTTTTTCTTCACCGACCTGCCCTACCCCGCGTGGCTCTTCTGGTTGTGCGCCTCGCTCACGTGGGCCTGGAACGTGTGGGCCGCTCGGCTTGTTGCCCAGGAGATCGAGACGTCCACATCGCTTCCCATAATGGTGATGGTCTGCCTGCATGTGGTCACCATCCTGATCGCGGCTGGAGAGTCGATGCCGCGGCTTGGCCCGGACAAGATAAATGTCGTAAGCCACATAGTCGGCGGCCTCGTGCACCCAGATTTCATTACCCGGCGTGTGGAGGAGCAAAAGGCATTGGCCAAGTACGCCGTGCCTGGGCCCCAGGCCGAAGCTTATCGGCCGCTGAAGCCGCCTGCCGCTGGCGAGCCTGTGATGATTCTCACTCCTATCACAGTCGCCCACAGAGCCACCATAACAGCCACGGGTTGCCGATTCGCAGCTCATGCTAACGGCAAACTGATAGTAGTAGGCGAAGATGAGGCGGTAGTCGCCAGGTTCCGAACGGATTCATCCGGCAGGTTTCGAGCCAGTTTTGCCAACCCGCGCCGCCTGCCGGGAAGCTACTACGTAAAAGCGATCGTCATCAAACAAACCGGCGGCTGGACATTCAGCAGCACACTGCGAATGACGGCTCCGAAGATGCTTGAGACCATCTACCTGGCACTGGTTGGTACGGTTATATCCGTCATCTTCGCTGTTCCCATGAGCTTTCTAGGAGCGCGAAACCTGATGTCGGGAGCGAAACCACTGAAACTGATCTATGGGCTAACTCGAGCCGTTTTCACGGTGCTTAGGTCGGTGGAAGTGCTTGTAATTGCGGTCATTTTGGTAGCGATATTCGACCTAGGCCCCGTCCCCGGTGCTTTGGCGCTAGCAATCCACGGCATCGGCGCGCTCGGCAAGCTCTATTCGGAATCGATCGAAAGCATCGAACAGGGACCAATTGAGGCAATACGATCCACGGGAGCGAACGAGCTGTTAGTGGTGATTTACGGCGTCGTTCCCCAGGTAGTGCCGCAGTTCATCGCTTTCACCCTCTATAGATGGGATATCAACGTGCGCATGGCAACGGTGATCGGGCTGGTAGGTGGAGGAGGAATCGGAGCACTGCTGCTTGAGTATATGAACCTGTATCAATGGCGAGAAGCAGCCACCGCGATATGGCTGATCGCCGGCGTTGTGATGCTGATGGACTACGCCAGTGCCGTTATCCGCGAGCGGTTGGTGTGAGTTATTGCACAACAATTGTTCCCGTCATGAAGCTTTTCTTCGGATCGGATTGGTTGAGATCATAGAAAGTATAAGTGCCCGGAGCATTGAACTGCCGCGTAAAGGTGCCGCCGTTGAACAGCACCACGCTTTCAAAGAGGCCGTTTGGGGTCGGTGTGCCATAGACAAATGCAATACCTCGAAACAGGGGGTTATTGCGCTGCTGGTAGCGGTAAACGCCGGCCGCCGGGAAGCTGCTGTAGCCGATCACCTGTCCGGTGTTGAACACCAATGACGCAACGGTAACCGATGCGTCATCCACTACGTCCATCGTAAACGGCTGGGCTCGGTCGTTCCGCCAGCGAACCGTATCGCCGAGGTTGACTTCTATCACCTCAGGATCAAATGTGTTGTCGGGCCTTATGGATATAGGGTTCCGTATCACCGGGTTCGGCGTCGCCAAGAGCACTCCGCTCACCACCTGGTGCGGGTTCTGATCCACATTAATCCAAGTGACCCGATCTCCGGTCGATATGTTTAGAGTCTTGGGGAAGAACCTTGTACTCTCGATGCTGATCGACAGCGATTGACTACCGCCGCCAGACCCTCCCCCGCAGCCGGAGAAGCACACAAAGAGGAACGCAAGCAAGAGGGCAGCATACTTGGACACGGGTATCCCTCCCAAAGGACACGTTGGCGCGTTTAAGGATACCCGTGTCCGACCGGTTCAAACCGCCGATCATTAGGCGGCGAAAAAGACCAGCAGTCGACAGCGGGCGTGATTATGCGATCTCCGAAAGGCTCGATCCGCTCCCTTAGGATGCGCGGCAAACAGTGCGGCATTGGTGCAATCTCAGCCACAGTAGTCGGCGGATGCGTTCGGCCATGGCGAGCCGCCTGCCGGATGGAACAACGCGACAGATGGTTCGGCGTTTTCGATGAGTTCCGGTCGCTCTGTGGCACCATTATCGATACCGACTGAATCTACGGCGATAGTGAGAAATTGATCAGTGAATGGATGGAGTCGCGAGGCTGCCGAAAAGAGATGGTAATCGCTACCAAATGCTGCCACGGCCCCGACGGAAAGTTGCCGGATAACTTCGAAGAAGCCCTTTCAGTAGAGCTAGCAATTAGCCTGGATGCTTTGCGGACCGACTACATTGACTTACTCGTGCTCCACCGTGACAACACAGATATCCCGGTTGGGCGCATTGTTAACCGCCTGAGCGCCGAGGTAGCCAAAGGCTCGATCAGTGGTTACGGCGTGTCCAACTGGGACTACAACCGTGTGGACGAGGCTAACGACTACGCTCACGCCACCGGATTGCCGGGCATTGCCGTCGTGAGCAACAACCTGAGTCTGGCCAAGCCTACTGCACCGTTCTATCCGGGCTTGGTTTCGGTCAACGCCAACGGAGAGGAGTGGCATAAGCGGACGGGCGTTGCGTTGCTGTCGTGGTCGTCGCAAGCCCGAGGCTTTTTCGCCGGCTCATACGCGCCTGAGCTTCGAAAGAACTACGATAGCGTAACCGACGGATTCCTCAAGCGGATGATAGAGGTCTATTGCACGGAGGAAAACTTCGAGCGTCTTGACCGCGCAAACGAGCTTGGCGCTAGACGAGGCTACTCTGCTGTGGAAGTGGCCCTGGCGTGGGCGGCGCACAAACCGTGGGTAGTGCCGGTGGTAGGTCCACGCAATGTGGACGAACTGCGATCTTGCGCGAGGGCGCTGGAGTTAGAGATCAGCGAGGAAGAGAGCGCGTGGTTGGACCTGAAGTAAGGTAGATGGTGGGCGATACTGGATTCGAACCAGTGACCCCTTCGGTGTGAACGAAGTGCTCTCCCACTGAGCCAATCGCCCGGGTTTGGAGAGGTCAATCTGAGCGTGAAAAGACCCCGAAAACAACCGAAGTGAGTATAGCAAAAGAAGCAACTGTCACTTCGTTTTGAGTTTTCGCCACTTAGTCACTTCAGTGCTTTCTGACACCCTTGGAGGTTGAGGAGAATGGCACTGGAAATGAACGCTGTAACGGTCCGAGTTGGACAGGCTCCGACCACCCTGAACGACGCTGTTTCGTGCTTCTTGGCAGACTGCAAAGCCCGGAACCTATCGCCTTGCACACTAGCCCTAAACCGCATTATCCTCAAAGGGCTTCGCGGCGCTCTAGGTGAGGCGGCCCTTGCCGAGGTGACGGCAAACGATTTGCGGCGCTTCCTGATAGACAAGGCAAGCGCGACAAGCCCGGCCACGGCAGCCCGATACTATGACTGCATAAAGCGGTTCTTCGCGTTCCTTGCGGACGAGGGCTTCATTCACACCAACCCGATGCAATCGGTAGCAAAGCCCCGCGCGGCGGTGCCCATAATCCAACCACTTCGGCAAGAGCAAGTGGAAGCGATGATTGCCGCGTGCGGCAGCGGGTTCGTTGGGCTTCGTGACCGGCTGGTATTGCTGGTGTTGCTCGATTGCGGCTTGAGGGCTTCCGAGCTTTGCGGCATCACCCTCGATGACGTGGACTTGGAGAACCAGCAGTTTCTTATCAGGCACGGCAAGGGCGACCGTTCCCGGCGGGTTCCGTTCGGCTCTGCCGTATTAGCCACACTGCGGCAGTATATCGCGAAGCGGGCGGAGGTGGACACCCCGGAACTCGTGGTGAATGTGTACGGTGACCCCGTGGACAGATACCGTATCAGAGCGATAGTGTTGGAAGCGGCTCGCAAGGCCGGAGTCACACACCCACATATAGGCCCGCACTTGCTGAGGCACACTTGCGCCGTGCAGTATCTGCGCAACGGCGGCGATACGTTCAGCTTGCAGAAGGTGTTAGGTCACAGCACGCTTGTGATGACGCGGCGATACTCCGAGCTTGCCGATACGGATGTTGCGGACAAGCACCGGGTATTCTCACCGGCAGACCGCTTGAAGGCGGCGGTCAAAACCACGGGGAGAAGGAAGAGACTGCAATAGAAACACATCAGGCGCAGCGCTTGGCCCACGGAAAACAACCCGTGGGCTTCGCCTTTTTCTGCCCGCGTGGCGTTGAGGATGACCCGGGCCCTACCTGCAAGGCAGACGCGCCAGAAATCGCATTCTAGGCGCGTTTGCGGGCATTGTGGCTAGTCTTGCCGCTAGTTCTGCCGCGCAACACTCGTTCGAGCTTCTCTGCCGTAACCTTAGCCTTCTCGATGAGAGGGCGCATGTGCTCGTAAAACGCCTTGTCCTCCGCCTTGGATAGGTCCAGTTCGGACGTGTCGGCTACCTGCTGCCAGAACGCAACGTGGGCCCGCAGGAGGTCCAGGGGCATGTTGTAGTACCACACCATACGGAAGAACTCCGTGCACTCGTCTAGTGAGCGGTAGAACTCGCGGCGCAGAGTGTCAGGCTTCTTTTGACTCTCCGGGTGTTTTGCGTTCCATTGGTCGGCTATCTCCCGCCACGGGAGACGAGGCTGCTTTTTGCGGAACTCAAGCTCCCCAAAGCTGTTGATTGCGCAATCGTGCCAATTCTCAAGGACAAAGCGGACAAGAGCTATTCTGTTGCGCAGCGGCTTACGGTATCGGCCACGCTTGCGCCCCGACGAAGCAGCGCCGTGCCGGACTTGTCTTAACTCATCGTGCAACTTGGCGAAGTTCTTGTATTCTTCGAAGAACTGTTCTTCCGTGAGTTGTCCTAGATAATCGAACGTCTTTTCGAAGTCGCGCCAGAAGAGGGCCACTTCCGCATTCGTGAGAGATACTCCCCACTTTTCTTGCGCCTTCTTCCTTAGTGCTGCGAAATCAGGCTCGTTCATTGTCTGCCCCCCGCATAGCTAGACAGGGACAGTTTCGCTAAATTGTCCCTGATATAGTGGAGTATACGCGGCAGGCGCAAGCAGCGCAAGCCGGACATGAGGAGGTACTCAAAATGGAGCGAATGACCTACACGGTGAGAGAGGCGGCCAAGGTGCTGGGCATCGGCAGATTGACGGCCTACAACGGCGTCAAGTCGGGCGCGATACCGGCGCTGCGAATTGGTCGGCGGCTAGTTGTGCCGAAGGCCGCAATCGAGAAGCTGCTGGCCGAGGCCGGCAAGGCGGAGGCGGCGTGATGACTCTGTACGCAATTAAGTCCAGACGCGATGCTTCGGAGGGCAGAGCGTCTGGACAACAAGAGGCATCCTTAGATGCTCTCCACCACAAAGCATACCCCAGGCAGCAAAGCACGTCAAGCGGCGTTCCTGTGCACGTTGACACCCCGCGCGGCAGGCAGTGCGCGGGGTATGTCGTGACGCTGGACGGCAAGCGGCTGTTGCGAAAAACCCGCGTCAAGGAAACTCACTTCTGCCGCAAATATCGCTCTTTCGGTGTTGAGTTGGAAGCGCTCCGGCAGGCGGAGCTGCTCGGAGCCTGCGCTGTGCGGCTTGAGTTCGACGACTTCCGCAAGGTTCTCGAAGCTCCGCTGTCGGCGTTCGCGAACGACGGCATAAGGGATTCGCTCGGCGGCTTCGGCACTCAGGTGTTTTTGCCGATCCCGTTTTGGCACGACCTTAGCAATCCCCAGGGCACGCTTTTTGGGGGTGACTGGTGAAAACAGCGTCCAGCGCCCTTGACGCGCTCCTATCCAGACTCCAGCACGTGCGCGAGGTCAACGGCGGCTATCGCGCGCTATGCCCGGCACACGATGACAAGAACGCAAGTTTGAGCGTTTGCGAAGTCGAAGGGCGGGTTCTTTTGCGGTGTCACGCCGGGTGCGATACGGCGGCTGTGCTCAAAGCCGTGGGGCTTGACTGGCCCGCCCTTTTTGACAACGACGCGCGGCGCGGTCCGCGTGAGACGCGCAAGCCTGTCGCCCAGGTTGTTGGGAGTTACGACTATTGCGACGCAGCGGGAAAGCTCGTGTTCCAGGTTGTCCGTCACCACCCCAAGACGTTTAGGCAGCGCCGACCGGACGGGCGCGGCGGTTGGCTTTGGAACATGGACGGCGTGACGCGCGTTCCATACCGTTTTCCGAGCGTGCTCGAAGCCGTCAAGAGCGGAGAAACGGTTTTCGTAGTCGAAGGCGAAAAGGATGTTCACACGCTCGAAGGTCACGGGCTTACGGCGACTTGCAACCCGGGCGGTGCGGGCAAGTGGCTGGACTCGTATTCCCAGTTTTTGGCGGGCGCGAATGTGGTCATACTGCCGGATAACGACAAGGCGGGCGCGGAACACGCTCAAGACGTGGCGGCGAAACTTTCGGGCGTGGCGGCGAGTATCAAGGTCGTGAACTTGCCCGGTCTCCCACCAAAAGGCGATGTGTCCGATTGGCTGGCTGCCGGTCACACGCGGGACAAGCTGCTTGAGTTGGTGGGCGTGGCGGAGGCATGGACTCCGCCCCCACATCCCACAACCCCGAAACCGGCACCGACCGACTTCAAACTTACCGATCTGGGCAACGCCGAACGACTGATAGCGGCCCACGGGGAGAACTTGCGGTTTGATGTGAACAGCGGCCAGTGGCTTGTTTGGAACGGCAAGCGCTGGGAGCCTGATGCTACGGGAGAAGTGATGCGCCGGGCGGCAGAGGTCATACGCGGGATCTATTCTCGGCTGCCGGGGTTGGATAAGGCCGCTGCCGACGCGCTCTACGCTCACGCGAAGAAGTCCGAATCGAAACCCCGGCTTGACGCCATGGTGGCATTGGCTCAGCACATCGAGGGCGTGCCGGTCCGTGCTTCCGACCTTGACGCCGACCCAATGCTTCTCAATTGCCTGAACGTAACCGTCAACCTGCGAACCGGCGAGCTTCAGCCACACGCGCGGGAAGACTTGATAACCAAGCTTGCGCCGGTAGAGTATGACCCGACGGCAAAAGCTCCGCGTTGGGAACGGTTTTTGTCCGAGGTGTTTCAGGGTGACGAAGAGATAATCGGGTTCGTCAAGCGAATGGTCGGTTACTGCCTTAGCGGCGAGACGTCAGAACAATGCTTGTTCGTGCTAACGGGCAAAGGCGCTAACGGCAAATCTACGTTCTTGGAGGTCTTGCGCGCGATTTTGGGCGACTATGCGGGCAATACCCCGTTTAGCTCGTTCACGGAACGCCGGGACAACAATACAAGCGACCTTGCGGCACTCGTGGGCAAGCGCCTTGTCACGGCGTCCGAGGGCGAGGAAGCGCAGAGTTTCAACGAGTCCGCTTTGAAGACGTGCACCGGCAGCGATGTGATTACCTGCCGCCATCTATATCGCGAGTTCTTCACCTACAAGCCCGCGTTCAAGCTATTGTTCGCTACGAACGAGGTGCCGCGCATACGGTCTCAGAACTACGCAATGAAGCGGCGCATAAAGTTGATACCTTTTCGACAACGGTTTTATGACCGACACGAGAACAAGCAGCCCGTCCGAGACCCGCACATACTTGATAAGCTCCTTGCCGAGAAAAGCGGCATTCTCGCGTGGGCGGTCCGAGGTTACCTTGAATGGCAGGCGAGTGGGCTGAAGACCCCGGCGGCTATCCAGCAGGAAGTCGATAGGCTCTTCGAGTCTCAAGACCCGCTGGCGGAGTTTCTTGAGGAACAATGCGAGCTTCGACCCGGCGCGGAAATTGAAACTGGCATGCTGTGGCAGCGATACAAGCTCTGGTGCGAGACTACCGGGCGGATACCTGCCTTCAAGCAACCACACTTCTTCAGTCGGGCGCTCACGCAGCGAGACGGCATTGACACTCGCAAGGGCACGGGTGGCCGGAGAATACTTACCGGAATCGGTTTTGCCGATACCCAGGAGACAGGCTTCTTTGAGCGTGATAGTGGCGCTAGTGGCGCTGAATCGGTGTTTTCGGAAAACCCTCCCATGAAGGGAGAATCTAGACACTTTTCTGAAAAAGGCATTTTAGCGCCACTCAGCGCCACTCCCGAGCGTGAAACCGAGGTTTCGGACTCGGCGGAAGAGGTGTCGTTCTTCGACTCCGCAGAGGACTTCGACAGCCTTGCGTCACTCGCGCCCGATCCGCCCGAGGAAGACGACCAACCGCCCGGCTTGGCCTATGTCTGTGGCGCGTGCAAGTCCGGGGTGACATTGACAGACCACAAGCGCCACGTCTATAAGTACGTGTGCGAGGCTTGTGGACACGAAGGCGTCTTGCCGCACTTGGATTATGAGCTGTGGCTGAAGCGCCAAGCTGCCAGGAGGTGACAATTTATGTCAGTGACGTGGAAGTAGGAGAAAGCTGTATACGCTCTGCTTGCACATCCCACCATAGGCGAGGCGGCTGCGACTGCCGGAGTATCGGAGCGAACGTTGTTTCGCTGGCTGCAGGAAGACGGCTTCAGACAGCGCTACCGCAAGGCAAGACGCGAAGCCGTATCGTCCGCCATTGCCCGGCTTCAGCAGGCGGCGGCTAGCGCGGTGGCGACCCTTGAGGAGACCATGAAGGACGCGGAAGCGCCATTCTCCGCAAGGGTGACGGCGGCGAGGGTGATACTCGATATGTCGCTGCGGGCAGTCGAGCTTGAAGACTTGGAGGCAAGAATAAGCGAGCTTGAAGCACGGATAGAAAGCAGAGGTGTCGCATGAGCCTTAAGAGACGAATAGCGAAGCTTGAAGACGCGGCTGGAGGCGGCGGCAATCGGTTCGGCTTCCATGTGTGCTAAATCGAGGGCAAGGACGCAGAGATTGACTTTCGCAAGGATTGTCCGGAGTGTGCGGCCATGTCGGAGGCCGAATACGCCGAATACCTGCAATACTGCGTGTGGTGCAAGCGCCGGAAGTCGAAACAAGTCGGCCACATCATAGTCGAATACGTCGAGGGTTGGCAACCGGGCAGCACGGAAGAGTTGCGCCGGGAGTGACGGTTCCAAAGTCACGAACGCCTTGACATAACCAAACACGGGTGATAGGTTGTTAGTACAGAGCAGCACTGAAGTGACCTTGCAAAGGGGTTCATACCATCACTTCGGTTTGCGGGCAAGGGTGAAAACAGACCATCACTTCGGTAACACCGAAGCAATCATATCTGAGTTCTGAGAGCGGGATGGTGGGCGATACTGGATTCGAACCAGTGACCCCTTCGGTGTGAACGAAGTGCTCTCCCACTGAGCCAATCGCCCATCCGGTATGGTGGGGACGGTGAGAGTTGAACTCACACGAGCTTAAGCTCACTTGGCCCTCAACCAAGCGCGTCTGCCATTCCGCCACGTCCCCGCGGCAATATAATTCTATCCTTGAGAGTGGTTTCTGTCAACACACCACTTTTTTGGTAAGAGTTCACTCTCTATGAGTACTACCTACGCAGGGGCGGGGTGGGCTGGGATCTGTGACGAGATTATCATCTGGGCACAGGCGGCGATAGGTTCTTTGCCCTGTAGTGCCCAGGT
>Ga0068707_1001919_pt1 | contig 14615 bp, 8 predicted proteins | sample YNPNPMetaG_FD_66600 | JGI IMG/M metagenome (GOLD analysis project Ga0068707, IMG submission 66600) | Anoxygenic and chlorotrophic microbial mat microbial communities from Yellowstone National Park, USA - YNP NP MetaG | ecosystem: Environmental > Aquatic > Thermal springs > Hot (42-90C) >...
TCTTGTTGCGCGATGACAAAGGAAATCGCACTGTGTGCATCAGCACCCAAGTTGGGTGCGGGATGGGATGCGTCTTTTGCGCCAGTGGCTTGGATGGTGTTGTCCGGAATTTGACATCGGGCGAGATTCTGGAGCAAATCCTTCAGCTCAAATGTCTGCTGGAACCGGAGGAGCGTCTCAGCCATATCGTTGTGATGGGGATGGGTGAGCCCTTGGCAAATCTGGGGCGTTTGCTGGGGGCTTTGCATCGGGCGACGCATAAAGACGGTCTCGGCATCAGTGCCCGACACGTGACCATTTCGACGGTTGGGCTTCCCCATGGGATTCGCCGTCTGGCCGAGCTAAGTCCGCAGTACCATCTGGCCGTATCTCTTCACGCTCCTAATGATGAATTGCGAAATCGCCTCGTCCCAGCCAATCGCCGGATTGGGATTCAGGCGATCCTTGAGGCCGCCGACGATTATTTCGCAAAGACGGGCCGCCGTGTGACGTATGAATATGTGGTGATTCGCAACATCAACGATCGACCGGAACATGCGCAGGAACTCGGGGAGCTTTTGCGGGGCCGAAACGCTTTGGTCAATTTGATTCCTTACAACGCGATTCAGGGGTTACCCTATGAGGTCCCCGACCGTCGTGACGTGGGACGCTTCGCCGATATCCTGAATCGACTGGGCGTCCAGGTTACAATTCGCTATCGTAAAGGATCCGAGATCGAGGCGGCATGTGGTCAATTGCGGCGGGTGCATCCGGAAGTTGTGAGCAAGTCAAAGAAAAAGAAGAAAAAGAAATCCTCCACCGCATCGGAAGAGGGAGCGGGTGTCTCCCCCAGTGGCCAGCCCACTCCTGATAACGGTTCGACATCCGACTCAACCATCCTCTCGAATGATGCGACGGTGACGGTTTGCGATGCCGAGCTCGAGCTGTACGATCTGAACGAGGAAATTTCGCTCCACGAGGCAGAGCAGCCTTCATCCAAGTCTTCGAAACCGATCTCAGAATAAGTAACCGTGCTGTGGAGTCGGGCAAGTCATGCCGAGGTGATCGTATGCCTTTGGTGTGAGTTTGCGCCCGCGCGGCGTTCGCACAACGAGTTCTGAGCGGAGCAAGAACGGCTCAAGTTCATCGATCAGGGTATCGGGGGCAAGATTCATCGTGTGAGCAATGGCTTCCACGCCGACCGGTCCGCCGCCAAACACCCGCGCAATGGTTTCAAGGTATTTGCGGTCCTGAAGATCCAGCCCGAGTTTGTCCACCCCTTGCATGGCCAGTGCGTCTTCGGCGACGGCCAGTGTAATCCGACCGTTTGCCCGACTCGTGGCGTAATCCCGCACCCATCGCAGCCGATTATTGGCGATCCTTGGCGTTCCACGGCTACGGCGGGCAATTTCCTCAGCGGCGTTGTCCTCGATGCCGATCTGAAGCTTTTGGGCGTTGCGGCGGATGATCTCGGCCAGCTCCTCCACGGTATAAAAATCGAGGTGCTCCCGCATCTGAAACCGATCCCGAAGAGGGGCAGAAAGCAACCCCGAGCGCGTCGTCGCCCCGATCAAAGTGAACGGCTTAAGGCGAATGTTGAGAGTCCTTGCATTGACTCCTTCACCTAGTGTGATATCAATGCGAAAATCCTCCATCGCCGGATAGAGAAACTCTTCCACGGTCTTCTGCATCCGGTGGATTTCATCGATGAAAAGGACGGATCGTTCTTCGGCATTGGTTAGATAGGGAATCAGGTCCTTCGGCGCCTTGAGCGTCGCACCACTGGCGATTTGAATGCTGACCCCCAGATGCCGCGGGATGCACATGGCAAATGTCGTTTTGCCCAAACCTGGCGGTCCATCGAAAAGGATGTGCCCCAGAGGTTCGTCGCGTTTCAGTGCAGCGTCGATCGCAATTTGCAGGCGCTCATACACATCCCGCTGACCAACCATCTCCTCCATACGTTGAGGGCGGAGGAGCCGTTCATCGTCTTCCGTGGGGATGGGCGGTTTGAGGATTGGTTCGCGACTCATTTCCGCACGTCAGTCCGTTCCTCAATTCAAAGACCAACCGGACGCTCCCGGTAGTTCCATAAGAATAAGTGTTCTGCACATGCAATATAGCAGATGCATACAGGGATGACCAAGACCATCCCGGGAAAGAAGACCAGTCACTTCACACGACAACCGAAAATGGCAATACCGGATGCGACAGCCGAAATCGCCGCATCCGGTACTGCATTGTCTTCGAAATGGACGCTTTCTGCCGAGAGACGGAGCGCCTATGACAACGTTCAGTCTGTCAACTCGAAGGTGAACTCTTTTTGCGAATCGCTCACTTGCGCGGTCAACCCCGAGGTGTCGGGGGCAGCGTATTTAGGTGGCAATTCCTCGCGATATGTGGCCGGCACAGGTGGCGCGTCGGGATCGCTTGGATTTGCCCCACCGACCTGGATCGACTTGCGAATCGTCACCCGATAGGAACCCGGCACGGCACCGTCATTTTGTTCGAAGGTTGTCAACCGAGCGATTCCCTGGGCGTCGGTGATACCGGTCGCCGCATTTCCGGAACCATCCGGGAGAAATTGCACGGTTGCCTCTGCTACAGGAGCACCGCGATAGGTCACTGTGACCTTGACCGGCACGGTCTTGGGCCGACCGGGAACCGACCGTGGGCCACCGCACCCGGCCAGTGTTGCCAGGGACAAAACGATACCCAAAAGTGGCACGAAAAACGCCAAAGAAAGTCCTTGCGCTTGCCTCATTGTGTTCGGAACTCCTCTTTTTCACTTAAGTTGTCTTGGGTTTATTTGCGAAAATGCTTTTACACCTGACAATCAAAACCCCCTCTCAACTGCGTTGGAGAGGGGGCGATGTTTTTCAAACGACAGAGCCACAAATCGGCCGTTGGCCCCGCGAATTTATGCGGGCCGCCAACAGTCTGCTTTACAGGTTGCTTGACGGCTCGCTGCCACTCTTCGTGCCGAGGGCACCCCACACACACCGTAAGGACTCATCCCGCCCGCGGTCGGTGAGGGGAAATCAGTGCCAAGGTTCCCGGTGTCAACGGTCTCGCTGATGAAGCGGACCGAACCATCGGCAAACGCCACGTTAACACCGCCGGGGTGTCGGCTGCTTGGCGTATAAATACCGCGCTCCCAGTGGCTGGCCGCATTCGCGCAGGAGGCCGAGTTCGGCGGCAGGATGGTCGTGAAACCTGCAAACCAAGCGGCGCCATCAGCCCAACGGAAACCCGGGGCCGTGTCGGTCGTGAAACTGCCGGTGATATACTTCTTTTGAGAGGCGTCATACGCGGCCCGACAGGTTAGGGGATTTGTACCCAGGGACAGCCCCACCACATTACCAAGCGAGTTTTGTGCACGCGGACGGAGCCTTTCGGAAATCACGGCCGTGTTGCTCGTCCCGTCGCTGATCTCTGCCATTGTGGACCATTGGAAAACATGGAATACGCCACGGTTACTTGAGCTCGTCACGGGAGCATTGAAACTGTCGATGGGGGAATCGCCACCATTCATGCAGTAGGTTACGGTCCCGCGTGCCGTTCCCGTCGGCGGAATTGTGTTCGGGTCACTTGGGCAATTCAAAGCTGGGATGACCGTGTTGTACCACGTCGTATTGTTCCAAGGGGCCTGATGTGGCAAGGCGTTGATTTGATCATAAATAGACTGTTGCTCAATGTATGGAGCCACCGCGGCCCAACCACTTAACCGACCGCGATGCGTATTGTTGCTGCCAGAGTTCTGATCGCCAGAGCCTGCCTGCCGGGCGGGAAACCGTGTGTAAACATCATGGTAATTCTGCATTGCCAGGGCAAGTTGCTTCAAGTTGTTGGTACACTGGGTTCTTCTGGCGGCTTCGCGGGCAGCCTGAACTGCGGGCAGAAGTAAAGCGATCAGGATTCCAATAATGGCAATCACCACAAGCAATTCGACAAGCGTAAAACCTCCGCGAGAGCTACGCCAACCAGGACTACAAAACCTTCTCATGTAAAACCTCCCATAACCTAAAAAAGCAAGTGCAAAAACTCTCCCCAAGCCAATGCAACCTGGGAAAAACAGAACCAAAACCGACAAACACCCCAGAAGCGTCTTGGAATCAATCGCGATAGCAGTGACCAAGACAAGCCCCATTAAGAAAGGCGGGAAACTTGAGAGATCATCACGCGCCAATGATTTAAATATAGAAGTCTTTGACTGGTTTGTCAACTAAACGCCCGCGAAAGCCAGGGGGCCTTGTGATTGTGACAGATGTCGTCTAGTGTTTAAAAGGATACGACCTTCCGACAAAGTGACATGCTTTATCCCGATTTTGGCGTTGATGGTAGCTTTGTGTCTCTGTTGTTCGGGGAGTGAATCGATGTTTGACGAGTTCCTTCAGGCTGCACGATCGATTTTTGAACAGGCCCAGCACGAAGGCCGCCTCATTCGTAATCCAGACACAGCCCGGCTGCGGGCCATGGCCTTGGAGGAGCCGGGGACGCGCGAGACCCGTTACGGTAATGTGGCCGTGGAGTCGGAACCCACGTCCCGTGCCGCGATGTTCACAAAGAACAATATCGACACGAAATTTGGCAAGGAAGAATATGACCTTTTGGAACAGGCCAAGCGAGAACTTGCCAAGTGCGAGCTTGTCAGCATCGATGTGCAGGTTGGCGATGGGAGCGAAGGGGTAACGGCACGTTTGATTGTGCCTCGTCAATTTGCCCATGTGGCATTTGCCGGGTTAAAACTCTTCAAAGCGACAAGCACAGACGAGCCGACCTACCAGGTCATTATGTTTGCCGATCAGGCCTTCGAGGCCAATAAGGGCAAAAAGCTTCCCGAGAAGGACATCACGATTCGCCTGGCTCATTCGCCAAATGGCCGAATGGTCAAGTTTGTTCGCAACAGCAATTATTTCGGTGAATGGAAAAAAGGCGTATTTGCTGGGGAAGATTGGCGCGTCAAACAAAAAGGTGATGCAATTTTCCTCCACGTTGGTTGCCGCCGCGATACGCTCGAGACGACTCACGGCGAATACCGGACCGTATGTTCCCTTTTTGCTGCCCTTAGTGCCAACGGGAAAACAAGCACGACCTGTAAGGTCCTTGCCCGCAAGGGCCGTGAACGGTCCTGGCTTATTCAGGATGATGGCGGCTCGCTTCGCCGAGATGGATCGTTCCATGGTTTTGAACCAGGTGGGATCTTCATTAAGACAGACGGTTTGAATCCGGGCGATCAGCTTGAGGCCTATTATGCGTGTCTGAAACGAGAGACGTTTCTCGAAAACGTTTGGATCGAACCTGATGGAACGATCGATTTCTTCAACATGGAACGAACGTCGAACGGTCGGGCCGTCGTTGAGCGGCGGGATTTTATGCACGCGGCACAATCGATCAATACTGATCGGGTGGATAATCTATTTCTGATCACGCGCGGTAGCACCATCCCGGCCATCGCAAAATTGACGCAAGAAGAAGCGGCAGCCTTTATGGTCCTGGGCCAGTCAATGGAATCTTCGGCCGGTGATCCCACCCAGGCCGGCAAGATCAAGAATTCGTTTTTCTACGATCCCTTTGTGGCCGGTAATCGGGCTGACCACGCCAATTTGTTTTATGACATCCTTAAGGCCAACCCGCATATTCAATGCTATTTGCTGAATACAGGCTACGTCGGCGAAGGGGAATCCATGCGGGATATTCGCCTGGCCGATACAATGGGCATTCTCGACTCGGTTCTGCGTGGTGGCCTGGACGAATGGGTGTATTCGCCAAGAACAAAGCTGCATGTTCCTTCGGCCGTGCGGCTGGTTGATTCCATCCTTTTCCATCCGGAAAAGCTTTTCCCGCACGACGTGTTCGAAGAAAAACAGCAGGCCCTCGAGAAGCATCGGGCTGAGTTCCTCGATCGGTTTCCCGGCCTTCACCCGAAGATCCGCAAGGTCTTCCAGAAATAGTCTGTTACGCTGCTGTCGCTTGCTATTTACCGCGGCCACACTTAAACTGCGCAAAACCGGATGGGCTTCCTCAAGGTGCTCAGCCGGTTGACGCGTTTTCTTCCCGGAAAGGAGGTTGGCCGTGCCATGCTCCCCTGTGTTGGCCGTTTTCTGCTGGGTGGCGGTGTCAGTCGTTGCTTGGTCTGCCGAACGATCGAATCCCGCACAGCGACCCAACGTCATCATTCTGATCACCGATGATCAGGGATACGGCGATTTATCATGTCACGGAAATCCTGTATTGAAGACGCCGCATCTGGATCGCTTGCACGACGAAGCTATCCGTTTTACGGACTTTCATGTGGCCCCGATGTGCACGCCAACCCGTGGGCAACTGATGACCGGCGTCGATGCCCTGCGCAACGGGGCGATGAACGTCAGCAGTGGACGGACGCTTCTCCGTCGTGAATTCCTGACGATGGGCGAGGTCTTTGCCAACTCCGGCTACGCCACAGGGCTTTTTGGAAAATGGCATCTGGGTGATAATTACCCCTATCGACCGCAAGACCGAGGTTTTCAGGAGAGCATCTGGTATCCCTCATCCCATATCGGGTCTGTCCCTGACGCATGGGAAAACGACTATTTTGATGACATCTATTGTCATAACGGTCGGCCTCGGCAATTCGAAGGTTACACGACGGACGTCTTTTTTCGCGAGGCGATCCGCTGGATGGGGGACCAAGCTAAGGCGGGCCGCCCATTCTTTTGCTATCTTGCCACAGCAGCACCTCATGCGCCCCATTTCGTCCCCGAGCGATACCGTGAGGCTATCCGCAAGGCCCTTGATACCGCCCGCCCACAACTGTTGAATGCTGCGACTGGATCGCCGCAGGCAGATCGTGCGGCTTTCGAGAACGAGCTGGTGCGATTCTTGGCGATGATTGCAAATATTGACGAGAACGTTGGGCATTTGGAAGAGTTTCTTGCGACTTCCGGCCTGCGGGAAAACACGCTCTTGATCTTTTTAACGGACAACGGAAGCACGTTTGGACCTCGCTATTTCAATGCCGGAATGAAAGGAGGGAAAACGACGCTGTGGGAAGGCGGCCATCGCGTTCCCTGCTTTATCCGTTGGCCGAAAGGAGGGCTGCGACCGCCAGGCGATGTGCCGGGTCTGACCGAGGTCCAGGACATCCTTCCCACCCTTGTGGATCTGCTTGGTCTTGCCGTTCCACAGACTGTGCGATTTGACGGCATCAGTTTGGCGCCCGTACTGCGCGGAGAGTCGTCGGTCCCCGAAGACCGTGTCCTGGTGATCAATTACAGCCGCATGCCGATTAAGGCGAACCGTTCGACTACAAACAGCGATGCTGTCCCCCGCCGTGAAGGGGCCGCCGTCCTATGGAAACGATGGCGATTGCTCGAGGATGGTGCCCTCTACAATCTGGATGACGATCCTCTTCAGGAACGGAATGCGATCGAACAACATCCGAACGTAGCGGCCCGAATGCGGGCGGCTCTTGACGCATGGTGGGCGGGAGTCGAGCCACGCATCAATGAGTTTCAGGCGGTGATCGTGGGTGATCCGGCGGAGAATCCCACCCGGTTGACCGCCTGCGAATGGGCGGATGTCTTTCTCGACCAGCAGGCTCAGGTACGACGCGGTGAACGAAAGAGTGGTCTTTGGCATATTGAGGTCGCAACTCCCGGTGATTATGCCTTGACTCTGAGCCGTTGGCCTTATGCCTCCGGACTGAAATTGACCGAGGGAGTTGCCGAGACGCCTGTCACGGATGGGGTGTTCAAAGCAGGCGAAGCGTGGCCAATCACAGCGGCGAGAATTCGCGTCGGCGGAACAGAACGGACGACGAGTGTAACGAGCGATGCGATAGCCGCCCGGTTTGTGCTTCCGCTCGAGGCCGGTCGGACGACTCTGGAAACGATGTTTCTCGATGCCGATGGGCAGGAGATTGCCGGGGCGTATTACGTCACCGTGGAGCGTCTTCGTCGCCCGGGAAAGCCAACCAAAGTCATTCTCGATACGGATATGTCGGGTGATTGCGACGATGCGGGGGCACTGGCCCTACTCCATGCCCTGACCGACCGCGGAGAATGCGAAATCCTCGCCACGGTCGTCAATCGCAAGGACAAAACAAACGCATCTGCCGCGGCTGTGGACGCGATCAATACGTATTACGGCCGAGGCAACCTTCCTATTGGGACCGACAAGATAGGCCCCACCGATCTTCAAAGGACGAGTGCCTATGCCGCTTTTTTGCGGGATGAATTCGAGAGTGATATTGGACCGGACGACCGCGCCCCCGATGCGCTGACGATCTACCGGCAGATTCTAGACTCGCAATCTGATGGGAGCGTTACCATCTGCAGTGTGGGTGCGCTTTCCAATCTTGCGGAATTGTGCCGAAGAGAGCCGGAATTGGTCCGCAAAAAGGTTCAACGCCTTGTCATTATGGGAGGCGAGTTTCCTGCATCTAAGACGCCAGAGACCAACATTCGGACGCATCGAGAAGCAGCGAAAGTTGTGGCAGAGGAGTGGCCCGGGGAAATCGTTTGGGTCGGCTTTGAAATTGGGCACGTGGTCTTCACGGGAGAAGGGCTGAAATTGACACCGCGACATAATCCCGTTCGCAGGGCCTATGAGTTGCGACCTTTCGGTCGGAGACCCGCCATCGAGGGCGGACAGCCAAGTTACGATCAAACGGCCGCTTTGATTGCAGTTCGCGGCCTGGAGCCCAAATTGTGGGATGTCGTCAAAGGCGGTTGGGTGAGAGTCGATTCAGAGGGCCAGACCACATGGCAAGCTGATCCTGCGGGGAAGCACAGTTATGTCCGACTGGCCTGTTCACCCCAAAGACTCGCTGCCATCATTGAAGATCTCATGATGGCGCCGCCAGTTGCCAAAATGGCATGCCAAGGACGTTGATAAAACGTGCAATGGTTATGAATGTTCTCATTTTGATAGTGTTCCCGATTCGGGGTCGATATAATGCCGTCGGCGGGATTTGCAAAAGAGCGCGGTAGTGTGACGCTCGATTTCGGGCTGACCTGAACTTTTATGAGGAGACCCACCATGGCACGACGATTGCAAGCGATTGAGCAGGACTTAGTTTGCGCAGGATCGCGGGCTTTCGAGAAGACTCTCATAATCGTCGGCCTGATAGCAACGGTGGTTTTCAGTCAAGCTGTGGTCAGCCTTGCCGAGTCAGCAGCCTCTGGGACTTCAGAGAAGGTGTTCAAGGCCGGGGCTGCGGCCAGTAATATCACGCCCTGGCTGGACGAGGGAATCGTCGGGGGGTGGTCATCACCGGCGGGTACGTACATTCACGACGAGCTTTATGCCCGCTGTCTTGTCCTGGACGACGGGAGCACGCGATTGGCAATTGTGATTGTGGACAACCTCGGCCTTGCGCGTGAGGTTTGCGATCTGGCTAAGCAATTGATTCAAAAACATACGGGTATCCCGGAAAATCACGTGCTGATTGCGGCCACGCACACGCATTCGTCCATCAGCGCCCGTCCGCCGAATGTCTTGATGCCTGAGGAGGATATGAGTCAATACGGACAGTTCGTGGCACGGCGGATCTCGGACGGCATCCGGCGAGCGATCGCACACCTGGAACCGGCGCGAATCGGCTGGGGCACGGTGGACGTGCCGGAACACCTCAACAATCGCCGTTGGTTCATGAAGCCTGAGGTTAAGCTGGTCAATCCCTTTGGCGGCTTGGACAAAGTGCGGATGAATCCACCGGCAGGAAGTCCGGATCTGGTGAAGCCGGCCGGGCCTGTTGACCCCCAGGTGTGTTTCATTTCTGTGCAATCGCGGGACGGGCGGCCCATTGCCCTCTTGGCGAACTACTCATTGCACTACGTGGGCGGTGTCGGCCCAGGCCACATTTCGGCAGACTATTTCGGTATGTTTGCCGATCGCATTCAGGAGTTGCTCGGCGCCGATCGACTTGATCCGCCTTTTGTCGGGATGCTTTCCAATGGGGCGAGCGGCGATGTCAATAACATCTCTTTTCAGAATCCGCGACCTGCGAAAAAACCCTACGAACAGATGCGTTACGTAGCCTACGATTTGGCACAAAAAGTCTTCGAAGCGCATCAGAAGATCAGCTGGCATGAGTGGGTCCCTTTGAGTATGCGACAGGTCGAGCTTTCATTGAAGGTCCGCAAACCCACTCCGGAGCAACTTCAGCGTGCGAAAGACATTGTGGCCGGTGCGCCGCCGCTTCCTGAACGACCCCATGAAGAGACTTATGCACGGCGGATTATCTACCAGCAGGAATCTCCGGAAACAGTCTCTGTGCCCATTCAGGCGTTGCGGATCGGGGAGCTTGGGATTGCGGCCATCCCCTTTGAGGTCTTCGCCGAGATCGGACTTGAGATCAAAGAAAAAAGCCCTTTCCGACCGACCTTCACCATCTCGCATGCCAATGGATCTTATGGCTATCTCCCCACGCCGCGTCAACATGAACTTGGCGGCTACGAGACCTGGCTGGGGACGTGTAAGGTCGAAGAACAAGCATCGGTCAAGATCACGGAGGCAATCCTCCAAATGTTCCAACAACTCCGTGAGTGATCACTGACCGAACGTGGCATTCGTTGCTCGCCATTTCCTTTCGGTTACCATCGGTTCGGACTGAAACAACACTTCTGGCATCGACATTCATTTCGATATCGGCTCACCCATCGTGATGACAGTAACCTTGGCTCGCGGATGAACTCCCTCTGGGACTTCAGCCTGGTAGGAGAGGTGAATCGTATTTATTCCCGCGTTAACTACGGGCACGTCGCCCTGAATGGCAATCGTTTGAAGAAGCTTTCCCCGCTCGTCATAGACGCGGACGTCATCCTGTCCATCAAACTCCAGATAGCCGCCACTTGTGAGGACGACAGGAAACGTCAGTCTTCGTCCGTTCGCCTCCAGAGCCAGTTGGGTAAGTTTGATCGGCACAACGGGAAGGACCCGGATGGGGCTAATGAGACAGGTCATCTGTCCCTGAGCCGGCACCTCATTGACGTAAAGATTAAGCTCACTCACGTGATCCCGGATAAGGGGCGACCGGTACACAATGGCGTAATAGCTCCCGTACGGCCAAAGATAACGATGGAAATCGTCGGCATCGCGTTCCCGCAGGAGGAGCTCCATATAGCGCCATCCTTGAAAATCCAGTTTAACGTAGTGTTCATCACAGGTAGGCCAGTAATGAAGAGGATTGCTCAGTTGGAAATTGAGCAGAGCACCACTACCATCGCCGTGCACCCATACGCCCAGGGCTGCCCGATCCTGAAAATTGACGTGAGGATCAAACGTCTTCGTAAACCTGGCCCAGGCGCCGCGAGGAGAATCACCTTCGTTAACGACGGACAGCTTTCCGCTGGCACTTCCGACTTTGACTTCGTCCCGAACGCTTTCGAGTGTCCCCTTGACTTTCGCCGCCTGTCCTGCTGCACTCAGTTCTTTCGGATCCTGGAAGCTGACGATCTCCAAGCCCTCTTCGCTTTCGTAGGGTTGAACGCCATACAGGGCGTGTATCCGAACACGCAAGGGCTGCCCCGAGTAGCGATTCTCGAACGACCATGTGGCGCTTTCCGCAATCGCCCCCGAGACCTTGTGGGATTGGTAATCCACCGGTCGAAAACACCAGGAGCCGTCTTCCCGGATCTCCAGGTGAAAGTCTTGCCCCTCTTGCTTCAGCCGTTCTCGGATTTCCGAAGGGACCTGATGGGAAAGACGGAGTCGCTCATAATGGCCAAGCATCTCGAGATACTCCGGCTGCCGAGCGCACGGTGGGTTTTCACCGGGGGCGACCCCCTGGAAGGACATCGGCATTCCATAGGCGAGCGACTTCACGCAAAGGTGTTCGAACTCATCCGGAAGTTCTGCGTCGTGATCGCGGCTCGGTCCCAGAATTGCCCACCAGCCGAGCTGCACCGGGAGCAAAGAGCTGCGGCGATGTTCCTCATTCGATCTGCAATGCCAGTCCACGAACGGCTTGAGACCCCAGTTGGGATGATCCCATGCCCCAAGTCGCGAATGAAATGCCCACGAATGATAGTCCCAGCAACTCGCTTCTACCAGCGTCCGTCGCTGCAATCGGCGAAAGATGGCCTCCCTCATACGGCTGATGCCATACCAGCCGCCGGGCATTCCCTCGGCGCCGTCCATGTAAATCATGTCGAATCCACACGCGTTGTACACGTCGGCGATAGCCTGGGCGATTTCATCGACCAGTGTGGAGTTCTCGTCAGGCAGAAAACATCCATATCGTACGAACAAGTGGTCCACAGAATCGCCGACCTCATGCTTTTGAGCCTGAGTGCCAAAAGCGCCACGGCGACAACCGGTAAAGCCGTAGGGCGGTTCCTGGGCCAAGCCGCTGTACTGGATCAGTTCGTCGCCAATCCGCAGCACATTGCCATGGCCGCCGTATGCCCAAACAGTATCAAGGTTTTCCGGTTTCTCTTGAGCGACGATCCGGTCGGCCTTTTCATCAAGAGGAGCCGCCAGGGTAAATCGCACGTCAACAGCGAGGCGCGGATCCGGCTTCGGTGTCACCCAGGGATCGGAGGGAGAAATGCAGCCGGTTAAGGTGTGCATTCCCGCTTTAAGCCCCGCTGCGTGGATTTTCTCGACAACCTGTTTCAACCCTGCCAAACCGTTGGGAAAGAGGTCCTTTCTTGGCTGATAATGCCCCAAGCTTTGTTCCCAACTGATCATGTGAATTTGGGCAATCCCCGCCCGTTTTGCTAAATCGATCCACGCATCCGCATCCTGTTCGGAGACCGTGGCAAACACATAGGAACCCTCAGTCTCGGGGGCATCCAGGGCCCATGGACCTCCCAGGGGTGAACGCACGGCATTCTCGCTCTCCAATGCCTCCTGGAGTGCTGTTCGCACTTGCCCCGTAGGACAACCGATAAGGACTGCGGAAGCACCGATCAGTCCCTGCTGTTTTGAGGCAACCGCTGAGACGCCCGCCAATCGCGGCGGCAGCGGTTCCGATTGTCCGGCTTCGGATTTCGCAGACAATCCTGATGCTGCTTGGCCATGAATTTGCCCCAGGATCAAAAGATTGAGAGACCTAACGGCCACAGCAAATGAGTCGTCCTGCGCAACGCCGGCGATGTTGCTGATGAGTTGTCCCGGTCGAACCAGGAGGTTAAACAGCCGAATTTCCTCGACCTCGCCTTCCACCGATTTGACCTCAAAAACCAGATGCCGAGGACGAACACCGACTTGGACGGTCACTCGGGCGTGCTCGAACTGAACGATCAACATGTTATCCTGGCGAATGCAGTGTTGCGGTACAAATGTCCGTCCCGCCTGGCGAATTGTGAGAAAGAACCCTGGCTGGGCTGAAACTAATTGTTCACGATTCCCCGTTCGATCAAAGAAACTCAGGTTCTGCCCGTTTTCGCCGATCGCATAACGAATGAGGTCGTTTTCAAAGAGTATCTCCTGGGCGATAGCGGGGCACGGAGTCGCCAAGAGACTTGCCGTACCAACGGTCACGATTAAGCAGAGCAACGAACTGCCGGACAGGTGATCGTGTGTGAACCATCGCATGGGAAGACTCCTCGGAGACAGGCCTCGGCAATGTTTTGGACACCTTTCGGTCAACACGGAGGTTACTGACCGTGTCGCGGACCATTGTACGAAAATCACCATCCGAAAAGCGAGGGGGTAGGTGCGTCCGGTTGTGTGAGCGGCGGCATTGTCGTAGCCCATCACAACGCGACGAAAAGGTGCCAGCGTGGCGAGTAGCTTCGTTGTGACTTATTTCTTGGAAATTTCTTCGAGAAAGCTTGTCGTACCTACTCGGAGGCGCACGCTTGTCATGCCCGAGGAATCGGGATGGATCATCCAACCTTGCACAACGGACGTGACAAGCGCGTCCCTCCAGGGTCGGAGGGACATGCTTGTCATGCCCGCGGAAGTGGAGTGGACTATCCAACGCGATGCGGCGGACCCGACAAGCGGGTCCCTCCGAAGGGGAAATCGGAGGGGCACGCTCGTCGTGCCCGTCGGAGGGGAATGGATCATCCAACGTTACCCACCGGACGCGACAAGCGCATCCCTCCGAAGGAACGTCGGAGGACCACGGTCGTTCTGCCCGTCGAAGCAAAAAATGAGGCTGTCGGGACTCGAACCCGAGACCTACGGATTAAAAGTCCGTTGCTCTACCTTCTGAGCTACAGCCCCGTGTCAGAAATGTTTCTTTTTTAATAAACGTTGAAATCTCGACTCCGCTAAACTTGCGGTGTTGCCATCTGCATGTCAGGTTGCAACTTACCCACTAAGCCGGGGAACCCCAATCTTTCCCGGTTTTGCTGGTCGGATGGCTACGCTGCTAAATGCCAATCAGCGACTAAGACAAACATTTCAAACCATCCTTAAAACATTTTACCGCAACGGGAGATGAATGGTTAGTCCCCCGGAAGCGTGTGTGCGCCTGGTTTGTCGGTAGTTCTTCTGACTTTGATGCCCGTAAGTAGGGGCAAACCGCGATTCACTTTGACAAGAAGAACCTGGAGGGGCGCGATTGTCACGATCGCTGCGCGATGTTAGACAACCTATTCCGCTTCAGCGGGCCGCGGCTATGGATAATCCATGGCAATTCATCGGGCACGATAAACGTGCCCCTCCGAACGGGCATGACAAGCATGCCCCTCCGA
>Ga0068707_1001924_pt1 | contig 14588 bp, 12 predicted proteins | sample YNPNPMetaG_FD_66600 | JGI IMG/M metagenome (GOLD analysis project Ga0068707, IMG submission 66600) | Anoxygenic and chlorotrophic microbial mat microbial communities from Yellowstone National Park, USA - YNP NP MetaG | ecosystem: Environmental > Aquatic > Thermal springs > Hot (42-90C) >...
GGGCCGATCAAGAGAAGCTCGTCGGGCATCGTTCCCTCCTTTTCGCCAGTTTGGAGGGATTAGGGCATAATTTCGCGCAGACGTCAAACGGGAGAACAAGGGCCCAGTCTCAGAGGAAAGGGTATGTCACGACCTAACATCCTGCTCATTCACGCCGATCAGCATCGCTTCGACTGCGTGGGGGCCAACGGCCATCCGTTCATCCGAACGCCAGCGCTCGATCGCCTGGCAGCCGAGGGGATGCGGTTCACCCATGCCTTTTGCCCGATCCCCCTTTGTGTCCCCTCGCGCAACAGCCTGATGTTCGGCCAATGGCCCAGCCAGCACCTGGCGATCGCCAATTGGGGGACGGAAGCGCCGCGGCCAGCGCGCGAAGGGTTGCCCGCCTTCAGCCAGAGCCTGCGCGCCGCGGGCTACTTCCTCGGCTACGTCGGCGAGTGGCATGTCCACCCGGAGAAGGATCCGACAGCCTACGGCTTCCATGAATACGTGCCGGAAGCGACGTACGATTCGTGGCGGGCGGCGCAGGGGATCGCGCCGCGGCCGCGCACGAATCGCTGGTTCGGCGAAGTCGATCCCTTCATCGGGCCGGAGTCGTCGCGGCTGGCCTGGGGCGCCGATCACATCGTGCGCATGCTCGAAATCTGCGCGCGAGGGCGGCAGCCCTTCTTCATCCGCTGGGATCCGAGCGAGCCGCACCTCCCCAACGTCGTCCCTGAGCCATATGCTTCCCTCTACCCTCCCGAACGCATCCCGCCATGGCCGAGCTTCCCCGACCCCCTGGCAGGTAAACCGTTCATTCAGGCCCAACAGCGGCGGACCTGGGGCATCGACGGCTGGACGTGGGCCGAGTGGGCGCCCATCGTGGGGCGCTACCTGGGAGAGATCACCCTGCTCGACGTCCAGGTCGGGCGGATTCTGGAGACGCTCGACCGCCTGGGATTGAGCGAGACGACGCTGGTCGCCTACACGGCCGACCACGGCGACCTGTGCGGCGGGCATGGCATGATCGATAAGCATTTCGTCCTCTATGACGATGTGACCCGCGTGCCGTTGCTGATGCGCTGGCCCGAACAGATCGCGCCGGGGAGCCAGTGCGATGCCTTCGTCGTGCACAGCCTCGACCTGGCGAGCACCTTCTGCGACGCGGCAGGCGTGCCAATCCCAGAGACCTTTCGCGGGCAGAGCCTGCTGCCTCTCTTGCGCGGCGCGATCGACAACGGTCGCCCGGATGTCTTCGCCATGTATCATGGCAACCAGTTCGGCCTCTACAGCCAACGCATGGTGCGCGATCGACGCTGGAAATACATCTGGAACGCCACCGCCGAGGACGAGCTATACGATCTGGAGCGCGATCCCGGCGAGGTGCGCAACCTGGCGGCGATGCCTGCCTACCGCGCTGAATTGAACCGGCTGCGCGCGCGTCTGGTCGCGTGGATGGAGGAGACGGGAGATCCTCTGCTGAACTACTGGACGCGCGGGCAATTGATCGACGGGAAGAAAGGATGACCGCGATCCGGAGACCAGGAGGGACCCGATGACAATCGATCGTTCTTTCCTCAAGGCCGACCTCTGGGAACAATGGCCGACGCTGGAGACCGACCAGAAGAAAGGGGTGCCGCCGCCGCCCGTGCAGAAGCCGTATCCGGGCGACGCCCAACTGATCGAGCTGACGCCGCCGCACGAGCTGACCGTCGGCCAGATGCCATTGATCGAAGCGATCCGCCGGCGGCGCAGCCGTCGCGAGTTCACGCCGGAGTCGCTGAGCCAGGAGGAACTCGCCTTTTTGCTATGGGCGACGCAGGGCGCCTCTCGCACCGGCCCTGGCCCTGGGGATCTGCTGTGGCGGGGGCTCGCACTGCTGCGCACGGTCCCTTCAGGCGGCGCGCGCCACACGTTCGAGACCTATCTGGTGGTGCGGCGAGTGACCGGCCTGGAGCCGGGCCTCTATCGCTATCTGCCCATCGAGCACGCGCTGTATCTGGTGCGCCCCGCGGCTGAAGTGATCCCGCAGGCCGCCGCGTTATGGGGCGACCGGCGGCTCCTGGCGGATAGCGCCGTCGTCTTCGTGTGGACTACGATCCCCTACCGCATGGAGTGGCGTTACGGCGCGATCTCGCCCAAGCTCATCGCCCTCGACGCCGGGCACGTCTGCCAGAACCTGTACCTGGCGGCGGAAGCGATCGGCGCTGGCACGTGCGCCGTGGCCGCCTACAATCAAAAGGGGGTCGACGCGCTGATTGGCGTCGACGGCGAAGAGGAGTTCGCCATTTACCTGGCGCCGGTAGGCAAGGTTGGAGCGCAGCCATGAGCGATCGTCTGGGGGTGATCACCGACGGCGCCTTCAACGCCACGCTCACGGCGCGGCTCGATCCGGGCGTCTCCAGCGAGGGGCTGCGCATCGGCGATTTCGTGATCGTGGAGGGGAGCGATCACCTCTTCTTCAGCACGATCGCCGACATCCAGTTGCGCTCGACCGACGCCAGCATCCTCAGTCAACCGCCGGAGGGAGCGTCGTCGTTCATCGCGCGCGCGCTGGCCGGCACGGCGACGTATGTGGCCGTCCAGGTCAAACCGATGCTCATGATCGACAAGCCGACGGGTCAGTTCGTCGATACCACGCTCAAACCTCAGCCCGTGCGCACGATCCCGATGCACTTCGCCATCCTGCGACAGGCGGGCCAGCTCGACTTTCGCGACGTCTTCGGCGAAGACCACGATCACTTCTTCGCCATGGGCTACCCGCTGACCATGGACATCCCCGTCTGCCTCGATCTGCGCCGGTTGCTGGAGCGCTCCAACGGTGTCTTCGGGCAATCGGGCACGGGCAAATCGTTCCTGGTGCGCCTGTTGTTGTGCGGCGTGATCGACCGAGGCGTGGGGGTCAACCTGATCTTCGATATGCACGACGAGTACGCCTTCGGCAAACAATCAGAGGAAGGAGTGTGGGTCAAAGGGCTGAAGGAGCTATTCGGCAGCCGCGTCCTGGTCTACTCGCTCGACGAGCGCGCAGCGCGGCGGGCGGGGCATCGCGCCGACGTCGTCCTCAAGATCGGCCTCAACCAGATCGAGGCCGAGGACGTGCTTCTGCTGGCGGAGGAGCTGAACCTGCGCGGCACGGCCGAAGCGACGATCGGCCTGTTGGAGGACCGTTTCGGAGCCGGGTGGTTCGCGTCGCTGTTGGAGATGACGCCGGACGCGATCAACGCCTTCTGCGAGGAGAGCGGCGCCCATGCCGCGTCGCTGGCCAGCCTGCAACGACAGCTCAAGCTGATCGGTCGGCGGCCGTACATCACCCCTCATGCCGAGTTCGCCTACATCGACGATATGGTCGCGGCCCTCGACCGGCGCAAGCATGTCGTCTTGCACTTCGGCGCCAACAGCACCGTGCTCGATCACATGCTGGTGGCCAACATCGTGACGCGGCGGGTGCGCGCGCTGTATCAGCAGAAGGTCGAGAAGTACGAAGAGACGCGCGCCGCGACCGATCGCCCGCAGCCGCTGATGATCACGCTGGAGGAGGCGCACAAGTTCCTGAGTCCGGCGGTGGCGCGGCAGACCATCTTCGGCACGATCGCGCGCGAGCTGCGTAAATATTATGTCACGTTGATGGTGGTGGACCAGCGGCCGTCCGGCATCGACGCCGAGGTGTTGTCGCAGTTGGGGACGCGGATCACGGGCAAGATGACGGAGGAGCGCGACATCGACGCTGTGCTGACGGGAGTTGCTAATCGCGCGGTCGTGCGCGGCGCGCTGGAGAGCCTGGACACCCGTCAACAGATCCTGATCATGGGCCACGCCGTGCCGATGCCGGTCGTCCTGCGCACGCGGCGTTACGATGAGGCGTTCTACAAAACGCTGAATACACGTAAAGTGGAAGACGTGCCGGACAGCGACGCAGAGACGCGCGAGGCGACACTGCGCGCGCGCGTGCAGCAAGACATCGACGACCTGTTTGGGGAATAACACAGCGAACCTGTCGTCAGTACGCCGTGAGCGCCGATGGGTAGAGTCTCCTTGATCGCATCCACCATCGACCATCAGAAAGGAGACCAACATGGCAGGCCTGAACAAGGTGCAGCTCATCGGACGGTTGGGGCATGACCCCGAAGTGCGCGTCACGCCGAACGGGCGCAAGGTGGCCAATTTCAACGTCGCCGTCAATCGCGTCTGGAACAACGACAACGGCGAGCGCCAGGTGGCCACCGACTGGATCAACGTCGAAGCGTGGGGCAAGCTGGGCGACATCTGCGAGCAATACCTCGCCAAAGGGCGGCTGATCTACGTGGAGGGACGGATCCAGAACGACCGTTGGGAGGACAGCAAGGGGGAGACGCACCACCGCACGAAGGTGGTCGCGCAGGAGATGCAGATGCTCGAGCGCCCCGGCGGGACGGAGGAGGGAAACGGCGCCGCTGAGGAGTAGTCAGTCTGACGGCGAAGCGGCGCAGAATACTCCGCACGATTGCGCAGGGTGCCAAGGTGAAATCACCTGCACCCTGCGCAGTCTTTTAGCATCCCCTCCTCAGTGGATGAGAAGGGGCAAGGAGACAACGGATTCATCGACCACTTCGAGGACGATCAGGCCCCCCAAATCATCGGCGACATACACCAGGTTGCCTTGCATCGCCAGGTCGAGGGCTACGCCGGAGCTATCGAAGAAGGTTAGTTCAAGGGGCGCTCTCGGATCGGCGGCATCAATGACGCGCAAGCCGGCCATGCCATCCGCGACAAAGACCAGGCCGTCCGCATCGGCCACTATATCGTACGCCTCGCCAGGGGTATCGAAGACGCTGAGCTCCTGCGGCTCTTCGGGAGAAGAAATGTCGATGATGCTCAAGCCAGCCGTGCCGTCCGCCACATAGGCAATGGCATCCCGCACGAAGACGGACCAGGCTTCGCCGGGAGTGTCGACGGCCGCGACCGCGGTCGGATGGGTTGGGTCGCTGACATCGACGATGCGCAGGCCGGCCAGTCCATCGGCCACAAAAGCGTACGCGCCTGCGACGGCCACGCCCCCAGCGTACTCGTGCGAGGCGATCCCGCCGACCGCGCGTGGGTTGGTTGGATCGGAGACATCGACGATCCGCAATCCCTCCCAGCCACAGGCCACATACGCATAGTCGCCGACGACCACGACCCCCACGGCCTCCCCCTCGACAGGCAGAGCGCCGATCTCGATCGGATTCGTCGGATCGCCCACATCGACGATGCGCAGGGCGTCGAAGGCGGCCAGATAGGCATAGCGCCCGACGACAGCGACACTGGCGATCGCGTCCGGCGCGTCGAAGAAGCCGACCGGCGAGATCTCATCCAGCTTCGCGACCTCGATGATGTACATGCCCTGGGCAAAGTCGATCAGGTACAGATAGTTGCCGGCCGCGGCGACACCGGTCGTATAGTCAGCAGCGTCGAGGATCGTGTAAGCCGTAATGTCGCCAATCGCCCGGAAGATGTCGAACCCCGTGAGGAGGACGAGGCTATCCTCGCTGATCGCCAGCGCGTACGGACCAGCCGCGACGACGTCCAGAGCCAGCCCCGAATAAGACCATACTTCAGCAGGCGTCGCCGGATTCGATACGTCAAGAACGTGGATGACGCCGACCGCGTCGACCACCACGGCGTAGGCACCAGAGACCGCGACCGCGATCAGGTCATCATCGGCGAGATCGTAGAGGCCGATCTGTACAGGGTTCGTGGGATGCGTGACGTCTATGATCTGCACCCCGAACTCACCGTCGGCCAGATAGGCATAGCCGTCGGCGACCGCCATCGACCAGGAGGCGCCCAGCGAATCGAAGAAGCCAACCTCCTGAGCGTTGGCCGGATCGGACACATCGATGATATGCATGCCCTGGAAGAGATCGGCCACATAGAGATAGTCGCCGTCGACGGCCACCGCTGTAGCAAACCACACGAGATCGTCCAGGAAGACGACCTCAGAGGGGTGTGTCGGATCGCTGACGTCGACGATGCTGACCCCTTCGGCGTCGGCCAGGAAGGCCAGATCGCCGCTGACGGCTACGCCGATCGTGTCAGCACCCTGGGTATCGAAGAAGCCCACCTCGCGGGGAGCGGTCGGGTCAGCCACATCGATGATGCGCAGTCCCTCGCCGTCGGCGATGAAGAGGGAAGAGCCAGAGATCGCCAGGCCAGCGATCCGATGCGAGCGCACATCCAACTCGGCCACGATCACAGGCTCAAGCGGGTCGCTGAAGTCGACGACCGTCAGCCAACTGCCGGCGACGGAGTAGGCGTACGTGTTTTGAATCACAGCGGCATGCACTTTGCCGCCGCTCTGATCGTTTAGCGGGGGATCATCCCCCTGGGCTGGGGATAAAGCGACGGACGCCGGTAGCGCAGGCGCCGCCAGCAGAGCAATCGATAAGGAGAGCAGAAAGGTTGCGAGCCAGGTATGCATACAGGCCTCCCAGGGCGATTCGCGAAGGCAGAGGAAAGGCGCCAGTGCTCATCCGCAGGCGCCGTTGAAGGTCACGATCCAGACACGACGTTCCGGGTAGCTGTCACCGAAGAGGATCTGCGTGACCGAGATCTGCGTGCCGTCGGCGTTCCAGGCCGAGTCGGCAGCGATGCTTGGCTCTACGGTGTATTCGGGCGCCCCTGGCGTGTTGAAGCGCGTCACCTGGGCGAGGCCGCTGCCGTCCGGGTTCATGAGCATCAGCTCGCCGCGTAACGTGTTGATGTCTCTAGGGTCGTAGGAGAGAATCACCTGGCTGGAGATGAAGCTGATCTTGTTGCCATGCGGAGAGAAGTGCGGATGTTCATCCCACTCATCAGGAGAATTGGTCAGATTGACGAGCGCACCGGTGGTGAGGTCGAGAGTGTAGAGATCGTAACCGTAGGGGAATCCGTTCGCGATGTCATAGTCGGCGGTGAAGATGACTTTGCTATCATCGGGCGTGAAGCCGCCCGACTCGTAGAAGAACCCTTTGCTGCCGACGGGGGTGATATTGCGAGCGTTGCGCAAGGCTGGCCCAGCAGCGGCATCGACGAAGTCTGCCACCCACAACTCCCAATGTCCCATGGGATTCACGACGGGATCATTGGGGTCGTCCCAATCGTCGGGATCATCAGGTTGTCCGACCAGCTTCGCCCAGAACAATTGCGCACCATCGTGGGAGAAGCGCGGGATTAACACGCCCTCGAAGTCAGAGCCGCTCTTATAGTTGGTCAAGCGCGTCCACGAGCGGCCATCGGCGGTTGTGACATAGAGATTGTTCCACCAGCCGCGGCCGGGGGTTGCGAAGCCGCGCGTGCGCGGGGTGCCGGCGTGATAGTCCATCTCCGCCTGCAACACGATGTATTTGCCGCCGGGGTGCCAGGCGCCATGTCCTTTCTGGCGGTCCACCAGCGGGGAATCCGCGCGCGTGCGACAGGTCAGGCAGGTTCGTCCCGTCCCGTTGGGTCGGATCGTGTACAACTGCCAGGTGCTCTTCTCATCCATATCATCATAGACGACAAGGCCGTTCGCATGGGACCAGTCGTGATCACCGCCGCTGGTAAGCAGGCGGATGCTGGCGACGGTGCAGGCGCTGGGAGCGGCCAGGAGATCGCGCACGAGCGGAGCAGCCGAGAGTGGGGCGCTTCCAACGAGCGAAGCGATCACCAGGAGCAGGCCGAGCGTGCAGAAGGCGCGGCGGCAAGGGACAGAAAGGCAGAGAGACCATCGACGCATCGCTGAAACCTCCTTGGGCTGTGAGGGAAGGACATCCACATTCCCCTCCCATGTACAATAGCAGCAATTATTTGTAAATAGCCCAATCGGCAGCAGGTGAGCGCCAAAATTCTCTGTGATGCCCGGTTCGCCTACCGCACAAGGAAAACGAATTGTCGTGTAGGGCACAAAAAGAGAGGCACGCTGGCTGGCGCCAGGCATGCCCCTCTGTATTCAACAGGCGTCGCGAGAGAAAGGGGAGTCAGGCGAGATGTAGCAGGCGCAGGACGCTGCCCAGGCAGCCGGGGGGCGGCTCCGGCGTGGGAGGCGGCGTGGGCGGAGGGGTGGGCGTCGTCCCGTGCACGGCGGCGTAGACATCGGCGCGCCCGGCGCCTTGCGTGTTGGCGTCCAGGCCCAGGTTGACGGCGGCACCTATCAGACGCTGCTTGACGGCGAGGGGCGCCAGGGCTGGCTCTGCCTCCAGGATGAGGGCGACCGCGCCGGAACAGTGAGGCGTGGCCATGCTGGTCCCCGAAGCGGAGGTGTAGAACTGGTCCACCGGGCTGCCCATGCTGGTGCCCTGGGCGCGCGCGGCGATGATGTTGTGGCCGGGGAAGACGATGTCAGGCTTGACGCGACCGTCTTTCGTCGGACCGCGCGAGGAGAAGGAGGCGATGGCATCGTTATCGGTCGAGGCGCCCACGGTGATGACGTTGCGCGCGCAGCCGGGCGATCCCACCGTGCGCGAGGCGGGGCCGGCGTTGCCAGCGGCCACGCAGACGACGACGCCGCGCCCCACGGCGGCGTCGCAGGTGACGGAGAGGGCATCGGTGCCATCGCAGGAGCCATCGCTGCCCAACGAGAGGTTGATGACGCGCGCGCCCTGTTGCACGGCCCATTCGACGCCGGCCATGACGTCGCTCATGAAGCCGCTGCCGTCGTCGCGCAGGACCTTGGCGGCCAGCAGCGACGCCTCCGGCGCCACGCCCGTATAGCGACCGTTGCTGGCGCGACCGTCGCCGGCGATGATGCTGGCGACGTGCGTGCCATGGCCGTTGCCGTCATGCGGAGTGGGGCTGCCGAACGCCTGGGTCGCCACGATGCGGCCGGTGAAGTCGGGGTGCGCCTCGTCGATGCCCGTGTCGACCACGGCGACCGTGACACCGCGCCCGCGTCGGCCTTCCCCCCACACGGCAGGGACCTGGATGTGGGGCACAGAGAAATCGAGCATAGTGTGAACGGGCAGGTCCTCCCAGATCACCTCGACGTTGGGATCTCGCGCCAGCTCCTGGATTAGCGACGGCGGAGCGATCAGGGCGCTGGCTGGCACCAGCTCGAAGTGACGGACCTGCGTGGCCTCCAGCGTGGCGGCCAGAAGACCGCGGCCTACCTGGGGATCGCGGAAGCGCACGATCACACGCAGCGGCTCCCCCACGCCGCGGCCAGCGATGCGCGCGCCGAGCTCACCATGCAGCTTATCGGCGCCGTCGCCAGCGCTCACAGCGCCGCTGCCCGAAGCTTCTGCGTTCATGACGCCTCCTCATCGGTTGTCGTATGCACGGCGCGATCGAGTTCGATCGCGATCACCCACGGCTGCGCGGCCAGCCTCAACAAGGCAGCCGCCTCTCCGATGACGGCCAGGGCTGGCATCAACGTGAACGTATGTCGGACGCGCAGCCCCATGCTCTCGATGACCGTTGCATATTGGTTCGCCTCCCCTTCGACGCGCACGATGGCGCGGACGAGCGCCTGCGGATCAGCTTCCCACTGGCGCCGCAGGTCGGCCGCGAGCGTCTGCCGACGGGGAGAACGTCTCAGCCAGTCCATCAGGGGTGGATTCATGTGAACAGAATAACATTTATTTGGGCAGGGGACAAGTCGCGACAGAAAGGCGCCGATTCGTCACCCCATGAAACACACCCACCCGACCACGACAGATGAAGAGAAAAAGTCATTTGCTCCTGCTCCCCAATATGGTATAATCGGCCAGGTTGCATCAAGCCAGACGTGTGTTCGTTGGCTGCAAGAGGAGGCAGTGGATGGTTGAGGTAGCGATCGACAGTGTGCGCGTGAGCCTGGTATCCCAGCATCGCATTGTGGTATTGAAGGAGATCAACGGCGAACGCTTTCTTCCTATCTATATCGGCCCCTTCGAAGCGGACGCGATCACAATCGAGTTGCAGGGGGTGGAGGTAGCCCGTCCCCTCACCCATGACCTCCTCAAGCGCACGATCGAGACATTGGGCGCGCGCGTGGTGCGCGTCGTCGTCAACGACCTTCAGAACGACACGTTTTACGCCCGAATTTTCCTGGATTTCGAGGGCGAAGAGATCGAGATCGACTCTCGTCCCTCCGACGCCATCGCGCTGGCCGTGCGCGCCAAAGTCGCCCTGTACGTTGAAGAAGAGGTGATGGAGCGCGCCAGCATCGTCCCTGAGGCGGACGTCCAGGAAGAGATCAGCGAAACCGTCGGGGAGGGCGAGGGCGACGAGGACGCGGAAGAAGACGGGCTGGAAGTTTTCCGCGAATTCGTAGACGGCCTCGATTTGGAAGGGTTCGGCGACGAAGACCAGTGATCAGCCTGGATTGCCGCCGACGCCCCTGACCGACACAAGCGCACAGCACGACGAAGGCGAGGCCAGGCCTCGCCTTCTCTTTCGCGGTCAGCGCGGTCGCAGCCGTGAGCGCCACGGCAGCCAGCCGCTATCACTCTGTGATGCCGGGCACGATGTCGAACGATCGTTCTTTTGCCTCCTCCTCTCGACCCGCAACCACCAGCGAGCGCCTGGTCCCCGCCAACGTCGACGCGGAACGGGCCGTGTTGGGGTCGGTGCTCATCGATCCCGACGCGATCATTAAGATCGCCCCGACGCTGCGGGTGGAAGACTTCTTCGTCGACAGGCATCGCTGGATCTATGAGGCGACGCTGGCGCTGCACGAACGGCGTCAGGCGGTCGACTTCGTCACCTTATGCGATGAGTTGGAACGGCGCGGCCAACTGACGGACATCGGCGGCCAGGCCTACATCATCGAGCTGCTCAACGTCGTCCCCACCGCCATCAACGTGGAACACTACGCGGGGATCGTCGTGCGCACGGCGATCCTGCGGCGGTTGATCGATGCCGCCGGGCAGATCGCGCGCATGGCCTACGAAGACAAGGGGGAGATCGACGAGATCGTCGACCGCGCGGAGGAGCTGATCTTCGGGGTCTCCGAGCAGCGCATCCAGCGGACGCTGGCGCCCATCAGCCAGGTGATGCGCGAAGTGACCGAGCGTGTGCAGTATTTAGCGCTGCATCAAGGGGAGCTGATGGGGGTCCCCGCCGGCTTTCGGCAGCTCGACAAGCTACTGGGGGGGTTTCAGAAGTCGGACCTGATCATCCTGGCCGCGCGACCGTCGGTCGGCAAGACCGCCCTGGCGCTGAATATCGCCGTCAACGCCGCCAAACGCTACGGCCAGCGCGTTGCCTTCTTCTCGCTGGAGATGTCCGCCGAACAACTGGTGCTGCGCTTGCTCGCCGCTGAGACGGGCATCGACCAGCAGCGGCTGCGGTTGGGGCAAATCCAGGAAGAAGAGTGGGGATTGCTGATGGAGGCGGCGGGGGTCCTCTCCAGCACCATGATGTTCATCGACGACACGCCCGCCCTCTCGGCGCTGGAGATGCGCACCAAGGCGCGGCGCGTTCACGCCGAGCACGGCCTCGATCTCATCGTCGTCGACTACCTGCAGCTCATGCGCGGCGACCCGCGATCGGAGAACCGCGTGCAAGAGATCTCCTACATCTCGCGCGCGCTCAAGGGGTTGGCGCGTGAGCTGAACGTGCCGGTGTTGGCTCTCTCGCAGCTCTCGCGCGCCGTCGAGGCGCGCACCGACAAGCGGCCGATGCTCTCGGACCTGCGCGAGAGCGGCAGCATCGAACAAGACGCCGACGTTGTGATGTTCATCTATCGCGAGGATATGTACAACGAGGGGACCGACCGCCAGAACATCGCCGATGTCATCGTCGCCAAACACCGCAACGGCCCCACGGGCGTCGTCTCGCTCTACTTCAAGAAAGAGTTAACCCAGTTCCTGGAGCTGGAAACGTATCGCGAGCCTTTGAACACGAGCGAGTTTGAATGAGGGAATCGCAGCCGCGCGGTGGACGTTGCAAAGTGCTCGCGAGTCGAGGTGGATTGTGACCGACGGTTCCTCTCGCCCCTTGCGGGGATTCGCCGGGTTTCCGGCCGGCAAACTGCGCCACACGAAAATCCCCAACCTGTTCTTCAGCGATCTGCTCCCGATCGTCGACGATCTGGCCGAGCTGAAGGTGATCCTCTACTGCTTCTGGCGGCTGGGGCTGCAGCAGGGGGAATTGCGCTATCTACGACGGGCCGAGCTGGAACAGGACGACCTGCTGCAAGCCGCGCTGGCGAGCAGCGCGGTGGGAGAGACGACGGTCGCCGACAACGGGCGCGAGGCCCTGGCGACGGCGATCGAACGCGCGGTGGCGCGCGGCGCGCTGCTGCGGGTTCACGTGCAGAGCGAGGGGCAAGCGTCGGAAGAGTGGCTCTTCCTCAACACGGCGCGCAGCCGCGAGGTGGTGGCCCAGATCACGCAGGGGCAGGTGCCGGATCTGGAAGGAGCGCTGCCCCCAGAAACCATCGCCCGCTTACGCGCAGAGCGGCCGAACATCTTCAACCTCTACGAGCAGAACATCGGCCTGTTGCAGCCGTTGATCGCTGACGAGCTACGGGAGGCCGAGCGCACCTATCCAGCCGCCTGGATCGAGGAGGCGTTCCGGCAAGCGGCGCGCCTCAACAAACGCAACTGGCGCTATGTGCTGGCCATCTTGCAGCGCTGGGCAGCAGAGGGGAAAGACGATGGAATCGCTGGACAAGATTCTGTCGAGGCTCGGCGTCGGCGCTATGTCCCCGACGACTACGCCGACCTCATCAAGCACTGATCCTCGCGCGCCCGCCCCTCCTCCCTGTCCGATCTGCCACGGGATCGGCTGGATCGTGCGCGATGTGCCGGTGGGGCATCCCGACTTCGGGCGCGCCATCCCGTGTCAGTGCAAACAGGCCGAGATCGAGCGGCGCCGTCTGGCCCGCTTGCGCACGTTGAGCAACCTCGACACCTTGCAGCACATGACGTTCGACACCTTCCGGCCCGACGGCATCGGCCTGTCCGAGGAGCGGCGACGCAACCTGCAGGCGGCTTACGCGGCCGCGCTGCGCTTCGCCGAACGGCCCGAGGGGTGGCTGCTCTTCATGGGCGGCTACGGCTGCGGCAAAACGCACCTGGCTGCCGCCATCGCCCACGCGCGCCTGGCTCGCGGCGACTCCGCCCTCTTCATCGTCGTCCCTGATCTCCTCGACTACCTGCGCGCCACATTCCGCCCCAATAGCCCGGTCGGCTACGACGAGCGATTCGAGGCCATCCGCCAGGCGACGCTCCTCATCCTCGACGACCTGGGCGCGCAGGCCACCACGCCGTGGGCGCAGGAGAAGCTGTACCAGATCTTCAATTACCGCTACAATCTGCGCCTGCCCACGGTGATCACGACCAACCAGAGCCTCGACGAGATGGAAATCCGCGTGCGCTCGCGCCTCTCCGACCCGGCGCTCGTGCAGATCGTGCCCATCCTGGCGCCCGATTTCCGCCATGCGGGCGTCGACGCGACGCAATCGGAGCTGAGCACGCTTGCCCTGCACAGCGCGCAGACCTTCGAGAGCTTCGATCTGCGCGAGGGAGAGCTGACCGCCGCCGAGCACCGCAATCTGGAGGGAGCGCTGGCCGAGGCCAGGCGGTTCGCCGAGTCTCCACGGGGCTGGCTGGTGCTGACCGGCACTTATGGCTGCGGCAAGACGCATCTGGCCGCCGCCATCGCCAACTATCAGGTCGCGATCGGGCGGACGCGGCCCCTGTTCATCGTGACGCCCGATCTGCTCGATCATCTGCGCGCGACCTTCAGCCCGGACAGCGTGGTCTCCTACGACAAGCGCTTCGAAGAGATCCGCAACGCCGGGCTATTGATCCTCGACGATCTGGGGACGGAGAGCGCGACGCCGTGGGCGCGCGAGAAGCTCTTCCAGTTGCTGAACCATCGGTACGTTGCGCTCCTGCCGACGGTGATCACGACGTCGAACGCCATCGACCAGATCGAGCCGCGGCTGCGCACGCGCATGCTCGACGCCACGCGCTGCACCGTGTATGCGATCGAGGCACCCGCTTATCGGGGGCCTGGCGCGGCGCGCAAGGGGCGAGGGCGAGGGCGCGCCTGATCTCAGGCGGGAACCACCGCGGCGCGCGGATCGTCTTCAAAGAAAGCGGCGACCCAAGAGCCACAGATCTGAGTCATCGTTCACGACAAGGAGGGAACCCGTCGATGCCCTTTGTCGGCTATCGTCTTCGTTGGAGTGTCCTGGCCGTCGCGCTGATCCTTCTGGCGACGACGGTCGCGTGCTCTGTGAACATCCGCTTCGCGCCGACGCCCACGCCGACCGCGGAGCCAACCCGTCCCCGGGCAGCCTTGCGCCCCACATTTACCCCCACACCAGCAGAAAAGTCCGCAACGGAGGGGCAATCGACAGAGGCGATGGCGACGGCCACATCTGCCGGCCAGGCGACAGCTACGCCCCTGTCAACGAATACGCCGTCGCCTACGCCCACGCCAGCCATCCCTCTGGCCTCGCCGAACAGCAACATGAACGTGCGCCAGGGGCCGGGCACGGTCTATCCGGTCATCGGCGCGGCGCGCCCGGGCGAGAGCTACGAGATCACGGGCAAGAACCCAGCCGGCGACTGGTGGCAGATCGACTACAAGGGGCGACCCGGATGGCTGTTCGCGCGGCTGACCCAAACGCAGGGGAACATCGGCGCCGTGCAGGTGGCGGCCAACATCCCCGCTCCGCCGCCGCCCACCGCCAC
>Ga0068707_1001925_pt1 | contig 14587 bp, 13 predicted proteins | sample YNPNPMetaG_FD_66600 | JGI IMG/M metagenome (GOLD analysis project Ga0068707, IMG submission 66600) | Anoxygenic and chlorotrophic microbial mat microbial communities from Yellowstone National Park, USA - YNP NP MetaG | ecosystem: Environmental > Aquatic > Thermal springs > Hot (42-90C) >...
AGACGCCGGCTGAGCGCAGGGCCAAGAACCTGAGGCGCAAATTGGAGCTAGCGGCCTAGGCCAAAAGAAGGGGATTTCCATCATGAAAAAGTGTCTTGACAAAGGGGGTACAGTACACTCGACAACGGCCTGGCTGTGATCGCTTAGATTCCACAGACGAGTTTCTTGAGGTTCTCTCAGCATGCCAACGAAATGGTGGGAGGGCGGATCTTGCAGACGTCGAAAGCCTGAAAACCTTTTTGCCAAAGCCAGGGCCAAAAAGGGCCTTGCACACCGGGTTCGGTCCTCCAGGCCCAAGCTCCAGCGGTAGACCCGCATTCGTTCGAGGGGGTATTCGAGATGAAACTGCTGGAAGGAAAGGTGGCAGTGATCACAGGTTCCGGGAGAGGGATTGGGAGAAAGACAGCCTTGATGTTCGCGGAACAAGGGGCGTCAGTGGTCATCCACGATATCGATCGTGATGCGGCTGAGGATTCCACCGCGGCGGTGCAGGGCGTCGGAGGGAGGGCTGTATGCTGTGTTGGGGATGTGACCGAGCGAGACATGCCCGAGGAAATCGTCCAGAGGACGGTAGCTGAATTCGGCAAGCTTGACATCCTCGTCAACAACGCCGGTTATACCTGGGATGCCATGGTGGAAAAGATGACCGATGAGCAATGGTACGCCATGATGGATGTCCACGTCACTGCACCCTTCCGGATGATCCGGGCTGCATCTCCGTATATGAAGGGAGCGGCAAAGAGGGAGCTGGATAGTGGCGGGATCGCGTACCACAGGAAGATCGTCAACGTGACCTCCATGGCAGGGGTCACCGGGAACATCGGGCAAACCAATTATGCCTCCGCCAAGGCGGGGGTGATAGGACTCACCAAGGCCATGGCCAGGGAATGGGCCCGTTACAGGATCAACGTGAACGCTGTGGCCTTCGGTTTCATGGATACGAGGCTCACAGGCGAGAAGGAGGCGGGTGTCAGCTTCGAGAGATACGGCAAGAAAGTGGAGGCAGGCATTCCCCGGAAGATCCGGGAGGCGTTCCTCTCGCAGTGCCCATTCGAGAGGCCGGGGACGTTAGAGGAGGCCGCAGCGCCTATCTTGTTCCTGGCCAGCCCTTGGGCAGACTACATAAGCGGGCACGTGCTATTGGTGAACGGGGGGACGTTCATGTGACAGAGCCCATTTGACGGGTTCCGAATCCAGATCCCGAGGTTCATCTCGGGTTGTGGTCCTATGGATCGGAAGAGCGCATATAGGGAAGACGCGGGAGAGCCGAATGCCCCCAAGGGAGCGGAGGTCCGCTGCATCCGCTGCATGGGGAGATGGGCATGGCGAGTGATCTGTTTACACCGGAACACCAAATCTTCAGGGACACAGTGAGGAAATTCGTCCGGAACGAGGTGGATCCGGAGGCGGCGAACTGGAATGAAGAGGGCAAGCTCCCCCGAAGGCTCTGGTTGCAGATGGGGCGGTTGGGTTTCTTGGGGGTAGCATACGAGGCCAAGTATGGCGGCAGCGGGTGTGATCTCATGTACTCTGTAGTCCTGGCAGAGGAATTGGCCCGTTCCAGGTGCAGTGGCCTGGCAATGTCTGTCTGTACCCACAAGGACATGTCATCCAATTACATCCTTTACGGTTCGGAGGAGTTGCGAACAAGATACATCCCGCAGTGCGTCGCCGGTGAGGCGATCTGCGCCATAGCCATCACCGAGCCAGGGGGAGGATCGGATGTCGCATCCATCAAGACCCAGGCCATCAGGCAGGGGGATCATTACGTAGTGCATGGCCAGAAGACCTTTGTCACTAACGGCAGCACTTGCGATCTCGCCGTCGTCGCCGTCAGGACCGATCCGTGGAGCTCCCCGCCGCACAAGGGGATCAGTTTGTTGCTGGTGGAGACCGGGAGGCCGGGTTTCTCCAAAGGCCAGCCGTTGAAAAAGATGGGGAACACGGCGAGCGACACGACCGAGTTCTTCTTCCAGGAGTGTCGCGTCCCGAGGGCCAACCTCCTGGGAGAGGAGAACCATGGCTTCAAGATCCTCATGGAGCGTCTGGCTCTGGAGAGGCTCATAGGTTCAGCCATCTATGTCACTGCATGCGAGGAGATGCTGAAGTTGACAGCGGCATATTGCCGTGAAAGGAGGGTCTTCGGGCGACCTGTCTCCTCGTTTCAAGCCAACAAGCATCAGCTCGTCGATATGTACACAGAGTTGGAACTCGCTCGCACCTTTTACTACGACACCTGTCGCCGTTACATGAATGGCGAGAGGGTAAATAAGGAGATAAGCATGGTAAAACTCTTTTCCTCCGAACTCGCCAATCGTGTGGCATACAACTGCGTCTCCCTTCATGGAGGATACGGATACATGAAGGAACATCCCATTTGTCAATGGTTCACTGACGTCCGCCTCTACAACATAGGGGCCGGCACTACCCAGATCATGAAGGAGGTCATCGCGAAGGAACTCGGGTTGTGAGTATGCCGCCCCTGCCCAGGCCCAATCACGGTCTCCAGGTAGCGCCTTCTACTCATTCACCGATCCGTTCACCGGGGCTGAGAACCCCTTGCGGCGCGGATCGAGGGATGGGGTCCAGCCTCCTATTCTGAAAGAAAAGCGGGACGAGACGGAAAACGGCAAGACGCCATGAACGATGCGCTTATTGCCGACTCAATCCCCCAAACCGATCTCCTCGGTTGCCATTTGGCGAAGCTTGAACTTCTGGACCTTCCCGTAGGCGGTGACCGGGAACTCCTCCACGAACCTGACACTTTTCGGCACCTTGTACTTGGCGATCTTCCCAGTGCAGAAGTCGATTATCTCCTGTTCCGTGGCCGTCATCCCCTTCTTCAAGATCACGAATGCCACGACGACCTCGCCCATGCGTCGGTCCGGGACGCCGACGGCCTGGGCAGCAGCCACGGCCGGATGCTGTGCGAGGAGGTTCTCGATCTCCGCGGGATCGATGTTCAGTCCCCCTGAGATGATCATGTCCTTGAGCCTTCCTGTCACCCTGAGGTATCCCTTCTCGTCCAGCGTCCCCAGATCCCCGGTGAGGAACCAGCCATCCTGGTCGCGGCTCTTGGCCGTCTCCTCGGGCATCTTGTAATAACCGGGGGTCACGAGCCACCCCCTGGTCCTGATCTCCCCCACCACGCCAGGTGGACAGTCCTTTCCCGTCTCCGGATCCACGATCTTCATCTCGCAGTCCGGGAACAGTAGCCTCCCGCACGTCTCGGAGATGAGCTCCGGTGTGTCGTCCACTTCGCTCAAGGTGGTCACCGCTGAATTCTCGGTCATCCCGTAGCCCACGAAGAGCTTCATGCCGATCTTTTCCCACACCTTCCTGACGATCTCGGGTGTCACTGGCGCCCCGCCGATGATGCCGGCCCGCATGGACTTGACGTCTTCGCTGCGAAAATCCGGGTGATCCATGATCATGTTGTACATAGCGGGAGAGCCTGTGAAGAGCGAACACTTCTCTTCCCGAATCGCCCTGAGGATCTCGGGCGGATCAAAGAGCTCCAACACCACCATTGTGGCCCCGTACATCTCCGCCTGGATGATACCCACGAAGTTGCCCATATTGGTGAACATGGGTGCAGGAAGGAGGATGCGATCCTGATCCGTGGTGCCCAGTCGCTCTGCCGTTGCTGCCATGGCCCGGAGGAACTGGGAGTGGGTGGTGAGCACTCCCTTCGGAAGACCCGTCGTGCCGGAGGTATAAGCGATCTCTACTATGTCATCCGGCTTTATCGATGCCTTGACCCTTTCGAGCTCATCCAGGGGATAGTCGCCTCCGGAATCCAGAAAATCGCTGAAACGGATCATACCGGGATATTCCTCGTCGCTCAGGCACACGATGTATCTCAATGACGGGGCCTTGGGCAGCCTCAAGTCACCGGGGGTACCTTGGCGTACCTCCGGATAGAGTCCGCAGAGGAGTTCCACGAAGTCCGTCCCAGCGGCTCGGTCGTTCATGAAGAGAAAAGAGCTGTCAGAGTGCCTCAGGATGTATTCCAACTCTGTGGACCTGAAACGGGTGTTTATGGGGACCCACCATCCCCCGGCTCGAATCACGGCGTCGCGCGTGAAGACCCACTCAGGACAGTTGGTCATCATGATGGCGACCTTGTCTCCCCGTTGCAGGCCGGCCTTCAAGAGGGCTTTCGCAAGTTCGTCTGCCGTCTCAGCCAACTCGCGGAAGGTGATCCTTCTCCCCTTGTATACGATGGCCTCCTTCTGCGGGATCCGGCGTGCCGTTTCATCGAGTACCTGCGCCAAGGTCATCTCGCCCCATCTCTTTTCCTTCATCGCTCCTCCTCCTTGGCCCCCTTGCTCTGTCCCTCACGACCCCTTGTGGACGAGGCCCCCTTTGGTCCGTCGGGACGAGGGAGTCCTGGGTCGGGCCCGTTTCCGCGTCATGGCCTCCAATGAGAGAAGCTCCTCGTACTGTCTATCCACATATCGTTGGATCTCCACGATCTGCGATGCCGTCAAGTGGCTGAACCTCCCCTGCCTCTTGAGGTACTCCTCCACTGGTACCCTTTTCTTGCCCTTCCTCACCGTGACGACGCCGTCATCGTACTCGTAAAGCGGAAAGAATCTCGTCTCCACAGCCAGTCGGGCGATCTCTATCCCCTTTTCCTCGGGATATTCCCAGCCTGAGGGGCACGGGCACAGGACGTGGATGAAGGCCGGTCTTCCGGCATTTTTGGCCTTCCTCACCTTTCCCATGAGGTCTTGTGGATAAGCCGGTGAGGCGGTGGCCGCGTACACATTGCCATGGGCCATCACGATTTTCATGAGGTCCTTCTTCCGTTCCATCTTTCCCAACGGGGTGGTCTTGGTCTTGGCCAGCCACGGGGTGGAACCGCTTCGCTGCACCCCTGTGTTCATATAGGCCTCGTTGTCGTAACAGACGAAGACGATCTCGTGGCCGCGTTCCAGGGCGGCGGAGAAGGTCTGAAGCCCGATATCGAAGAACGCCCCATCTCCGCCGAAGAGGAAGACCTTCATCTTCTTGCCAAGCTTCTTGAGGGCCACCTCGATCCCGCTCGCCCCTGCCCCAGCGTTGCTGTAAGTGAAGAAGATATGTGGGACCCGGAAGATGGTCAATGGAAAGATGGCCACCGCTGCCATGAGGCAACCCGAGTTGTTGGTGACTACGGTGTCCTTGTCGAACTCCTCCATACAGAGCTTGATGGCCCCTATGCTGAGGCATCCAGCGCAGGTGGTCCTGCCCTGGCCGATGAGGGGCTGTCCCTCTCCCACTGGTTCGATCCTAGGTCGCTCCCCCTGGGCCAGGCTCAGGTGATCCAGAAACCCGGAGAGTTTGGAGGCCCTCTCGTCGAAGAGCTCTCCATGCCATTTGATGAAAGATCCATCCGCCTCCAGTGCCTCCTCCAGGATGAGCCGGACGTCTTCGGTCTCGAGGTCCTTGCCGCCGATGATGTAATTCGATATCCTCCCGCAGTGGGCGGTGGCGAGGGCGGAGGCCACCTCGACGTAGAATACCCCCCCGGTCCTCCCTGGAGAGACCGCGCGATCCACCACCAGGACGTGCGGGGCATCCCTGAGTGCGGCGTAAATTTCCTCCTCTGGGAATGGACGGAAGACCCTTATCTTGAGGAGGCCGACCTTCTTCCCCTTTTTTCGGAATTCGTCCACCAACTCCCTCACCATGCTGACGATGGTCCCTGCGCTGACCACCACCAGTTCGGCGTCCTCGGTCCTGTATGCCTCGACCAATCCCGGATAAGCGCGCCCGAAGATCTGGGCGAACTCCCTGCACGCCTCGGCCATGACCTCCTTGGCCTCCAGCATAGCCCGCCACTGTTGGTGTTTCATCCCGTAATAGTGGCTGAAGGCCCCGGCCCCTTGCGTGATAGGGTAATCCGGATCTACGAATGCGTGTTTAGGGGCGTATCTCGGCAGGAATCTGTCCACGGATTCCTGGTCCGGGATCTCTACCAGCTCGTAGGAGTGACTGATACGGAACCCTTCCAGCACTACGAAGGAGGGCAGCAGCACCCTCGGATCCTCGCTCACCCTGTAGGCCATTATCAAGGAGTCCACCACCTCCTGGTGGTCCTCGCAGATGAACTGCAGGACGCTGGCGTCCCGCTCGGAGAGGCAGTCGGAGAAGTCGCTCATCAGCCCCTGGGGCGAACCGATCTCCCTCGAGGTCACTGCGACCACCACGGGCAACGCCATGCCGGAGGCCATCCAGAGCGGTTCCCTCATCAGGGCCAAGCCTTGGGCCGCGGTGCAGTTGAAGGTCCTTGCCCCCACGGATGAGGCCCCAGCGCATATGAGCATGGATCCCAGCTCGGATTCGGCGTTGACCGAGACGGTGTCCATCTCCCCGTCCCTGATGAAGTCGTAGCAGGCCAGTAGGGTGGGTCCGTTGGGCGTGATCGGATAAGCGGACATGACGTCCACGCGACAGAGCCTGACCGCATGGGCGAGGGCCTCCGAGCCGGAAAGGAACATCCTCATCCCTGATCCTCCTCCCTCATCATGGAGATAGCCCCCGTTGGGCACTCTTGGGAGCATATACCGCAGCCCTTGCAATAGTCGTAATCGATCTCGACGGCATCATCCCTCATGACGATGCAACTGTCCGGACAGAACCAGTAGCACAGCTTGCATTTCTTGCACTTGGCCGAATCCAGGACCGGCCTGAACACGCGCCATCCACCCGTCTTCACCAGCACGGAGGTGGCGCGGGCGTGAATGGCCCCCCCTCGGATATAGCGCATGACAGGCTCAGGCATCCCTCACCCCCTCGTAAGCCCGGCGGATGGCCTTGCAGTTGCTCTCCACCTCGTCCTCGGCCATCTTCTTCCCCAGGATGGCTCGCGCACCTTTTTCGATGCTCCCCAAAGACACCAGATCCGTGGCCGCGGCAAATGCGCCCAACATCACGGTGTTAGTCACAGGGGACCCGAGGATCTCCAACGCGATGGATGTGGCGTCCAGATAGACGCACCTATGGCTGAGCTTGGGGGCCCTTGGGGAGTTCGCTATCACGAGCCCGCCCTCCGCCAGGCCCTCCTCCACGTCCACGGCCCTGAGGATCATGGGATCCAGGACGACGACGTAGTCTGGACGACTGATCTGGCTCCCCCTCTCCACTATGGGCCTATCCCTGATCCTGGCAAATCCCCACACAGGGGCCCCACGTCGCTCCACCACTATCCCCTGCGAGGACTGCCCGTACTTCCCCTCCAAGGTCGCCGCAAAGGCCAGTATGTGGGCGAAGGTCGCGGCCCCCTGGCCTCCCCTCCCGTGGATCCTGATCCCTGCCACGGACTCCCACCTCCTTCCGCTTCCCTATACCCTTCCCTGGCTCACCACGTACAAGGGCTTCTCCCCTCTGACCACTCGCATGATGTTGTCGAGGGATGTCACGTAGAAGTTCCGGAATATGTCTTCGGCCGTGGCGCCCCCGATATGGGGCGTCAGGACCACGTTGGGCAGCCGGAGGATCTTCGCCCCCTTGGGGGCGGGATCCGCGTGCCTCCCGAAGACATCGATGCCCGCCCCCGCGATCTGGCCCGCCTCCAAGGCGTCGGCCAGGGCATCCTCGTCTACGATGACCCCACGGGCAGTGTTTATGAGGTAGGCGGTCTTTTTCATGAGCCTGAGCTGATCCCGGCCGATGAGATGATAGGTCTCGTCCGTCAAGGGGGTATGGATGGTCACGAAATCCGATGTCTTCAGGAGCTCTTCGAGCGAGACGGAGCGGACAGGGAAGTCCAGATCCGAGGTGTCTTTCCTGTAAGGGTCGTAATACTGGATCTTCATGCGGAAGCCGTTGGCCAACCTGGCCACCTGTGTCCCGATATTGCCCATGCCGATAATCCCGAGCTGCTTTTCGTAAAGTTCGAAGACCCTGGACACCAATTGCGGGAGGAGCCATTCGCCGGCCGCGGTCCTGTTGTGCGCGAGGGGGAGGCTCTTGGCCACCGCCAGCATGAGCATGATGGTATGTTCCGCAACGGGTATGACCCCGGCAGAGCCGGAGTTCGAGACCGTGATGGATCTCTTCCTGGCCGTCTCCATGGCGATATTGTCATAGCCGGCACTGCACTGCTGGATAAAGACGCATGTGTCCGCGCGCTCCAGGACCTTGGCCGTCAAAAGGTGTCTGGCCCCGGCGATGATATCGGCCCCGGGGACCAATCTGCACAATTCCTCTTCGTCTCCCTTCTCGGCTATGATCCAAGAGATCCTGGAGCTCTCCTGCGGATACCTCTCCTTGCTGATCTCCGGCATCCTCCCCAAGATGTTGTCGCTTATGAGGATCTTGAAGTTCTTCTCGTTCATCATGGCTCTCCCTGTTTCAGTGGTGTCACAGACCCTTCGTCTGAGTGGTGCCCCACAAGAGGCCCCACCTTTCCCGGAGCCGGAGCGTGCGGAGACCCTGCGTTTCCGCTGAGCCCGCGATCATGACAGCCACCTCTTGCGCCGTCTGTAGTGCTTGACGTCTCGATAGCTCTTCCTCTCTCCGACTGCATCCAAGCCAAGATAGAACTCCTTTATGTCCTCGTTCTTGACGAGTTCCGATGCGGGGCCGTCGAGGACGATCCGACCGTTCTCCATCACGTAGGCGTAGTTGGCTATGGAAAGGGCCATGACAGCGTTCTGTTCCACCAAGAGAAAGGAGGTCCCTTTCTCTTGGTTTATCCTTTGTATGACCTCGAAAAGGTCTTGGACCAGCAATGGGCTCAGCCCCAGTGATGGCTCGTCCAGGAGCATCAACCTGGGACGGGCCATCAAGGCGCGGCCTATGACCAGCATCTGTCTCTCTCCACCGGAGAGGTACCCGCTGGTCTTCCAACGCAGTTCTCTCAGCCTGGGGAAATAGGAATAGACGAATTCCAGGTCTTTCTTTATCTCTGCAGTCCCATCCGAACGGCAGTACGCCCCCACCCTCAAGTTCTCCTCCACCGTGAGCTGCTCGAAACAGGGTCGGCCCTCCATGACCAACACGATCCCCATCTCCACGATGTCCTCAGGGATGCGACCGTCTATCCTCTTGCCGTCGAATTCTATGCTTCCCTCGGTGACCTTCCCGAGTTCGGTGTAAAGGAGGCCGGAGATCGCCTTCAACGAGGTGCTCTTGCCAGCCCCGTTGGCTCCCAAGAGGGCGACGATCTGGCAGTCGCCGACCTGGAACGAGACGCCTTTCAGGACCAGGATCACGTCGCTGTATACGACCTGGATGTTGTTGATTACCAACATCTCGCTCCCCAGCGGTGCTCCATCACCGAGGAATGCACGCGGCCGCTCCCGGGGGGCCAGCCCTGCGGCCCCCTGTTTAGGCTATGTCAGGCCCCTCCTGGGTCCTCACTTCTGGGCAGGAGGAGGCAGCAATTCCAGGGTGGCCTTGCCCGTCCTCTCAGAGAATGCCCCGGTGGCCACGATCTCGTAGACGCCCGGTGGAAGCGGTTTCGCCTTCCCGAAGTCCGGCTTCATGGTCTCCGGATTCCATTCCACCTGGAAGAATGTATTGAGGAGGGTCGAGGGGCCCACTGTTGCGCTGAAACTGCCCTGGTCGTCCGCAACAGCGTTGGCAATGCCGACCCGACCCCCATCCCCTTCACCGAGCCCTTTTACGGTCACGCCCTTCGGCACTATCAGGTCCACCACCACCGTCTCGTTGGGCTGAAAGCCAGCCCCGTTGAGTCGGATCGGTTCCTTCATCAGGGCCGGGGAGAGGGCTGCCCTCTCGGGCGTGATCACCAGGGCCGCGGGAGGAACTGCGGGTTGGAAGGTCTCGCAAGCCCAGAATCCTGTCAAGGCCACGAGCACCACGGCCACACACTCGATACGCCTCTTGACGAACTCCATCTCCTTGCCTCCCTTCTTGCAGTCTCACTCCCACTTGTGGAGGGAGACGGTCTCGGGCGACCTGACCCAGCCCGAGATCGGTACGACCTTCCCCCCGGAGACGCGATAGAACTTGACCTGTCTGCTAGCACGCCTCTCCGTTGGGCTGTAAGTGCAAGTGCCTTGGATGCCCTGTGTCACCTCCTTGCCCGTCAGCTTCTCGTAGGCCTTCACCATCGCCTCGCCGTTGATGGCCTCGTAGCCCACGTCCTTCAGGGCGATCTTCAGGGCCTCTATGTAATGCATCGCCCAGCTGACCCCGAAAACATAGAAATCCTGGTACTTCTCCATCGGCTCGTTCTGGTATCTCGTCCAGAGTCCCTTGATGACCGGGTGTTCCAAGGCATCGGTCCCTTTGAGGTTGTACGACGCGATCACCGTGCCCTCGACCTCCCTGGCGTGAAGAGGCACCCCTCCGCCGGCCATGGCTATGCCGAAGACGTCGCAGATGAACTGGGTCCTCTCTGTCATACCCATGCGGTGCCCGTCCCGAATGAGACTCGTCAGGAAGGATCCGGCTATCGACACGGGGTAGATGTAATCGGCTTCCTTGACCTGGGCGAGATAAGGCGTGTGATCCGTGGTACCCACCGGAAAATACACAGGGCCCAGGAGCTTGACGCCCAGCTTTTCTGCGTACTCCTTGCCTCCCTTGAGAGGCTCTCGGGCCCCGGCGCTATCCCATCCCATGTACCCTACGGTGGGCATGCCTGGCCGCCCCTTGCCCTTCCAGTCTTTGACGATCCAGTCCAGGACCGCGCCGAAGAAGTCCGGGTAACACTCCCCCCACAGGAAGTTGTTACTGATCTTCACCACATGGATCCCGTCTCCGGGGGCCAGGGCCACGAGCCTGTCCCTCTTGACCAGGGGGGCGATGGCCTGCCCGATCGCCGTGCTGACACTGCAGACTGCCAAGAGCCTGGGGGTCTTGCTGTAGTTCTTGTAGGCGGATACCCCCCTTGCCACATCGTAGCGGGTATCCACGCCGATGAACTTGACCTTGACCCCGTCCACCCCCCCCTTGTCGTTGAAGTCCTGAAAACAGTCGTGGGCCCCTTTATCCATCAGGACGATGTTACCTGCCGCGGGCCCGGTGTAGTCTCCCAGGCTAAGATAGGCGACCCACTTGTCTGCGCTGAGAGAGGCCGCAGGGATGGCAGTCGCCATGACCAAAACACCCATGATTCCCCAGACCTTCCTGCCCATGGTTGCCCCCTCCTTTCTCTTGTCTCGCATCACCGCTCATCAGCGGCCGGTTTTCTTGGGCACCTCCTTTCCGTCACCTTGCGTGACCAGGATCAGTGCCTAAAAGGGTAAAGCCGATAAGATGCCTTGAAGATCTCCCAACGGTGCGCCAGTCCTCTGGATTCGTACAGGAGAAAGAGCATCAGGACCAGTCCGAAGGCCATGAGACCCAGCACGGCCGCCGGCGCCATCCCCATCCAGGGGAAGGTCTCGGAAACCAGCGGGGAGACGAAGAGCACCAGCTCGTCCAGTATCCGGACGAAAATGACCCCGAAGTAGACCCCCGGGATGCTCCCCATCCCCCCGATGATGACCATCCCCATGTACCAGATGGCATGGAAGAGGGTGTACTGCTCTGGATTCACCTGTGTGTACCAATGGGCGAGCAATGATCCCGCCACGCCCGCATAGAAACAGGAAATGAAAAAGGCGATCAGCTTGTAATAGTAAAGGTCGACGCCCATGACCTCTGCCGCCAGATCGTTGTCCCTTATGGCGACAAAGGCCCTCCCCACCCTGCTCCTCACCAGGTTGCGGGCGAAGATGGTCAGGGCTAGGGCCACGGGCATGATGACGTAATACATCCGTTCGTCCGAATCGAAGGAGAAGTCGCCGATGGAGGGTGGTGGCGGGGAGAGCCCCGAGGCCCCCCCGGTGAAGCCCAGATGGGTGATCAACCACATGATCACGTAGAAGATAGCGATGGTGCTCATGGCCAGGTAGAACCCCTTGATGCGCAGGGACGGGGCACCGCCTACGAGTCCCACGATCCCGGCCGCGAGACCCGAGAGCGGCAGGGCCAACCAGAAGCTCCAGTCCAGATGGATCGTAAGCACAGCAGAGGTATAAGCCCCCACGGCCATGAAGGCCGGCTGCCCGAAGGAGAGTTGCCCGCAATAGCCGCTTACGATTTGGAGCCCCAGGACCACGATGACGGTGATCAATACGCCGTTGACGAAGCTTACGAGATAATGGGAGGCGAAGATCGGGAGACAGGAAAGCAGCGCGAGCGTCACCGAAAGGATGGCCCAGTGCTGCCAGGTCCTGACAATGGCCATGTCCTTCCTGTAGCTCCTGTCATACACACCGCATGGGCGCATCTTCGCCCCCTCTTGCCTCAGATCCTCTCTATTCGACGCATGCCAAAGAGCCCGTAAGGCCTCACGAGAAGGATGAAGAGGAGCAGCACATAGGCCGCCATGTCCTTGACCCCGCCCCCCAAAACGGGATCCAGATACCCCGCGCTCATGGTCTCGAAGAGCCCCAAGAGTATGCCCGCGAGAAGGGCCCCGCCCAGGGACTCCAGGCCGCCGAAGAGGGCTACGATCAGCCCTTTGATCACCGTGGATGCCAAGCCGTAATGGATATCCATCACGATGGCCCACGCGATACCTGCTATGGACGCCACCATGGCCGAAAGGATCCAGATGAAGCTGAAGATCTTTCTCACCCTGACCCCGGCATTTTGGGCTAGGCGGTGGTCCTGTGCAGTGGCCCTCATGCCCAGGCCGATCTTGGTGTACTTGAAGATGACGGCCAGGATCAGGAAGAGGAGGAAGCCAATGAAAAAGGAGATGACCTGGCTCTTCGTGATCGCCAGCGGACCGAGCGGTATCGCACCTTCGGGAAGAAAGGGGGGATAGGTGAGGGTCCTGCCCCGGACGTAGAGCTGAAACGCACCGTCGAGGAAGATGAACAGCGCGAAGGTCACGAGGAAGGCTGTGAAGAGGGGTTGGCCGATCAAGGGTCGGATGGTGACCCGCTCCACGAGAAAGCCCATCGAGCCGGCCACCACCATGGTGAGCAGGAAGCTTCCCAGTGGCGGGATCTCCATCACCGCCACGAAGACCCAGAAAGAGAGGGCGCCAAGGGCAAGGAGTTGGCCGTGGGCCATACTGACCACCCGGGTAGCCTTGTAGACCAATACGATGCTTGCCCCCACCAGCGAGTAAAGCATCCCGGTGAGGAGACCGTTGACGGAGATCTGCAGGATGGTATCCACCTTCTTCAGGCCTCTATGGAGTTGAACCGGATGGCGGTCTTCGCCACGGCTGTGCGGCCGTCGCGATATCTGACAGTCGCCTCTGCCTCGTGCATCTCCCTTCCTCCGTAGATCGCTTCGATGATCTCCCTGTAACGGTCTTCCACGAACCCCCTGCGCAATTTCCGCGTGCGGGTCAGCTCGGCCTCGTCGGGGTCGAACTCCTTGTGCAGGTTGGCGAATCTCCTCACTCGCGAATAATCCGGGAGGGTACGGTTGACCTTGAGGACCTCCCCCCTTATGAGCTCGATGACCTCGGGCTTTTGCGAGAGATCGGAGAAAGTCGTGTACGGAACGCCTCTTTTTTCGGCAAAACGCCCTACGTTATCGATATCGATGTTTATGATGGATATGACGTATTCCTTGTCTTCTCCTCCCACCACAAGTGCGTCTTTGATGAAAGGGCTGAAGCGGAGCCTGGTCTCGATGTACTGGGGCGAGAACCTCTTCCCTCCGGCCAGCGGTTTCAGGTCCTCCATGCGGTCGATGCGGTCGATGACTATCAGGTGGCCCTCCTCGTCCATATGGCCGAAATCGCCGGTCCGATACCACCCGTCCATGAACTTGTTCGCGGTGGCTACCGGGTCCTTGTAATATCCGCAAAAAGCAAGCTCGCTCCTGACGAGGATTTCCCCTTCGTCGGAGATCTTGACCTCCGCCCATGGGACCACGGATCCCGAGGCTTCAGGCGAGACATCCCCAGGTCGCGGGATGGATACGAGTCCAAGTTCGGTGCTCCCGTAGACCATCTTTATGCTGACCCCTAAGGCCAGGAAATAGAGGATGATGTCGGGGCTCAGGGCCGCTCCTCCGGAGTAAGCCAGCTTCACTCGGCTGAGCCCTATCCTGTCCAGCAGCTGTCTGAACAGAGTGTGACGTGCCGCGAAATAGAGGAGACGCCGGGAGGGCGAGATCTCCTTCATCTCGGAACGCCGCCTCGCCACATCCATGCCTATCAAGAGGGCGATTCAGTAGATGGTCCGCCGGACAAGCGTGGAATCCATGATCCTGGCCTGGATGGAGCGACTCACCAGCTCCCACATCCTGGCGCCGTAAAACAGGATGTCCGGGCCTATCTCTCGCAGGTCCTCTTGGACGGTCTCCGCGTCTTCCGGGAAGCTCACCGTTATGCCTCCGAGGAGTGAGCCCGCAATCCCTATGAGCTGCTCCGTCCCCCACGCCGGAGGGATGAAAGAGACGTACTGATACCCCTTGCCGGCCCACTGGTCCGAGCTACCCCAGGCCTTTGCCCCCTCCACCAACCAGTGCTGATTCATCATGGCGCCCTTGGGGGTTCCGGTAGTCCCCGAGGTGTAACAGATCACCGCTACATCGTCGGGGCTTCCCAGGTCTACGCTCTCATCGAACAGGGAGGGATGGCTCTCCTCGTATTTCTTTCCCGTCTCGA
>Ga0068707_1001927_pt1 | contig 14574 bp, 12 predicted proteins | sample YNPNPMetaG_FD_66600 | JGI IMG/M metagenome (GOLD analysis project Ga0068707, IMG submission 66600) | Anoxygenic and chlorotrophic microbial mat microbial communities from Yellowstone National Park, USA - YNP NP MetaG | ecosystem: Environmental > Aquatic > Thermal springs > Hot (42-90C) >...
GTTCAGATGGTAAGAAAATGTGAAAAACCATGCCCTGACCGAGTTCCGAGTCCGCAGTGATCTGTCCACGATGCGCTTCGATGATTTGCTTGCAGATAAACAAACCCAGTCCAGAGCCGTGAGAGTTCGTGGATTGGTCAGGTCCGCGGAAAAATCGCGTAAACATCATTGGTAGATATTCTTTTGATATCCCAGGCCCGAAGTCTTTAACCAGGATGTGTATGCCTCTTTTATCGCTCTCAACCTTGATGAGCACCTCTGAGCGGGGAGCATATTTTGCGGCGTTGCTGAGCAGATTTTCAAAAACCTGGCTCAGGCGTAATGGGTCTCCTTGTATAGCCGGTAATGGTTGGTTAATCTGCAGGTTAATCACTTGTCTCGGTCTGTGTAATTTTTGATGGGCAATTATATCTTCTAAGAGATTGTTTAGCCGTATCGGCTGGAATTTCATTTGTAGTTGGCCAGATTGCAGGCGTGCTGAGTCCAACAAATTGTTGATTAGTTCTTGAAGCGCATCAGTCTCCTGGTCAATAATTTCCAAGAATTCACGTTGCGTTTCTGCGTCCCAGGTAGTATCGGTACGAAGCAGGGTGGTGGTATATCCCTTTATAAATCCCAGTGGACTGCGCAATTCGTGCGAGATATTGGAAACAAAATCTTCTTGAAGTTGAATCTGCTTGTGTTTAGCCTCTAGTTCAATGGTGGCTTTTTCCAGTTTTTGACGTTCAATCAACAAAGCAATTTGTCGGGCGATAAATTCTGCAAGCGCTACCTGATCGGCTTCAAAGGATGGCCCGCCAAAGCGCACAAAAATGATGGCTCCCAGATAGTTATGCCCATTCAATAAGGGTATTCCAAGTAGATACGGGCGCTTCAGACGGTTAAGACTATCGTCCTGGGGTGGCTCTTCTAATATGATTCTTTGTTCAGTTGAAACTCGATTTGCCAGCTCTTCGCCCCAGGCACTATCAGCCTCTGCACTGCGACCACGTCCAACTGCGCGCGCATACATGACGTCCAGTCCATCATGCTCCGGCAAAGCAAGATATAGTGCAAGATTGTCATATATTAAAATGTTACGCACTTGGCGGACAATTTGGTCTAAAGCTGTCTTCCAGTCCGAAGCTTCAGTAACGATTCGACTGATATTGTAGAGATCGGTGGGCTTAACAGGTATAGGTTTATGAGAAGGCTTACTCATATATCTTCCTGAGGCGTAAAAGCCTTTAACAAAAAGGTAAATTCACTACCTTTTCCTTCTTCGGAAGTCACCCGAATGATAGAGCCATGTGACTCAATAATATTTTTAACCAGTGATAGTCCAAGTCCCGTGCCGCCATATCGGCGGGTTGAGCTGCCATCCAATTGGTGAAAAGGTTCAAATATCTCATCTATTCGGTGGGCTGGAATACCAATTCCTGTGTCCATGACCGAGACACTTACACAACCGTTTTCTCGTACCACCTTCAAACACACATAACCGCCGTTACTTGTAAACTTTATCGCATTATCCAGCAACTGATCAACAACCCATTTGATCATCTCCTGATCAGCTTCCACCGGTGGCAGGTCATGGCCGAATTCATATGTAACCTGAATATTTTTGTTTTTGGCTTTTTGAGTTGTGTTTGCAATAATATTTTGCAAAGCTTGCTTAATATCAAAAGGCTTAATTTGAAGACTAACCTGACCGCGTTCGCTCATCGAGAACAAGATCAGGTCTTCTATAAGGCGTTCAAGCCTTTCTGTGGCTTTTTGAATAACGCCTAGTGCCTGTTGTTGTTTCGGGGTTAAAGCGCCGAAATCTCCCATTGCCAGAAGTTCCAGATAACCCTTCAGATGGGTCAGGGGGGTGCGGAGTTCATGAGATATATTGGCAACAAAATTTGATTTCAGCGTTGTAAGTTCTGACAATCTTTGCAGAGCTTTTTCCAGTTCAATCGTTCGTTCTTTAACCCGTTGTTCCAGCCGATTGTTGGCGTCCTGAAGAGCATTTCTGAGAGCAATAATCTGTTCAGTAATTGCCTGATCAAGGACGGCACGCTCAATGTATCCCATTTCAACCAGTATCTGACCCAATACTGGAACGATCTTGCCTGAAGCGCGCAATTCAGATTGGCGCTCCAGCGCACGCTGAAGCTGATCTGGGGTAATCAATCGTTTTTCTACAAGGTAATCTCCCAGACGAGGCACAAGAACTTCGGGAGTTAAAGGCAGTTCCTCACCCATTGTGCGTTTCTCCGTTTGTCCAAACCCATTCACCTGAAATCATTGTAGCACAAGGACAAATATTATGGATTTCTTCAAGTGGACATTCAAACGGGTCGCGGCTCAAAACAATCAGATCAGCATAAAATCCTGGCGATAATTGCCCCTGCTTATGTTCTAAGCCAGAGGCGAAAGCTGGTCCAAGTGTATAGGCTTCCAATGCTTCTTGCAGGGAAAGACATTGTTCAGGATGCCACCCCTTGGATTGGGCAGGTTCGTTCGCTTGTTGTCGGGTGACCGCGGCATGAAGTCCCCAAAATGGATTGGGATTTTCGACTGGCGCATCTGAACCAAAGGCCAAAACGGTACCTTTTTGGATTAAGCTTTTCCAAGCATATGCATAGGCGGTCCGATTTCCCCAGTAATAGTCCGCCGTCGCCATGTCTGATGTGGCATGAATGGGCTGCATGGATGCGATAATCTTTTGTTGCGCCAGACGACCAAAATCATCTGGGTGCAACACCTGGACATGTTCAATACGGTGGCGGAGAGCCGGCAGTTGATGGGTTTGCTCGTATTCTCTAACCAGTTGCAAGCCATTGATGGCTTCGTGGTTAGCGCGGTCACCTATGGCGTGAATAGCTAAACCAAGCCCATTTGCTGCCGCTTGTTTCCCATAATTAAAAATCTGCTGACGATCAAGAAATAACATGCCGTTGTTTCGTTCACTGTTTTCATAGGGATGGAACATGGCAGCAGATTGTGGTCCTAATGCACCGTCTGCAAATAGCTTGATTGCTCCGATGCGGAGAAAATCATTACCGAACCCTGTGCGTAATCCAAGTGCTATGGCGTGCTGCAAGTTCTCAAGTGGCAAGTTCTTGATCACCCGCATGCGCAGCCGGTTTTGTTCCTGAAGTTTTTGTAAAGCCATGAAACAACGATGGCTGTCAAAGTCATGAATGCCAGTGATGCCCAATTTCAAGAGTTCGTGTTGGGCTTCTTCGACTTGATTGGTTAGTTGTGCAATACTGATTTCTGTGATAACATTCTCAACCAGTTTTACAGCTCCTTCCAGCAGGATGCCAGTTGGTTCACCCCTCTCGTCGCGAACGATTTTTCCATCCTGGGGATCAGGAGTTTCTTTTGTGATTCCAGCGAGCCGAAGTGCTAGGCTGTTTGCCCAGCCCGCATGGAGTGACTTGGCGGTTAAGTAGACCGGATTATCCGGTGCTGCCTGATCCAGAAGACCAGCATTCCCAAAACCCTCTGTCCACATGTTCTGGTTCCATCCATGACCGCGAATCCATTGGCCAGGTGGAACTCGTTGTGCGCGCGCAGCTATTCTTTCGATACATTCGGCGCGTGAGAAAGTTTCACAATTGATCAAGCTCAGGCTTAATGCAAATTGTTCTAGATGAATATGAGCGTCTGTCAATCCTGGCCATATGGTTTTGCCTTGCATATTTTCTTTTTCACTGCCACGCGTTGCAAGTGCCAGTATTTCTTCATCTGCACCGATTGCAACAATGTGACCTTGATTTATAGCAATAGCAGAAGCAAATGGCTGATTAGGATCAAGGGTGCGGATTCTGGCATGGTATAGGATGCGCATACCGTTACTCTTTCAGAATTTGGTTAATCAGATTATCCAACTCTTCTTCGGAGTAATAATGTATTACCAGCGTACCGCCTTTTTTCCCGTGCCGCAGGGTTACTTTCGTGCCCAGATGGTTTCGTAAGCGCTCTTCCAGCGCCAGGAGTTCCGGGTTGGGCGAGGGCTTGGGGGGGCGTTCTACTTTCTCTCCACTCACGCGGCGCACCAAATCTTCCGTCTGGCGGACGGAAAGATTTTGCCGGAGAATGGTTTGCATGACGGCTATTTGGGCTTGTGGGGTATTCAGTGCAAGGAGGGCGCGTGCATGACCTTCGCTGATTGCATTCTCAGCCAACGCCGTGCGTACAGATTCTGGAAGTTTCAAAAGACGGAGCGTATTGGTGACAGCAGTACGGCTTTTACCAACTCTGGCAGCTATTTCTTCATGTGTAAGCTTAAAATCTTCCATAAGCTGGCGGTAGGCTTCTGCAGTTTCCAAAGGAGATAGGTCTGCGCGCTGGAGGTTTTCAATGAGTGCCAGTTCAAGACGTTCCTGATCAGTTGCTTGTCGAATGAGCACTGGTACCATGCTCAAACCAACGAGGATGGCAGCGCGCAAGCGGCGTTCACCGGCGATGAGCACATATTGATCGGAATGAGCATCATAAGTCACGATGAGTGGTTGCAAGATGCCGTGTTCCCGAATCGATTCAGCCAGTTCTTGGAGATTTTCTTCTTTCAGATTTTCACGAGGCTGTCGAGGATTGGGGACAATCTTTGAAACCGGCGCCAGTGTTTCCCCCTTGGCTTCCGCTGTGGCATCAGCGGATGGCAGGAGTGCATCGAGACCTTTTCCCAAGCCGCCTTTGTGTTTCGTGCTCATATTCCTATACGGTGACCTCCGGGATTGGAATATGGGTACCATCTCCTTCCAATGTCTCGCGTGCCAGTGCTTGATAAGCTTTTGCAGCATTGGATTCGGGCGCGTAAATCGAAATGGGTTGTCCGTAAGAAGGTGCTTCAGCCAGGCGGACACTGCGCGGAATGATAACTTGAAATACCTGTCCCGGGAAGAAGTGACGCACTTCCCTGACAACATCTGTTGCCAGTTTGGTTCGTCCATCGAACATGGTTAGTACAACCCCGCGCACGGCGAGCTCTGCAAAGAACATGTTCCTAATCCTTTGAAGCGTTTGTGAAAGTTGTCCCAGCCCCTCCAGAGCCAGGTATTCGCATTGAACAGGGATGATGACACCGTTACGTGCTGCAATAATACCGTTAACCGTTAGTATGCTTAGTGAAGGCGGACAATCAACCAGGATATAATCGTAGCGATCCCTGATACCCTGCAGTGCTTTCCACAATCTGCTTTCGCGTTCTTCCATTTCTATCAATTCCACTTCTGCACCTGCCAGGGCTGGCGAAGAAGGGAGTAGTGACAATTTGAAACGTGGATTATGCAAAATTAAAGGGCTAATGGAGGCAGCTCCAATCAGCACCTCATAGGTTCCGGCTTTAATAGTTCTCTTATCCACACCCAGGCATGAAGTAGCATTTGCCTGAGGATCAAGATCAATGAGCAGGACTCTTTGCCCATAGTAACCCAGATAGGCTCCAAGGTTAATCGCAGTGGTGGTTTTCCCCACGCCGCCTTTTTGGTTAACAAGCGTGTAAATCCGTCCCATGTTTCAGACCTTTTCGATAACTTCAAACAGGCTTTCTTTGATTTCCTCAGGAGTGGGTACGCCTTGCAATCCGCGGCGCAACACAGAGAACGAAGCTAGTTTTGTTGCAAAGCGTGCTGCCTCCCATGGGTCATTGGTGGTGTAAAGACGACAGAAAAAGGCAGCGGCAAAGATATCGCCAGCGCCAGTAGGATCAACTTCTTCACGATAGGGTGGCCGGAACCGACGTCCATCTCCGTTCCAATACAAGCGGGCACCAGCAGCTCCCTCAGTGACAACCAAAATACGGGCTACACTATGCAATTCCTCAATCATGGATTCATCCCCTTGAACATCTTCAATGCTGAGCACTGCGGCGCTGGCATTTTGTAACAGTTCTGCTGCCTCTTTTTCTTTGAGCGGGCGGAAGCGCACCCGTCCCGTATGATCCCAATCGCGCAACCAGCCCTGCAGAGTGAGCCCTAATAAAGCGTTGGGAAATGAGTTCAAAAGATCTTCGCCAATTTCCCAATCCAGTGCTCCAAGATGCACCACAGGCGCTTTGCGCCAGAGCGGCGGCACCATTTCCAGGTGCAGTTTAGCAGCCTGATTACGAAGATACTGAATACGTCCATTATTAGGGGTGTAAATATTTTCGAACGTAGTAGTATATTCAGAGGGAGCAGCTATGATGGGGATACCTTCTAATTCGGGCATTTGAAAGTCTTCTCGACATGCAGTAACAATGCCAACCCGCATGCCCAGTGCGCGAGCAGTAAGTGAGGCGTACGAAACCGTTCCGCCTAAAACTGCTCCATTAGGAGTAAGGTCTTGGGTAACATGACCAATAATCAGGTAGTCAATGGGTTCGACAGTGGTTAGATAGTTTTGCATATTTCAATTTTACCTTTGCGCTTTTTTCTTGAAATGGCATCTCACAGTTAAAGAAAGGTGCAATGTTAGAGGTCTAGGTCTTTTTCGAGTTCTATTCCGGGCGTTATTTCCTCTTCAAGAGAGGTTTCCTCGCGCCGAGTAACCAGTGCAGGTGAAGCGCAGTATGGACAGAGACTCCAGGGTAATTCCATTAGTCTGCCACAATGAGCACATGCTTTTTTAAGCTTGGTATGGCAATTGGGGCAGACAATCCAGTCTTCTCGTACTCGTCGACTGCATCCGGGGCAGAGCGGGTTGTCCTCAATGGTCTGTAACAGAGCTTCTTCTTCCAGACTACGTTCGTATTCTTCCTCTAACGTATGTGGGGGACGAAGGATGAGATAAATCAGGACACCCGGTAGAAATAAAACTGCAACAATTAAGGTCGCCAGGATACGCAAAAGTGGATCACGTGCCCGGTTTCTGATGTCACGATAGGTCCATATAATGAGGCTAAGCCAGAGCGCAACCGTGAATGCACCAGCGAATGCTGTAACAATTAAAATATAATTGCTGAGAAAAGCAGGATTGAGGGTCATAGCACACTCCGATTTTTTGAATTATAGCATAGCTACGCTCAGGTATTCAGGCGGGGTGGAAAGTCTTTGAACTTTATGTTGTCCTCTTTTCGAGGAAAGCGGCGTTAGCGCTCGTTTGAAAGCCGATATGAAATCTGTCACGGCATTTTGTTAAGTGCCATGACAGTAAACGACAGGGTAGTGACCGAAAACAGGAAGGGTGATCCAGCGATTCTGCCGGGCAACGAGGAAAACGGCTCGCTGGTCATTTTACAGGCCGATAAAAGATCCCCCAATTTGTTTGTGGCGAATGAATTCAGATTGCTTGTTGATAAGAGCAGCGCCGGCGTGGTGGAAGAATAAGCGGATCAAATAAAGGCACATCAACCATCACGAAAACAGCACCTATGCCGCTGTTGTGTTGAAGTGCATAGACTGAATTCAGGGCAAAGGTATGTATGCCAGTGCCTGTTCCAGATCAGCGATCAAATCACTGCTATCTTCCAGTCCAAGTGCCAGCCGCACCAGATTATCCCGGATTCCCAACCGCTGCCGTTCCTCAGGAGCAACATCATAATATGACATCAGCGCTGGTTGGATGACCAGACTTTCGGTGCCGCCTAGTGAGGGAGAAATATATGGGATTTGAAGCCGATCAATAAATTGCGAGGTCGTCTGAAGATCGCCGCGAATGGTAAAGGAAACTACACCGCCAAAACCGGTCATTTGACGGACTGCTACTTCGTGGTCGGGATGAGAAGCAAGTCCCGGATACCACACGGTTTCAACAGCGGGGTGTTTTTCAAGAAATTCAGCAACTTCAAGTCCGGTTCGGTTTTGGTGATTGACACGCAGGCTAAGCGTTTTTAAGCCGCGAATAAGCAGATAAGCATTGTGAGGGTCTGGAATGCTACCCAGTATACCGGCGACCTCGCGAATGGTGTTGATCAACTCTGTTCTTCCCGCTATTACCCCAGCTAGCAGGTCGTTATGACCGCCAAGATACTTGGTTGCCGAGTGCGTTACCAGATCAACACCCCACTCCAGCGGACGAAGATTCAGAGGCGTAGCGAAGGTGGAATCCACCAGACTGAGAACGCCATGACGACGGGCAATCGCCGCAAAACGTTCTACGTCCAATACACGCAGATACGGATTGGTTGGGGTTTCGGAGGTCAGCAAGCGTGTTTGTGGTTGAATAGCGGCTTCCAGCGCTTCATAATCGCCCAATGGTACAACAGTACATTGGATCTGAAATTGTGTCAGAATCTGCTGACAGAATTGGCGTGTGCGGCGGTAACAATCGTCTGTCATGACAATATGGTCTCCGGAAGACAACAGGACGAACAATGCGTTAGTAATTGCTGCCATCCCTGAAGAAAAAAGGATGGCTGCGTCTGCACCTTCCAGAGCTGCCAGACGCGCTTCTGCGGCTGCAACCGTCGGGTTGCCATAGCGTCCATATTCAATTCGATCTCCAGCCATACCTTGACTGTGAGCTTCCATATACTCGCAAACATCGCTTGAACTTTCAAATGTGTATGTAGAAGTTTGGACAATGGGTTCAATCAGCGAATGATAGGGCTTGATGCGAGTTGCTCCATCATGAACGGCACGTGTCGAAGCGCCTTGAAAGTTAGGCGTGGACACAATCGGAACATTCTGATTGGTGGAAAGTTTGGCGAAGGTTTTAGTTGTCATGACATTCACTCCTTTTGTTGAAATAAAGAAATAAAAAAGAAGCTGCCTTTTCAGGCAGCCTGGTGAACGTTTTCTGAGTTTAACTTGATATGGGGCTGTGTTTTAAACCTGTCGTTCCTCCACAACTGCCTGCCGCGTGTCACCGCGCATGACCATCTCCATCATCATGGACATATTGAACAGGGCAGGGAGGAAAACAGAGGTTGTCTTCATAACTTGGTAGTATTATACGGCAATGAATACCATATGTCAATCACTTTTTTGAAGGTGTTGAAAAACAAAACACCCTCCTACATATGGCGGTAAAATAGCCTCTTTTTCGTATAGATATGTGCCAAATATGACTTTTCAACATTCTCCGTCTGCATGATTGTTCCAAACTTGGTAGATATGCGTTGAAACCGCCAGATATGGCGGTTGTCAGTTAAGTTTACCAATTTTGGAACAGCCACCAGTCACCGTCTGCCTTGACATTTGGTTACCAGTATGTTATAAACTACTTCAATGTTAGTTTATCTCGGAGCTAAGCGAAGCATAAATACCCCCGACCTTTCCGGGAAGGTGCGGTTGCTTACGCTTTAGTCATGAGAAATTATTTTTGCGTAAAAGACCTTCCGGAAAGGAAGGTCTTTTTTTGTTTGCTTGATCATTGGGAGCCGTCTTAAGCGGTTCGACACATCGGAGGTGTGAGAAGAAGGTCTTCATCCTATGTCCTTTCTGGAGAGATTGATGGAACGGAGCCCAGGATAGCAGCCTGACCAGTTTCAGCAATCTCTCCACATCGTGTCGTTTGGCTGACCGAGCCGCTATCGTCGGTTACCCCATCATGGAGTTTTGGGGATTCTGTTCAAATTCAATCAACAAATTCGGAGGATTAAAGATGAAAGGAAAAACACTTCTACTCGTTGCTGTCTGGTTTGCCAGTTTGATGGCGGCTTGTACGCCTGCTCAAACACCCGTTGCCAGTCCAACTGAGGTTGCACCGCAGGTAATCCAACCCACTACTCAGCCGGAAGGTTGTCTGGGTTCGTCTGATACCGCCCTTGTAGATTTAGGTTGCCGCGAAGTCAAGATTGCAGTTGAAAATGCTTATTTGCCCTTTAACTATATTCTGGTCAGCACGGGTGAGCCGGGTGGTTGGGATTATGAAGCCTGGAACGAGATTTGTACCCGTCTTCACTGCACCCCGGTCTTTGTCGAAGCGGCGTGGGATGGCTTGATTCAGGCGGTATCGGATGGACAATATGATGTAGGCGCTGATGGAATCACCATTACCGAAGATCGGGCAAAGATTGTTGACTTTTCGATCGGATATATCAAGATTCAACAGCGTTTGCTTGTGCGCAAGGGGGAAAACCGATTCAGCAGTATCGAGGATATTGTCAAAGACGAGAAGCTGGTGTTGGGTACTCAGGCGAATACAACCAATTATGAAACCGCCAAGCAATACTTACCTGAAAACCGCATCAAGGCTTTTGAGCAGTTCCCCTTTGCCGTGCAGGCACTTATTTCCGGGGATTTGGATGCAGTGATTATTGATGCGGTGGCTGGTATGGGATATATGGGTGAGAATGCCGATAAGTTGGAGCTGATTGGACCCTCCATTTCCAGCGATGAACTGGGCTTTATTTACCCGAAAGGCAGTGACTTGGTTGAGCCTGTCAACAAGGCGTTAAGAGCTATGCAGGCGGATGGGACGCTCGATAAACTCAATCAAAAGTTTTTCGGACCAGATTTCAAAATCACGTCTGAAGATATTCAGTAATAAAGGCTTTTGATACAATCCGGGCATTTGGGTTTTCCCTTATGCCCGGATGCTGGACGGCGGAGGATATGAAAATGGCTTATGAAGATTCCTACGCGGGGATAAGACCAATAGTCCCAGTGGCGCCGCGCACAGTAAGGATTCTGGAGCGAGTGAACAGATTTCCTTGGTGGGCTGTAGCGGTGGTATTGATTGCTTTGATCACTGCAAGGACAATTTATCTGTCTGAAACTTATCTGGAGGCATTTCAGTTTATTGTGGCTGGCTTGAGTGTGACGATGATGACCACCCTCACAGCCTTTATGATTGCGCTGGTAATCGGTCTGATAACTGGAATGGGACGAATCTCGCACAATATTTTGGGGCACAACATTGCGACTTTATACGTTGAGCTGATTCGTGGTATTCCCATGCTGGTTTTGATTTTCTTTATTGCACTGGTAGGCGTTCCAACAGCAGTGCAGTTACTGAACAGTTTCGGTCACTGGCTACTCGCGCTAGGACTTGATGGCATTGCGCAGCCTCTGATTTTGCTAGAAAACAAGGGTGTACCGATGAATGTGCGTGCAATCATTGCGCTTGCGGTAACCTATGGCGCTTTTCTGGCGGAGGTGTTTCGTGCTGGTATTCAGTCCATTGATCGGGGACAAATGGAAGCAGCGCGTTCACAGGGGATGACCTACTGGCAGGCAATGCGTTATATCATCCTCCCACAGGCAATCCGCAATGTACTGCCTGCGCTGGGAAATGATTTTATCTCGATGTTGAAAGACTCATCGTTGGTCTCGGTGCTTGCGGTACGCGATATCACACAGGTAGCCCGCCTGTACGCTGGTCAAACTTTTCGTTATCCAGAGGCTTACGTTACACTCTCGGTAATTTATCTGTCTATGACGATGTTGCTTTCGATGCTGGTCAAAGTACTGGAAAGGCGGTATCGTACTCATGAACGATAAGAGCGAAATGATTGTCATGCGTAATGTGTGGAAACAATTTGGCTCGTTGCAGGCATTGCGTGGTGTAAACCTGACGGTCAGGCAGGGTACGGTTCTAGTGATTATCGGTCCCAGTGGATCGGGAAAATCTACTTTACTGCGCTGCATCAATCGGCTTGAAATCCCAACACATGGTGAGGTATGGGTGGATGGTCAGCTTGTCGTTGCTGATGAACGCAAGCTGACCCCCTTACGCGCTGAAATCGGCATGGTGTTCCAGCATTTCAACTTGTATCCACATCTGAGTGTGATGCAAAATGTGACACTGGCACAGCAGATTGTCCGTAAGCGTAGCCGGCAGGAAGCTGAGCGCATTGCATTAGAGCAACTTGAGCGGGTAGGAATTGGCGAGAAAGCGTATAATTATCCGCGTCAACTTTCGGGTGGTCAGCAACAACGTGTGGCAATTGCACGCGCGTTGGCGATGAATCCGAAGATCATGCTTTTTGATGAGCCGACCAGTGCGTTAGATCCCGAGATGATTAAAGAGGTCCTGGATGTGATGCTAATGCTGGCACGCGAGGGTACCACGATGGTTGTGGTGACCCATGAAATGAACTTTGCCCGGGCTGCTGCTGATGAGGTGATCTTCATGGATGAAGGGCAAATTGTTGAGCAAGGTACACCAGAACAGATATTCACTTCCCCACAACACGAGCGAACCCGGCAATTCCTCTCACAGATTATGGTGTGAGGTAAGATCGTTAATTTTGTGCTATTTCAATTGAGTTGATACTGATTTTCTAGCACAAAGATGAGGGTGTTGAAAAATAAAGCACACCCCCTATATATGGCGGTAGAATAGCCTATTTTTCGTATAGATATGCGCCATATATGACTTTTTCAACACTCTCAAAGATTTGTGTTGACAAAATATCAGGAACGTAATAAAATTTCGGTCGCTGCTTTGGCGAGGTAGCTCAACGGCGGAGCAGGGGACTCATAAGCCCTTGGATGTGGGTTCAAATCCCACCCTCGCCACCTTTTTGTTTCTAAAACCAGCCTTTTCACTAAACCAGATTTGTATAATAGGATTGAGAAAGGATGAATCGGGATCCTCGGGTTTTCTGGATTGGTACATCGGGCTGGTCATATGACCACTGGCGGGGTGAATTTTACCCCGCAGACTTGCCCAAGAATCACTGGTTTTCATTTTACCTTGAGCACTTCTCCGCGGTTGAGATCAACGCTACTTTTTATCGTACATTTGCCGATGCCACATACCATAAGTGGCGCGAGCAGGTCAATCTGAATTTTCGTTATGTATTGAAAGTTCCCAAGTTGATCACACATCATAAATGTCTACAAGATTGTGTGGGAGATATTCAGGGGTTTAATCGCTCGGCTGGACTATTGGGGGAGCGCTTGGGTATGCTATTGTTACAAGTTTCGCCAACCACCCCGTTTGAACTGCGAAGGCTACGGGAAGCTCTGCAGTCATTTAACGATCCGACTCGTGTCGCTGTTGAATTTCGTTCGAAACACTGGGAGTGTGAAGAGGTGCGTTCGCTATTGCGCGAAATGGGTGCTTCATATGTAAGTGTTGATTCACCACGGACGCGCCTGTTGGACTGGGTAACAGGGCGGCGAGCTTACATTCGCTTGCATGGGCGCCGGCGTTGGTACGCAGATAACTATTCAACGGCAGAATTGGCGGAAATTGCCCAACTGGCACAGCGAATGGCAGCCACAGGCGCACAAGAGGTCTATATATTTTTCAACAATGACTTTGGTGGCTATGCACCCAGGAATGCTCTCACATTGGCCCAAATGTTAGCATAAGCCCTTCCCGTGTTTGGGGTGTTCTCATCCAGATTTGCAATTTATCCAATATTTACTATACTACCCAGTCCAGGGGTATCACTGGCGATCAACCACCCATCCTCCAGGTGGAACCCCCCTTCTGATGGATCACTTGCTAGGCTTAGGTACCCATCCAGGTCGCCATAGCGGACATTGGAACTGGATAAAGCCAGACTGAGTCCGGCTGCAATCAATAATGCAGGCTCGATGTAACAGCTCACCATTGTTGTCAAGTGCGCCGCCCTGGCAATAGCATCCATTTGCCGGCCGTTGCGCAGCCCACCACAAGCGACCAGTTTAACACTCAACCCGCTGACAATTTGATGGGCAGCCAGATCCAGAGCAGAGGAGGGATCAGTTACACTTTGATCAGCCAGAACCGGCACCGGACTGTATTCTTTGACCTGACGCAGGGCGATCAGGTCATTGGCGGGTGTCGGTTGTTCCAACATTTCCAGAATGTTTCCTAATGTGCGAGACACCTCCAGCGCTTCCTGAACTGAATAACCACCATCTGCATCCAGGCGGAGAACATGGTGGGGAAGAGCTTGATGAATGGCTTGAACACGGCGGATATCTTCTTCAGGATTTGCGCCACCTTTAATTTTTAACATACGGAAACCTAACGCAGCATATTCCCGTGCCATTTCAACACTTTCGTCAAGTGAGGCAAGCGGTATGGTAATAGAGGTTTGGATGCGGTTTCGGAATCCGCCCAGAATTCGATATACTGGCATTCCGGCTGCCAGGCCAAGCAAATCATGAAAAGCAAGGTCAAAGGCACACAAAACAGTCGGGGGGGCTTTAGACAGGCATGCCAATTGGGCTATGGAAAACTCAATATTGAGTGGATTCAGATCTGGCACCAAAGATGCGCACTCATTACATTTTCGGATAACGTTTTCTGGTTTTTCATCTGTCAGGTCTTTCTGTGCAACCGTACACCCCCATGCGCTTTGACCTTGTCGAGTTTCCAGACGAACGAATATTGCGGTGACATGATTAATCTCTGGTACGCTAGCGGCTCGAACCGGTTTTCTCAAGGGCAATTCAATTGGGATAACCTCAGCCTTTGTAATCTGCATCCTGCACCTCCTTTGAGATTTGAGCTGATATTGGTTAGGGTGAGGATTATGCTATGCTGGTCAGTAAGTATCCTGAAACCATCTGGCGAAAACGTTCGAGTTAGACCTATGCAATATGTAATTGTGTATTTTTATTATAGCTTGAATTTTTAGATTAAATTTGATTGGTATTGGACGGAAGATAAACAAGGGGGCTGTCTGTAAAGAACGTTCAGGCAGCCCCTTTGGTATGGAAAGAGAGGTCAAAAAGACCCGTTTTGACCAGCGAAAAAAAAGCCGTCGATTCAGGCGGCCAATTTTCGCAG
>Ga0068707_1001930_pt1 | contig 14554 bp, 22 predicted proteins | sample YNPNPMetaG_FD_66600 | JGI IMG/M metagenome (GOLD analysis project Ga0068707, IMG submission 66600) | Anoxygenic and chlorotrophic microbial mat microbial communities from Yellowstone National Park, USA - YNP NP MetaG | ecosystem: Environmental > Aquatic > Thermal springs > Hot (42-90C) >...
TGTACCAAGGTGTTGATCACCCTTGAGGGTCTCAGTTCATCTGGGTAGATTTCCCTTCTAGGCCCTAGCTTAGGCCTCACGATCATTGGCATGCCCTGCTTGATGTACCAATCGAGCCTGCGCTTGACAGCGTTCTGTTGCTTGACGACTTCTGGGAAGAGCCTAATTAGTTGCGAGCGCACCGTCTCTATCCGCATAGTGGCGCTAGGATCGCTATCCAACCCAGCTTCCATGCCGTGCTTGCCGCCTGCGAAGAGGTAGGTCCATACTACCTTCTTGGCGCTCTCTCGCTCATCAGGAGTGATCGATTCTGCGTCTTTGTCCCAGACTAGAGCGGCTACTTGTCTGTGCAGATCTCCGCCAGATCGCACAAGATCGAGCAACCTCTCGTCTTTATACCACGCACAAGCGATCACTACCTCAAGCTGGCGGTAGTCCGCATAGACTATGTTGCGACCCTCAGGTGCCTGCACAACCTTGCGCATGCCTACTATCCACTGCTGAATATTAGGCTCGCTTGCGGAGAACCTGCCGGTGTCAGTGCCGAGCTGACGATAGGTAGGATAGATCCTACCGTCGGTCACATGATGGCTCACCCAGTCGTCATCATACATAAGCTGACGTGTGTATGCTCGGTGCTGGAGAACGTCATCAAGGAACTGAGCTTCTAGAGAGCCGTCGGGATAGAGCCTGTGTACTCTGGTTAGCACCTCATGGTCGGTGCTCCCTACCTGGATCCCCAGCTCCCTGCACTTAGACAGCACCTGGGCAGGTGACGACGGGTTGCTCAGACCGAACTGACGCAATCTCGCACCGCACTCGGACTGCTTCTGTCTAGTCTCGTGCATAAGCTGACGCAGAGCCTTCAGATTGATCGGCACGCCGTTTACTCGCATATGGTAGGTAGCTACCTGGCACCTGAGTTCGAGATCTAGAGAGTCGTCTAGCTTATGCTCACGGATGATCGCAAGCTGGCTCTCTGCAAGCTGAGTGAGCCAACGCACGTCATTAGCGGCATAGGCTATCTGTTCGGGAGTGAGTAACAGACTAGTCCAGCTGTCCGACCTGCCGAGCGATTTGTCGATTTGGACGCCTAGTCGTCTGTACAGAGAGTTCGCCAGACTCACTGAGAGCGAGCGCCTGCCTGTGCTAGCTAGTTGCTCTAGTATCATCGTATCGTACCAAGGAGCCTGCGGTCGTACGCCTAACAACTTCAGAAACGGCAGGTCAAAGCAAGTAATGTTATGTCCGATCAGAGTTGCCCGAGAGAGGAGATCTAGAATAGGCTCGGGAACCTTCTGATCGCGCAGGTGCAGCACTGCAGGCGGCAGACCCTCAGCCGCAATTGACAGTACCACCACACGAGCGCGTGGATAGTTCAAGCCAGTAGTCTCGATATCTACGCCTACTCGCTCGGCATGAGCGTAGTACCGCTTGATTGCCTCAGGATCTGTGAGTATCAGTTCACATTCCACGGGCATGTACATCTTCCTCCTCATAGTAGCGCTACCCTCTTGGTCATATCGAGCAGTTCCTGCGCTTGTTCAGCAGTCTGCCACCACTTGACGGTTGCGTCAACGACCCTAGGCCAAGTTCTAGTGATGAAGCACTCACGCGAAGGCATACGTTCTGCTAGTGCTTCGTACTGATGGTGAGAGATCGTTCTCAGCGCATCAGAACCTTCTCTCTCGTACAAGGATTCCACCTCCCCCAAGGTCGGCAGGTACGAGATATCGATCGGCAGGAAGTGGAACTGATCGATCGCACGAGCAAGGACAGTCTCCGTAGCGGTCGCATAGATGAATCTTAGTCTGAATTGACCGTACGGAGAACCGGTCGTGATATTCCAGAGTAAGGTGCCCTCGAATCGAGGGAGGAGTTCGGTGATCAACTCATAGGCTCTTACCCTGTGATTGCAACCTACTATGTGGGTGGGCCAGGAGTGCTTTCCCTCGATCTGTTGAAGCGCACCTTCGAGATTCTTCTTCCTGAGCACATCTATGAACCAAGTAGGCTCTCGGACGCCCGCCCAGGCGAACAGCGAACTAGGAAAGTGTTCGCTTAGCATCTTTCGTACGTCCTCAAGCACATCTACTGAAGGGTCATAGATGAATACTCGCTCAGTCTTGACTTGTCCCTGCCACCTATGAGTCTGCATCCAGTTGATGTAGCCTTGTTCGGCCCAGTGATGAACCACATGGATAGCAGGCGGTCCCTCTAGGCTGGGGATGTGCCAGCCCCAGATAGTAGCCTTCAGCTTGCTACCGAACCACCACCAGTCCTCAGGTATCTGCCACCTGCTACCAATAACCGCCCTACCGCCAGCTACTACCCAGGGAGTCCACGCTGTGTCATCAAAGGCGCAGGAGGGACTCAGACTCTGCACCATGCCTACATCAGGTAGGAAGACGCCTATCGGCTTGCGGTGACGGATGGCCTCCCAGACCCAGAGAACTACCAACCATCCCGCAGTCTTGTCCCAGCGAGAAGTCGGATAAGGGCACTCGAAGAACATAAGGTCGATCTGATCCCAAGGGTAATCGAAAGGAGACTCTCGGTATGCCCTGAAATCTCCTCCGAGCACCCTTGCAAACTCATATTGAGAGAACGGTCGCTCGGGCATTGAAGCGACAAATAGCAACCGCACGCTCATACTAACACTCCTTCCGTCGGGAACCCGCCCTTATCGAGGATCGCTAGATCGCAGAAGTCGAGGATGCGCTCAGGGTGAGCCACCGCCTCCCTGGCGGCTCGCACCATATCTGGGAGCGAGCTAGTGGCTAGCTTCAGCTTGTAGCGCCAGAAGCTATCACCAGCGGCCAACCGCTCAGTCGTATCGTAGTAGTGGAGCGAGCTGACGAACACCGTTAGGTTGCGAGGGATCACTCCACAGATCTGAGCGGTAGCCTGACCGAGCAGGCCTATGCTCATTACATCGTACGGCAGGCCCCAGGTAATGTCCCAGGACCGGTAGTAGCAGAACAGATTGAGTAGGCCTCTCCTAATCAGGAACTGCACAGCCACCGTGCAGGGACAGTTCTCAGTGCTCGTCTCCTGCCAACGAGGGAGCACTAGAATAGCTCTCCTAGAGGAAGGGTCTTTCTGGAGGGTGCGTACGAGCCTTGGCCATTGGTGAACGACCCTCGGCCCGTACTGAGCCATCGGAGTGAATAAGTGAGGGTCCACCTTTGGAGCAACCTGGAGGACGCTCTGCAAGCTGAACCGACCCGCCATCATGAAGAACCCCTCGAGTAGGCCTAGACGCCGAGACTGGCCTGCTCTTCTCGGTGCGATGCCGATTGGCCAGGACAACACAGCGCCTAGTACTTCCCTAGTAACCAGCCCTCGCACGATGGTTGGTTGGGGGCATAGGAAGTCGATCGATTGCTTGAGTTCATCGATCGTCGGTGCGCTCAGAGTTAGCATACCAACCTCCTCACTATCCTAGCCTGCTCCGAACCTGCCCACCACTCTTCAGCCTGCTTCACGACTCTCGGCCAGGTCTCCTCAAGGAAGTAGCCTTCAGGCGGTGCTATGTCGAGCAAGGCCACTCTCTGTTCGTACGCAATCTCTCTGAGCAGGCGTGCGCCTTTCCATCTGTAGAGTTCTTCCACCTCCTTAGCATGCGGTACGAGATCGAGAGGGATAGCTAAGAAGGGGAACGATGGAGTGATACGCGCAAACGGAGTGCCCGCAATCGCTGCAAGGTGCATTCTGGGTCGGTAGTGGCCAGGCGGCTCAGAGTGAAGTGACTCGCGCCAAAGTATCGTCCCTTCGTGTTGAGGCAGGTAGTCTGCTATGATCGACCGCACGGATACCTTCCCGTACTGACCGCCCACACGGGTGATTGGCCAACTAAGCTGAGCCTCCTTCAACTGTGAGTCGATAGCCTCATGATTCTTGCGCCGGAGGGCATCAATGAACCATGCGGCCTGACGTTCGCCAGCCAGATCGAAGAGAGTCTTTTGTCGGTGCTTCAGGATGGACTCAGTTTCGCGCCATAGTTCGTGCGCAGGGTCGTAGGTGAATATCCGGTCGCACCTTGGCGCTTGCCATTTCCTCTTCAGCCACTCTCTGAGCAGTCCTTGGCAGGTGTGGTGAACTAGGAGCACAAAGGGAGGACCGTCTGCGCACACGTCGTGCCAGATCGTATTGAAGTACCTCAGGCTCGCTAGTTCTCCGTAGATCTCCGGAGGGGTGATCCCGAGGGAGGAAAGGTTCTCGATCCCGCCTTCGATCACCCACCTATCAAGCTCATTCAACCGACCGCCTCTTGCGGTCAGTTCGAGGAACAGAACGTCTCCCTCGTAGATCGCGATGGGCACATGATGTCTGATTGCTTCCCGCAACCAGACAATCCCTCGCCAACCTCCGGTCTTCTCGAGTCTGCTACCAATATATGGATGCTCGATCACCATTAGCGAGACCTCGCTCCAGTCGTAACTGAGCGAGGGAGCGGAGAACGGCTCAAGCCTAGCGCCGATTTGTTCGGCTAGTAACGGTGCTGTGAAAGGCTTCTCCGCTAGGAATGATACGACGATCGGTTGCTTCATTCGAACCTCCTCACGGTCACTCCTGCCTGCTCCAGGTACCCTGAGATATCGGAATGTGGTCCTTGCTCAGCGTAGACAACCTTCTCGATGCCTACTTGGACTAGGAGGGTAGCACATCGCCAGCAAGGCGCAGTCGTAATGTACAGAGTGCATCCTCGAGCACTCTGTCCCGCTTGAGCTACGATGTTCAGCTCAGAATGAACGGCTCTCAGGCATGAGCCAGTAGCCGTATCGATAATACATCCTGCCTCATCGCAGTGCGGCTGACCGGCAGGCGCTCCGTTGTAGGCGACAGCGATTACATGATTGTACTTATCAACCAACACTGCGCCTACGTGCCTCCTCGGACAGGTGCTCCTTTCTGCGACTACACGTGCGACCTTCATCCAAGTCTCATCCCAGCTTGGTCTCATCGATCTACCTCCCGATAGTGGAGAGAAGGAGTCGGAAGGGTGTGCCTCCCGACTCCCCTGAACTAGTCTTCGACCGCTAGTTCAAGCTGGACGGCTTCCTCCTTGGGAGCCGCTACCTGCTTCAGCGGTCGCACACCTGCGATGCGAGGGATGTAGTACTTGCGGTTGGGCTTCTGGACGAACTGGCTAGCGAGCGTTACTTCTACCCCGCCCGCACCAAACAGGTGGAGTTGAGTGTTGAGCTGATGAGCGATTGCTCCAGCTGAGCGAGAGGAGATGCGGACGACTGCTACCCCGTAGTCGCCGCTTAGCAAGTACTCGTAAAGTAGCGTGCACTCAGGAGGGACCCTGTGTCCCTCTTTGTCGGTGCTCCACTGACTGAACGGACACCGAGTGCAGTCTCCGCCTGGGTCTCCTTCGCCAACGCTACCTCCGATAGACGAACAGAGTAGTAGGTCGTCTCTGCGCAGGTACCGGCACTTGCGCACTCCTAGTATGACGCCTACTACCTCAGACCTAGCTTCCCCATCAGGGAACACCCACTCGCCAGGTTTGGCGGTCCCTTCCATAGCCTCACCAGATAAGGGTTGAATCAGCCTGATGCGAGGAAGGGAGATCTCGTCAGTTGTCAGGGTCGTATCGAACCCCAGTTCTCTTGCTTCCATATCCACCTCCTTCCGGTCCTACTAAGCGACCTTACACACGATCGTTGGACTGCCGCCAGTCTGATCGAGCCAGCAGGAGATTATTCGCCCTCCTGCGGACGCTACCTTGATCTGACGCACACCTAGTGATTGAAGCAGATTAGCTACCTGCTCATTCACAAGTTGCACCTTCTCATGGTAGCGGTCGATCGCTTTGAGTCTTGCCCTGATCGTGTGCAGATCCTTGATGAGGCTAGTTAGCTCATCAAAGGTAAGCGTCTCGGTCGCTATCTTCTGGAGCACGTCCTGTCCTCTCATCCTGAGGACATGTCTGCGCTCCTCAACTGCTTTGTAGCGGTCGGTGAGCCTAACTAGCAGGTTGAGGGATCTCCGAAGCTCCGCCAGCTTTTCCTCCAGATTCTCCACTGCCACCTCCCTCTGCTATACGCTCGAATGAGAAGGCACCGTTCGCAAACTCGATCCGGTACTTGAGTGCAGGGTCGATGATAGTGATGCGAGTAGCGCCTATCTCGTTCAAGCAAGCTCTCACTTGTGCTTGGGCGTTGGCCCAATCTTGGTTGGTCTCCTGCATCAATTGAGCAGACTGCTCCCTGATATGTCTGAGGGAGCGAGCCTGCTCTTCCAACTCCTGAGGAGTAACGCCAGAAGCTAGCTTTTGCTCGATAGCTTCGCGTTGGCTGATGAGCGCTTGCCATGCCTGGCGCTGTTCCTCCTGCTTCTCGTAGGCTCTTATTAGCTCGCTAACAAGAGTCTGAACGTCAGTTCTCTCTGATCTCTCCCTTCTCAATCCTCCATCACCTCCAAAAGGATTATCCCCTTCTCATTAGGGATTTCACTCCTAGCTCGCAGATTCTGACCGAGGAAGTCCGGAATCTGCGTGCAGAACGAGGTATACGGCCAGTCGCTCGGTGCTACGGCCTCAATCAGGTCCGGTCGGGTCCAGAGAGGAGCCGCATACCTAGTGTCGTGGGCGTATGGTCGCTCAGCACCAACGACTATCCAGCGAGGGTGCTCAGGACCTACGTAGTAGGGGTACCAGATCTGGGGTCGCTTGTTCATTGCCTCCTCGAGCCAGGCCTGGGCCTGCTCGATCGTGACAAGCTTGTCCCAGATCCGCCAATACGGGTACCTGCGTGCCCACTCGCGGTAAAGGTGCACGCACACCTCTAGCGGAGGGTCGTCAGGTTCAGGCGGTAGATAGGGCTTGGTTAGTATGATCGGTACTGCGCCCACAGCTACTAGCCTGCCGATCCACCACTCAACCAGATCGGCTGAGAAGTGCGGCTGACGCTGTTGAGCCTGCGAGTACACCCACTCGTCTATCCACGCCCTATCCTGAATAACTAGCCAGTCGGAAGAAGTTGCGAGTGGGAGCAACCTCTCGTACGCTCTCGGAGAGTGAGCAGGCCATACGTCACAATGAGCATACACTACGTGACGGTGCTTGAAGGACTTGGCCAGCTCTGTGCAGATAGTCGTCTTCCCGCTATGTTCAACTCCGGTGATTATGAGCCACATCGCACAGCCTGATCAAGGGCATACCTAATCTCAGCTGAGAGAACCTTCTCGTTCTCTTTCAGCAGGGTAAGCCAGTGCTCGCGTTTCTCCCTGATCTCCGGAGAAAGAGTTAGCAGGAGTCCCCTACCGATCTCCTCCTCTGAGTACTCAGTGCAGGAGACTAGTAGGTCGAGCATTATTGAACCCCTGAACGGCCAGATAACATCCATATAGTCATCCGGCCTGAGGTAGGAGAACGGATGGCTAGGGGTGAAGTAGCGCTCCATTCTCCGCACGGCAGAGGGAAGATCCCTCCGCCATGCCTCGATCGCCGCAATGAGCAGGCGGTAGTTCCCTGATACTAAGGGATCATTCGCCTTCTCATCCCACAATTGGTGCGCTGCCAGAGTCTTCATCTGTCCACCTCCTAATTAGTCCCTCTACGTCTGATGGACACTCGGTGTGAGGGTGCCAGACCCAGACGGTGCCGCATCTGGCACACCTCCTAACTAGGCTTTGTGCGCTCCACACAGCGAGTAAGGGTGCGAAACAGATGTGACACCTGCCGCACCCTCCGCATCTATGTTGAGGCACTAGGTAGGCGTTCAGTCGCCACATGATCGGCTAGCACCTCCCAATGACCGCACTCTTCGCAGAATGCCTGCTTGGTAGCGTACCTTCGGGAGCAAGAAGTGCACTGGTAGCCTAGTGGATCCCAGGTACCGCGGTGCACCCAGAACCTACCTTCCCTACTCTCGATCAGGGTGATCTCTGCGCCGCAGTAGACACAGCGCTTAGTAGGTGGTGCCAATCCCCTCGTCCTCGTCAAGCATCCCTAAGAGAGAGTATGCTCGCTTGCGTACCTCGGGATCCTTAGGCTCGAGCGAGTACAGCTCCCAGATCTCGATTACTCGTTCAGTTGTACCCACTCGTTCTGCGAGGGCACGCCTGCTTAGGCCCAGTCTCCGCCTGGCGGCCCAGACGTTGGGATTGGGATTAGTCGGATACTTGGTCACCTTCTCACCTCCTCCTCGATAGCTATTCTGATCTGACGAGGCAGTGCCTGCTTATGCGTCCAATCGTCGTACATCAGCACTGCCCGCAGGTAGTTGTTGAGTCGCTCCTTCGTGATGCGCTCCGGTCTGCGCTGGTAGATTCGGTACTCGTGAAGTGCGCAGACATAGTAGGTCTGAACCGGCCAGATCTTCGGCAGTACGCTTTGAGCGTACCACGAAGGGGTCTGGGCTAGACTAGGTCTAGCCGAGAGAAGGGATACCGCAAGCGCGGCACCTGCTAACCATTTCCTCATCTTAAGCCTCCTCCTTTACGATTGCAAGGACCGGTCGGGTCTGCGTGTGCACCAGATGAGTGAACCCCCAGCTGGAGAAGGGGATCTCCTGGAGCAAGGCTTCCCCTGCTTCGATCTGGCGCTCAATCTGCTCACACATGTCCTCGCTCAGTTCAGCGATCGGATCGTACCCGATCGGTCCGAGGGGATCACACAGTGCGGCTACGGCCTTAGTCACTCTCGCGAACGGTCGGGGTCTAGCCTCTGCTCCGTTCGGGAGCACCAGCCGCCAAGACCCGCTAAGCGGACGCCACACACAGTAGTAGGTGCCATCCGGTTGCCGCGCAGAGTCGATCAGGCTGAGATCCTCAATATCAACAGGCCAGCCCTCACTAATGCTAAGCAACCAGCCGCTCTCCTCAAATCTCAGAACTATCGGCACATTTCTCATGCTTCACCTCCTTCCCCGAAATAAATCTCCCCTTCGTTCCGACTTTTTCAAACCTAGATGAACGAAAGGTCATGGGGACCCGCCACAAGGTCCCCATGACCTGTTAGCCTCTATTTAGTTGTGCAGGAGAGAAGGAGACGATCAGATCTGCGCTACCTCCTTCCTCCTGAACAGGGTCGTCGCGCAGGTCGTATGATGTAGGCGTGTTGCCCACTCACCGAACCTAGGCGAGACTTTAACCAGTATCCCGTCGCCAGGTGCGACTCTGTAGCCGCAGAGTGCGCACCTGTGAGAGCAAGGACGATTGTACTTCGCCCGATTCATCAGCTCGCCTACTCTGTCCTTGCAGTCTGGGCATACCCAGACCGCTCCGCCGGAATCCTTGACTCGGTAGGCGAAGCTTTCGAGATAGGTACCGCACCCTTCGCAGGTCACCCCTGCCTGAGGGTGCTTCATCTTGACCTTTCTCACGCTTGTCATCTCTCAGTCCTCCCAACGATAGTAGCGAAGCAGAGCGTTGCGCACATGTGCCGTCAACACCCAATAGCTGATCGAAGGGTGGTACCGGTCTTCCTCCCGGTACTCCTCCCAATCCTCGGGAGGAGGTAGTATCCCGAAGACTGGGTTAAACGCCGGATCAAGCACTCGACTGACATAGCCCTCCTTCTCCTCATACCACACACCGTGCCTCTCGTTTAGCAGGTCGTGAGAGCAGGCAGGGCAAATCTCGACGTGCCTCTCCAGATATCTTGCGAGCCGCAGGTAGTCGGCAGGTGCGGCATGTCGGGTGATGGGCCGCCTGCCGTATGCCCGCTCGATGAGCCAGCCGCTCTGCAGCCTCACCGCTCGGTAGATCTTCCTACCGATCGGGTTCGGCACATGCGGCTCGAGCCCTCGGTCCTTCCCAGTGAGTGAGCGACCTAGGTCGGCGAACCAGATGATCTCACCGTGCCGCAGGTCGCTCTGACAGATCGGGCACTCCTCGACATGTTTGGCCGCCAGGTAGGTCAGGCGGCAAACATCGTTGCGCTCCCCCGAGAGAAACCTAATCTTTCCCATTTCCGTATGCCTCCCTAGCGGGCAGGACCTCCGCATCACGCTTTGGTCCTGCCCTACACTTTCCTTAGCGGATTTCAACCTCCTCGCTGAGGAGCGGCCACAGACTGGCCGCATCAGCGACAAGCTCCTCGGGTACCTTGTCGAACCAGGTAGTCGGAGGACCGAGGAGCACTGCCTCCGCCTCATCCGCCTCCTTCTCGTCCCTAGGCACCCTGCACTCAAGGACCGAGGAGTGCGGTCGGCTGTAGTAGCAGGCCTGGCCCTCGACGAGCCTCACCTGACAGGTCTTGCAACCTATTATGTGGCTGGCGATCTCTTCAGGCGAGATCGGCCTGAGGACGATCGGAGCCTGAGAGACCCAGTAGGCGGCTTGCAGATTCCTATCGCCGTCCTGCCAGTAGTCAGCCGCCGGAGGGTCAACGTAGCAGAAGACCTGCTCCAGATCGGCCTGCACCTGCGGCCTGAAGCACGACAGGTCATCCTTGAAGAAGATCGGATGACCGTCTTGGAGAGTGAACGAGCACGCCGCGCAGTGACGGACGTGGTGAACGACCCTACCGAGGAGAGTAGGCTCGGACTCCTTCTGAGTCTTAACCTCCTCCCTGACTCTCTCCAGCTCAGCTCGCAGGCACTCCTCGCAGGGCACCTCAGCGAGTCGCTGGATCGGGATGTCGGTGCGCATGCCGGTCCCGTCGACATATTCAATCTCGTGACCGCATGCATGCTTGACTCTCACTACGAAGCTTCGATACTTCATTTCTGTCTCCTCCATTACTCCTCTCTTCTCTCCTCTTCGCTTTAAATTATTCCCGATTTCATCCGATTTTCAAACCTGTTTGCCCCGATTTCTGCTCTGATTTTTGCTCTGATTTTGACTTTGATTCGAGAGAGAAGAGGGAGGCACCGACTCCGGCTGAGTCGGTGCCTCTTCTCAGATCACCCGATGATTGGCGCCCGATCGATCACTCGCTCCCTCGAAAGGTCTTGCCAATCGAGGAAGTTGTCTCCTTCGAGAGCGAGCAGTCTGACGCCCCTTCTCTTGTACCCGTAGGTCTCGACCTCGAAGACCCAGTGATCTTCGGTGATGACCCAGATACCGCAGAACCGCTGACCGTGGTGATCGCCGTAGGCGAATACCTGCCTCAGGCCTGCGACCTTGCGGTACTCAAGGTCCCATCGATCGAGATAGACTACCAGAAGGTTCCCGCCTGGCCTGATGTTCGCCAGGCAGTATCGATCGTCGACTGACCTGGCGCAACCAGGGAGAGAGACCTCAATCAAGTCTGCGGTGTAAACACCCGTCCTTTGGGGATAGTCTTCGTCCAGCTTGACATCCTTCTGCCCCCAGAGAGTGGGTGAATAGAAGATCACGCGCCCGATGTTCCTGGGCAGTTCCTCGTACAGGCACAGGGGCTCAGGACCTCCCGTCCTAATCGCCCAGGCATAGCCACCGAGCGAGAACCAATGCGTGTACGGAGCCGGTAGGCTCCCAGAGGGAGCCACCAGCCCAGGCTCGCTTACGCACAGCGCGGTGAGCCTGCAGATCGGATCGAGATCGATTATGGGAGGACCTACGACCTCGAACCGATCCCTCTCTTGATTCCATTGAATCGGCTGGGCCTGCGTCACGAAGAAGGGAGCGTCTATCTTCTGCTTGAATCCGCAGACGGTCGCTCCCATCGTGTAGTGGCCCTTCTCGAGCAGGAGATCGAGCCGTGATGGTAGCTCGATTAGATCGAATCCTCCGTACTTTGCAGGTTGCCACACTCTTCTCATTTGCTACTCCTCCGGAGGGTCCTCTCTCGGAGGACCCTTTCCGCTTTAAATTATTCCCGATTTCTTCCGATTTTCAAACCTCCTTGCTAGCAGTTTTGCGATGATTTTTGCTCTGATTTGAAAGCTCGATCTGATCGCACTGCCGCTCCCTTCTCATGCCCGCTCTCTCAGACCTGCTAGTCGCCTAATACGCGCGCAGTTTGATGAATTCCTACGTCCGGACTAAAGGATCTTCTAGGCCATGATCAGAACCATAGTGCTTTGCTGATGCCTGCGCCATACGCTTTCAAGCGAAAATCAGCAGAGCATCAGGGGTTCGGCAGAGTATATGTTGTCCCCGAGGATTTCAGAAGGATTTCATCCGGTGAAAGTGCCCGAACCGGCTGAAAAGTCTAGTTCGAGCACCTTTGAGCCGCAAAATCAGCTCTTTGCTAGGTTTCAGAACCGCTGATCAGTGCGTTCCTCTCGGCCAGATGCCCCAGTGCAAGTGATCGGCATGAAGCTTATTGGTATCTGGCGTGAGGTATAGATAATCATGCCCAGCTGACGCCAGGCGACATGCCCGTTCGACTAACGCCCACAGCGTGCGCCATCTCGGTGATCGCCAATGATCGAGCACTCGCACAGTGTAAGCGATGTGGTCGCTGTTTAGTCCCCCGATATCAATAGCCGAGGCGTAGGCGTGTTGGCTCCACCGAGTGCTCCCTCGTTCCTTCCGTCTGTCGTACACTCCGTACGTGAGCACCGACGTGACGCCCGCTCGCTCATGTAGCATAGAGAGCATATGAGTGAGCGGCTGGACGAACTCCTCAGCTAGGTAGACTTCCGGCAGAGTAATCACTCGGTGATTGTAAGCATATATCAGCCGGACACCGCCAATAGGCGTAGGCACGATCAGCTTAGGCACCTTGTCCGGATTCAACATTCGCTACCTCCCAATGCTTGATTATGCCCTTAACTACTCCAGCTAGGGGCACGAGCACTGGTCCCCAAGGACGTAGCCAATCTGGCGCTTCGCCGCCAGTGAGTAGGCGCACCGCAGAGTCGATTAGTGAGATCAACCCTGCGCTCACCGCTACCACCACAGCGGTCTTTAGTCCGCTCTTCAACGCTCGCATGGCTATTCACCTCCTTCCGTCGAGCCAAGTCACAATCAGAGTAGCTAGCGTGCCGATTATAATCGGCGTTAGTACGCTCACTACCTTGCCAATAAGATCGAGTCGAGCCTCAATCCTAGCTATGCGCTCGCTCACCTCGTTCAGCTTCGCCAACACCATCATGAGGAGATCGGGAGGGTTGTCCGGTGTTTGATTGCTGGCTACCATCTTGCGTCGCCTCCTGTACAATAATCGAGCCTGCGTCAACCTTGACCGCCTGCGCTCCTTCGACGCCTAGGGCTAGAAGAATAGCGTTCAGTTCCTCTGTGTGCAGGTTGACCTGCCTTTCAAGGTTGGCCCTCAGCTCGTCAAGAGTGCGCAGTCGGTTGAGCAGAGCTAATAGCCTCTCACATACCTCTGGTGATATGGCCTTCCGAGTCTCCATACGCTCACCTCGCTCCGATTGCCTGCCGTAGGCATAGCACAGCGTCTCCAATATCCGCTCGTCCGTTCTGATTGAAGTCTGCGTCAGGTCGCTGTAAGTCTGGGTACTGACCGTCCAGTACCCACCTTAGGATAACTAGAACATCGAGCAGAGTAACCTTGCCGTCGCCTGTTACGTCTCCAGTGCGTAGCATGATTGTAGTCTCGGTTGCAATGAACCAGCGAGCGCCGTTCAGCTCGTACTGAACTTCAACTCTCACCGTGACTAACCGAGCCAGTAGCAATAGAACAGCTAGGTAGGACATCTTACGCTGTTGTTGCTAGTAGCCTGTACGAAGTACCGCCAATGGTCACTGTTACCCATCCAGTAGCACCAATTGTTCCGGAGGTAAAGGTACCGAGCGTCCAGCGGCCAGAACCTGTATTCAATGTACTAGCAATTAAGTGGCTTGATACTGTCAGCTCATAATCGGCAGTGTGTGATATTGAAGCACTATATGAATAACTATCGTTATGAAACAGTATATACGCGTTCCCAGACGCTGCATGTAAATCTACGTAACTACCGGCTCCTCCGGCGCTTACTCGGCCGACTCCAGAGGTATCAGCCAACAGCTTTGCTTCACAACTAGTACCACTAACCACGACTTGTGCTGTGGACTGGCCGGTCGGTACAGTTAGCGACAGCTGTGTGCTCCAGCTTGTACTGGCGCCCCAAGAATGGTCAGAGGTGCTAGCTAAGCTATGTTGGCGAGCATGATGCTGATCAGGTAGGACATTAGTTAATGTTGAGTGATCGTGCGTATGACTCGAAGAAGCGAAACTGGACGCATGGTAGCCGTCTAGCAGGTCTGCGTTGAGATTGGAACAGAGAGTAGTCGAGCTTACGCTCAGAGGAGATAACGTTGTTTCATCACATACCAACCTGCGTACGAAGACGTTCGCTCCGGAGGTGCCGGCACCGCCTACTTTCACGTTATCTGCAGACGTAGTACTTAGTAGTTCAATATCACCTGAGTTAGCGGCATTGCGAGCCGCGATTGCCGCCTGGCTAGGTATCCTGATTGCTCCTGCGCTCGCTACCGTTGAGCCAATCTTCATTACCCCTGTAGGGATCTCCACTCGGTCAGTGTACACGATTAGCGCATCAACTCCAGTGTTATCAGACTTCCGCAGACCTACTCGCCAGTTGGACTGAACAGCCGAAGCCCCGATCGCTTCGGCTCGAGTAGTGAGGTTCGCGGTGAGGGCAAACCCACCTGCTACTCGAGCATAGTAGTTCATTGAGCCTATGTAGTCATTAGCTTGCAC
>Ga0068707_1001936_pt1 | contig 14533 bp, 12 predicted proteins | sample YNPNPMetaG_FD_66600 | JGI IMG/M metagenome (GOLD analysis project Ga0068707, IMG submission 66600) | Anoxygenic and chlorotrophic microbial mat microbial communities from Yellowstone National Park, USA - YNP NP MetaG | ecosystem: Environmental > Aquatic > Thermal springs > Hot (42-90C) >...
AAGCAGAAAGCGGCCTGGCTCTTTTTAAAGTTCTTTACCAGCACCGAGCAGACGGCCAAGTGGGGCAGCCAATCCGGCTACATGCCCGTGCGCGCCTCGGCGGCGGCGTTGCTCAAGGATTACTTTGCCCAGAACCCCATCGCCAAGGCCCAGTTCGAAGAGATCATCCCCTACGGCCAGCCTGAGCCCAGCGTGGGCGGCGAGCAAGAGATCCGCGATATCCTGGTGGAAGCGGTGAACGCGGCTCTCGAGGGGATCAAGACGCCCCAACAGGCGCTGGATGACGCGGTGAAAAAGGCCAACGAGGCTCTGGCTCGCGCCCGCCAGTAACCTTCGGCGCAACGATCGGCGGCCCCTTGATTCAAGGGGCCGCCGCTTTTTAAGCTGATTGCATCAACACGTGGATATCGGGCAGGTCCACATAATAGAGGATGAGGCCGGAGAGGAGCATGGAGAGGAACGAGGTGCCCAGGAGCCAAACATCCACCGGGTTGCCCGGCCGCCCGCCTTGCAAAGCGTGTCCCACCAAGTAGAGTAGGCGGACGATGATGTTGAATCCTTGGATAAAGACCGTCGCCACCCGGCTCCAGGCTTGGCGGCGCAGCAGGCTCCAGCCCAGCAGCGCAAAGAGCAGCACGACGATCACCCACAGGACGGGGCTAATCTTGGCCAAAGCGTCCGGCGGGAGGATGAGCGGCGCCAGAAACTGCAAGGCAGCGACCAACTTGAGGCCCAAAGGCAGGCGACTTTTCATGTTTCTTTCCCCCAGGCGGTTTACGGGGCGATTATAGCGGCCCAGGGTGAGGCTGTCAAACGGCACTGGGCGGTTTGGATATTCTTTCGTTTCACTTTGACATATCTGCAAAACTGTGGGATACTAGCGCCTTGAAAATATGCTGGAGAAGGGCTCATGTTACAGATCGCCAATTTGCGCATCGCTCCTCGCTTGGTCGTTTTCGACAAAGACGGCACCTTGATCTCTTTCGATACCATGTGGCGCAGTTGGTTCGACCGCCTTCTCCACGCCCTCGCCGCCGAGACGGAGTTGAGCGAAAAAACGCGCCAAGGCTTTGCCGAGACTTTGGGCTATTCCTTGGCCACCGGCATGTGGGATCCTTTGGGTCCCCTCACCCTGGCCTCCACCCGAGAGGTCAATATCCTCATGGCGGGCGCGCTGTACCGCTATCAGGGCAAGACCTGGGATGAGGCCTTGGCCCTGGTGAATCGGGCCGAGCAGCGCGCACGGCTGGCCCTCCCCTCGGATTTGGCCCAGCCCATCGGCGATGTGCGTGCTTTGTTGCAACAACTGGTGGATCATGGCATCCTTGTGGCTCTGGCCACCACCGATAGTCGTGCCTCCACCGTGCGCACGCTGGAGAACCTGGGCATCGCTGCATATTTCGCCACCATCGTCTGCGGCGACGATGGCCTCCCCCTCAAGCCCGCCCCTGACATGGCTTTTGAGATCTGCGATCAACTGGGGGTATCGCCCCGGCAAGCCGTCATGGTGGGCGATACTGTGGCCGATATGACCATGGCCCGGCAGGCCGGCTTTGGCTGGGCCGTGGCGGTGACCTCCGGGGCCTTGCGCGCCGAGATGTTGGCCCCCTATGCGGACCTGGTCATCCCCAATATTCATGCCATCCGCGTGGTAGATAACAAAAAAGGCGCCACCGAATGAGCTCCGCCGCGGAACCGCGCTATCGCGGTTACATCTTGGATCTGGATGGGACGGTGTATCGCGGTGAGCGGCTCATTCCCGGCGCCCAAGAGACCATCGCCCGCTTGCGGCGGGCGGGGCGGCGGGTGGTCTTTTTATCCAACAAGCCCCTGGAGCCGCGGACAAGCTATGCGGCCAAATTGACCCGCCTCGGCGTGCCCACGCCGGCGGAAGACGTCATCACCTCGGTGCAGGCGTTGATCCATTACCTGCAAAACCATCTCCCCGGAGCGCGGGTCTTTGTCATCGGCGAAAACGCCCTCTGGGAGGAGTTGCGCCAGGCGGGGATCGCCCTCACCGAGCGCATCGAGGAGATCGAGGTGGTGGTGGCCGCCTTTGACCGCACCTTGACCTACGCCAAGCTCAACACTGCCCATCAGGCCCTGGTGCGGGGGGCTCGCTTCTTGGCCACCAACGCCGATCGGACCTGCCCCGTGGAGGAAGGCGCCATCCCCGATTGCGCCGGCGTCATCGCCTTTTTGGAGGCCACCAGCGAGCGCCGGGTGGAGCTGGTGGCCGGCAAGCCCTCGCCGCTGATTTTGGAGGCCGCCGTCGCCCGCCTGGGCGTGCCCTTGGGGGAGTGCCTTATGGTGGGCGATCGCTTGGCCACCGATATGGTCATGGGGCAACAGGCGGGGATGGATACCGCCCTGGTGCTCACCGGCGTCACCGGCCGCGAGGATCTGGCGCGGAGCGCGGTGCGGCCCACCTACGTTTTGGCCAGCATAGCCGAGGTGCCCTGAGGGCAATCGGTAATAAAAAAGGCGCCGCTCGGGGAGATGCTGAGCGGCGCCTTTTTTGCCGTGGGTTACTTGGCGGTCACCTTGATGGTCTTGGGTTTGATCTGTTCCTGCTTGGGGATCACCAGGGTGAGCACGCCCTTGTCGAAGGTGGCTTCAGCCTTGTCGGCCTGGACTGGGATATTTAGGCGCAGTGTGCGGCTGAACTTGCCATAGGCCCGCTCCTGCACCAAATAATCCACATTGTTCAGCGGCCCCTCGATTTCGCCCTTGATGGTCAGCGTGTCACCCTCGATGGTGATCTCCACCTTCTTGGGATCCACGCCGGGGACGGCGGCGGTGATCACCAATTCCTCATCGGTGGCATACACATCCAGCGGCAGGGTGCACCGGCTCTCGCCGGCCATGGCCCACCGCGAACCGGTCCGGACAAAGCTATCCTCAAACAGCCGATCCATGGCCTCGCGCAGCGCCATCAGATCCTTGAACGGCTCCCACCGCGTGATAGACATAGTTGGCCTCCTTGTGCACAGGGATTATTTCGCCTTGACCTCGATGGTCTTGGGTTTCGCCTCTTCCTTCTTGGGAATGGTCAGGGTCAGGATGCCATTCTCGAACTCGGCCTTGGCCTGTTCGGGCTCCACATGGGTCGGCAGCGCCACCGTGCGGGCGAACTTGCCATACCGCCGCTCCCGCCGGATGTAGTTCTTTTCCTCCACCTTCTCCTCGGCCTTGGTCTCGCCTTTGATGGTCAGGGTGTTGCCCACCACCGTCACCTCGATATCCTCAGGCTTGACGCCGGGGACGGCGGTCTTGACCACCACGTTCTCATCGGTCTCGTACATATCCATGGCGAGATCAAAGGCGCGCTCACGGAAGGGAGAGGGGAAGGGCCAGGCCTCCTCCAACAACCGATCCATGGCACGCTGCAGAGATACGACCTCATCGAAGGGATCCCATTTGATCAGGCTCGTCATAGCGCACCTCCTTATGCTATGGTCGCCCCCCACGCCGGGGGCGCCGTATGATTTGATCTTGCAGCCATATATATAGCACAGATGATGCTTTTTGTCAAGACCTTCTAAGGGATTTTTGCGATGAAAATTGAGCCAGCTTTATCATGGTACTTGACATCTTGGCGATAAACCTTTATAATGCAAGCAAGGATAGGACCGAGCCGGCGCTCGGCATGTCCTACCTTGGTTAGGAGCGGCTTGGCCATGGAGTATAAAGACTATTATCGTATCTTGGGGGTCAATAAAGATGCTTCGGAGGAGGAGATCCGCAAGGCCTATCGGCGGCTCGCCCGGCGCTATCATCCCGACGTGAACCCCAACAACAAAGAGGCCGAGGAACGGTTCAAAGAGATCAACGAGGCCTACGAGGTGTTGAGCGATAGCGAAAAGCGCCGCAAGTACGACCAGTTGGGCGCCGATTGGCAGCGTTACCAGCAGATGGGCGGCGATCCCAGCGGCTTTGATTGGAGCCAGTGGTTCTCCACCGGGCCCACGGGGGCCGGGCGCACCCGAGTCCACACCGAGTATGTGGACTTGGAAGATATCTTGGGCGATAGCGGTTTCTCTGATTTCTTCCAGGCCATCTTTGGCGGCGGGATGCACCGCGCCGGCGACCGTCGCGCCTTTGCCGTGGATGGCCGGGATATCGAGCAACCCGTGGAGATCACCCTGGAGGAGGCCTACCACGGCACGACGCGCATTGTGCAGACGGGCCAGCGCCGGTTGGAGGTCAAGATCCCGGCCGGCGTGCAGACCGGCTCGCGGGTGCGGGTGGCCGGCGAGGGAGAGCCCGGCCGCAACGGCGGGCGCCCGGGGGATCTCTACCTGGTCATCTCGGTGGCGGAGCATCCTACCTTCAAGCGCAAGGGGGATGATCTGCACCTGACCTTGCCGGTGGATCTCTATACGTTGATCCTGGGGGGTGAGGTGATGGTGCCCACCCTCAAGGGCAGGGTGATGCTCAAGATCCCGCCCGAGACCCAATCGGGCAAGGTCTTTCGCTTGCGGGGCCAGGGGATGCCCTCGCTGCACAACCCCAACCAATACGGAGATTTGCTGGTGGAGGTGCAGGCCCTCATCCCGCAGAACCTGAGCGAGCAGGAGAAAAACCTATACCAGCAATTAGCCTCCTGGCGCAAGTCGCGCTAAATCATAGAAGCAAGACGGGAGGTGGAGTGATGGCGGACGATTCTTTGCAAGAGGAACCGTGTTACGTGATCAGCGTAGCGGCCAAGCTGGTGCAGCTTCATCCGCAAACTCTGCGGTATTATGACCGCATCGGTTTGATCCGCCCGTCGCGCACGGCGGGGCGTATCCGCCTCTATTCCCAGCGCGACGTGGAGACGCTGCGCAAGATCGCCCGCCTCACCGAGGATCTAGGGGTCAATCTGGCGGGCGTCGAGGTGATCCTCAACATGTCGCGGCATATCGAAGAGCTGCAACAAAAGTTGGATGCCCTACAGCGGCAGGCGGAGCGAGAGATCGCCGCCCTGCGGGCCCGCATTCGCGAGTTGGAAGGAGGTGATGCCTGGGCAACGGAGCCCTATCGTATCATCGCCCCTACGGAGAGGCCTGCCGAAGGGGGTCTTCAGGCCGAGGCAGATAGCACCCAAAACCTTGAGGAGGGCGAATATGATCGCTGAAGAGTTGCAATCGTTGATCACTTTCGAGGGCAAGGAAAAGGTGTTGAGCGTGTATCTCGACACCGATCTGGCGCATCACGCCAAGGAAGCGGTCAAGCTCATGTTCCGGGAACGGGTCAAGGGTCTGGGCGAGCTGGCCCCCAAAGAAGTGCGCGAGGTGGAAAAGTTTCTGGATTTCGGCTACGACTGGCAAGCCCGAGGGTTGGCGATTTTCGCCTCCGGCCAAGCGCTGTGGAAGGTTATCCCTCTGCCTTTGCCCGTCAAGACGCAGGTCTATTGGGCCGATAAACCGTACGTCCGGGTGCTCACCGACCTGCTGGATCGGCTGGGCAAATATGTGATCGCCCTCTACGACCGCGAAGGGGTGCGGCTGTGGGCCGTAGAGGAGGGGAGCATACGTGCCGAGGCGACCTTCCGTGGTGAGGAGGTGAAACGCCACAAGCAGGGCGGGTGGGCCGCCACCCGTTTGCAGCGCTATGAGGACCAGCAGGCCCTCCAGAACCTGAAACAGGCGTTGGAGGCCACCCAGCAATTTTGCCAGGAGCACGGTTGCAAGCGGCTGATGTTGGCCGGGAGCGACGAGTTCCTGGCCCAGGTAAAGGACCTGTTGCCCAAGGCGATGCAGAGCCAGGTCATCGGCGAACTCACCGCGGATAAAGATGCCTCGCCCAAGGAGCTGCTCAACCGCTCGTTGGATCTCTTGCTCCAGGCCGACCGGGAGAAGGAGCAGCGTTTGGTGGAGGAGGCCATCACCGCCGCGGCCAAAGGAGGGCCGGGGGTTATCGGCTTGGCCGATACGTTGTACGCCCTGCATCAAGGGCAGGTGCGTCTGCTATTGGTGGAGGAGAACTATCACGCGGCGGGTCATGTCTGCCCGCAATGCGGTTATGTGGCCGCCCATGCCAGCGCAAAATGCCCGTTCTGTGGCCATGAAGGCCTCAGCGAGACGCCCGACGTGGTCAACCGGGCCATCCACAAGGCCATGGAGACAGGGGCGGATATCAACATTGTGCGCGCCAATGAGGCCCTGACCAAGGCGGGTGGCATCGCGGCCATCCTGCGTTACGGCTGATAGGTTGTGTGGGGGGAACACCGTGGGTGTTCCCCCAAAAAGGATTTCGTATCATCAATTGAAAGAGAGGTGTCTATTGAAATGAATCTGAACAAATTTACCGAAAAAGCCCAAGAGGCTTTGGCTCAGGCCCAAGAGTTGGCCCAAGAGCAAAATCATAGCCAGATCGATGTCGAGCATCTGCTTTTGTCCTTGCTGCGCCAACGGGATGGCGTGGTGCCTCAGGTGCTCAAGAAGCTGGGGGTGTCGGTGGAGGGCGTCGCCGACGAGGTCGAAAAGGAGCTCAACCGCTTGCCCAAGGCCTATGGCCCCACCCAGCTCTATCTTTCCCAGCGCCTCAGCGCCGTCTTGCGCAGCGCCGAAGAGGAAGCCAAGCGGATGCGCGATGAGTATATCTCCACCGAGCATCTGCTATTGGGAATCATCGCTGCCGATAAGGGGCGGGCCGGCGACATTCTGCGCCGCCAGAACCTTTCGGTGGAACGCATTTATCAGGCGTTGACCAGCATTCGCGGCTCCCAGCGGGTCACGGATCCGAACCCCGAAGGGCGCTACCAGGCGCTGGAGAAATATGCCCGTGACCTCACCGAGATGGCCCGCAAGGGCAAGTTGGACCCGGTGATCGGGCGCGAGGAGGAGATCCGCCGGGTGATTCAGGTGCTCTCCCGCCGCACCAAGAACAATCCCGTGTTGGTGGGCGAGGCGGGCGTGGGCAAGACGGCCATCGTGGAGGGCCTGGCCATCCGCATCGTCAACGGCGATGTGCCCAAGGGGCTGCGCGATAAGCGCATCGTCGCCCTGGATCTGGGCGCGTTGGTGGCGGGCGCCAAATATCGCGGCGAGTTCGAGGAGCGGCTCAAGGCGGTGCTCAAAGAGGTACAGGAATCGGAGGGGCAGATCATCCTCTTTATTGATGAGCTGCACACCGTGGTGGGCGCGGGCGCGGCCGAGGGCTCGCTGGATGCTTCCAACATGCTCAAACCCATGTTGGCCCGGGGCGAGCTCAAATGCATCGGGGCCACCACCCTCAACGAATATCGCAAATATATCGAAAAGGACGCGGCCCTGGAGCGGCGCTTCCAGCCGGTCTTTGTGGACCAGCCCTCTGTGGAGGAGACGATTAGCATCCTCCGGGGTTTGAAGGAGCGCTACGAGGTGCACCATGGCGTGCGCATCCAAGACGCTGCCCTCATCGCCGCTGCCACCCTTTCCGATCGCTACATCACCGATCGCTTCCTGCCCGATAAGGCGATTGACCTGGTGGATGAGGCGGCAGCCCGGTTGCGCATGGAGATCGATAGTTCTCCCCGCGAGATTGATGATCTCGAACGGCGCATCATGCAATTGCAGATCGAACAGCAGGCCTTGAGCAAGGAGCGAGATGAGGCCTCCAAGGAGCGCTTGGCCAAGATCGCCGAGGAGCTGGCCAACCGCCAGGAGCAGTTGGCCGCCTTACGGGCGCGCTACGAGCGCGAGCACAGCCTCATCCAGGCCATCCAGAGCGCCAAGGCCCATCTGGAGGAGCTGAGAAACCAGGCCGAGGCCGCCGAGCGTCGCGCCGACCTGGAGTTGGCCGCCAAACTGCGCTATGGCGATATTTTGGAGGCGGAACGCAAGATCAAGGAGCTGGAGAACCAGCTCAATCAACTCCAGGGCGCGGAGCGCATGCTCCATGAGGAGGTTACCGATCAGGATATCGCCGAGATCGTCTCCAAGTGGACGGGCATCCCCGTCTCGCGCTTGTTGGAGAGCGAGATGGAGAAACTGATCCACATGGAGGAGCGGCTGCACCAGCGGGTGGTGGGCCAAGATGAGGCCATCGCCGCCGTGGCCAACGCCGTGCGGCGTTCGCGGGCGGGCCTGCAAGATCCTAACCGGCCCATCGGCAGCTTTATCTTCCTGGGGCCGACCGGCGTGGGCAAGACCGAGCTGGCCAAGGCCCTGGCCGAGTTCCTCTTTGATGATGAGGACGCCATGGTGCGCTTGGATATGAGCGAATATCAGGAGCGGCACACCGTGGCCCGGATGATCGGCGCGCCCCCCGGCTATGTGGGCTATGAGGAGGGCGGCCAGTTGACCGAGGCCGTGCGTCGGCGGCCTTACACGGTGGTCCTCTTGGACGAGATCGAGAAGGCCCATCCGGAGGTCTTTAATGTCTTGCTGCAGATCTTGGATGATGGCCGGCTGACCGATGGTCACGGCCGCACCATCAACTTCAAGAACACGGTGATCATCATGACCTCCAACGTGGGCAGCCAATGGCTGAGTGAGTTGGGCGCGCGCGATCTGGAAGCTCTGCGCCCCAGGGTGATGGAGGCCCTGCGGCAAACCTTCCGCCCCGAGTTCCTCAACCGGGTGGACGAGATCATCCTCTTCCATCCCTTGACCAAGGAACATCTGGGCCAGATTGTGGATATCCAGATCCGTCGCCTGGAACAGCTCCTGGCCGCGCACAAGCTCAGCTTGCGGCTGACCCCGGCGGCGCGCCAAGCCTTGGCCGAGGAGGGGTACGATCCCGTATACGGCGCTCGTCCTTTGAAGCGGACCATCCAGCGCCGCATCCAAGACCCGTTGGCCATGCAACTTTTGCAGGGCCGGTTCAAGGAGGGAGATACGGTGCAGATCGACTGGGTGGACGGAGAGTATGTCTTTAGCCACGCCCTGCAAGAAGCCCCTGTGGCGGCTTGAGGGCGGGTCATTTTGGGCGCCACCGGCCTGGCCGGTGGCGCCCCATCCGAGGTGAAAGATGATCGGTTTTGAACGGTTTACCGAGCGGGCCCAGGAGGCGGCCTCCCGGGCCTATGAGATCATGCAGCGCTACCAGCATAACCAGCTGGATACCGAGCACATCTTGCTGGCCCTGTTGGAGCAGAGTGACGGCGTCATCTTGCGCATCCTCAAGGGTTTGGGCACCGATGTGGAGCGCATTCGCCGCCGGCTGGACGATGTGCTCAAGGCCAGCCCCAAGATGGTGATGGCCGGCCCCTGGCAACCGCAGCAGATTTACATCACGCCACGGGTCAAACGCTTGCTGGATCGCGCCAACGAGGAGGCGACCAAGCTCAACGACGAGTTCATCTCCACGGAACACCTTTTCCTGGCCATCCTGGGCGACCAAGATAGCGCGGCGGCGCGCATCCTCACCGATGCCGGCGTCACCTACGACCGTTTTGGCACCGCCCTGGCCGAGTTCCGTGGCGGCCGCCGGGTGACCAGCCCAAACGCCGAGACGCGCTTCCGCACGCTGGAGAAATACAGCCGCGATCTGACGGACCTGGCCCGCAAGGGCAAGCTGGATCCGGTCATCGGCCGCGACCGCGAGATCATGCGGGTGCTGCAGGTCCTTTCCCGGCGCACCAAGAACAACCCGGTGTTGATCGGTGAGGCCGGTGTGGGCAAGACGGCCATCGTGGAGGGCCTGGCGCAAAAGATCGTCAACGGCGACGTACCGGAGCCGCTGATGAACAAACGTCTTGTCTCGCTGGATCTGGGGGCGATGGTGGCCGGCTCGCGTTTCCGTGGCGAGTTCGAGGAGCGGCTGAAGGCCGCCCTGGAGGAGATCCAGCAGGCCGAGGGGGAGATCATCCTGTTTATTGATGAGCTCCACACCGTGGTGGGCGCGGGCGCGGCCCAAGGCGCCATCGACGCCTCCAACATGATGAAGCCTGCCCTGGCCCGGGGCGAGCTGCGCTGTATCGGCGCCACCACCCTGGACGAATATCGCCAGCACATCGAGCAGGATGCCGCGCTGGAGCGCCGTTTCGCCCCTATCTATGTGGATGAGCCCAGCGTGGAAGAGACCATCGAGATGCTGCGGGGGTTGAAGGATCGTTACGAGGCCCATCATCAGGTGCGCATCACCGATGAGGCCCTGGTGGCCGCGGCGCGGCTCTCGGATCGCTATGTCAAAGATCGCCACTTGCCCGATAAGGCGATAGATCTGATTGACGAGGCGGCCTCGCGCCTGCGCATCATGTTGCATACCCTGCCGCCGGACCTGAAGGAGCTGCGCATGGAGCTGATCCGCCTGGCCCAGCAAGAGGACGCCGCCGGCCAGGAGCGCAATTACGAGCGGGCGGCCCAGATCAAGAGCGAGCGCCTGAAGAAGGAGGCCGAGTTCGCCGCCAAGCGCGCCGCCTGGGAGCAGGAACAAGGGATTGACGAGGTGGTGGATGCCGACGACATCGCCGAGATCGTCGCCGCCTGGACGGGCATCCCCGTGAGCCGCATGCAAGAGGCCGAGACGGCCCGCCTGTTGCACCTGGAGGAGCAACTGCGTCGCCGGGTGGTGGGCCAAGACGAGGCCATCTCCGCCGTCGCCGATGCCATCCGTCGCGCCAGGGCGGGACTGAAGGATCCGCGGCGGCCCATCGGCAGTTTCATCTTCCTGGGCTCCAGCGGCGTAGGCAAGACGGAGCTCGCCAAGGCCCTGGCCGCCTGCCTCTTTGACGATGAGGATGCCCTCATCCAGATCGATATGACCGAGTACGGCGAACGGCACACCGTCTCGCGGCTCGTCGGCGCGCCGCCCGGCTACGTGGGCTATGACGAGGGCGGGCAGCTCACCGAGGCCGTGCGGCGGCGGCCTTACCGGGTGATCCTGTTCGACGAGATCGAAAAGGCCCATCCCGATGTGTGGAACGCGCTTCTGCAGATCTTGGAGGAGGGCCGGCTGACCGACGGCCACGGACGCACGGTGGATTTCCGCAATACCGTGGTCATCATGACCTCCAACATCGGCACCAGCTTTGCCAAGCGCGGAGGAGACCTGGGCTTCCAGGTCAGATCGCAGCCAGGGGGTGAGGAAAGGTTCATCGCCAGCATCTCCGAGGATCTGAAGCGCACCTTCCGCCCGGAATTCCTCAACCGCATTGATGAGGTGATCATCTTCCACAACCTGACCCGCGAGCACATGATGCAGATCGTGGATCTGCAGATGCGGGAGATGGAAAAGCGGTTGAGCGAGCAAGAGATCCGCATCGCCATCACGCCGGCCGCCAAAGGCTGGCTGGCCGACAAGGGGTACGATCCTGCCTTTGGCGCCCGTCCCTTGCGGCGCGCACTGCAGCGTTACGTGGAGAGCCCCCTCTCCCAGGCGCTCTTGGAGGGCAAGTTCGCTCCGGGCGATACCGTGGTGGTGGATCTGGATCCGGAGAAGGACGCTCTCACCTTCAACAAGAAGGGCACCGAGGAAGCGTTGCCCCTGACCGAGGCCGCGACGGTGCCCTCGGCGCAGGAAGGAGGGTGAGGCGGTGACCCAGGATCTCGCCCCTGACCGCTCCGCCGAAGAGTTGTCGGCGCAACTGCAGGCACATCCTGCGGTGGCCCGGCGCTACGAAGCGTTGTTGCGTCATCCCAGGCTCGGCGCTTTGGCCCCGAGCCTGGGCCGCGCCTATCTGGCCATCGCCTCCTCCTTGGAGCGAGGAGGCACCCTCTATCTGGCGGGCAACGGCGGCAGCTTGAGCGACGCGTTGCACATCTCGGGGGAATTGCTCAAATCCTTCGCCCGCCCCCGGCCCTTGCCTGAGGCGCTGCGGGCCCGCCTCCTGGAGCAACCCTATGGCGCCGAACTGGCCTCAGCTCTCCAGGCGGGGCTACGGGCCCATGTGCTGGGCTGCAACCCGGCCTTGGCCTCCGCCGTGGCCAACGATATCCCGTTACCGGGCATCGGCTATGCCCAAGAGCTGGCCGCCCTGGCCCGGCCCGGCGACGTGTTCTTGGGCATCAGCACCAGCGGGCGCGCCCGCAATATCCTGCTGGCCGTGGCCGTCGCCAAGGCCTGGGGCCTCACCACCATCGGCTTGACGGGCCAGCCAGGCAAACCCTTGGCCGAGATGGTGGATATCCCCCTGTGCGTGCCAGAGAGCGAGACCTATCGCGTGCAGGAGCTGCATATCGCCCTCTATCACCAATTGTGCCTGCTGCTGGAGGAACACTTTTTCCCTGGCGAGGATTGATGACCTCTGGGACATCCCTGGTTGGGCCGCGCGAGGGCGTTGAAAAAAGGAAGCTGTCCGAAATGATGAACGACTCTGGCCAAGCTTCCAGGGGTGCGTCGGGTCACCGTAAATTGTGGACCCTGCTCCCCGTCGGATTCAATCCGACGGCTCTGCCTGCCAAGCCCGCAACGCGGGCTTGATATCCTCAGCCGTCGGTTTCCAACCGACGGGGGCTGGATTTAACATCCTCGGCTGCCTGACTTGACAAGCGCGGCCTCATGTATTATAATACGATTTGAGAATGATTATCATTATCATCATGGCCCATCCGCTAGGCGGATGTGGCCCCACACATCACAGGAGGTTGTCACCATGGATATGGACAAGACGGTCGTCTCTCTCCCCCGGCTCAATGAGCCTGCACCGGATTTTGCTGCGGTCACCTCTCAAGGGCCGCGCAAACTGGCCGATTACAAGGGCAAGTGGTTGATCCTCTTCTCCCACCCGGCGGATTTCACGCCGGTCTGCACCACCGAGTTTGTGGCCTTTGCCAAGATCTACCCGGAGCTGCAAAAGCGCAATTGCGATCTGTTGGGCCTGAGCATCGACAGCAACTTTAGCCACATCGCTTGGGTGCGCAACATCGAAAAGAACTTTAACATCAAGATCCCCTTCCCCATCATCGCCGATATCGATATGAAGGTGGCCTCCCTCTATGGCATGGTCCACCCCGGCGCCAGCTCCACCCAGGCCGTGCGGGCGGTCTTTATCATTGATGATAAGGGGATCCTGCGGGCGATGCTCTATTACCCCATGTCCAACGGTCGCAACATGGACGAGATCCTGCGCCTGCTCGATGCCCTGCAGACCAGCGACCGGGAGAAGGTAGCCACGCCGGCCAACTGGCGTCCCGGCGATAAAGTGGTGGTGCCGCCTCCGCAGGATCAAGCCGCCGCCGAACGGCGCCTGCAGGAGGGCTATGAATGCATTGATTGGTACCTGTGCTTCAAAAAGCTGCTGTAGCCGCAATGACTGCAGCTTGGCCAAGCCCACCGTGCGGTGGGCTTGGCCTTTTTTTGCGCTTGCGCTTGACCCCTTTTTTGTGCTAAACTTGTTTCACCATGAACGGTTTAGCAGAAAGGAAATGGTCATGGCGTTCAACCTGGACTATGCGGTATATCTTGACCGGGTGCTGGGCGGCTGGATCGGTAAATCCATCGGTGGCACCATCGGCGCGCGCTTTGAGGGCTATAAGGGCTGGATCGAGGTGGACCCTCAGCAGCTCTTCCCCGAGACCATCCCGCCCAACGATGATCTAGACCTGCAGGTCCTCTGGCTCAAGGTGTTGGAGGAAAAGGGCGCGGCCCTCACCTCGGACGATCTGGCCCAGGCCTGGCTGGACCATTGCTGGTACCCCTTTAACGAATACGGCACCTTTCGCCGCAACTGGCAGTTGGGCATTCACCCGCCCTATTCAGGGACGTACGACAACGCCTTCTGGGAGACGGGCATGGGCTGTCCCATCCGCTCCGAGATCTGGGGTTATGTTTTCCCTGGCGCGCCGGATTTGGCCGCGGCCTATGCCGAGAAGGACGGCACGTTGGACCACAGCGCCCAATCGGTGGGGGCGGAAAAGATGTTCGCCGCCATGGCGGCCATGGCCTTTTTCGTCCCTGATGTGACCCGGCTGACCCAGATGGCCCTTCATTATCTGCCGCAAGGGACGACCATCGAGCGGCTCACCCGCGCCGCCCTGGATGCCCACGCCCGCGGCCTCTCCTTGCGCGAGGCCCGAGAGCTGCTCCTGGCCCTGGAGGGCAACCCCGAAGCCTGCGATGCCCGCATCAATGTCCCCTTTACCTTCTTGGCCCTGCTCTACGGCCAAAACGACCTGCAGGAGACGCTCCTCTGCGCCCTGCGCTGCGGTTACGACACCGATTGCACCTTGGCCACGGCCGGCGCCTTGATCGGGCAGATCTTGGGAGCGCGGGCCATCCCTGCCCACCTCAAAGAACCCATCGGCGACCAACTGGTGATGGGGATCGAATACCATCGCCCGGAGATGACCCTCAGCGCCCTGGCCAGGGATACCGTGCGGGTGGGCACCCTCCTTGCGCGGGAGCTGGCCACCGGCACCGCCATCCTGAACCCGCCGGAGCTCCAGCCCTTGCCCGTGTCCAAGCCCCTGGATCGTCCCACCTTGCGGGTGGTGTACCATGGCCTCCCCTGCGCGGCGCCGGGCGAGACGGTGACCGTCACCGTACACCTGGAGGGCAAGGCGCCCCAAGGCGGCGAGGTGCTATCCGTGGAACCTCCTGCGGGCTGGCACGCGCAGCCCGGTCACGTCGTCCTGGGACCCACCGGCCGCCGGGTGGATTTTCAGCTCTATGCCGATCCTGCGAT
>Ga0068707_1001943_pt1 | contig 14519 bp, 12 predicted proteins | sample YNPNPMetaG_FD_66600 | JGI IMG/M metagenome (GOLD analysis project Ga0068707, IMG submission 66600) | Anoxygenic and chlorotrophic microbial mat microbial communities from Yellowstone National Park, USA - YNP NP MetaG | ecosystem: Environmental > Aquatic > Thermal springs > Hot (42-90C) >...
CGGGCAACGGGGTCGGGCAACGGGGTCGGGCAACGGGGTCGGGGCAAGCCCGACCCCTACACAACAACGTTACACACCAACGTTACACAAAAACGTTACACAACAACGTGCGCCAGGGCCTGCAACAGGGCCTGGCCAAAATCGGCGTCGGTGATGGCGGCCCATACGGGCGGGAAGGTGCTCACCAGGTGTTGGACTTCCTGCTGCCGGTAGGTGAGGTAGGCCGCGACGCCGGGCGCTATCACCGGCTCGGCGGGCAGGGTGACGGGCTTTTCCCAACTGCCCCAGGTGAGATAGTCGCGTAACAGGCCGCAGGCGACCACGGCATCCTGCAGGTCGCCTAAATGGTCCTGCAGGGCTTTGACCCGCTCCAGGCAGAGTTTGGCCTCTTTCCCCAGCAGCTCGCTGAAGTATTCCAGGGTATAGCGCAGGCCCTTGGCCGCGATGCGGAGCTGATGGTAGCGGGTAAGCGGGGTGTCCGACAGGCCAACCCAGGGGCCAAAGGCGCGCACGGCGGCCCAACGCTCAAAGATGAGGACGGGAATGAGGTGACGGACGTTGCGCGGACGTGGCCCATCCGCCGTGAGCGGGGGCGGTTCGGGTAGGGGCTGATCCAGGGTGCTCTGGAAACGGTCCACAAAATGGCGATAGGCCGGGCTATCCAGATAGGCCAGCAGGGAGGCCCGCGCCGCCTCGCGCTGTTGGGTCAGCGCTTCCATCAGGGGCTGGACTTCATCCTGCCGCTCTGCGGGCAGGGTGTCCAGATAGTGCTGGACTTTTTCACGGAATACGTCCAGGTCGCGCACAGCGCCCAGGGTGCGCCCCGTGCGTCGCAGACCCTTGCGCAGCGGCTTGAGCGGGGTCAGGTCCAGGTACGGACCGAATACCAGGAAGGCGGCACGCATCCGCCGGGTGGCGACCCGCATGTCGTGCAGGGCCTCGATGTCCTCTCCGGCGCGGGTGCCCGGCTCGTGTTCCAACATGCGCTCGAAGTGGAAGCTGAGGGTTTTGCGGAAGGCCTCGCTGAGGCTGTCTTCCGGGCTGAGGCCCGGAGCGCTGCGCCTGGATGGTGCGACTGGGACGGGCGCGGTGAGGGTGACGCTGGGCGGCGCGCTCTCCCCTTCGGGGCTGGAGTCGCTTGCCGTGGCTATTTCGCTGAGCGAAGCATGGTCTGCGGCCCTCTTTTCATCAATCTGACCCTGGAGCTGCGCCAGCAGGGCGGGCGGGAAAAGCCCGGCCAGCCCCTGGGTCTGAAAGGCCTGCCGCCAGCGATAGACGTAGGCGGGACTGACGCCTAACCGCTGGGCGCTGGCGGCTCCGCTTTCGCCCCGGTCCAGGGCGAGCAGGAGCTGCGCGCGTTGGGCGTAGCGCGGTTTGGCGCTCTGCGCGATGGCGGTGCAGAGGGCGCGTTCTTGCGGGGAAAGGAGCTGAGTGAGGGCCAGGGCGCGTTCAAATTTGGAGCGCGGCTCGGCTTGCAGGGGGAAACGCGCGCGCAAGGCTGCGATCAGGCGCTGCAGCTCCTCTTCCTGACCGTCGGGGGTGAGTTCGATTTCCAGCTCCCAGGTGCGGAGGCGTTTGTGCCCGGCACTCAGGGTGACGTGATCCAGGGACCAGAGGGCGATGGGACGCCGACCCGCTTTGACGGGGCGGACGGTGCGCACTTGCTGGATTTCGCACAAGGGCTGAAGGCGATTCAGGTCATCCACCAGGGCCTGAACCCGTTCGCGCACCGGGCCGTCCGGCCACTCGACGGGGGGGAGGGGGGCCGGCAGGGCTTGTTCGATCTCCTCGCGGTGATGGACTTCGCCCTGGACGCCGCCCAGGCCTTTGAGGGTGAGTTGCGCGGCCTGGGCGCTTTCGCGCTGACGCAGGGCATAGCCGGCGCTCAGCAGGGCGCGCTCCGGGGTGTCGAAGTAGACATCGCGCATGGCTTTGCGTTGGGCACGGCCCAGGGTGAATTCGGCCAGTGCGCGCAGGCTGCGCAGGGTCGCGCGGGTTGCCGCGTCGGTAAGGATGAATTTCGCTTCGATTTCTGTGGCCATGAGCAAGTCTCCCTTGAGCATGAACCGGTGGCCAGTCAGGACGACTGGTGTTGCATACTCCATCCTGCCAGGCTAAAGTAGAGCAGGCTGAAGCCAAGGAGGGCGCCGATGGCGGGCAGGACCTGACGGACGCTGGCGCCGCGGGTGAGGATGGCGGTGTAGGCCTGCATGGTCCAGGTGGTGGGGAAGAGCAGGGCCAGGCGCTGGAAGAGCGGCGGGGTGATTTCCAGCGGGAACCAGGCGCCGCCCAGGGCTGCCAGGGCCATGGAGAGGCCAATGACCAGTCCAGAGGCCTGGGCGCGGGTGCGCAACAGGGTGGCCAGGAGCATGCCCAGGCTCACGCCGGCCAGGGCAAAGCTCAACGAAACGAGCAGGGCTGCCAGCGGAGAGCGGCTCCAGCCGACGTGCGCCAGGAGTTCGCCAGCGATCATCAACAGAGCAATCTGGATCAGGCCCAACAGCCAGCGGCCCAGCAGTTTACCGCTCAGCAGGGTCAGACGGGAGGTAGGCGTGAGCAGGAGCCTCTGCCAGGTGCCGCGCAGGCGTTCAGCGACGAAGACTTCCGCGGCTCCCAGCAGGCTGATCAGGGTCCAGGTGATGAGCTGACCAGCGGAGGCCTGTTGGGCGCTGTTGGGCCCGGCGCTGGCCTGAGGGGTACCTCCCTCCGGCCCGGTGACGCGGATCACGACCGGAGCCGGCTCGACCGCGGCCAGGGTGCGGGTGAGGACGCGGGTGAAGAAGGCTTGTTCCAGGTCTGGGGTGGAAGCCATGGCCTGGAGTTGCGCCTGACCGAGCTGGGCTACCAGGGCAGCGCCGCCGATACGGCCCAGGGCGACCTGCACGGCCTGTTCGACGGCCATGGTCAGGGCGCTTTGCGGGTCCAGGACCAGGGTGACGGTGACCTGGGCGCCGCTGCTCAGCCGTTCCATCAGGTCCGGCGGCACGTCCAGGCCGAATTTCCCGCGCGGCAGCCTGTCCACTTCTTGCAGGTCGGCTTGTTCCTGCAACAAATTGCGCAACGTCAGCCCTATCTCGTTCTGCGGGAGGTGGGTGACGTACACGGTCGGACGGGGCGTCGCGGCCGTGCCGGGAGATATCAGGCCTTTGAGGCCGGCGCCAATGGCAAAGGTGAAGAGCAGCGGCAGGGCCAGGTAGAAAATCCAGGCTGCCGGTGAGCTGAAGACGAGCTGGAACTCGGAGCGGATCAGAGTCAGGAGACGGCGCATGGCTTCCTCCTTACGAAAATTGGCGGCGGAAGCCGGGCAGGGCCAGGCCGTAATAGACCAGGCCCAGGGTCAGGGTCCCGGCGAGCAGGGGGAGAAGCTCCCGCAGGTTGGCACCCAGGTGCAGCGCGGTGAATAGCTCGATGCCCCAGGCGTGAGGCGTCACCAGGCTCAGGTAGCGCAGCGTCTCTGGCAGGTTTTCGCGCGGGAGAAAGGAGCCAGCCAGGGCCGCGCCGATGAGCGAAAAAGCGATGCCTGAAAGGCCGGCCTGAGCCGGGGTACGCGCCCAGGCAGCGATTAGCGCACCGACGCCAGTGGCGCACGGTACCAGGATCAGGATGCACAACAAGACCAGGAGGGGCGGGCCCCACCAGGCGCCGATCAGGGTGGTGGCGCCCCAGAGCACCAGCATCTGCAGCAAGCCGCTGAGCAGGTTGCCGCTTAGCTTGCCGGCCAGGAGCAACCAGGCCGGGGTCGGGGTGAGCAGGAGCCGTGTCAGGGTACCGCGCTCACGTTCGGCCAGCAGCGTGCGCCCCGCTGCAGTGACAGTAAACATCAGGAAGAGCACGGCCATGCTGGAGGCGATGTAGTCCACCCAGCGGAAAGGCCGACCTGAGGGGAGGCGGCTTTCCAAAACTATCGGCAGAGTCACGTCCTCCTGCGTTTGTTGCAGACGCTCGCTGAGGAGGGTGCCTTGCGTTTCCCAGACCTGCGGCGGCAGGGTCCGGGTCAGTTCTTCCATCAGGATGCGCGTGCCGTGCAGGCGTATCTGCGTCGTCTCCAGGGCGCGCCGGGCTACAGCTTGAATGATGAAGCTGCTCACGGGGCGTTCGGGGCTGCTGTAGATGCGCAGCTCCAGCGGGGGCCGGGGGCTCGTCTGGTTGAGCAGCGTTAGCAACCGCATTTTTTGTTCCACAGGCCGCTTTTCGATCTCTTGGGCGATATCCGGCTGGTACAGGTCCAGGCCCAGGGCTTCCTGCACCAGCTTTTGTTGGGGGAAGAGCGCCTCACCGTAGCCCTGGGGGACGATCACCAGAGCAGCGGCCTCGTCGGCGGCGACGCGCGCACGGGCCGCGCCTTCATCCGTCACCCGCTCCGGGGCTAACAGTTCAGCCAATTCCGGGTCGTAAAAGGTCTGGATAAAGGCTTCGGCCAGCGGGCTATCGTCTTGCGTGAGCAGGAGCACCGGGATATGGGTAGGGCCGGTATCTCCGGCAAAAGCGGCGCCAATGATGAGGGTGAGGAGCAGCGGGGTGACCAGGGCCAGGAGCAGAGCGCCCGGATCGCGGACCAGTGTCAGCACTTCTTTACGGGTCAAGGCCCACAGACTGCGGAGCAGCATGGCCGGCCTCCTCAGTCGCGTAGGGCGCGCCCGGTGAGCGCCAGAAACAGCGTCTCCAGGTTGGGTTCGCGGATTTCGATGTGACGCACATTGAGTTGCAGGGCACCGGCCTGAGCCAGCACCTGGGGCAGCACCGCCGTTGCGGAGGGGGCGTTCAACAGGACCCGGCCGTCGCTAGCGTGGGCAGGCAGGCCCAGAGCCGTCTGCACAGCCTCAGCCAATTGGCGGGTGCCTTCCGCCTGGGCCAGCTCCAGCAGCAACGTTTCACCTTCGCCCACCTGGCGCACCAACTCGGCCAGCGTCCCCAGGGCAATGATGCGCCCGTGATCGAGGATGGCGAGGCGCTGGCTCAACTCCTGCGCTTCTTCCATGTAGTGTGTGGTGTACAGGACGGTCGTCCCCTGCGCGTTCAGGTGTTTGACGTAGTCCAGGATATAGCGCCGGCTCTGCGGGTCTATCGCCACGGTCGGCTCATCCAGGATGATGAGGGGGGGATTGCCCAGCAGGCCGACGGCCAGGTTGAGGCGGCGTTTCATGCCGCCGGAGAAGGTCGCCACGCGCTCCCGTGCGCGTTCGCTCAGGCCCATCAGCTCCAGCTTCTCCTGGATTTCGCGTTTCAGGCCCTTGCCGCTCAGACCGCGCATCTCGCCCCAGAAGCGCAGGTTTTCTTCCGCGGTGAGTTCGCCGTACAAGGCCAGTTCCTGGGGCACGACGCCGATCAGCTCGCGCACGGCGCGCGGCTCCCGTTGCACATCAAGGCCAGCCACACGGACCTGGCCGCGGGTGGGCGGAAAGAGAGTGCTGATGATGGAGATGAGGGTGGTTTTGCCTGCGCCATTCGGCCCCAGCAGGCTGAAAATCTCACCCTCGGCCACCGTCAGGCTGACCTCCTCTAAAGCCCAGGTGGTGGCATGAGGATAGCTTTTGTAAACCTGATTCACGTCAATAAAGCTCATGGCCCCTCTTCCGGATTAAGCGTTGGTGCTCATCATGGATGAATACGATATGAGTGAGCGGCTGGTTTCATCCATTCGCTCTGCAAGACCTCCGCGGCTCCGGTGTTTATACCCATCCACGGCGTTTGACCCAGGTCAGCATGCCGAAAACGGCCAGGCCCATGCTTCCCATCACGATCGCCAGTTCGACAGCGCCGGCGACGCTGATACGGGTGCCGACGGGAGTAAAAAAGTTCATTCCAAAGAACCCGGCCAGGAAGGAGGAGGGCATGAAAATGGTGGTGATGACGGCCAGGGTCTTCATCGCTTCGTTCATGCGGTTGTTGACCACCGAAAGGTAAGTGTCCAGCGCGCTGCCGATCAGGTCGCGCAGGCTTTCGTTGAGGTCGTTCAGCCGCACCAGGTGATCGTAAAGGTCGCGGAAGAGATAGCGCTCTTCCGTGCCCACGATGAGCGCGTCCCCACGGGCCAGACGGTTGAGCACTTCTCGCTCCGGGAGCAACATGCGGCGCAGGGTCAACAGCGTCCGCTTGAGCGCGAACAGCCGTTCCAACGTGCCCGCTTCGGTGTGGGTGAAAAGCGTATCCTCAATCGTCTCCACTTCTTCCTGGATGGTGTCGAAAATGGGCATCACCTGGGCGATCAGCTCATCGAGCAGGAGGTAAGTGAGGTAGAGCGTGCCCCGTTGTCGCAGGCGCCGGTCGCGCAGGATGTAGTCCCGCACCTTATCCAGTGCGGGTAGGGCCTGATCGTGATGGGTGACCAGGAAATGCTCGCCGACGAACAGGTCAAGCTCCTGTAAATTCAGCGTCAGGGTGGCGGTATCCAGGGTTTGGGCGTGAAACACCAGGTACAGGTATGTGCCCCAGTCATCCAGCTTGGGAACGTGCGCTTCGCGCAGGGCGTCATCCACGGCCAGGGGATGGAAGCCGAACACCTCGCGCAATACAGGCTCGGCCAGGGCGTCAGCATCGCCGGAGAAGTCCACCCACACCCCGCCCTGTCTCTTCTGCAACAAGGCCGGCAGTTGGGATAGGCCGACCGGGTCCTGCAGCTCGCCTGTCTCGTCCCAGTACAGGATGCGCATAGCTTAGCGCGCCTCGCCGCGCGTCACTTTTTGCATGGTCGCCGCCGCCGCCAGGAAGAAAATCACCGGCATCAGCAGCACCATCCCGTAATTGCCCGTTCCCTCAATCAGCGTACCGTTGAGGATAGGCCCGACGATGGCCGCCAGTTGGGAAGCCACGTAGTACAGTCCGGTGTAAGTCCCGATGTGCGTGTCCCTGTCGGCGGTATCAATCACCATGGGCAGGCTGTTGATGTTCACCAGCGACCAGGCCATCCCGCCCAGGGCCAGGGCGATGCCGATGACAATCAGGCTGGGGAAGAGATACCCGATCAGCAGCAGGCCGGCGAAGACAACCAGGCCCGTCGTGATGGTGCGCTTGCGGCCCAGACGGGCGGCGATAAAACCGCTGGGGATCGAAAAGAGGATAAAGGTGACGTAGGAGATGGCCGAAAGCAGCGAGGCCTGATTTTCTTTGATGTGCAGGATGTTCACCCCATAGGAAGTGAAAAAGGTTTCGATGGCGTTATAGCCCACGAACCAGAGGAAAATCGAAGTCAGCAGCGCCAGCAGACTGGGGAGGTACGCCTCAGGCACGCTGCGCAGACCTCGCAAAGCGCTCACTCCTTCTGCTTCATCCGAGTCCGGCGCTTCGAGCGTGCGCGGCTCCTGCACAAAAAAGACCAGCAACACCACGGCCAGGGCGACCAGCAACCCGCCCACGATGAAAGGCGCTATGATGCTGATACCGTAGAGCCTGGCGCCTACCAGGGTGATGATGATACCGCCGAGTCCCCCCATCAGGTTGATGATGCCGTTCGCCTGACTGCGCAGGGGCGAAGGGGTCAGATCGGGCATCAGGGCGATCACCGGCGTGCGGAACCCGGCCATGGTGAGGATGAACAGCCCGATGGTGATGATAAAAAGCGCCAACGTGCCGCGCAGCGCCTCGGTCTGACCGCTCAAAAGCGGATCAATGCCATGGACGATGATCGGAATGGCGATAAATGCGGCAATTGAAATCGGGGCCAGGGTCACGATAAAGGGCTTGCGACGCCCCAGCTTCTCCACCCAGACGCGGTCGCTCCACATCCCGATGAGAGGGAGCAGGAATAGCCCGGCGATGTTATCCAGCGTCATCAAAAAGCCGGTGATGGCGGGACCGAGGCCGAACCCCGCAGCTTTCGTCTGCGATTGGAAGAGCGGATTCCCGGCCTGCAGGAAGATAGGGACATAATCGTTGTACAGCTTCCACATCACGCTAATGGCAAAAAAGCCAAAGCCGATTAAAAACGTCTTGCCGTAATCCAGTTTGGGTTTGGTGTCGGACATTTTGCCTCCAGAATCAGAATGGGCAGATTGAGGGGGAAGAGGGCGGGAAGCTCCCGCCCTCTGGCATCAGCTCATGCCTTAGATGCTGGCCTACTTGGGGATGGTGCCATCTACACCTTCGACCAGCCAATCGAAGGAAAGGAGTGCCTCATCCGTCATCACCTCCCCGGCGGGCACCCGCAGCGCCCCCGTGTTGTCCTTGATGGGGCCGGTGAAGGGGTGGAGCGTGCCGGCGATGATTTTCTGCTTCGCCGCATTCACCTCGTCCTGCACAGCCTGCGGCACCTTGGGATTGAAGGGCGCCAGGTCAATCACCCCATCGGCGATGTGACCCCAATAAGCATGCGATTTCCAGGTGCCCTTCATGGCCGCTTCCACAGTCTGCTTGTAATACACGCCCCAGTTCCAGACCGGCGCGGTGAGCAGGGCATGCGGGGCGACATCGTAAGAAATCGCGTTGTAGCCAATCGCGTAGATGCCGTGTTCTTCCGCCAGCTTATCCGGTTCCGGCGAATCGCTCTCGCGGGCAATCACATCTGCCCCGGCATCGAGCAGGGCCTGCGCTGCCTCGCGCTCTGCCGGCGGATTGTACCAGCTGAAAATCCACACCGGCCGGACCTTAACCTCCGGATTGACCGAACGGGCTCCCAGCGTGAAGGCGTTCAGGTTGCGCACCACTTCCGGAATGGGGTAGGGGGCCACATAGCCCAGCAGGTTCTTTTGGGTCATCCGGCCTGCCACCATCCCGGCCAGATACCAGCCCTCGTAGCCGCGACCATCGTAGATAGCTACATTGTCGGCGGTCTTGTAGCCGGTGGCGTGTTCAAAGCGCACGTTGGGGTACTTTTCCGCCACCGCCATGACCGAATCCATGTAGCCGAAAGACGTGGCGAAAATCATGTCGAACCCCTCGCGGGCATATTGCTCGATGACCCGCTCGGCATCCGGCCCTTCGGGCACCATCTCCTGATAAGCCGTTTCGACGCCGGGGATGGCCTCCAGCGCGCGGCGTCCCTGATCGTGGGCATAGCTCCAACCCAGATCGGCCACCGGCCCGACAAACACAAAAGCGACCCGGAACTTCTTTTCTGGCGTGGGGGTGGCCTTAGGGGTGCATTGGGCCAGGAGCAGGCTCGCTACGAGCAATAGAGCAACCAGTAACCAGCGTTTACGAGTGACCATCACGACCTCCTCTTCAGAAATGTAGAATGATGGGGCTGCCCTGAGCAGGGCAACTTTATTGTATAAGAACTGCATCAACATGCAAATGCCGTACCGGTTCAGCCTGGCTTCTTCAGGATGACACGGCCCGATACATTCACCCCAGAGCCAGGCGGAACGTCCGAGCGTTCCCCGCGGAGAGAAACTTCACCCTGAAGACCCCAGCGGCTTTTGGGCTTTCTTCACGTTCTCCGTGCCTCGGCGGAGAGCGGCGCGGTTTCAACTGCCCGTCTGAGCAGTTACTTTTTTCCTGTGTCTCTGGACGCTTCGGGGTGAGTTAGCTCTCGCATCGTTCTGATCTTGCACCGCGGAGAGGACTCAGGATGCCAGGTCAAATCAAGGCGCTTAAATTTTTTTTATTTTATTTTGACAAAAATTTATTCTTGAATTAAAATAATTAAGGTTTCTGGATTTATTTGTTAGGAGCAAAAATGGCGACGCATTGGCAAACGCGCTTCTTTACCATCTGGATTGGACAGGCTTTTTCGCTTCTGGGCAGCAGCCTGGTGCAGTTTGCCCTGATCTGGTGGCTCACACAGCAAACCGGATCAGCTACCGTGTTGGCGACCGCTTCCCTGGTCGCCATGCTGCCGGGCGTCTTGCTGGGGCCGGTAGCCGGCGCGCTGGTTGACCGCTGGCCCCGGCGCTTGATCATGGTGGGGGCGGACAGTCTGGTCGCCCTGTTCACCCTGGTTTTAGCCTGGATTGCCTGGGTTGGCGTCCTGGCCCCCTGGCACATCTATGGGGTCATGTTCTTGCGGGCTTTAGCCGGGGCCTTCCACTGGCCGGCCATGCAGGCTTCGACCTCCCTCATGGTGCCCCGCGAACATTTGCCGCGGATTGCCGGCATGAATCAGACCCTGCAGGGCCTGATGAGTATTGTCGCTCCGCCTTTAGGAGCGCTCCTGCTGGGCGTCATGCCTCTGGCGGGCGTATTAAGCCTGGATGTCGGCACGGCGCTGCTGGCCGTCGTGCCCTTGCTTTTCATCCCGGTCCCTCAGCCCCGTGACGTAGGCGGGCAGCGCATCACCCTCTTCCACGATATTTACCAGGGCTTCCGCTACATCTGGGCCTGGCGCGGCCTTTTCCTGATTCTGGTCCTGGCCACCCTCATCAATTTCCTGCTCAATCCCGGCTTTTCGCTTTTGCCCCTGTTGGTGCAAGGACATTTTGGTGGCACAGCGCTCCATCTGGGGTGGATGGATTCCGCCTGGGGAGTGGGCATCATCATCGGCGGGGTGGTGCTAGGGGCCTGGGGCGGTTTCAAGCGGCGCATTTATACCTCGTTGATGGGGTTACTCGGCATTGGGGCGGGTACGCTCTTTCTGGGCCTGGCGCCGGCGCGGGCCTTGGGATGGGCGCTCGCCGCCATGGGTTTTTTGGGCTTCGTCAACCCCATCACCAACGGGCCGCTGCTTGCCCTGTTGCAGGACCTGGTAGCGCCTGAGATGCAGGGGCGCGTATTTACCACCGTCCAGAGCCTGGCCGGCCTGATGACGCCGCTGGGGCTGGCCCTGGCCGGGCCGTTAGCCGACGCGCTCGGCGTGCAGAGCTGGTTCATCATCGGTGGGGTGGGCTGCTTTGCCCTGGGGCTGAGCGGTTTCCTGATCCCCGCCATTGTGCACATCGAAGAGCAACGTCCCGCAGCGACGGGGTAGAGCCGGCGTCAGCCGTCTGCCGGCTGGCGTCGAGGGCTGGCCTGTCTTTCCTCGCTGGGGGGCAGGGTTCCCAGCCATCCCCAGGTGGTAAAAGTTTTATCTCCAGTGGTATTTGCCAGCAAATGGGCTTGCGTGTGATTTTAATTTGAGTATAATGAATTTAACCTATGGACGCGCTGCTGGCTTACATCCCGGTTTGGTTGAAGGAGTGGTTACAGGTCTACCTGGTACCCTTCTTCAAGTTTGAGGTGCGGAAATGGCTTTTGGTAGCGTTCCGAGGGGCCCTGGATACTTTGCTGTTTCTGGGCCTGCCGGTAGCGTTGAGTGTAGGTTCGCATGCTGTCTGGAGTGGGCGTTATCAGCTCACACCCGCGCAACAGGAGCAGGTTGCTCGCTGGGCCAGCGTTGCGGACGTGATTGCCTACATCGAGGATGTCCCGCCGGTTGTACCGCTGGTCTTGTGGTACAAGGAAGCGGGGTTACGGGCCGAAAACCCGGCCAATTGTGAGGGGATTATGGGGTTGTACACTGCGGTCCGGCGGGGGGAGCTGCCTTGTTTTCCGCCCGGCCCCATCACTCCGCAGGAAGTGGCCTATCAATTGCAGCTAGGGACTCGTACATTTAAAAGCTATTGTCCGGAAATTCACTACACGACCACCGATAGCGAGTTGCTCAAACTCTGCTACCTTCGCTACAATGCCGGACCGAAAGCCCAGAGTGACCCGAACGCTTCCGCCTATGTCATGAACGGGTACGATGAGGCGCATCAGAACATGGTGCACCGGGACATTCAGGGACGAGAGTACCGGATGCAGAGCCTGGGCGCCTGGCCCGTCACCCTGGCCATTCAGGCCCAACTGCAGCTCAGCTATCAGCGGCCCTCTGAGTGGCCCGGTTTTATCATCGAGCCGCTGGCTCTGGTGCAGGAAGGGGCGGATCGGGCATGGGTCGTGCGCGAAAAGCCCGCGCTCGCAGGTTCTGCGATTTCCTCAGGAGCGCCCTGTCGGCAGGCGCGCGTGGAGAGCTGTTTCGCTGCTCCGCACGCAGAGGGGGATGCGGCTTTGCGCCCTTTTTTGCCCCCGCTGGTCGTCACGGAAGCGCAGAGCAGCGACTTGGAATGTGGGCTGATTTCTGGGGTGGAGCTGGTCCCCGCCAGGACTTCCGTTGTGCTCGCTCCCATGGCCGGCATGCTGACGCGCTACACGGACGCGCAGGGCCATCTGGCGGTGCAGATCGAAAATGCCGAATGGCGGGTCTGGTTGGGGGGCTTGCGCTCCTACGTGACCGCGCCGGGCACCGTGGAAGCGGGGCAGCCCGTTGGCGTGGTGGGGGGAGCCGGATCAGGCGCGCCGGGTGTGTATTACGCCGTTTATGATCGCATTACCGGTCACTATGTGGACCCTATCAGCTTTTTGCCGTCTGGTGCGTGTCCTGTTGAGCCTTAGATTTGCCGGTCTTGCCGGTTTTCATCACTTGATTTTTCTTAAGGAGGGGCTATGGATCTGTTAGCTTTGTTCCCATTTTTCCTGTTAGGCCTGGGTTTAATGTGGGCTTTGTGGTTGATTTTCAAGCGCGACCTGCTTTCCCAAAACCTCGGCAAACTGATCTCCTACTTCATCGGGGTCTTCATCACCTTTGCGGCCATTGGTTGGCTGGTAGATACCTACCTGCCGGGATGGGTAGCCAATCGCCTGCAGAAGACTGCTAACTCCAAGGAAGTTCAGACCATCCAGACGTTGGGACGCCAGATTTGGGAGCAGGCATCGGGTGGCGGATCGGTTGTGCTGACCCAGGTTCCGACCCAGGTGCCTACCGAGGTGCCCACCGAGGTGCCCACCGCAGTGCCTACGGCTGCGCCCACGACCGAAGGGGGCGGTGAAATCAACCCCTCCACCATTCCAACGCGCTACGTCGTGCAGAAAGGCGATACGCTCTACAGCCTCAGCAAGCGCTTTGGCGTGAGCATCGAAATGATCCAAAAGGCTAACAACCTTACGGGGACCGATATCAAAGCTGGTCAGGAACTGATTATCCCGAAGCCGTGAGCGAAGTTCAAGTCTCTCAACCTGCGCCGGCGGTGCCGAAGGAATTGCAACGCGGCTGGCGGGGCCTTTTTTACCGCCTCCGTGCTGGTTTCCTGCCGGAAATCCACCGCTTTGAGGGCGAAGAAGATAAGCTGGTCATCCGCATGGCGCCTTATCGCAAACAGGTGCCGCTCTATGGCCTGTATGTCAGCGGAGGATTGGGCATTTTGGCCCTGATTACAGGCATCCTGGATCTTGTTTTCTTGAAAGGCGTTGGTTTCTCTGTGGCCGGGACGCGGGTAACCCTTGGCATCCTGGCGCTGGCCCTGGCCTTTCTGGCTTTGTCCATGGCTGCGGAATTCGCCAAAGACCTGCTGATTTACGCTCAGTGGCAATTCATTTTGACCAACCGGCGCATTATCCTGACTACGCCCGATCCCGATAAGTTGGGCTATGCCGATGCCATCTACTTGAAGGGGGGCAAAATTCAGGTGCTGGATACCAACTGGTCCAAAAATCCCTTCTGGGGGGCTTTTCAGGCGGTTTACGGCTCGCGGGATGTGGTTCTGAGCATGTCCGGCTATGAGTTCTCCGAACAGGGAGCGCGGGTCAAAGGCGGATTGCGCTTCCCGGATGTGATGCCTGAGGACATCATTGAGCTGGAAAAACTGATTTTTGGGTGATTTGGGGTTCTGTTTCATTCACAACAAGGGGGGACTATGCGGAAAATTCTAGCTTTCCTGTCGGGCTTTCTGGCTGGAGCAGCGTTGTCAGGAGCAATCGGGCTGTTGTTGGCTCCCCAGTCCGGGGAGGAGACCCGCGCCAGTCTGCGTGCCCGGATAGATGACCTGCTGGAAGAAGGCCGTCTGGCCGCGGAAACGCGACGTCGGGAGTTGGAGGCTCAACTGGCTTCCTTCAAACACGGCAGTGCCGTGGTGGAAGAGTAGAAGCCCGGCGAGCTGAAACCATTGGACTGGATTTCTCCAGCACAAAAACGGCGCGCCTGTTATGGCGCGCCGTTTTCCTTTGTGCCCCTGTTTTAACTTTTAATTGCGTCGGCAGGCGGCGACGAAAGCCTCAAAGATAGGCATCATCGCAGGATCGTCAACGACCAGCGCTTCGGGATGCCATTGAATGCCAAGCCCAAAGGGATAGTCGGTCATCTCCACCGCCTCAATCACTCCATCAGGCGCATGGGCTACAGCAACCAGGCCCTTCCCCAGGTCACGCACGGCTTGATGGTGACCGCTGTTGACCATAAACTCCGTCCCGCCCAATATTTCCGCCAGGCGGCTTTCGGGAGCCAGGCGCACCGGGTGCGCCAGCTCGCGCAAAGTGCGTCCCGGCGTGAGGGGGTGATCCAGCAAGGCACCTGGAATCTGCGCGGCAATGTCCTGATACAAGGTGCCACCTAACGCCACGTTCAGGATTTGATGGCCGCGACAAATGGCCAGAATGGGCAATTTGCGACGGATCACCAGGCCGATCAGCCCCAGCTCTGCGGTATCGCGTTCGGTATCTACTCCGCCCAGCCACTCGGAAGGCGCTTCGCCGTACTGCTGAGGCTCGACATCTTCACCGCCGGTGAGCAGCAGCCCGTCAATATGCTCCAGCAGCACCGCCCAATCCATCGGCCCCGTCACGGGCGGCAAGAT
>Ga0068707_1001944_pt1 | contig 14516 bp, 10 predicted proteins | sample YNPNPMetaG_FD_66600 | JGI IMG/M metagenome (GOLD analysis project Ga0068707, IMG submission 66600) | Anoxygenic and chlorotrophic microbial mat microbial communities from Yellowstone National Park, USA - YNP NP MetaG | ecosystem: Environmental > Aquatic > Thermal springs > Hot (42-90C) >...
CTACGAGCCGTCAGCGGAGTGGCGTTGTAACGGCACTTCGCTGCGCTGCGTGCCTTACTACGAGCCGTCAGCGGAGTGGCGTTGTAACGGCACTTCGCTGCGCTGCGTGCCTTACTACGAACAGGCGTCCAACGGCACTTCGCTGGGTAACCCATGACGGCCGGTGGTTCTGGTTTTGCCTTTTTGCCCACTCACGGGCACCTATTTGGTCAATAGGCGCCTTTGCCGCGCAAGACCACGCCGATCGTCCGCCAGAGGATGCGCAGATCTAGAAGCGGGGAGTAGTGCTGGATGTAATAGAGGTCGTCGTCGGTGTGAAGATGCATGGGACGATCGCTGCGGCCGTTGATCTGCCACCAGCCAGTGATGCCGGGCGGCACGGCAAAGCGCTTGCGCTGCCAGGGCTCATAGCGCTCGACCAGCCACGGCAACTCGGGCCTGGGCCCCACCAGGCTCATGTCGCCCTTGAGCACATTGAAGAGCTGGGGAAGCTCATCCAGGCTGCTGCGGCGGAGAAAACGCCCCACCCGCGTCACCCGCGGATCATCGGGCCATTTGTGGATGACCTGGTTGGCCGCGACGTGGCGCAGCACCTCCTGCTGGCGCTGCTCGGCGTCGGGGGTCATAGTGCGGAACTTGTAGATGGTGAACAGCCTGCCGTTCTCGCCCACCCGTTGCTGCCGGAAAAGCACCGGCCCCGGTGAATCGAGCCGTATCGCCAGCGCGATGACCAGCATGAGCGGCGCTGCCAGGACGATGCCAACGGTCGCCAGCACGAGGTCCAGCAGGCGTTTGAGCAGGCGGTTGAACCCGTCAATCGCCGGGTCGCGCAGGCCGATGAGCGGGATGCCGTCGAAGTCGTCAATGGTTGCCCGGAAGAAGGCCAGGTCGAAGAAATCAGGCACCACCCGCACCCGCACGGGCATCGCCTGCAACGCCATCACCAGCGTCTCCAGCGACTGGTGGGCGCGCATGGGCAGGGCAAACAGCACCTCGTCCACGCGCTGCTCTGCCACCACCCGGGGGGCTTCTGCCGTCCTGCCCAGCACAGGTGCGCCCTCGTAGACCTGCCCTTGTTTGGCCGGGTCATCATCCAGATAGCCTGCGAGGGTCAGGTCGCCACTGCGCGCGGCGATGCGCCGACCCAGCTCCCGGCCCACCCTGCCTGCGCCGATAATCAGCACCCGCGTGACATTTCCGTCGCTGCGCCGCCATCGTTTCCAAAGGTAAATGGCCAGGCGAAGGCCCACCAGAAAGGCGGCCTGCAGGATCAGGGAGTAGATGAAGAGCAACCTGGGGACATCACGAAAGGTAATGTAAAGCAGCCCGGCGAAGCTCAAATTGCTCAGGAAAACGGCCCCCATGACAAGCCGTAGCTCGTCTCGGATGCCATGATGTTGCAGCAAAGTGTAAAGCGACAACACGGCTGACACCACCAGCCAGATGATGGCTGCCATCAGATAGACTGCCCACGGCAAATCCACATAGTCGGGTGTCAGGCGGACGCCATAGGGGAGATGAAGCCTGGCCAGGGCAGCCAGATAGAGGGCCAGCAAGGTCAGCCCGATGTCGGCCGCCAGCAGGCCGACAATATAGTTAGGACTCTCTTTGCGCATGGGTGCCTCCCCCGTCAGAATGACGGATATCATACGAACGATGGCCAGCGCGGGTGCTTGTCCGGCGCGCCAGCAGGGCCCGGAAGAGTGCCTCGTACTGGTCAGTGACCGCGTCCCAGCTATAGAGCGCTGCGGCGCGTGCCGCGGCGCGGCGGCCCAGCTCGGCCATCAGGGCCGGCGCGGCCAGGAGCCTGGCCAGCACCTCTCGTAGCGAGGCAGCACCCACCCCACCATCGTAACTCAGCCCGGCATCCCCCATCGTCTCCAGGTTTTCAGCCGTATTATGCACCACCACGCAGTTGCCAAACGCCATCGCCTCCAGGAGCGCAGGGTGCGTCCCGCCCACGCCCGAGGTCTCCACGAAAACAGCCGCATTGGACCCCAGCTCGTAGTAGGCTTCCCCAAACTGATAGCCGGTGAAGATGATGCGCGGATCGTCCGTCGCCTTCAGGCGAGCAATATATGTCTCCGCGTACGGCGCGTCGCCCACGATCGCACACTTCATGTCGGTTTGCAGCCCTTGAAACGCCTCCACCAGGTGGTGGGCGCAGTTCTCGGGCACCAGCCGGCCGACAAAGAGGACATAACCTCGCGGGGCCAGCCCGAAGCGCGCCAGGGTTTCCCCTGGCGGCCGGCGGGGCACTTCCGAACCGTAAGGGATGTAAGGGGGCTCAATGCCGTACCTCTCGCGATAGTAGGACTGGACGACGCGCGAATCGGTGACAAAAGCCGTGGGCAGCACCGTGGCCATCCGTTCGGCGAAACGGATGTAGGCCTTGGCCGGCCCCGGCCATTTGGCCCGTTTCCAATCCAGGCCGTCCACATTGAGCACCGTCACCTGGCCGGCCAGGCGAGGAATCCAGGTCACCAGGCTGTTGCCGGCGATGACATAGAGGGCGACGTCGTAACCCTGGGTGAGGGCGTGCAGGCTGGAGAGGGTGGCATGCACGATGGTATCCAGGTATTTGTTGCGCACGGTGGGCAACTTGATCAACCGTATGCCCCGGTAGGTAGTGCCAGGATAGGTGATGTGGTGCGAGCGGCAGTAGACGGTCACCTGGTGGCCGCGCGCCACCAGCCGGGCTCCCAGTTGCTCGAAGTAGGTCTCGAACCCGCTGTAGCTGGCCGGGATGCCCCGGCTGCCGAGCATGGCGATCTTCATCCCTGCCCCCCTGGTACGTAATACGCGACGTAGGCCTGGAAGAACGCCTCGGCGATGCGGGCGTGGCCGACATCGTTCGGGTGAAAGCTGTCTCCCCGGTAGGCAGGCGGGAACACGCTGGCCTGTGTGGGCGAGGACAGGCCGTCGGGTCGGTTGACGGTGGCGGCCCAAAGGTCTGCCACGGCCACGCCTCTTGCCCTGGCCGCGGCGCGGATCCACTCATTATACTGCAAAGCACGTCTCCAATTCAGATCCCCCTCCGACCAGCCACACCAGGGGATCGTTCCAACGACAATCCGGGCTTCCGGAGAACGCTCGCGTATATCATCCAGCAATGCCACGTAGCGCGCCTGCCACTCAGCCTCTGGCACCTGCGTACAGTACGTGTTGCTCACGTCGTTGATCCCGATCTCGATGAACACCAGGTCTGGGCTGCCTTCTTTCTCACGCCAGCGCCGGCCCAGTGTCTCCAGCGTGCAGAAGCGCCGCCAGTACTTCTCGGTGATGCCACTGCCATAGTGCTCATCCAGGGCCCGGAAGAGCAGGCTGCGGAAAGCCGTGGCTTCGCTCGAGGCATAGAGTCCCTCGGTCAGGCTGTCCCCAAGGATCCACACCCGGGCGGGGCCGGTCTCCGCCGTGTCAGGACGGCCATGGGCACAGCTCCCGCTCAGGGCCAGCAGGCATATTATCACGGTGGCTCGCCAAGACAAGTGCTTTGCTTGCATAGCACCGAAGGGTTTGCGTAATAACAATTATCTGTATTTGCTTCAAAAGCACCAAATTACAGAAGTGGCTGATCAACGGGATACCGCTACCTGTTGCATGAGCTGTTCATACAGATCCTCGAAGGCCGCCACGTGTGGCGCGAACCCAAACCTGGCCTCCGCCCGTGCCCGGCTGGCGGCGCCCATCCGCGCGCGCAACTGTGGGTCGTGCGCCAGCCGCGCGATCGCCTCGGCCAGCGCGGCGGCATCTCCTGGCGGGACCAGGAATCCGGTCTCGCCGTCGGCCACGATCTCCAGCGGGCCGCCATGTGCTGTCGCAATCACCGGCTTGCCTGAGGCCATGGCCTCCAATAGCACCAGCCCAAACGGCTCGGGGCTGGTGCTGGGCAGGACCATGATGTCCAGAGCAGCCATGGCTTCGGCGGCGTCGGGCCAGAAGCCCACCAACTGCACTCGATCGCCCAGGCCGGCGCGCGCAATGGCGGCCTCCAGCGCCATCTTAGGTCCAGGCTGGCCGGGCACGATGTCGCCCACGATCACGAAACGAACGTGCGGGCAGCGCTCGCGCAGCAGCGCGGCGGCCTCTACCAGCACCTCCTGCCCCTTCCAGGTGTGCAAGCGCCCCACCGTCCCCACCAGGACCTGGTCGGCCGCGATGCCCCATGCCTTGCGCGCCGGCGCGGGGTCATTATCGGGCCTGAAGCGCTCCGTGTCCACCGCGTCGGGGATCACCACCAGCCTGGCCCGGGCATCCTGCACTGCGCCCAGGGCCAGCAGATGTTCTGCCACCGCCCCGGAGATGGCCACCACCCGCTGAGCAGAGGCAGTGACAACCCGCGCCACCAGCCAGCGCAGCCAGCGGGGATATGTGATGATCTCATGCACATGCCACAGCAGCGGCCGGCGCGTCAACCTGGCTGCCAGCGCCGCACCCCATACCGCCACCGTATTGGCATGGACGAGTTGCACCTGCTCAGCCCTGATCCAGCGCGCCAGCTCGCGGCTGCCACGCACCAGGCGCCTCGCAAACCGCACCAGGCCAGGCCACCCCAGGTAACGGCGCCTCAGCACCGCAAAATCCACGTGGCGCACCGGGATGCCCAGCTTCACGAGCTCGTCGCTGAGCCGGGCCTGGCCGCGCTCATAAGGGAGATCGGCCGGCAACACCACCAGCGGTCTGAACCGCGCCTTATCAAGCCGGCGCAGCAGCTCCAGCAGCACCACATCCGAGCCGTACATCTCGTCGCTGCTGTGGACGAAGAGAATGGTCATGGCAGAAGCTGAGTTCTGGGCTGCGCGCGGTGCCGGGCCATCTGCTGCCTGCGGCTGGCCCTCTGGCCGTCCCGCTGCCCGGCTGCCCTGCCGGTCCTCGACCAACCGCGCCCCTGATGCCAGCAGCGCCGCGTGCACCCAAACGGCTGCCAGCCAGGTGCCGTCGGTGGCCTGGAAAGACACCTGCAGCACCCAAAACCCGATGAGCAACCCTAACAGCGCGGCTCGGGCATGCAGGGTGGCCGCGCGGCGGATGCCAAGCACAGCCGTCCAGGTCAGCGAGAGCACAAAACCCAGGTGGGCCAGCAGGCCCAACACGCCGGTCTCCTGCAGGGTACGCACGGTCTGGTTGGCCAGCCAGGCCGGTTCCCAGTTGCGGATGCCATGCAACTGATAGAAAGTGCCTGGTCCCCAGCCCAGCCAGGGATGCACGGCCCAGTCCATCAGCCCCAGGGCAGCGTCCTCCAGACGGGCGGTGACGGTGGGGTCGTTGACCAGATTGGTAAAGGTGCGCAGCCTGGCTGCCAGGGGCATGCTGGCCGGTAAAACCTGGATCAGCATCACCAGGCCGATTACCAGGAACGGCGCGCCCAGGGCTAACACCGTACCCCGGATGTACTGGCCGCGGCTGCGGACGCCGTAGAACACGTAAAGCAAGCCCAGGCCAACCAGAAATGCCACCCAGGCCCCCCGGCTGAAACTCAGGACAGTAGAGAGGCCCGTCACCGCCAGCGCAGCCAACAGTGGCAGTCGCCAGCGCGTGCTCAGCCGTGGCTGGGCCATGAACAATGCCAGAAAGACCACGAACCAGGCCGCCGAGTGGCTGCCGAACATGTTGCCCTCTTCCAGCGTGCCATAGGGCACCGGATGGGCCAGGTTCCAGGCCACCTGCACACCCAGGTTGATCCCCGACTCGTAGAGGGCCCGGGCCAGCAACCCAAACAGGTCCTCGGCCAGGGCCAGGGCCAGGAACCACCCGAACGCGGCCCACCACTGGCGCCAGGTGCGCAGCAGGTTGACCCCCACCAGATAGGCGGCCACCATCAGCCCCAGGCGGATGATGTGGCGCAGCGAATCGGCTGGGTCGGGCGCATGAAAGATGGTGGCTGCGACGTTGAGGCCCAGCCACGCCAGGGCAAACAAGCCTGGCCAGCCCACCCGAAACGGCCGACGGTGCACAAGGATGACCCACGCCCACATGGCGCCCACCAGCAGGATGGCGACATGCTCGGCGCGTACCGAGATATTCCCTATGTCGGCCTTATAATGCGACAGGAGCGAGGCAGCTATCAGCAGGGCCATGCCGCTGGTGGGCCAGGTTTGCCACAGCAGCAACATGAACAGCAGCCCGGCCACCAGGGCCAGGGCGGGCAGCGGGCCGAACACTGCGCCGGCGCCCAGGATGATCCCTGCCCCCACCATGAGCACCAGCAGGAGGCGTTCTTCTCCCAGGCCGCGTAAGGTTCCCCTCACCTGCCCGGAAGGGAGAGACGTACCAGCAGCCGGGTTTCCCTCAGACGGGCTCCTGCGCATCTTGCCTCTCCTTGTCCGACAGCCGGCTGCGGATCAGGCGGGCTGGCACGCCCGCCATGACGCTATACGGGGCCACATCGCGGGTGACCACGCTGCCGGCGGCAATCACGCTGCCGCGGCCCACAGTCACCCCGTCCAGCAGGATAACCCCCGCCCCCAGCCAGCAATCATCCTCCACCACGATCCCCTTACGGGTCACCCCCTGTGCCTTGATCGGCACATCCGTCCGCTCGAAAACATGATCCTCCGAATGAAAGCTCACCCGCTGGCCAATCAGCACATTACGGCCAATACGTACGCCGCCGCCCGCGCCTACAAAACAGAAGTGGCCCAGGTTGGAGTTGGCACCGATCTCCAGCCCCTCCCCCAGCCGTGAGATCACCCCGGTCGCCTCGATGACCGTTCCCCGGGCAATGCTGACATTGTCCCCCAAGGTCACCCCATTTCTCGACAGCGCGTCAATATACACGTCGTCCCCCAACGTCACTGCCCGGCCTACGTGCAACTGCCTGGGGTGCACGATCTGCACCCGCCGGCCCACGAATAAGGGAAGCTGGCAACTGCCCAACCGCCACGACCACCACAGCCCGCGCAGCAGTGCCCGGCCACGACGCCAGGCAATGCGCAACAGCGCGCCACCCGACAGCGCAGGGTCCAGGTGGTAGGTGGGATCGCGCTTCACGGATTGGATCAGGTGCTCGATGGCCAGCCTCAGCCAGCGGCCCGTTAGGTTACTCTCAGGCATGTTCTGGCGATCTTACTCCACACGTGCCCAGCGGGCCATCTGGGCCAGCAACCGACGATCGCGTGTGCTGATGGCTCCCAGGCCCAGGGCCAGGCCTATGTAGACTGCCGCACCCGGCGGGACGCTGATCCACAGAGGCACCCCGCGCAACAGCCACAGAGCCACCGCCATGCCCAGGCCGGCCCCGGCCAGGCGGACGATCCGGCCCCACGGCATGCTTAACCGGCCCACCACGCGCGTCAGCGCCGGACCGCTAAGCCCCACCGCAATCACGAAAACAAGATTCGCAGCCAGGGCAGCACCGATCATGCCCCAAAGGTAGATCAAGGCCAGCTCACAGACTGCTGCCACAAGCAAGACCAATCCCTCGATGCGGCTGGCCAGGTTCTGCCGATCCGCGGCGATGATCCCCCGTACCAAAAGGGTATGCGCGAAGAACGGCAACAGGTGCCAGACGAGCAGGCGCAGCGCCCAGGCTGCTGCAACGTAACCGCTATCGCCGTATACCAGCCGGATCACCGGTTCGGCCAGCACGCTGCCACCGATGGCCAGCGGCAGGATCAGCAGCACACCGTATTGTAGCGAGGCCGCCACCGCTGCCAGCATCTCCTGCCGTGCCTGGTGGAAGAAGCGGCTCAGCACCGGGTAGATGGCATCGGCGTAGGCCCACACCAAAAGCACAAAAGCCTTCACCAACTGGTAAGCCGCGTTATAGATCCCTGTGACAGCCTCGCCCCAGAGCTGGGTGATGATCAACACGTCGAGCCGCAGCAGTACCGCGCCGAAAACTGCCATAAGCAGCAGGTTGCTCCCCTGCCGCAAGAGCTGCCAGCCGAAGCGCAGGTCCAACTCTGGCCGGCCCACCAGCTTCAGCTGCCATACCGCCAGCAGGTTCACCAGTGCTACCAGGGCAAAACCCAACACCTTGACCACCGCCAGCCCCACTACCCCATAGCCGGCCCGGAGCAACAAGATCGTGGCCACCAACTGGCCCACGCTGCTGACCACCTCTGCCAGGGTGCTGAACTCCATGCGCTCGTAGGCTTGCAGGATTGCCCCGCCAGCGGCCAGCACCGCGTAAGCCGGCAGAGAACCCGTCGCCAGGTAGAGCATCAGGGTGGTGTCGGCCGGGTAATGAAGGATCTCCACCACTGCGATCATGGCGGCCGCGGCGGCCAGGCTACATCCGGTCTGCACGGCCAGGGCATTCCAGAAGAAGCGGTTGGCTTCCCCGGGCTGCCTGGCCACTTCACGGGTCACCAGCCGCGGGATGCCGGCTTCGGCCAGAAGCTGGAAGATGTTGATGTAGGCGATCAGGAGGGCATACTTGCCCAGGAAGGCCGGGCCCAGTGCGCGCGCGATATAAACTGTCAAGGCCAGCCCCACGCCCAGGCGCAGGAAACTGGTAGCCGACAGGGCAAGCGTGTTCTTGAGCAGCCGCTGCACTGTGTTCACTGCTCCGATCCCCCCGTCTCAGCCGCCCGCGGCCCAAGCTCAGCTTCACTCTGCTCCACGGCAGGTACAGCCATTCCCAGCAGATGCCTCAGGCCGGCCCTGGTACAGGCCCACCATTGCGCGGCCAGCTCCCTGTACACATCTTTGCCATGCAGCAGGTGCAATCCCTTATAGGCAGCGGCGCGCAACAGGAATCCGCCGGTGCCACAAAGGTGGAGCAGTTTTACCAGGCCGGGGCCATAGTGCGAACGGTAATAGCTGTCCAGGCTGTGGACGTTGATAGCGAAGAACTCCGGCCCGCGCTGGCGGATGCTGCGGCCAATGTGGTGGATGATCCTCACATCGGGCAGACAATAGACCTCCCATCCCCCCTGCCGCAGACGGCGACACCACTCCATGTCCTCGGCATACATGAAGTAGTCCTCGTCCAACAGCCCCGCTTCCCTAACGGCAGCCATGCGCACCATCAGCGCCGCACCCGACACCCAATCCACCCGGATCGGCTCTTGCGACCGATATTGCCTCTGGGCCAGCCACATGCCGCGGAAGAGGCGTGGCGCCAGCTTGTACAGGAAGAAGCTGTAGTTGAACACCGTCCACAGAGACGGCTCATAACCCGCCGCGCCACCCTGGATCTTGCCGCTGCGCAACGTGAGGCGAGGGCCGACGATCCCCGCCCGGGGGTGCTCATCCAGAAAGGCCACCATACGGCCCAGCGCACCGTCACACACCTCGGTATCGGGATTGAGCAACATGGCATAGCGGCCGCGGGCCAGAGCCAGGGCCTGGTTGTTCGCGGCGGCAAAGCCGCGGTTCTGGCTGTTGGCGATCAGCCGCACCTGGGGAAAGAGCCGGCGTAGCAGGGCCAGGCTGCCGTCCGTGGAGGCGTTGTCTACCACCCACACTTCGAGGCGCAGCCCGTCCCCGGCACCCAGCACCGAGCGCAGGCATGGCTCCAGAAAGGGCGCCGCATTCCAGTTGACGATAATCACGGATAAATCGCAAGTCTGATCGGCCATCAGTCCAGATACCCCAGGGCGCGCAGCCGGCGCGCGATCGCCGCGGCCTCTTCTTCCGAGTATGGCGGGAGGGCGGGTGTTGGTAGCGTCGGGGCCTGTGGCAGACCTGTCTCCACTGGCACTTCGCCCAGCCACTCCGACAAAACCCGACCATCCATCTCCGCCGGCACCGGCAGGCCCAGGAGGGCCAGGATGGTGGGGGCCAGGTCTTCGATGCGGGCGGGTGGCCGCTCGCCTGGCTGCCGCACATATGGGCCGTAGATCATCAGGATCCCCTCCGGCCGATGACGCCCGCGCGCCGCCCGGTACGGGATCCTGGTGAAGAGCTCGCGCGTCGAGAGGGCTTCGGACAAGATGTAAGGGCGGTGCCCGATTTCCAGTATCAGGTCTGGCGCCTGGTCCAGGTAGGGGCCGTGATACAACTCTTCCCGGCGATAGACTGCCTCCACCACCGGGCCGCCATCGGGGCCAGCCAGGGCCAGCAGCCCCTCTGCGATCTCGTCCCGCACCCGCTCATAGGCCGCGCCCTGCAGCCTGCCCCCGGCCGTATGCAGATAGATCGCCTCTGCCGAGGGGCTGCCGGCATAAGCGACCGTGCGCGTCCAGTCCACATCCGACGCCATGAGCCGATCCACTCGCTCGCGCAGGCGCTGCCGGGCCAGGTTGCCCACCCGTTGCCGCAGATGCAAGATATCAAGCCGGCGCAGTAGGTCGAACAATCTGCCCCCGTCCAGCCGGCCGGCCAGGACCCCTGGCCGGCCGCGGCCGCTCAAGGCCAGGAAGCCCGCCTCTGCCAGCCAGCGGTTGAGGTTGAACCAGTGGGTGGCCTCACCCGCGCCATGGTCTGACATGACCAGCAGGGTATCCCAGGGCCCCAACAACCTCAGGCGTTGGCCCACGATCGTGTCAACCTCTCGGAAGACGTCCAGGGCCAGGCCGCGCAAGACCTCCCCTTCCCTCGTGTCGTAGTCGGGATGGCCGGGCAGCAAGAAGGTCCAGAAGTAGTGCTGAATAGGGTCGGGCGCCTGGATAACGTTGATGAACAGGTCCCACGGCTCACGCAGCAGCAGCCAGCGATGGGCACGTTCCCGTCGGCAGACCCACTCGCGTGCCTGGCGCAAGAAGGCGCGCGACTGGGTGATGGCTGCATAAGGATCGGCCCGATAACCGCCTGCCACCGCGCGCAACTGTTCCTTGAGCTCGGGCGGATAGGTGTAAGTTGCCTTTTCACCCGGTGTCATCATCCCCGACACCATCACCCCGTTGACAGGGCGAGGGGGATAGGTCACCGGCAGGTTGATCACCGCCACCCGCTGGCCGGCCTGGCTCACGAGATCCCACAGGGTAGGAGCTCCTACAGCCAGGCTGCTGATCGGCTGCCGTTCGTTGCCCCGGCGGATCCAAAAGTCGAAGATGCCATGCCGGCCGGGGTTCACGCCGGTGGCGAAAGTGGTCCAGGCCGTGGCGCTGAAAGGAGGCGTGGTCGAGCGCAACCGGCCCCAGGCCGCGCTGGCGCGCAATGCTGCCAGGTTGGGCAGATAGCCGGCCTCCAACCATGGCCCCAACAGGTCCCAGGTCGCGCCGTCGAGGCCCAAGACCATCACGCGCGCGGTGCTCTTATGGGTCGCCATACCCCTCAGTCCAGATAGCCCAGCGCGGCAAGGCGCCGGCGCACGACCTCAGCTTCGGCGTCGCTGTAGGCCGGGGCTGCACCAGTGTCTGCAGCCGAGATCTCCGGCTCCACTTCCTGCCCACGCGTCGGCTCTCCAGCCAACCCAGGCAAAATCTCATATAGCACTCGCCCGTCCAATGCCTCAGCTCCTTGTAGCCCCTGGCTCGCCACAGGCACTCCCAGGCAGGCCAGGGCGGTAGGCACTACGTCCACCAGGTGAGGCACATAGCCCGTGATAAGGGGAGACTCGCCAACGCGTCTGCCCTGGCCTTCTTCTCTCAGCCGGCCGGGCGCCACACCCCGGCCGGCAGCCAGGAACAGGCCGCGGTCACGGTGGATCCCTTTGCCCAACCTTTCCCTGTCGGCGGTCAGGGCACCCTCGCCCCGCTCCGTCACCACCCGATAGCCGTCGGCCATCCTGAAGACCAGGTCGGCCGCGCGGCGGCAAAATGGCTCATCGTAAAGCTCTTCGCGGCGCCATATCGCCGTAATCACTGGCTGGCCATCCAAAGGGTCGCGCAGGGCCAGCAGCGCCTGGCCGATTTCGTCGCGCAGGCGCTCGTACTGAGCGCCGGGCTCCACGACACCGGCCGGCTCTCGGCCCCGCACGTTAATCCACACCCCCTCCTCGGTGCTGAGCCCCGGATAGGCCACCGTGCGCGACCAATCCAGTTGCCGGTAGGCCGCGAAGCTGGCGCGGCCACCGCGCAGCCATGAGGCGGGCAGCAGGCGTTTGAACGGCCTGATCGCCCGGGCAAGCAGGGCTCGAGTCGCCACCCGTGCCTCGGCATAGGCCGCGTAGCCGGCCTCCACCAGCCAGTTGGTCAGGTAGAAGTCGCGGCGCAGGGGGCCAAATCCGTGGTCTGAGGCCATCAGCACTGTGGTCTGGGCCAAATCCACTCGCTCCAGCAGGGTGCCCAGGGCTGCATCCAACTCCCTGTACACGCCGAGGACCAGCTCCCGCGCTGTCTGCCAGTCCGCGCGAGGGGAAGCTGGCCGGCCCGAGACGAACTGGTAGAACGGGTGCTGAAGCCGGTCGGGGGTCTCGAACACCACGACTACGCAGTCATACGGCCCCTGCTCCCACAGCCACTTCACGGCTCCGGCCCGTTGACGCAGCGCAGCGCCCACCTCGGCCAGGTATCGGCGGATGCCCGGCAGGCTGACGACGTCACGCTCGACATCCTGTAAGTCTACGTCAAAAGGGTAGGCCGGGAAAGAGGCCCTGAACTCAGCGGCCAGCTCAGGCGGATGGATGAAGGGGCTCTCCAGGCCGGGTGTCAACATGCCACTGATCATTATGCCGTTGAGGGGCGCGACAGGGTAAGTCACGGGCAGCCCGATCACCCCGCTGCGCAACCCGGCCCGGGTCAGCCAATCCCACAGGCAGGGCCGGCCCACCGTCCGGCTGTCTACCCAGGCCCGCTGAAAGTGCTCATCGAGCGGGAGCTGCCAGCTCAGGAGGCCGTGATGGCCCGGATGAAGGCCAGTGGCGAAGCTGGCCCAGGCTGGCCCGGTGACAGGCGGCCGCGTGGAACGCAATGGTGCGGCGACGCCCCTGGCTGCCAGAGCAGCCAGGTTTGGCAGGTGGCCCTCATCAAGGAGCGGCCCCAACAGCGACCAGTCCGCGCCATCCCAGCCAATGATCAAGACACGCGGCCAGGAACTGCTCATCTGCCCTCCGTGGCCGGCCGACCACTCCATAACCCGCGCAGCACCCCCAAATCCTCCCCATCCAGCCCACCCAGGACCAGGGTCAGCGCAACGTACACTGCCGCCCCGCAGATGATCTCGATGGCCACATGAGTCCGCAGGAGAAGCAACACTGCCGCCATGCCCAGGGCAGCCAGGCCCGGCCGGGCCAGTATGTGCAAAACCCTGAGGCGTACCACATATCTGGCCACATACAACCAATTCATGACCGTGCCCAAGGCAGCCGAGAGCACGGTGGCCAATGCCGCCCCTATGACCCCCAGCGGCGGGATCAGGACCAGATAGGCGATCAGCGCGAAGGCCAGCTTCGCTCCCGCCACGTAAACACTCTGGCGCTGCCGGTTGCTGCTCAGCAGGAGGCGAGACAACACGGCGTTCAACGCAAAGGGCACCGCATACCAGACTACCAGGCGCAGGACCGCGGCCGAGTGCGCATACTGCGCGCTATGGTAAATGAGAGCGATGATCTGGTCGGCCAGCAGCATCCCGCCGACGGCCACGGGCAGGGACAGGATCAGCGCGTGCTTGCTGATGCGCTCGCCCAACGCGGAGAAGCGGCCCGGGTCGCTGGTGAAGAGATGGGCCAGACGAGGATAGATGGCGTTACCATAGCTGATGAACGCCAGATTGGCAGCATTCACGATCAGGAAGGCGGCGGTATAAACCCCCACCTCAGCCTCTCCCCTCAACCGCGAGAGCGCCAGCACATCCAGCCGGCTGAAGGCTACCACCGACAGGGCCAGCAGGAAAAACTCGGGCGCGAAAGACAGCAGGGCTCGCATCAACCCTGGATACCATGCTGGCCGGCCCAGGCTGTACCCGACCTCTGCCCGCTGGCTTCTCTTGTCCCCGCGCAAGGGGGCAAGAGAAGCCAGCACCCACAGCGCGGCCACTGCGGCCAGGCTCTGGGTGACGACCAGCGTCCCGGCCAGGTAGATCACCCCAAACCCCAACCACAGCAAGCCAGCATTGATCAACACATTGAGCGTTACCCCGGCGATATCTATCGCCGCCACCGGCACCATGCGCTCCTGGGCCTGCAGGATCGTGAAGGTAGCCGAGACGATCGCATACGGGATCAGGCTCGCGCCGCCGATCAGTAGCATCAGGCGGGTGTCCTGCGGATAGCCCAACAGGGCACCCAGGCCCACCATGCCGGCCCAGGCCACGCCAGAGGCGATCAACTGCAAGGTGCCGGCCGCGTAGAAGTACTGCCCGAGCGCGCTGCGTGCCCGGGCTGCCTCGCGGATTGTCAGCGACGGCAATCCCAGTTCGCTGACCGTCTGGAAGATGCTCACCAGCGCGAGCATGAGGGTATACTTACCCAGGCCAACCGCTCCCAGTTGGCGCGCTACCAGCACCTGCAACAGGGTGCTGAGCAACATCCTGCCGGCCGACCCCATGAGCAGGGCTACTGTATTGCGCGCCACCCGCCGCGCGGCACTGTGAGCCACGACCACACTCGTTGTCAGAGGATCTCTCCTTTTTTCAGACAAGCTCTTGGCATCCGGCGGCCGCTCAAAGCAGATACCCCAGACGTTGCAGGTGAGCAGCTACAATGCGCTCTTCTTCTGGGGTGTAATCGTGGGCCAGGCCAGTTGCCC
>Ga0068707_1001946_pt1 | contig 14503 bp, 7 predicted proteins | sample YNPNPMetaG_FD_66600 | JGI IMG/M metagenome (GOLD analysis project Ga0068707, IMG submission 66600) | Anoxygenic and chlorotrophic microbial mat microbial communities from Yellowstone National Park, USA - YNP NP MetaG | ecosystem: Environmental > Aquatic > Thermal springs > Hot (42-90C) >...
ATGGCCTGGCTGGGCTGGATCGTCTATCGCGCCTGGGCTTTGGGGGATTGGCAACCGCAGGTCACGTCGTTGCAGGGGGCGATTTATTCGATTTTGATTTCGCCGGCGGCCCATCAGGTGGTGCCGGAACAGGGGTTTGGGTGGCCGTGGGAGGCGCTGCGCCGCGCCTGCCTGCATTTTGTCCAGCAGCCGGATCTGGATATGGGGATTAACTTCGCCTTGACTGGGCTATTGTTGTGGCTGTTGGCCCTGGCCTGGAAGCGATTGACGACAGAGGAAAAGCTCTACAGTCTGGCGATCGTGGGCTTGAGCCTGGCCTACACGACCGGGCCGGTGCATCCGTATATGGGACTGCCCCGACACGTGTTTCTGGCCTTTCCGCTGCTGCGGGGCGTTGAGGGGGTCACGCGCCGGCGCTGGTCGCGTCTGCTGTGGGCCGGGCTGGGGGTGTTGAGTCTGATCGTTATGGTGATGGCTTATGCGCTTCAGGCGTGGGTTCCTTAAACGCTACGGTTGGGCGATGGTGTTGGCGCTCAATCTGGGCCTGGCTTTAAGTTACGTCGGCCTGTGGGGCCTGAGCCTGGCCCGTGGGGATTTCTGGCGCGCCGATTTTACGGCTTATTACACGGGCTGGACGCTCATCCGCAGTGGACGGGCGGCCGAGTTGTACGATCTGGCAGCGCAAAGGGAGGTACAGGCGCAGATTCTGGGGCCGTATCGGTTTAAGGATGACCTCCTGCCGCACAATACCCTGCCGCATGTGGCCTGGTTGCTGACGCCTTTGGGTGCTTTGCCGCTGCGCACGGCCTATCTGGTGTGGATAGCGCTCAATCTGGCGGTGCTGGGACTGCTTCTGCGCTCCTGGTGGCAGGCCTGGGCGGATCGTCCGCGCCGCGCGCGCTGGCTGATGCTCACGGCGGTGTTGGCTTTTCACCCCCTGCTTTCTACCCTTATGCTGGGGACCTTCGGGGTTTTGATGACGGCGGTTTTGTGGTGGGCCTATCGCGCCGCGCGTGAGGAGGCGCCGACCGGCCTGGGGCTGGCGCTGGCGGCTCTGAGTGCACGTCCGCAGACGGGGGTGCTGCCTGCACTGGGCATGGCCGCGGGACGGCGCTGGCGTGCGCTGGGGATTGGCTTGGTCAGCCTGGGGCTGTGGCTGGGGATGGCGACCTGGCGCCTGGGCACCGCGGTCTGGGGCGATTACTGGCATCTGTTGCGCGCGGATAGCGCCGCTTATGGCCATTTGGGTATTTATCCCGAAACGATGTACAATCTGCGCGGGACTCTGACGCTCTGGTTGGGATACGAGCGGGCGGCATGGATCGGCACGCTCACCTGGCTGGGATTTGGCGCCGCGGCTTTCGGGGTGGCCTGGCTGTGGCTGCGCGCGCCGCGGCCCGCGTCGCCGGTCTGGGAGGCGCAGTGGGCTTTGACGCTGGGGCTGACTTTGTTTTTCAGCCCGCATCTCAATCCGCAGGATGGATGGCTGATGGTGCTGCCAGCGCTGTGGCTGGATGAAGCTCTGCTGCGTGCCCACCGTCCACGGCGGGGATGGGTAACCCTGGCTTTGCTGGCTCCGCTGGCCTGCCTGGTGGGGGAATTTGCGCTGGGCGGGCGTCTGGGGGTGCGCGTCCCAACCCTGGTGGCGCTGGGATTGACGGTCTGGAGCGCCTGGGAGTGGTGGCGCCTGCAGCGATTCGGGTAAGGGAGGGCGACTGCTTTGCCGGGAGGGCGACAATGGTATGCGCGGTACCGAAGCGCTGGTAGCCTTGGGCTGCTGACATTGGCTTTGGCGCTGCTGATCTGGCGGGCGCAGGCCCTGGTCGCCGCGATGGGCATTCCCCCCAACGACTGGCTGGAATACTGGAGCGCCGGGCGCCTGTTCCTGGCTGGCAAGAATCCTTACGATCCGGCGACGCTGCTGGCCTGGCAAAAGCCACTGGGCTGGCCTTTCCCGGAGCCGGTGATGATGTACAATCCCCCCTGGATTTTCCCCTTCCTGCTGCCCTGGGCTTTGCTCCCTTATGCCGTGGGGTGGTTTATCTGGTCCGCCGGACTGTTGTTGACGGTGGCGCTGAGTGCGGCCTGGCTCTGGCGCCTGTACGGCGGCGCGTCCCGTCCGGTGCGGGCCTGGCTGTGGGCCTTCAGCTTTCTCCCCACGTATTTCGCTCTGGCGGAGGGGCAAATCGGCCCCTGGTTGCTGCTGGGGCTGGTCGGCTTTCTGGTCCTGTTGCACCAGGGACAGGAGTTCGCGGCGGGGATGTGTTTGTGGACGGTGAGCTTTAAGCCGCAGGTGGCCTACCTGTTTTGGGTGGCGCTGGTACTGTGGAGCCTGAGCCAGCGGCGCTGGCGTGTGCTGGCTGGAGCAGGGGCAGCGCTGTGGCTGGCGACGGGCCTGACGGTGGCTCTGCGCCCCGATGTGCTATGGGCCTACCTGGGAGTTTTCCACACGGCGGATCCGACGGCCTGGGCTACGCCGGTGCTGGGGAATGTGTTGCGTCTGATGGTGGGACCGGGGCAGGCCTGGTGGAGCTTTGTGCCGACGCTGGCCGGAGCGCTGACGCTGCTGGCCTTGTGGCCGCGTCTGCAGGCCCGGTGGGATTGGCCACAGGCCCTGCCCTGGCTGCTGCTGATTTCGCTGTGGACGGCCCCTCATGCCTGGACTTTCGATCAGGTGCTGGCGCTGACGGCGTTGTTGCCGGCGGTGCTGACCTGGCAAGGGCAGCCGCGCGCTCGTTGGTGGCCTTATCTGCTGGGTTATGGCCTGGTGCAGGGGGCAGGACTGGTGTTGCAGGTGCTTCGGCTGGCTGATTTCTTCTACTTCTGGCAGGCGCCGGCTTATCTGCTTTTGTACGGCATGCTGCAGGCCGGGAGGCGGGGATGAAGCGCGTGAATCGGGCAACCTTGTGGCTGCTTTTGCCCCTGGCCTTGAGCTTTATGCTGTTGAATCTGGCCCCGCTGCGTGAAGGTGACCTGGGCTGGCATCTGCGCCTGGGCGAGGCGATGGTGACAGAACGCGCTATCCCGCAGGTTGACCGCTGGTCGGTAGGCGGGGCGGGACAGGCCTTTAACGCGGCGCATAGCTGGCTGGCGGATGTGGTGTTATATCTGGTCTGGCGCAGCGGCGGACTGGCGGCTTTGGTACTGTTGCAGGCCCTGGTGGGAACGGCAACGGTGGCGCTGCTCCTGATGCAGCTCTGGGACAGGGTAGCCCCGCCTTACGCTGCCCTGCTGGCTTTGCTCGGCTTCCTCGTCCTGTACCCCTTCAGCACTGCGCGCCCGCAGATCGCCTCGTTTTGGGGCATGGCGTTGCTGGGCTGGCTGCTGGACCGCTGGCGGACGCGACACGATGAGAAGGCCTTGCGTTTTGTGCCGTTGGTCCTGGGGCTGTGGGTGAATCTGCACGGCGCCTGGAGCATGGGGATGGTGCTGCTGGCGGCGACCGGGGCGGAGGGGTTGCTGAGACGCCGGCCCTGGGGGGAGGTTCTGACCCTGGCGCGCTGGTCCGCTTTGAGCCTGGCCGCGACTCTGGTCAACCCGCTGGGGCTGGGGGTGTACCGCTATCTGCTGGTGATGGGCACAAGTCCCATCAGTCAGCAGTACGTGAGCGAATGGCAGCCGCCGACGCTGGCGCAGCGTTTCACCTGGCCTTTCTGGCTGGCGCTGGCCCTGGCTCTGGGCGTGGGGCTGATGCGTCCCCGGCGGCTTTTGAGCGGTGGGGTAGCGGCGTTGCTGTTCACTCTCCTGGCCCTGCGCTATGTGCGCATGATTCCCTTCGCGGCCTTGACCCTTCTGCCGTGGCTTGGCGAGCATCTGCCCGTGAGCCGGGCTTTTGACGCGCGGGACGCCTATCCGTACCTGACGCGCGCTCTGCTGGCCCTGCTGGTGATCGCCAGCCTGGTGGCCGTGCCGTGGGTGCGGCTGGCCCTGGGGATCGAGACGCTGCCGCTGCTCGATCCTTACTTCCCAGCGGGAGCGGTGGCTTATCTGGCGCGCGTCCTGCCCGCCGGTACGGGCCTCTTCACCTTGCCGGAATGGGGCGGCTACGTGATCTGGCAGCTCTACCCGCAGGCGCGTCCCCTGGTGGATGGCCGGGTGGAGGTGGCGCCGGTGGCGGTGTGGGAGGACTATCTGCACATTGCCCTGGCCAAACCTGGCTGGGCGGAACGGCTGGAGCATTATGGCCTGCGCTGGTTGCTGCTTTCGCGCAGTGCGCATAGCGCCCTTATCGAGGCGGCGCAGGCCGCGGGCTGGCGCTGTGTCTGGGGCGATGCCGATGTGCGGGTGCTGGTGCATCCGGAGGTCTCTGTAACGGTGGAAGGGGCATGTCGGCCGTGAAACGGGTGTGGAGCTATGGGCGTTGGGTGGCGCTGGCGGGCAGCCTGGCTCTATTAGCGGGATTGATGCGTGACCGTCTGGCGCTGCTCCTGCTTTCTCCCAATGGTGACTTTTTGCAATACTGGGCGGCTGCGCGCCTCACGCTGCAGGACGAGAATCCTTTTATCCTGGAGCGGGTGTATGCCTTGTGGCGCACGACGGGCTGGACGGCTGATTGGGCTTTGGTGATGTACAATCCGCCCTGGGTGTTGGCGCTGATGTTGCCGCTGGGGGCGCTGCCGGCGCAGATGGCCTGGGGCGTGTGGCAAGGACTGCTCCTGTGGGTTGTCTTCATTGCGGCTGGCCTGAGCTGGCGCTGGTATGGAGGGGAGGCGCGTCAGCAGTGGGTGGGGTGGGGGCTGGCTTTGACGTTTATGCCGGCACTGATCGCTGTGCGCTCTGGACAGTTGGGCACGTTGGTGTTGTTGGGGGCGTTGTTGTGGGTGGCCGGGGTACGGTATGAGCGGGCCGGGTTGGCCGGCGCAGGGCTGGCGCTGCTCACCTTCAAGCCGCACGTGCTGTATCTGTTCTGGCCGGCGGTGCTGATCTGGGCTTGGAAGGGGCGGCGCTGGCAGCCGCTGCTGGCGCTGGCCGGCTGGTTGGGATTGGGGATGGGGGTGCCCACGTTGTTTCATCCGTCCCTGCTGGGGGAATACGTGCAGGCGGTGCGCACGCAGCCGCCAAGTTTGTGGATTTCGCCGACCTGGGGAACTTTTTTACGGCTTATCTGGGGGCCTGAGTATTTTGCCCTGCAGTTTGTGCCGCCTGCGATCGGCGGCGCGGCTTACGCGCTGTACGTCTGGCGGCGGAACGCGTCTTGGGATTGGCTCAAGGAACTGCCGGGGTTGATTCTGGTGTCGTTGATCACGCGCGCCTATGGCTGGACGCATGATCTGGTGACGCTCATCCCCGTGGTGATGGCGGTGGCGGCGCCGGCTGCGCGGGCGGATCGGCGCACTCAGCTCACGCTGGCGCTGGGCTATCTGGGCGCGACGGCGGTGATGTGGGCGGGAGAGCTGGCCTTGCCGCAGGGCGATCACTGGCTGGTGTGGCTGCCGTTGTGGTGGGCGGGGTATTATGCCTGGGCGCGTCGGATGCTTGACAAGCGCGAATGAACGCGAATGGTATCCACGAATGAACACGAATGGTTTGTCCGGGGGTAATTACCTACCCTGAATCGTTTGCAGGTAATGTAGCGTGGGCTTTAGCCTGCGCATACAGGCGCTACAGGGGCATGCCTTCGCCGCGTCTTTGATAGCGCTTGCCTGGGGGTTCCCTGGTAGGTAGCTCGACAAGGTTAGATTCGACCTCACACCTACCCCCTGGCCCCCTTCCCCTCTCCGCCGCAGAGAGGAGAAGGGGGTGGGGGGATGGGGTGAGGTCCACCTTGACCGCCATTTACGCTAATTTAACATTGTCGAGGTAGTTACGTCCAGGGGCTGAATCTGTCAGGTTGAACGGTGGCGAGGTTTTGATGGGTCTCTGGCTCTGTGGTAAATTTTAGACCTTGGGGGTAGGTTTTTTCAAGGACGGGTGAGCGATGAAATCGCGCGTTGAACAGCTCTGGCTGGTGGTCATTTTGGCGGGATTTGGCTTTTATGTGGCGCTGGTGCCTCTGGTGCCGAACGACTTCTGGTGGCATCTGAAGGCGGGGGAGATTATTGTGACGACCGGGCGCATCCCCAACACCAACCTTTTCGCCTGGACGTTGCCGCGCGAACAGCCTTACGTCTATGGCGCCTGGCTGGCCGAGGCGTTGTTTTACAGTCTTTATCGTTTAGGCGGGCTGGCCTTGCCGATGGTGGCGCGCACGCTGTTGGCGCTGGCGGCCTTCACGCTCGTCGCTCTGGAGGCGCGGCGGCGCAGTGCGTCCTGGCGGATCGCCGCCCTGGTGCTCGTTCCCCTGTGCCTAATGACGCTCAACAACCTGCTGGTGCGCACGCAGAACTGGGCCTGGCTGCCTTTTGTGGGCTTCCTGCTCATCCTTACGCGCTACCGGGAGGGGCGGTTGGCTCCGCGCTGGCTGCTCCTCTTGCCGCTCCTGCTGATGTTTTGGGTCAACGTGCACGGGTCGTGGATTTTGGGGCCGGTCCTGCTGGGCCTGACTTTTTTGGGCGAGGGGGTGCGCTATGCCCTGCGCCACCCGGACGCTCTACCTCGCTCGCGGCTGCTGGCGCTGCCTGGCGTCGGCGTGCTGTGTGTCCTGGCGCTTCTGGCCAACCCGCAGGGCGTCGGTATTGTGGGCTATGTCTACAAGATGATGACGGACGCACCAAGCCAGACCCTTATCGTGGAATGGCAGTCGCCTACGCCGACGGGGCTGGCGAACAGCGCCTTTTACGCGACGGTGTTGCTGGGCTTCGGGGCTTTGCTCTACAGTCGCTACCGCCCACCTCTGACCGAGGCGCTCACGCTGGCGGCTTTTCTCTGGCTGGCCTGGAGCGGTCAGCGTTACGTGATCTGGTTTGGTATGGTGGCTATGCCGGTGCTGGCGCAGGCCCTGGCCGAAGGCTGGCCACGTCTGCGCCGGGGCGAGGGCGGCCGTCCGCATGGGATCAATACCGCCCTGGCTCTGCTGATGTTTCTACCGGTGCTGGCCGTGCAACCCTGGTGGGTGGAACGCCTGCCCCTGCCGGAAACCTACTGGACTTTGGTCTGGCGTGGACGGGAACCGGGGCCGCTCATCGGCGTTGAAACGCCGTTGGGGGCAGCGGACTATCTGCGCGCTCATCCCGGCGGGTGTCTGTTCAACGAGATGGGCTACGGCAGCTACCTCATCTGGGCGGTGCCGGAACAGGGCGTTTTCATAGATCCGCGCGTGGAGCTGTACCCGCTGGAGCAGTGGCAGGATTACATCCGCATCAGTCAGGGCGTGCGCTATCAGGCCCTGCTGGATAAGTACGGTGTGACCCGCATCCTGCTGGATCGGGAGCTACAGTCTGGTCTGGCCGAAGTCCTGCGGAGCGATGCCGCCTGGGAGCTGGAGTATCAGGAGGCGCGCGCCGAAATCTGGCGTAAAATAGGAGCCTTCAGCCCGGCGTGTTCGGTCGGGCGCCCTTGAGGACGTTCGGAGCATTTTACGGTTACACGAAAGGATACCATGGAAAAAACCGGCCGTTTTGAACTGGTCAGTCCCATGCAGCCAACCGGCGATCAGCCGCAGGCAATTGAAGCCTTGGTGCGCGGCGTCCTGCGCGGCGATCGGCATCAGACGCTCAAAGGTGCGACGGGAACGGGGAAGACCTTCACCATAGCTCACGTGATTCAACAGGTCCAGAAACCTACGCTGGTGCTGGCGCACAATAAAACCCTGGCGGCGCAGCTCTACGCTGAGTTCCGCGAGCTGTTTCCCCACAATGCGGTGGAGTATTTCGTCTCCTACTACGACTACTATCAGCCCGAAGCTTATGTGCCTCAGCAGGACCTGTACATCGAAAAGGACGCGGATATTAACGACGAGATTGGACGCTTGCGGCTGGCGGCAACCGCGGCGCTCATGTCACGGCGGGATGTGATCATCGTGGCTTCCGTGTCGTGCATCTACTCCCTGGGCAGCCCGGAGGAGTGGGGGAAGGCGACGCTGACCCTGCAGGTGGGGCAGCGGCTGCGGCGCGAACGCCTGCTGCGCGACCTGGTGGGGATGTTGTACGAACGCAACGATCTGGACTTCAAGCGGGGAACCTTTCGCGTGCGCGGGGATGTGGTGGAAATCCGTCCGGCTTATGCGGAGGTGGCCTACCGCCTTTCGTTTTTCGGCGATGAGCTGGAAAGCCTGATGGAATATGACCCGGTTTCGGGGGAGATGCTCGCTCAGCCCCCGGCGCTTACCCTTTTCCCCGCCAAACATTACATCCTGCCGCAGGAACGCATCGAGCAGGCGTTGTTTGCCATCGAAAGCGAGCTAGAGGAACAGCTTAAGCGCCTGCGTGAACAGGGCAAGCTGGTCGAGGCGCAGCGCCTGGAACAGCGCACGCGCTACGATATGGAGATGATCCGCGAGCTGGGCTATTGCTCTGGCATCGAAAACTACTCACGCCACCTCGAAGGCCGCGCCCCTGGCGAGCCGCCCTTCACCCTGCTGGATTTCTTCCCCGAAGATTACCTGCTCATTGTGGATGAATCGCACATGACCATTCCGCAGGTGCGGGGGATGTTTAACGGCGATCGCAGCCGGAAACAGGTGCTGGTGGAATACGGCTTCCGTCTGCCCTCGGCGCTGGATAACCGCCCCCTGACTTTTGAGGAATTCGAGGCGCGGGTCAATCAGGTGATTTACACCTCCGCCACGCCGGGGCCTTATGAGTTGGAGCGCAGCACGCAGATCGTCGAGCAGATCATCCGGCCTACGGGCATTCTGGACCCGGAGATTATCGTGCGGCCTTCCAAGGGGCAGATTGACGATTTGATCGTGCGCATTCAGGAGCGGGTCAGGCAGGGACAGCGGGTACTGGTGACCACGCTCACCAAGCGCATGGCGGAGGAGTTGACCGAGTACCTGAAGCAAATGAACATCAAGGTGCAGTATCTGCACAGCGAGGTGGAGACTATCGAGCGGGTGGAGATTCTGCGGGACCTGCGCCTGGGGCAGTATGACGTGGTGGTGGGCATCAATCTGCTGCGTGAGGGGCTGGACCTGCCTGAGGTGAGCCTGGTGGCGATTCTGGATGCGGATAAGGAAGGCTTCCTGCGCAGCGCGACGGCGCTGATTCAAACGATGGGACGCGCGGTCCGGCATGTGCAGGGCACGGTCGTGATGTATGCCGATAAGATGACCGAGGCCATGCAGCAGGCGATCGAAGAGACGCAGCGCCGGCGCGAGATACAACGGCGCTATAACGAAGCACACGGGATCGAGCCGGCTTCCATCATTAAGGCGGTGCGCGATCTCACCGACCGGGTGCGGGTGAGCGAGGCGGCGGGGGAGACGACGGCTACTGCCGCCCTGCCGCCGGAGGAGCTGGACCCGCAAGCGTTGGAGGAGCTGATTCGCAAACTGGAAAAGGAGATGCGCGCGGCGGCGCAGGCCTGGGAGTTTGAGAAAGCCGCTGCTTTGCGCGATCAGATTTTCGCCTTGCGCGGGGTGCTGGAGGAAAAGGCCCCGCTGTGGCAGCGTGAGAAGCGCCGGCGTTAAAAGGCTGCCCACCAGCGCGGGGGCATTAACGAACGCACGCCAGGAAGCTCCTTGCCTGGCGTGCGATTTGGGGCGGATAGGGGGAGTTCAGGGCGTGACGGGTTCATCCAGCCATTGCTGATCGGCCTGAGCCAAGTAGCGGACCCGGCGCGCCTCATCCTTAAAGGCTGCGGCCTCCCGTGCCCGCCGCTCCTGAGCGCTGGCGCGGACGGATTCGGCACGGGGATCATCCAGAGCACAGAGCATCCGGTACAGGCTGTGATAAAGCCGGTAGGGTTCGTCGCTGCTGCTCACGACGTGGGTCTCCAGGTGCTGGAGCATCAGCTCGGCATATCGCTGGACTTCCTCCAGCCTGTCCTGTTCCAGCGCGATCAGCCCCAGGCCAGCATAGGCCCGCAGGGGGAGGTTGACGGCGCGGACCCGATCCTTATAGCTCAGGGCGTGCTGGAAGGTGGCCTGCGCCGTGTGGAAAGCCCCCTGGGCGAGCTGCAGGTTCCCCAGGTGGAGCAGGGCGAGCGCGAAATGATAGGGATTGCTCACCTTTTCCGCCAGACGGAGCGCACGTTGGAGGTAGTTGGCCGCTTCGACAAGGCGTTGTTTACGCAGGTATAGCCAGGCCAGGTCGCTCAGGGTTTCGGTTTCCCCTTCGCGATTGCTCAGCTCTTCCTGCAGCGCCAGGGCCTTTTTCAGCCACTCTTCCGCCTGAGGGAAGTCGCCGAGCAGCAGCGCGATGCTGCCCAGCAGGTCCAGGGTGTTGGCCTCGCCGCGCCGATTGCGGAGCTGACGGCGCAGGGCCAGGGCCTGTTGGGCCAGCTCCAGGGCTTCTTCAAAACGGCCCTCATTGCGCAGGGTCAGCGCCAGGTTGTGCAGCGTCCCGTTGGCGCCGCTCTGATCGCCAATGCGCTGATACAGGCTCAAGGCCTGGTCGTAGAAGGCGCGCGCCTCAGCGAAGTGATTCCTGACGTTGGCGCCTATCCCCAGGTTATTCAGGCAATAAGCCTGGCCTTGCAGCTCATTGAGGTCGCGATAGATGGCCAGAGCGCTCTGGAAGCGTTCCAGGGCCTCCGCTTCGCGGTTGGTGTACCAGGCAACAATGCCCAGGGCGCGGATGTTGTGGGCTTCCAGCAGAGCCTGGCCCAGCTGGTGGGCCAGCTCGAGGGCATGTTCAAACATCTGCTGCGCCTGAGGATAGCTCTCCTGATGCAAGGCGATCCAGCCGGCGCGGTGATAGAGCTGCGCCAGCTCCGGCGTGGGGGGATGGTCGCGGACATAATTCAAGCCGCGTTCGATCCAGGTCCAAGCGGTGGCATAATCGTTGCGTTGTTCGTAGAGATGGGCGATTTGCTGGCAAACCTCCGCCTGTTGGAAGTTGCGGGTTTGCGAAGGGGGCATGACGTTCAAGAGGGTGCGCGCCAGGGTGTAGTGTTCCAGGGCTTCTTGATCGTTCCCTTGCAGCAGCAACAGGCGCCCAAGGGATTTCAGAATCGTCAGGTGCACATCGGCCAGGGCAGCGCGCTCCGGCGCGTCCATCCGCAGCAACTGATCCAGGGCCTGGCGATACCAGTTCAAAGCGGCTGCATGGGCGTAGGTCTGTTCGGCATTGTAGGCGGCCAGCAGGCTGTAAGTGATGGCTTTGCCGTACTCTTCCGCCTGGATAAAGTGCTGCGCCAGTACTTCAGGGGGCGTTTCGGCGGATTGTTCGAGCACTTCGCCCGCCTGGCGGTGCAGGATGCGGCGGCGCAGTGGCCCAAGGTCCTCGTACAGGGTTTGCTGCACTTCGGGGTGACGGAAGCGCAGACGCTCCTCCCCCTTGACTTCTTCCAGGAACTGCCGCTCAAACAGCAGGTCGAGCTGTTCCAGTAATTCCCAATCCCCAATGCGGGTCATGGCCTGCAGGTCGCGGAAGCGGAAACTGGGCCCTAAAATAGCAGCCTGGCGCAGCAGGTTCTGGGCCTCCTGAGGCAGGAGGTTGACGCGGCGCAGGACCGTTTCGCGCACGCTCGCCGGCAGGCTGATTTTTTCGGGATTGGGGAAATGCCAGACGCCGTCGCGCAGGATGATCTGGCCTTCGTCCATCAAGGTCTTGACGATTTCATCCACATACAGGGGATTCCCGGTGGTGTGGGCGTAGATTTTTTCCACCAGGGTTCGTGGCATATCCAGATGCCAGATGTGGCGCAGTTGATTTTCAACGTCCTTCAGGCTCAGCCGTTCCAGCGGGATGACGCTGTAGCCGGGGTGATGGCCGAGCGTGCGCAGGACTTCCCCTAACGGATGCTGCGGGGTGAGGTCCGTATCCCGGTAGGTACCCAGGATTAAGATGGGCAGCTCTGGCAGGTTGTGTCCCAGATGTTCCAACAGCGCTAAACTGTTGCTATCGCTCCACTGCAAGTCCTCCAGGATGATGAACCAGGGGCGTTCCTGGACGGCGTAGCGGATAAAAGCCAGCAGGTCGTTGTGTAAGCGTTGCTGCTGATTGGTCATGAGATCGGGCTGAGGTGGAGCCTCAGGCAGCATGGCTTTCCTGGAAGGGACGAGCTGAATCACGCTGGGCAGGTAGGGCTGGAGTTGGGGATGGGATAATTCCGAGGGGGCCATGGTAAGATAGGCTTCCAGAAGCTGGCGGAACAGAGCATAAGGGGCAGCCGGTTTGGCTTCTTCGGCCTGGGCATAGAGCACGACGGGCGCGTTGCTTTGCAAAGCTGCCTGGTGAGCCAGGGTGCTTTTACCTATGCCTTCTTCCCCGGTGACGAAGACCAGTTGTCCCTGTCCGCTGGCGGCTTTGGTCCAGGCTTCCAGGATGCGTTGCAATTCAGCCTGACGCCCGGCCATCATCTCCTCGCGCAGTCGCTCTGTTTCCTCGACGGAGCGCAACAGGCTGCTTGAGAGGCGTCGGGTTTGCTGCGAGCTGCCGTAGCGTTCGTTGGGATTTTTGGCCAGCAGCTTGAGGATGAGGTGCTCCAGGGAGCGCGACAGGGTGGGGTTCAGCGCAGTCGGGCGCAGCGGTTGGGCCTTCAGGTGCGCTTCCATGATCTCATGCTCGCTGCCGTTAAAGGGGAGGCTGCCGGTGAAAAGCCGGTACAGAATCACCCCCAGAGCGTACAAATCTACCCGTGCATCCAGGGGCTGGCCCAGAATCTGTTCCGGGGCCAGATAGGCCGCATCGAAATACAGCAGAGGCAGGTTGCGCAGGCTCTTGCCCTCACTGATGCGGCCCAGGCCGAAGCCGGTAATATAGGCCCCCTGGGGAGTGATGAAGATGTTATCCGGGCGCAGATCGCCGTGAATGATGCCGCGATTGTGCGCGTATTCCAGGGCGTTAGACAGGTCAAAGGCGATCTCCAGGGCTTCCTCGATGGGATAGGGGTCGGGGCGGCGTGCCAGCACCTCGGCGAGCGTGTCCGCGCTGAGGTACTCTTCAACGATGTAGGTCAGGTTGGGATGCGAGACCCAATCGAAAACCTTGACCAGGTTAGGGTGCTCCATGGTGATGATGGTGCGATAGAGCCGTCCCAGGTACTCCAGGGTTTCCTGGCTGAAGGTGGGAGCCAGCAGTTTGATGGCGACTTCATGCTCCTCCTGGAGATCATAGGCTTTAAAGACGGTCCCTAGAGCTGTCTCGCCCAGGTAGCTCTGAATCTGATAGCGGCCATCCAGCAGTTGACCCGGCAGATGTAACCGTTCGCGCAGGCGAATCGCCTCTTGGGCAGCTTCCAGCGATGGGTAGATGATGAAGTTGTCCTGATAGCCCGCCAGGCGGATGATCAGGCGCAGGCGTTCGGACGGGGAGGTGAGCACGAGGGGCATCCCCAGGCTTTGTTGGAGCGAGACCAGCGCCTGCAATCCGCTGGTGGTGAGTTTCTCGACGTGAGAGAGGTCAATGATGGGCTGGCCGGTGAGCGCCTGGCGGTCGAATTGCCGGGCGAGCAAAGCCACGCTTTCTTCATCCAGGGTGTGCGTGGGCTGGACCAGGGTCGTCTGCATCTCCTCCAGATGGCGGATGCGCATGGCGTGTTCGGGCGTCAGGTCAACCGTCAGGCCGTCCATAGCGATGTCGAGTTGCACCTCTTCTCCGGACACGCCCTGGTAGGTGCGGGCGTCCTCCAGGATTTGCAGCAGTTTTTTGTCGTCGGTGAGCGGATCGTGATGGAAGAGGAACAGGCGTTTGACCCCGGCGGCGCGGGCCAGATCAACGCCGATCATGGCCGAACTGTGGCCCCAATCCGTGCGCTGCCAGGCTTCACGCAAGGTGTATTGCGCGTCAAAAATCAGCGCGTCGGCTCCGCGCAGGAAAGTTACATAATGCTCCAGGCTTTCGGGCGTCAAGTCCTTGTATTCCACGTCTGTCATGTACACCAGGGTGCTGTGGGAATCGCGGACGCGGAAGCTGTAAGAGTCACCCGGATGGTAATTTTTAAGCAGGTCTACGCACACTTCCCCCAGGCAGATGGTTTGACCGGGCATTATCTGGTGAAAGGTAACTGAAGCCTGCAGGTGTTCCAGTTGTACCGGCCAGACCAGCGGGTTAAGCTGATGGCGCATGACCGCTTCTAGGTCGTGCACGCCGTACAGGTGAATCTGATTGCCGGGCACGAAGAGCGGATAAAACATGGGGAAGCCCTGCACATGGTCCCAATGCGGGTGAGAGATGAACAGGTGCAGGGTGCCCCGGTCCTGGCCGAAAGCCTCGCTCATCAGGGCGCGCCCCAGCTCCCGCAGGCCTGTGCCCGCATCCAGCACAATGAGTTGATCGGCGGCGCGGATTTCAATGCAGGGCGTGTTGCCGCCTGCCGTGCCGCGCAGCAAGGGGGGGAGGGTTTTGAGGTAGGAGCGCACCGCTTCGGTATCCCGAATATTCAGGCTTGCTGGCAAATCGCGGATGATGGCAATAAGCTTTTCTTCCAAATCCGCGTTGCGCAGCGGTGTTGGCATTGAACCCCGCGTACCCCAAAATGTCAGTTTCATAAGTCCTGTACCTGGAACTTTTGGACATGT
>Ga0068707_1001949_pt1 | contig 14496 bp, 18 predicted proteins | sample YNPNPMetaG_FD_66600 | JGI IMG/M metagenome (GOLD analysis project Ga0068707, IMG submission 66600) | Anoxygenic and chlorotrophic microbial mat microbial communities from Yellowstone National Park, USA - YNP NP MetaG | ecosystem: Environmental > Aquatic > Thermal springs > Hot (42-90C) >...
TGGCCTGAACCCCTCGTCCGCTCCCCCGGACCAAACAGGGGACCTCAAGCCTCCCCCTCCATATGGTGTGGCAGGTGGTCAGGGGGTGGTGGCGTTTCTCGGAGCGACTTGACGGAGGCGCTTCCATTTTCCAGGATTTGGACCTAGGAGAAGCCCTCTCGGCCGAAGCGAAGCTGGGGCCTACAGAGGGAGGGGGCAAGGATCCCCCGGAGGCCAACTCCCTCTGAAATCGGCGATAGACGAAACAGACGGAATGGACCAGATAGACGATACAGACCAATGTGCCCCCCGTGACCGATTGCATATCGTGATGCCCTCCAGCATGTCGACATCGCACTCAGAGACGATCAAGGCGAGCTTCGACCGACCTGCCTGACCTCCTCGACCATGTGCTCCAGGTCATGACGGACCTGCTGGATGTCCCTTTCGTGTTTCAGTATGAGGCTGATCGTGTCCCTCACCAAGGCCTGACCCAATTCCTCGGCGTCGAGGAGCACCAGGGCCCTGGCCCAATCCAGGGTCTCGCTTATGCTGGGGTGCTTCTTGATATCCATGCCCCTGAGGCGCTGTACAAAGGCCACCACCTGTTCGGCAAGCGTTCGGGAGATCCCGGGGACCTTCATCATCACGATACGGCGCTCCTGATCCTTTTCAGGATAATCGATGTGAAGATGCATGCACCTGCGCTTGAGGGTGTCTGTCATCTCTCTGGAGCTGTTGCTGGTCAGGATCACCAGGGGGATGTGCTGTGCCCTCAGGGTCCCTAGCTCGGGGACGCTCACCTGGAAATCGCTCAGCACCTCCAGGAGAAAGGCCTCGAATTCAGGATCCGACTTGTCCACCTCGTCCACCAGTAGCACAGTGGGTTGGGGGGATAGGATCGCCCTCAACAAGGGCCTGGGCAGTAGGAAGGCCCGGGAAAAGAAGACCTCCCTCTGGGAGGCGATCCTCTCTACCGCCTCGGAGAGCGTCCTGCAATCAGCCAGCAGCTCCCCTATCTTCTCTTTGAGGATCTGGATGTAGAGGATCTGTTTTGCGTACTCCCACTCATAGAGCGCCTTTGTCTCGTCGAGACCCTCGTAGCACTGCAGTCGGACCAGCTCGTATCCCAGGGCGGGGGCCACCGCCTTGGCGAGATCCGTCTTGCCCACCCCGGCAGGTCCCTCCACCAGGACCGGTTTCCCCATCCGATGGGCCAGAAAAAGCGTCGTCGCGATCTGCCGCGAACATATGTATTGTTGCCGCTCCAGTCGGGCTTGGACATCCGCCACGGAAGAGAAGCCTCCCCCTGGTTCATCGGGCATCACCGTCTCCTGTTTCATTGGACGGAGAGGGCCTCGAACTCCTGCGGCAACCACTCGCAAAGGGTCTGTCGCACGAAGTCGTGGATCTCCCTAGGGGTGCCGAACCTCATGATCTGCTGCGCCAGCGACCGGCACTCGTTCACTGTAACCGACCGAATCACCTTCTTCACCATAGGAATGGCCAGGGCGTTCATGCTCAGCTCGTCCAGGCCCAGTCCGAGCAGTATGGGGACGTAGAGCGGCTCTCCCGCCATCTCTCCGCACATGCCGACCGGGATCCCCGCCTCGTGCCCGGCGTCCACCACGGTCTTGATCATGCGCAAGACCGCCGGATGGAGCGGTTCATATAAATAAGTCACGTGCTCGTTGCCTCTGTCAATGGCCAGGGCGTACTGGATCAAGTCGTTGGTCCCTATGCTGAAGAAGTCCACCTCCCGCGCCAAGAAGTCCGCGATGGACACCGCGGACGGTATCTCGATCATCGCCCCCACCGGGACATCCCTCGAGAAAGCCTCTCCCCTGAGGAGGAGTTCCTCCTGTGCCTCCTGGAGGATCTCCCTGGCCTGCCTGATCTCGCTCACCCCGGAGATCATGGGGAACATGATCCGGACCTTTCCATGAGCGCTCGCCCTGAGGATCGCCCTGAGCTGGACCTTGAAGATCTCCTTCTCCCGCAGCGAGAAACGGATGGCCCTCAGCCCCATCGCCGGGTTGCCCTCCTCCAGCCCACCGGGCGGGGAGGCCAGTTTGTCCCCACCGATATCCAGCGTGCGGATGGTCACCCAACCCGGACAGATGCGCTCCACCACCTCGCGATATGTAGCGTAGTGCTCCTCCTCCGCCGGCAATTCCTTTCGGTTGAGATACAGGAACTCGGTCCTGTAAAGGCCGATCCCCTCCCCACCGTGGGTCAGCACGGAAGGCACCTCGTCAGGCATCTCGATGTTGGCCCGAACCACGATCTTGTGCCCGTCGAGGGTCTCGCCGGGGAGTCGCCCATATTCCAGGAGCTCTTCCTTGACCACCCGGAAGTGGCTTCTTTTCTCGAGATAGTCCTCCATCACCTCCGGGGCGGGATCCACCACCACCATCCCCCTGACGCCGTCGACGATGATGGTGTCCCCCGTCTGAACCGACTCTGTTATCCTCTCCAGGGCGACCACCGCCGGGATCTGCAGGGAACGGGCCAGGATGGCCGTGTGGGACGTGCGCCCCCCCATGTCCGTGACAAAGGCCTTTATCACGTCTTTCTTCATCTGGGCGGTGTCCGCCGGGGAGAGGTCGTGGGCGACGACGATGACCTCCCCCTGGATCTGGGAGATGCTCTCCTGGCTCTCCCCTTTCAGGTGTCGCAGTATGCGCTGCCCCACGAAGTCCAGGTCCGCCACCCTGCTTCGGAGATATTCATCCTCTGCCTTCATCAAGATCGCGCGAAACCCGTCCAGGGCCTTGCTCAGGGCCCACTCGGCGTTTATCCTCTCCTGCCTGATCGTGTTCAGGGTCACCTGGAGAAGGGTCCTGTCCTGCAGCATCCGGATGTGCGCATCGAGGATGTAGAGGTGCTCCTCCATCACGGTATCGCGCATCCGGTTCCTGATCTCGCGCAACTCTTCTTGGGACTTTCGGAGGGCTTCCTTGAAACGATCCATCTCTTCTGGGACGTGTCGATCATCGAGGAGGGAGAAGCGGGGGATCTCCACTCTTCTTCGATCGACGAGATAGGCCTTGCCGATGGCGATCCCGGGGGAGACAGCAACGCCGCTGAAGATCATGTTGGCGGCCCTTCTTCGGACCATCAGTCCTCCTCTTGGAACTTGGATTCAATGAGGGCGCCCAAGGCCTCCACCGCCTCCTCCGCGTCCCTTCCCCGCGCCTTGACGATGAGTTGGCTGCCACATGCGGCGGCCAGCAAAGTGATCCCCATGATGCTCTTGGCGTCGACCTCCAGGCCGTCCTTGGCAAGGAAGACGTCTGCGTCAAACTGGCTGGCCACCCTCACCACCTTGTTGGCGGCCCTCAGATGCAGCCCCAAACGATTTCGGACGGTGTATGCGCGTTCGCAGACCTTCAAGGACACTTCCGAGACAAAAGGAAGCGGGCAAGAGATCCCCCCACCCCTTGCGTGCGATCCAGTATCTCCCTTGTATCAAAAAAAGACATCCCGGTCAACGAACCCAACGGGATTACGTCAACACCGCTCCGAGATGTCCAGGAATTCCACAACGGCGATCCTCGTGCCATCGATATGCTTTGCCATACGTGACGAAAAAGAAGAGCTTGCGCATGGGACAACCTGGATGTTCGAAACAGGAGCTTCACGCCAGAGCGCGGATTCGATCCTGGGCGGCGACGAACCCCGTCCCCTACGACTCTCGCTGGCCTCCGGGGTCCTATGCAGATGAACTATCCTCGACCTCGGCGATCTCCGAAAGAGTCAGAAAATGCTGTCAGATCCCATTCCGGCGGAAGCCGGGCTCCAGCCGTCTCCGAGCCTCACAGAACACCAGCCCCTCTCCCGGACTCGATCCGGGATCCACCGGACTTGCGACTCCTTGCGAAGTCATCAGCCTCGACGCGGCGCCGGGGGCAACTGGTCACGGGGGGCACATTGGTCTGTCTCGTCTATCTGGTCTATTCCGTCTGTTTCCTCTATGGCCGATTTCAGAGAGAGTTGGCCTCCGGGGGACCTGTCTGCGTGCGACGCAGAGGCAGGTCCTTGCCCCCTCCCTCGGTCGGCCTCAGCCGCGCTTCGGCCGAGAGGGCTTCCCTCGGGGCCGCATGCTGGAAGATCGAAGCGCCTCCGCCCTGCCTGCGCCGAGCGGGGCGCCTGCCTGTGCGTTGCAAGCAGACAGGCGGCAGGCAGGCAAGCCGCTCCGAGAAACGCCGTCACCCTGTGATCACTTACGCGCCGGGCAACCGAGGAAAAGCAAGCAAGAACGGGCAGCGACACGCTGGAAACGGAGGGGCTCAGCCCCGGGTCCCTTTGTAGTCGAGAAGCGCCCTGTAAACGGACTTGCGCGGGATGCCGGACTCCTCGTGGATCAGCCGAACCACGTCCCTCTCCCCGAGGCGGCAGCGTTCCAACAGGAACTCGATCCTGTCCCGAAGCCCTTCCACGCCGGCCTTTCCCCCGGCGTCTCCATGCACCAGGAGCGTGACCTCTCCCATGATGGTCTCCTCCTTGGTCCAAGCCAGCAGCTCTCCCACACTCCCCCTCCTCACCTCCTCGAAAACCTTGGTCATCTCCCTGGCGAGGGCCGCCTTGCGGTCGCCAAAGACACCCAGCATATCTTCCAGGGTCGCCCTGAGCCTTCGGGGCGATTCGAAGAAGACCAGCGTCCTTCTCTCCTGTCGGAGCCCTTTCAGCGCCCGGAGCCGCTCGGACCGTTTCCTAGGGAGAAAACCCTCGAAGGCGAATCGGTCGGTCGGCAGACCGCTCACCGACAGGGCGGCGACCACGACGGACGGCCCTGGAACCACCACAGGCTCAATCCCTTCCGAAAGGCAGAGTTGAATCAGTTCGTAGCCCGGGTCGGAGATGCCGGGTGTGCCAGCCTCGCTCACCAGGGCGACGTCCTTCCCTTCCTTGAGCTGACGCACGATCGCGCGACCTTTCCTCGCCTCCCCTTGCTCGTGATAGCTCTTGACAGGCGTGCGGATATGGTAAGAGGTCAGCAATCTCCTGATGGTCCTGCTGTCCTCGGCAGCGATGAGATCCACCTCCCTCAGCACGCGCAGTGCCCGCAGGGTGATGTCCTCGAGATTCCCTATGGGGGTCCCCACCACGTAGAGCACCCCCCTTCTTCCGCTAGCCATCACAGCCACCCTGAGAGCTCTCGGCCCTCTCTATCGGGCCCTCTGGCCCCCGAGGAACCATCTCACACATTTCCGCCTCTGGACCGGAATGACGACGTATCATCTCAATCGGTCACTGGGGACATCGGTCTGTTCCGTCTATCTGGTCTATCTCGTCTATCTGGTCTGTCTGGTCTGTTCCGTCTGTTCCGTCTAGGCCCGAGTTCCCTGGGATGTGGCCTCCGGGGGACCTGTCTGCGCCGAGCGGGGCCCCGCAGGCAGGCAAGCCGCTCCGAGAAACGCCACCACCCTGTGATCATTTACCTCTCATCAGGAACCAGGGAAACGCGGCCATCGACATCCGAGAAGGCCCCTTTTGAAGGGCGCCAGCGCCACACAATCCTGCGACTCCGAAGGCTTGGAGAAATACTCGCCCGCTTTCGGGCCCGATCCGGCATCGACCGGGGGGACGGCTTTTCACGAACTCACCGAGAATGGGCGAGTCCGGCCGAGACTGTTCGAGCCACGGTCGGGCGAGGAATGACGGGAAAAAGCTAAAGGCAAGCGGGGGCGATCAACCATCCGCATCGAACGCGTTGGGGATGATCTCCACCTCTGGGAGGGCCCCTTCCCTAAAGCGCACCTCGGCCACATCGAACCGCGCGCTGATCCCGTGGAGGCCCTTCTCCTTGATATAGAATTGGGCGAGTTTGCAAAGCCTCCTCTGCTTCTCCTTGCTCACCCGATCCTTGCCAGAGATGCCGCTACCAGCGGACTGGCTCTTCACCTCCACGAAGACCAGCGTCTTGCCCTGGCGTGCGACGAGATCGAGCTCCCCCAGCGGACACCGGTAGTTGCGCTGCACGATGCGATAGCCGGAACCCTCGAGCGCCTCGCAAGCGGCGTCCTCGCCAAGCCTACCCAGCGGTTTTCTCTCATCGCCCATGGCCGAGCCATTCCCTCACGCCACGAAACGTCTTCCTGTGCAAAGGACAGCACCCGTATCTGCGCAGGGCCTCCATGTGCTCGGAAGTGGCATAACCCTTGTGGCGGGAGAAACCATACTGCGGGTAGAGACGGTCATGCTCGACCATGATCCGATCCCGGGTCACCTTGGCCACCACCGATGCCGCCGCAATGGACTGACTCCTCGCATCCCCCTTCACCAAGGGAAACTGCGGGACCTTGTGACCTATCCCGGTTGGTCCGTCCACGAGCAAGGCATCCGGGGCCACTGCGAGACCGTCCACGGCCTCCTGCATCGCGCGCACGGTGGCCCGCAAGATGTTCGTCCGGTCTATCTCCTCCGCCTCCACGATCCCCACCCCTATGGAGACCGCGGCCTTCTCCACCACCCCCATCAGCCTCTCCCTCTCATCAGGAGAGAGGGCCTTGGAGTCGGTCAATCCAAGTATGCGAAGGTCCGGCGGCAGGATGACCGCGGCGGCCACCACCGGCCCGGCCAGGGGTCCCCTTCCCGCCTCGTCTACCCCGGCCAGTAACGCGAACCCCCTTCCCCTGAACAACTCGTCGAGGGCCGCGGGATCCAGCTCGTGGAGGCCCATGGGAAAGAGCCCTTCGTTCTCCCACCCCTTTTTCCGGCCCAAGCCCCCCCCTGTGACTTGGTCCCTCGCCTCTGGGCCCGAAGGACTGAGCGCCCTCTCCTCCCCGAACCAGCAGGGACGCTCCGATCCCCCCCCCGAGACTCCACCAGTGGCCGCCCCACAAGGGGGAGGACCGTGAAGAGGAGCCCTTGCCCTCTAACGTCGTTCTTGGATACGTGCGGCCTTTCCCCTCAGTTTACGGAGATAATAAAGCCTTGCACGCCGCACCTTTCCCCTTTGCACGAGTTCGACGAACTCGATCATGGGAGAGTGGAGCGGGAACGTCCTCTCCACCCCCACCCCGTAGGAAACCTTCCGAACCGTGAAGGTGGACCTCAGCCCCTCTCCGCGCCGCCTGGTGACTACTCCCTCGAAGGCCTGGACCCTCTCCTTGCCAGCCTCACGGATCTTCACGTGCACGCGCACGGAATCGCCAGGTTTGAAATCAGGCATGTCCAGGCGCATCTGCTCTTCCTCTATCTTCTCCATCAACGACATGGCCTCACGCCCCCCTCTCTCGTCCCTTCGATGAGCATCTTTCCTCAAGCCCGGCCCGTGCCGCAGTCAGCCGCCTTGCTGTCGAGCGACCTAGCTCCTTCGAGTCCAGTCGCTTCTCCACCCTTTCGACCGGCAGGAGAACGATCTTGACTCACGAGTCGCCCCATCTATCCCCCACCAGCCTGTCCAGGACCACAGCCGCTGCCGAGCGCACAGAAAGGTGATTGTATCCCGCCTTGGGCAGAATCGGCTCAAGCACATAAGTGGCCCCTTTGATCACCTCGTCGGCCAGCCCCCAACCCGTGCCGAAAAGGATCATGAAGGGATCGGAGGCCCGGGCCAAGTTCTGCCTCATCTCCTCGAAGCTGACGGCACCCGGCCAGGACCTCGCGGTAGTCGCCACTGTCACAGGCACTGAGCCGCAGCGGTCCTCGACCCAACCCAGGGCCTTTTCCAAGGTCTCGACCCAATGTACCACGCCCATGGCCTCGCGCCTGTTGGGATGGGCGATGGCGCCGTAGCCCTCCGTCCAGTGCCGCAAGATGCGCTCCAAGAGCCAACGCTGCCTCTCCAGCGGGTTGACGATCAGGAACCCTTGGGCGCCATATGCGCGACAGGCCCTGGCGATGTCATGGATGTCCAGGTTCGTGATGGCGGTGCACACCACCTCGCGCCTTCGATTATATACCGGATAGTGGATCAGGGCCACAAAGAGCTGCACTGGACCCCCTGCGCCTTCCCATTCGTCCCCTTCCGAAGAAAGGGTCCTTCAGCGGCTGAGCGACTCGCTGCGGATCTCCTCCAGCAGGATCGCATCCAAAGGGGAGAGGGGGGCCTTCTCCAGGAGATCGGGTCTGCGCTCCATGGTGCGCCTCAGGGCCTCCTTTCTCCTCCAGCGCCGGACCTCGGCATGATTCCCGGAGAGGAGCACCGCAGGGACCTCCATGTCACGGAAGAGCCTCGGACGGGTATACTGCGGATACTCCAGGAGCCCCGTCTCGAACGAATCTTGCCTGGGGGAGGCCTCGTTTCCCAGCACACCTTCGAGGAGCCGCGTGGTCGCATCCATGACGACCATGGCAGCGAGCTCCCCTCCGGTCAGGACGTAGTCCCCGATGGAAACCTCTCGGTCCACCAATCCGATCCGCACCCGCTCGTCCACCCCTTCGTAACGGCCGCACAAGAGGATCATTCCCGGCAATCTCGAGAACTCCTTGGCCATCGCCTGATGGAACACCTCCCCCTGCGGGCTCAGGAGGACAACCGGGCCTTGGGCCCCCTGCTCCCTGGCGGCCTCCACACAGGAAAATATAGGCTCGGGCCTCATGACCATCCCCTCCCCTCCCCCGTAAGGGTAGTCGTCGGTGACCCTATGAGGGAGGGGGGCATGGGCCCTGATGTCGTGGAGCCTTATCCGCACTCGCCCGCGTTCCAGGGCCTTGCCCAGGACCCCCCATTTGAAGGGGGACTCGAACATCCCGGGGAAGATCGTCAGGACGTGAAACTCCATTCAACCCTCACATCCATTTCCCCGGAGAACGGATGACCAGCCGCCCATCCTCCAGATCCACTCGAACCACCACGTCCTGGATAAAAGGGACCAGTATTTCCCCGTCCGCGCACCTGCACACCAGCACCTCGTTGCTGCCGGTTGCCACGACGCCCTCGACCACGCCCTGCTCCTCTCCCTCTTCGGTGACCAGTCGCAGCCCTACGAGGTCATCCCAATAGTACTCCGCCTCCTCCAAAGGCGGAAGTTGGGACCGGTCGACCCATACCCTTTGGCCAGCAGAGGCGAGGGCCATCTCGTAGGTGAAGCCCTCCAGCTCCAAAATCAAAAGCCCCTTGTGGGGCTGTATACGTATGACGCGATGCTCGTTTGTCTGGTCCCTGTTGGGACCGATCCGGACTTCCCTGAGGGCCGTGATCTCCTCGGGGGCGACCCCTTGGCAATCCACCTGGATCTTTCCTCGAACGCCATGGGGGCGAATCACCACCCCTAGAGAAAGGAGCCCCCCTCCTTTCATATCGACGACCTATTCGATGATCTCCAAGACCGACCTCTTCTTTATCTTCGTGGAGGCCGCACTGAGTATCGTTCGCATGGCCCGAGCGGTCCGACCCTGCTTGCCTATCACCTTTCCCAGGTCCTCCTTGGCCACCTTGAGCTCGATCACCGAGGTAGTCGATCCCTCGATCTCCGAGACCTCCACCTCGTTGGGGTAATCCACCAGGGCTTGTGCTATGTACTTGACCAGCTCCTTGAGATTCACCTCCATTGTCACCTCCACGCCGGCAATAGGATCACGACCTCCCAGATCATGGTTACCCCGTCAGCACCTCCTCAGGAAGCGGATGGGGACGACCGCTTCGCCATCCTCATCAGCCGGAGCACGGTCTCGGTCGGCTCAGCACCCTCGTTCAACCATCGCTCCAGCTTTTCCGAATCCAGCTGCACCACGGGCGGCTGCCGCCTGGGATCGTAGTAACCCACTTGCTCGATGAACCGCCCGTCCCTGGGGGCCTCCGAATGTGCCACCACCACCCTGTAAAACGGCCTCTTCTTCCCGCCCATCCTCGCCAGTCGAATCCTCACAGCCATCGTCTTTGGACCACCTCTCCTCGTGCTGAAATCGCCAAATCGAACCGCCCCGCAACTATCATTCACCCGGCTTGGTCGCGCAAGGGCCCCCTTCGGTATGAGGCAAGGATCTCCTCGATCCTGTCCTTCCCTGCGAGTTTCAGCTTCTGGATCCTCTTCTTCTCCATCTCCTCGGAAGAGGTCAAGTAGCGTTTCGCGTTGTACCTTTCGAGTTCCCTCTCCAAGGCCTCATGCTCTTCAACCAGGCTCTTGAGCTCCGGCACGAGCGGTGAGAGCTTCTCGATCAGTTCGATATCTTTTGGCTCCATGGCTCGATCCGTTACACCAAGTCCGACCTCTGAGGTCGTGTAGACGCGTCACTATAATCCATCCCCTCGCCGATGTCAATGTCCGTTGCCGCCGTTGCCGCCGAGATCTCCCCGCGTGCCCTTTCCGCCTCCGAACTCCTGAGATACATGGGGACCAAGGAGTCGAGCTCCGCTCTTTCTCCCGAAACCAGGCGTTCACGCCCGAGCCGCGCCACCACTGCGGCCCTTGGATGCATCAGCTCCGGGGGCCCGAACAATGCGAGTCCCCCTAGTATCGCGCGGATCTTCTCTTCGTAGGCGACCGCACCGTCGCCAAGAAACACGGTCGGATTCGAAAACGACCGGACCCAAGATGCGACATCCTTGAGCCCGCAAGGCCCCTCGCTCTCCAGACCCGAGCCGTCACGCTTGCGCTTGAAAAGGCCCCCATATACGGTCTCCCTTCGCGCGTCCAACATGGCACAGACCGCCCCTGGAGAATACGGAAGGTTATGGGCCAAGGCCTCCAGGGTAGGGACACCGACCAGCGGGATACCCAAGGCAAAGGCGAGTCCCTTGGCGCAGGACAAGGCTATTCTGAGCCCTGTGAAGGAGCCCGGTCCGAGGCCCACCGCGATCCCGTCCAGGTCTTGCCGTCTCACAAGGCTTTCCCGCAACACCTGATCCACTCCCCGCAGGATCCGCTCCGAGTGCGTCCGCGGGCTGGAAAACCAGACCTCCGCCTTGAGCTCATTGCCTTCCACCAGGGCAACGCTGCCGGCCGAGGTGGAGCATTCCAGCCCCAGCACCCTCATGGGCTTTCTTTGGGCGAAGGGGTCGATCTCGGGGACTCCACCGCAGACGGTTCCCCTTGCTTTGTCTTGAGGTAATACAATCGGTCCAAGTCCCTGTAAATGGCCCAGGCCATGATGCAAGCGAGGATACCCATTCCCACGTACTGCGCCGCCCCCCTCACCCTCTTGTCCATCGGTCTCCTGACCAGACCCTCCAAAGCGAAGAAGAGCAGGTGCCCTCCGTCGAGGATCGGAATGGGCAGGAGGTTCATGACCGCCAGGATGACGCTTATGAAGGCGATGAAAGTGAAGTAGCTGGCCGCCCCAACCTGGGCCTGTTTGCCCGCCTCGATCCCGATCAGAAGCGGGCTCCCTATGTTCTTGAGCGACTCCTTTCCTGCCACCAAGCGGGCCAGGGTCCGCAGCGTGAACCAGGACTTGTCCCAGGTCCAGACACAGGCCTGGACCAATGCCTCTCCAACCCCGAATCTCTCTGTTCCCACCTCGCCGGTGGAGGTGATCCCTATCTGCCACAGCTGGATCTCGTCCCCGTAGCGGCTCACCACCGTGCGCGGCTTGGGAACCACAGTGGCTTCGTGAATGACGCCTCCCCTCTCTAGGGTGATCCGCAAGGGCCTTCCTTCGCTCTGTGTCACTCTTTCTATGACATCCTGCCAACGATGGATGGAAGCGCCATCCACCGCGACAATGAGGTCTCCCGGCTGGATCCCGGCCTCCGCAGCAGGATACCCCTCCAAGACCTCCTGAACGCGGGAGGTGATGTAGGGGACCTCCCCTGTGTAAAAGACCCATAAGATCAGGACAGCGAGGAAGAAATTGAAAAATGGACCTGCCACCACGATGAGGAAACGCCTCCAGATCCTTTGGGTGGAGAAGGAGTGGACCAGCTCCTCCTCGGGGAGCTCTTCCTCGGGCTCCTCACCCATCATCTTGACGTATCCCCCCAACGGGACGGCACACACGGCGTACTGAGTCCCGCGCCAATTGGCCTTCAACAACTTCGGACCGAAACCCAAGGCGAAGGTCAGCACACGCACCCCCATCGCCTTGGCCACCAGGAAGTGACCCAGCTCGTGGAAAAAGATCAGGATCCCGAAGGCCACGACGGCCCACAACAGGCTCGACATCCTCAGTATTCCCCTTTGATGATGGCGCGGGCCGTCTCCCGTGCCTTGCGATCGGCCTCCAATATCCCGGCGAGGTCGTCTCCGCGGATCTCTTCGTCCTTGCACCGATCCATCACCTGGCGAACCACCTTGACGATCCCGGTGAAGCGGATCTCCCCCCGCAGGAAGGCCCAAACGGCCTCCTCATTGGCCCCGTTGAGGACTGCACACATGGGACTGCCGTGCCTCAACGCCTCATAGGCGAGATCCAGGGCCGGAAAGCGCTCCCTTTCCGGTTCCATGAAGGTCAGGGGCCCCACCTTGAATAGGTCCAAGGGCGGCAAACCCGTCTTGATCCTTTCCGGAAATGCCAGGGCGTAGGCGATAGGGGTCTGCATGTCCGGTATCCCCATCTGCGCTATGACCGAACCGTCTATATACTCCACCATGGAATGAACGATGCTCTGGGGATGGATCTGGACATGGATCTTGCTCGGCGGGAGGTCGAACAGCCATCTCGCCTCGATGACCTCCAGGGCCTTGTTCATGAGCGAGGCCGAGTCCACCGTCACCTTCTGGCCCATCCTCCAGTTGGGATGCTCCAGGGCCTCCTCCGGTGTGACCTCTTCCAGTCTTTCCCTCGGAAGCCGCAGAAACGCACCCCCCGAGGCGGTGAGGATGATACGACGCACATCCTCTTTGCGGTGGCCTTGCAGGGCCTGGAAGACCGCGCTGTGCTCGCTGTCCACGGGCAGTATCCTGACACCGGCCTCCTGAGCCTCCCGGATAACGATTGGCCCTGCCATCACCAGGGTCTCCTTGTTGGCCAGGGCCACGTCCTTGCCCGCCTTGATGGCGTCGAGGGTCGGCATGAGACCGGCAGCCCCCACCAGGGCCGAGACCACGGTATGGCTGTCGGGATGGGTGGCCACGGCCCGCAAGCCCTCTTCCCCATGAAGGACATCCAGATGGACCTTTCCCCTCACCCTCTCCTTGAGGGCCTGCGCCATCTCTTCCCGCGCCATGCTCGCGAGGAGTGGCCTGAACTGGACAACCTGCTCCACCATCTTCTCCAGGTTCTCACCACCGGCCAGGGCCACCACGTTGAATCTTTCCGGATAACGCGACACCACCCGCAGCGTGTTCTGTCCGATGGACCCCGTAGAACCCAGGATGGCGATGCCTTTCCGCGATCTGTGGGCCATCAATCTGCCCTCTCCATCACCTTCAAAGCGCGACCCAGTAATAGACCACGGGCGCCGAAAAGAGCAAACTGTCCAGGCGATCCAGGACGCCTCCGTGGCCAGGGAGGATCCCGCCCGAGTCCTTTACACCCGCAGCCCTCTTGAGCATGGACTCGCACAGGTCTCCCACCTGACCGGCAGCCCCTATGGCGAGGGGAAGAAACAACCCCACCGTTGTCAAGCGGCCAGGGAAAAAGAGTGCCGCGCAGACCAAGCCGCCCAAAAGGTTCCCCGCTAGCCCCGCAAGCGCCCCCTCCACGGTCTTGTGGGGGCTGATGCGCGGTCTCAGCTTGTGCCTCCCCCAAAGGCTCCCCGCGTAATACGCCGCGGTGTCCCCGATGGCCGTGACGGCGATGGTCAGGAGGATCCAGCGTGTACCGTCAGGGATCCTCCAGATCAGGACGAAATAGGACGGGAGCATTGCCCCGTAGATGTATCCTACCATCCGTGTCCCCAGGTCCTGCAAGACCCCGTCGAGTTGGGCACGACCCAGCATCTCCAGGGTCATCCGGAAGAAAAGGATCCCCACCAAGGCCATCATGAGGCCTCGCTCACCGGCGGCCATCGCCCCCACCGGCATGGACAATGCGGCCACGATCCCAGTCACCCTCGTGCCGCGCCGCACGGCCATCCCCGAGAGCCGCTCGTACTCCAGCTCACACAGAACAACCACCGTGCAACACAGGAGCAGAAACAGCCATTGCCCACCCCAGATGAGGAGGGGAACCACCCCACCGAGAACCATCAGGGCAGTAGTCCATCTCTTGAGCTGGACCTGAGGTGCAACAGACACTTCTTCTCTCGTCAACGCGATGAGCCCCGAAGTTGTTCGCTGATCCTCCCGAACCGTCGCTCCCTCCTCTCGTAATCCCTGAGCGCCTCCAGCAGCTCCTCCTCCGAGAAATCCGGCCACAGCGTCTCCGTGAAATAGATCTCGGTATAGGCCATCTGCCAAAGGAAAAAGTTGCTGATCCTGCGCTCACCGCTGGTACGTATCAGGAGATCCGGGTCCGGAAGCCCTTTTGTATCCAAGCAGTCGGAGAAGAGTTCCTCCGAGATCTCTCTCGGATCCACCTCTCCAAGCCGCACCCCTTCCAAGACGCGAGACACCCCCCTGAGGATCTCGGAGCGCCCGCTGTAACTGAGGGCCAGGTTGAGGATCATATCCCGATTCCCGCCTGTGGCCTCGACGCTCTCCCGAAGCGCCATCTGGATATCCCTCCTGAAATCCTCAGGACGTC
>Ga0068707_1001952_pt1 | contig 14483 bp, 11 predicted proteins | sample YNPNPMetaG_FD_66600 | JGI IMG/M metagenome (GOLD analysis project Ga0068707, IMG submission 66600) | Anoxygenic and chlorotrophic microbial mat microbial communities from Yellowstone National Park, USA - YNP NP MetaG | ecosystem: Environmental > Aquatic > Thermal springs > Hot (42-90C) >...
TTGAGTTTGGCTGACGTTGAGGCCGCAACTCGCATCCGACAGAAGTACCTGGAGGCTATGGAGCGCGGGGATTTCGCAGCTTTGCCACCGGGTGCTGTAGCGCGTGGGCTCTTGCGCACCTATGCCCGCTTTCTGGAGCTTTCGGTAGATGAGGCGATGCGCCGCTACATCGAGGAAAGCGGCGATGCCGGTGAAGACATCCCCATTGCCGAGCCGGGAAAACCACGGCTGGTAGACTATAGGCCCCTTGAAGTGGAGTTACTGGATACCAGGCCCACCTGGACCTGGCTGCACTGGGCCGTCACTGCCATTGCCATCCTGGTGCTTGCGTTTGCCGGCTGGTGGTATTTCAATCGTCCACCGGGGCAGAGCTTACGGGCTGCGTTTGGCCCTGCCCCTTCCTCCACCCCCACGGCCACGGCCACCCGTTGGGTCGTCACTGCCACCCCCAGGCCTCCGGAGCCGACTGCCACCCAGCCCGCGCCTCAGGTCATCCCTACTTCCGATTTGCTGCCGTTGCCCACACCTACGGTGCCTCCCACGGAGACGCCCACCCCCAGGCCCACGGCAACGCCCGAAGTAGTACCCAGCCTCGCCATGGAGATGCGTATTACCCAGAGAGCCTGGGTCAGGGTCTTGGTGGACGGCCAGAAGGTGGAAGAGAGTACCCTGGAAGCCGGCGAGACCCGCTTCTGGGAAGCTATGGAGTCTATCCTTATCCGCACAGGCAATGCAGCCGGTGTGACCCTGGTGCTCAACGGCGAAGAATTGGGGCCCATGGGCCAGGTTGGCGAGGTGGTTGAACGGGAATGGGTGGTAGGCGAGGGGGAGCTTCCAGCCGGCCCAGCCGTATCTGAGCCAACACCTACACCCACACCTGCTGGCTGATTTCTCCCTGCCTGCGGCGCCTCTCAGGCAGCGCATCTCACTCTGGCGCCCTGCGCCTGAACAGGCACTATGCACTATTATCTTCTCACCCTCGGCTGCCCCAAGAACACCGTAGATAGCGAAGGGATGGCCATGTTGTTGGGCCAGGCAGGTCTGCGCGGCACGGCGACCCCTGAAGATGCCGACGTGCTGATTGTCAACACCTGTGGCTTTCTGGCTGCGGCCGAGGAGGAATCGCTGGTCGCCCTCAAGGAGTTGGCCAGGAACAAGCGGGATGGCCAGGCCCTGATCGCTGCCGGTTGCATGGTCGAGCGCGCGGGGGAACGCATCGTGCGTTCTGTGCCCGAAGTGGATGCCCTGTTGGGCACTCGACGCTGGATGGAGATCGTGCCTCTGCTCGAAGGCCTGCGCGAACGGCGTGGCCCACACGCTTTCGGCCGCCTTGCGCTGCTGGGAGACCCTGCCCTGCTGTTTGTGGGCCCCACGCCCCGGCCACCTGTCGTGGCCGGCAGCGCCTATCTGAAGATCAGCGACGGCTGTGATGCCCCCTGCACATTCTGCGCTATCCCCGGCATCAAGGGCCGGCTGCGCAGCCGGCCCCAGGAGGCCATCGTGGCCGAGGCCAGGTCGCTGGTGGCCGGCGGCGCGCAGGAGCTGATCCTGATCGGCCAGGATATCACCAGCTATGGCCGAGACCTGGGCCAGCCTGACGGGCTGCCCGACCTGCTACAGGCTATCCTGGATGCTGTGCCCGACCTGCGGTGGCTACGCCTGATGTACGCCTATCCCGGTCGCATCTCCGAGCGCCTGATCACCGTCATGGCAGGCGATCCGCGGGTATGCCATTATCTGGATGTCCCCCTTCAACACGGTCATCCGGCAGTGCTGAAGCGAATGTCTCGGCCCAGCAATGTCGAAAGGCAACTGGAGCTCTTTGCTCGCCTGCGCGCTGCCATGCCTGACATCGCCTTGCGCAGCACGTTTATCGTGGGTTTCCCAGGCGAAACCGAGGCGGAGTTTCAAGGCCTGCTGGACTTCCTGGCCGCCATCCAATTCGACAGGGTCGGGGCTTTTACCTTCAGCCCCGAGCCGGGCACGAAGGCTTACGACATGCCAGGCCAGGTGCCCGAGGAGGTGAAAGCTGAACGATACGCGCGCTTGATGCAGGCTCAGCAGCGCATCTCCCTGGCGCGCAACCAGGCGCAGGTAGGCAGGGTGCTTGATGTGCTGGTGGAAGCCCATGGGAAGATACAAGACAGGACCGCGCGCGGGGACGATGATGCCAGAGTGGCAGCCGGCGCGCGTCTCGAGGAGCTAAGGGGGCCCGTTTCTGTGGCGCGTTCCTACCGCGATGCGCCGGAGATTGACGGCCAGGTAATCATCCCTGGGAAATTGCCAGTGGGCAAGATGGTGCAGGTACAGATCACCGGGGCCACCGAATACGATCTGCTGGCCACAACTCAGATTGAGGAACCGAACTCTGGCGAATTCAGGAGACACCCACAGCTTGGGCTTGGCAACCTGAGCGACACAAGACGTGGGCTTCGTAGTAGCGACTTCAGTCGCTCAAAGCGCGTTCAGGACGACTAAAGTCGTCACTACGAATTAGCTACTCGATGACCCGGTACTCTCCGTCCAACACCTCTCCTCCAGCCTCGTCGTGACCAGGCTGGCTGTCGTGGCCACGCAGAGCAGCCAGGTGCTCCCTCACAACGGCAGGCGGGCAGAGCTCGATAAACAGCCTCACGGCCAGAGCCAGGATCACCAGATCGTCCACCTGCCCCAGGAGCGGCACCAGATCGGGCAAGAGATCCACAGGAAACAGCACATAAGCAGCCGCCAAAGCCGGAACCAGTAACTTGGTTGTGGTGGCCACCCGCGGGTCACGCATCAGCCTCCAGGCCAGGCGTGCACTGCGGATCAGCCCTGGCCACAGGCCGCTCTGGCTCCCCACAGGAATCGTCTTTTGCTTTCTGGCTCTCATCTGCTATCCCCTTCTCCCGCGTGGAAACACGCGTGGCCCCCGAGGGGCGGTTTCCCCCGGCCAACTCTGGTTACCGAATGGCCTGGCTCTGGCTTCTGCCGAGCCTGTTACCCCCTTTTCTGGTCTGCATGCTCCTGCGCATCGGTCTCGGATGGGGGCGGCGTTTCCGGTTCCCGCTTACTTTGGGCCAGCAGGGCATAGATATCTACCGCACCTTCATCGCTGGACGGGGGCGTGCTCTCGGCTGAGGTTGTCCTGCTTGGCGGCTCGGGCTCGGCTACCTGTGCCGGGAGCTCCTGGGAAATCGAAGTCCCTGGCGCCGGCTTGCTGACCTCGAAGTCAGGTGGGGCGACCACCGGAGGCGCCTTGCCAGCGCGGCCCAGAGAACCGGCCAACAACCCCAGCCCCCCGACCAATAACAGCACGGGCCACCACTGCAGCACCGTCTGGGTTGTGCTCAGCGCGCTGACCAGCGTAACCAGCCCTACCAGGATCAATGCTGCCATCGGGATAGCAGCCCAGCGGGTGTTAAGCTGGACCGGGTGCAGGAAGTAGAGGAGGGCGAAGACCAACCCCAGGCCCACGAAGAAGAGCCCCAGCCAGCTCAGCCGGCTCAGGCTCTCCTCCAGCCCTACCAGCACTCCCACTACAGTCAGCACTCCTCCGGGGATGATAGCCCACCAGTTCTCCTTGCGGGCTAAAAACGAGGCCCAGAAGCCCAATGCCACTCCGAACAAGATCAGCCCCGCGCCCCATCGGCCCAATTCCATCCCGCGCGCCTCGAGCACGGTCATTGCCCCAATGCTCAGCAGGGTAAAGCCGGGGATTGCCCGCCACCAGCCGCCAGCGTTGAAAAGGAACCAGATCAAGAACCCCAGGCCAACGACTGCAAACAGGCCGCCCCAGATCACATCCCCCCACTCCTGGAAAACCCCCAAGTTCTTCAAGAGCAGAAACACACCGACCAGGACCAGGAAAAGCGCCCAGGCCAGTTTCTGGCTAAACCATCTCATTTTAGTGTCCCTCTCTCGGGATGGTTCAAAATCGGTTAACACTTTCTGCCCCCTCGGGCCTTCGTTGCCCCTCTCCCCCCTTGGCCTGCGGCCAGGGGAGAGGGGGGATTATAAGAGGGGGTTTTTGCGGCGGCCTTTGGCCGCCGCAAAAACCCTTTTCTCCCCTCCCCTGTGAGGAGGTGGGGGGCCCTGAGCGGCAACTCTAACGACCGCAAAAAGTGTAAACCAATTCTACCAGCAAATTGAACCATCTCCCTCTCTCTTATGACAACAACTGCCAACGACGGAAGTGGCCTCTCGTCTCTCTCGGGACGGGCTGCGGGGCCGCCGCTCTCTATCATGACAGATCTGCCACCACAAGTCAGTCAGCAGCCCCATCCCCCGCGCGCGAGTGAGCTGGGAAGGTTGCCCGATTGGCCGGCGACCTGGCCGCATCCCAGCCATGGGCCCTGGCCCAACGCCAGTCGGTGGCTGCCTGGAGGGCAAAAGCCAGGGCGAGCAGGCTCCACAACACCCTTTCCCACCAACGCGTGGCACCCCAGGCCAGGCTGGCTGTGAACATCAGCATGCCGCTGGCAAAGGGTACCTGGAACAGTGCCAGGCCCAGAGCATGGCGCAACCGCACCCTGCGCACAGCAGCCCACCAACTGGTATAGCTCCATGCTGCGCCAGCGATGGCCAACCCGACAATCCACAGCGCATTGCGCGCCACAAAAAGCCAGTCTATCAGACCGTCCACCTCCGCGTCCATCGGAAGAGATGTTCACGCTCCTGGCGCGCTGGCCCTGGCGAGGAGTGACGACCACGATTTGATGGATATGGCCCGGGCAAGGAGTTCTGGCCTAGCTCTCCAACAAGTTGAGGACCCCTGCCGTACGGCTGGCCTGCCCATCAAATGAGCTGTGACAGAATACTAGGCGCCCTCTTCCTTGCCGGCCAGCTCATCGGGCTCCCACTCGCTGACGGCCCATGCGCTGGCAGTGAGAACCAGCCTGATCTCGTCTTCTGTGCCGAAAGCCAGCGCCAGCCCGCCTTCCTCGTCGGCCTGGTCGTAGTCCATCAGGGCCAGCTCGTCATCCACCAGTTTGCCCACTACCTCGAAGATATCGTCGATGCCCCGGGTTGGCCCGCTGTCCGGGTCAGGGTAGGCCATCGCCGCGTAGAGCTCCAGGGCCAGCCCATCTTCCAGGAACAGGTCGCAGTCGAAGACTTCCTGCTCCTCGGGCGGAGTTTGCTCCTGGCCCTCCTCTTCCTCCGCCCCTTCCCACAGCTCCAGCCCGAGCACCTGCAGCCCCAGCAGTTCATCGAGCTCGGCGCGGGCGTCGTCATCCAAAGTGACCAGCAACTCCTCATCTGGTTCCTCGTCGAAGTCCGGGAAGCGCTCGAATTCCGCTTCCGTCCCATTGTTGTTCATAGTAGTCCTTTCTCCTGCTTACCTGAGACATTGAATTGGCCGTTCCCGCCGGGTTCGCTGAAACGGCGCCACGCGCCATTGACTTTTCACCCGATGATCCCCTGGCGCGCATGCATTGTACCACCAGATTGATCAGGGGGCGAATTTGAGGGGACGACCCTGCAAGTCGCGCAGTGCAAGAGGGGCTGCGAAACTCGACCTTAAAATCTAGCGCCAACCTATTGACAAAGACGATCCGGGCTGCTATACTTATAGCGCCACAGGGAAGATAGCTGATTGGGTGTAGACCAAGGCAAGAAGAAAGTACGGTGGTTCAATCTGATGGTGAAAAACCAAAAGATAGTCCACCAGAAATCGGAGGCAGGTTGAGCTAGTCAGTTGTCGGATCTGTGGTGAGGGAGCCCCGAGAAATCACTGGTTGTCCTTAGCCCGAAGTGCTCCAGAGAACCTGGAACTCTCGCCAGCTAACCTGAAAAGCCCTTGCCTAACCGCAAGGAAGCGCAGGTAATAAAGCTGACAAGGCGAGACAAACGTGGGCCAGGGGACGAGAGAACCAGATGGTTGCTTGGGGCCCCTCTGTTTTAATGGCCAGCCTTCTCCAGGTTGGCCCTTTTTACATCTTCGCTGCCCGATCGGCCCAACCTCAAAATCTCCGGTTTTAGCTCGCCCACAAACGGCAGATGCCGATACCCTTCCTGGTAGTCTAGCCCGTAGCCCACTACAAAGCGATCTGGCAGGTCAAACCCTTTGTATTTCAGGGGGATGTCGGCCAGGCGATGTTCAGGCTTGTTGAACAGTGTGCACACCTCCAGGCTGGCCGGGTTGCGCGCCTTCAGGGTGCGCAACAGATAGCTCAGGGTCAGGCCCGTATCAATGACATCCTCGACGAACAGCAGGTGTCGCCCTTCGACCGCCTCGTCCAGGTCCTTGATCAGGCGGACCGGCCCCTTAGCCGGCTGCCTGGGGGCATAGCGGGATATGGCCATGAAGTCTACAGTCACCGGGATGGTGATGGCACGCAGCAGGTCGCTCATGAAGAACAGTACGCCCTTGAGCACGCCGATCAGCAATGGGTTCAGCCCCGCGTAGTCCTGGCTGATCTGGGCCCCAAGTTCCCTGACCCGCCGACGGATCTCTTCCTCGGAGAGCACAATCCTGCTGATGTCGCGCAACATAGGTGAGAGGCCAGGCTGCTCAGAGTCCATGGATATGCTTGTCATCGGATGCTCCTCTTGGCGCCAGGAGCGCCAGGAGCGCCAGGCGCTCACAGCTTATTCGTCATCATTTCGGGGTAATCCTCGACACCGAACTTCAGCAGCAGCGAACGGATGTCACGGCGCTTGAACAATTTGATGTTGACATCGGGATAGAGTTCGCGCAACCGGCGTACTTTGCGGTTCTTGTGGCGGATCTGATGTGGCTGCATGGTGGTGAGTTCTACGTACAGGTCCTGTTCTGGCAGATAGAAGTCGGGAGTGAAGGCATCGGTCACGTTCCCTTGCTCGTCCCGCTCCAGGACAAAGGTCCGAGGTTCATACTGCCAGGGGATGCCATAGAAGTCGAGGATACGGGCGAATTCCTCTTCGACCGGATGGGCGAATGAGCGTGCGGAAGCCTTCATGAGCGATCTGTTTCCTTGCTGGCAGCCATCCGCTCCGCCGCCAGGCAGATGAGGTCCACGGCGGCTTCGATGCTGAGCCGGGCCGTGTTGAGCACCAGGTCGTATAGCTCGGCCGCGTGGCTGCGCAGGCCGAAATAGCGCCGCAGATAGCTCGCCCGCGCCCGGTCAGAGGCGTCCACCCTGGCCGTGGCTGCCTCCAGAGAAAGCCCGCCAAGCTCCTGGACCCTCTGGATGCGCACCGCACGCGGGGCAATAACCCGCACATGCAGGGTATAAGGGTACTCAGCCAGCACTATCTGGCCACCCCGGCCCAGGAGGAGCAGGTCGCCAGCGCGGGCAAGGTCGTGCATGATGGCAGTGACCTTCTCCCGATAGAGGCGCATGGCAGCTCTGGTGGGTTTCAGGCCGAGCAGGCCCAGTTCGTCAAGCTCAGCCAGGGCCACTTCGGGCACTCCTGCCTGCCGCGCGGCCTGATTGATCAGCTCGCGGCCCACCAGTCGCAATCCAAGGCGGGTTGCCACCCTTTGGGCGATCTCATCGCCGCCGCTGCCAAGCTGTCTGGAGAGGGTAATGATGGGCATCGGAATTTCTCCTCGTACGCCTACTTCATCTGGCACAGGCGTTCAGCCAGCCCTGAATAGCGCATCTGGGCCCGGTTGTTGTGGACGGCAATGGCAATCGCGCGTGGAGTGCCCACCAGTACCACCAGCCGCCGCGCACGGGTGACCGCCGTATAGAGCAGGTTGCGCTGCAGCATCACGTAGTGGGCCGTCAGGAGAGGGATCACCACAGCCGGAAACTCGCTGCCCTGGGCCTTGTGCACACTGATGGCATAGGCATGGACCAGCTCGTCCATCTCCAGGAAGTCGTAGACGATGTCCCGCTCATCCATGCGCACGGTGACCGTCTGGTTCTCGGCGTCAATGGCAGAAATGTACCCCATGTCGCCGTTGAACACGTCTTTATCGTAGTTGTTGCGCACCTGCATCACCCGGTCCCCGCGGCGAAAGACCCGCCCTCCGATTTGCTTCTCGGGCACGCCAGGCCGGGGCGGACACAGCACCGCCTGCAGCCGCTGGTTGAGGCTCGCCACGCCGACCTCTCCCCGGTGCATCGGGCTGAGCACCTGGATCTGCTCGGGCCGGAGCCCAAACTTGCGGGGAATGCGCTCGCTTACGAGTTCCACGATAAGGTTGCTGGCACGCTCGGGGTCATCTTCCTGGAACAGGAAGAAATCGGTGGCGTTGCGGTTGTCCAGGATGGGCATGCGCCCCTGGTTGATACGGTGCGCATTGGTAATGATGTAACTGCCAGGTGGTTGGCGGAAAATGGTATCCAGGCGGATCACTGCAGCGTTCGGCAGCGGAGCACCTCCATCTGATGTCCCCTGGCCCTCAATAGCGGTAATGATGTCGTGCAAGATGTTCCCCGCGCCGACGCTGGGCAGTTGGTCCACATCGCCCACCAGGAGCAAGTGCGCGCCGGGTGGGATGGCCTTCAGCAAATGGTTGGTCAGCACCAGGTCCAGCATGGAGGCCTCATCTACGATCACCAGATCGGCTTCGAGAGGATGCTCCTCGTTACGCTGGAAGGTAAGGCCCTCGCCTGGCTTGAACTCCAACAGCCGGTGGACCGTCTTGGCTGGATGTCCCGTTGCTTCGCTGAGGCGCTTGGCAGCCCGGCCGGTGGGCGATGCCAGGGCCACCCGCGCGCCGGCGGCGTGAGCCAGGCGCAGGATGCTGCGCACGGTGGTCGTCTTGCCTGTGCCTGGGCCGCCAGTGAGCACTGTAATGCGATGGGTCAGGGCCGCGCGGATCGCTTCCATCTGCCGCCCGGTGAGGGCAATCCGGCTCTGGGCCTGTAGAGCGGCGAAGGCGGCCGGCCAGTCGAAAGAGCGAAAGGCGATCAGACGTTCTTCGGGGGCTTCGGCCAGCCGGCGCAAGCGGCTGGTGACACCGACCTCGCTGTAATAGAAGGGGATAAGGTAGACAGGATGCTCCTCCGTCACCGCTTGAGGCGTGGCACCAGAAGTGGAGCGGCGCGGTGGCGCTTCCTCCACCCACACCTCTCCGGCCTCCTTCAGCGCCCTAATCCCCTCGGCGACCCGCTCTGGCGGCACCCCCAGCAATTCGCTGGCCCGTCGGGTGAGCTCGCTGTCTGGCAGATAGACGTTCCCTTCATCTGCTGCCTGGCTCAGGACATAGGCCACGCCGGCCGCTACCCGTTCCGGCGCGTCCTCGGCAATGCCCAGATCGCGCGCGATCTTATCCGCGGTGACGAAGCCGATGCCGTAGACCTCGCGCGCCAGGCGATAGGGGTCCGACCGGACCACCGCGATGGCCTGATCGCCGTACTGTTTGTAGATGCGCACGGCCAGGCCGGTGGAGACATTATGGCTTTGCAGGAAGAGCATCACCTCTTTGATTTTCTGTTGTTCGGCCCAGGCACGGGTGATCAGCTCGATACGCTTACGGCCGACACCCAACACCTCGTGCAGCCGCTGCGGCTCCTCTTCGATGATGCGCAGGGTGTCCAATCCGAACTTGCGCACGATGCGTTGTGCGGTCACCGGCCCAATCCCCTTGATCAGGCCGCTGCCCAGGTACTTCTCCAGCCCGGCGATGGTGGCCGGCAAGATGGTCCGCACCTGGTCGGCTTTGAATTGGCGACCATACTGCGGGTGTGCCATCCAGGCCCCGCTGACTGCCACCGACTCGCCGACGTTGATGCCCAGCATGTTGCCCACCACGGTGACGGTGTAGTTCTTTCCTTCCGGCAAGAGCTGGGCTACCGTGTAGCCATCCTCTTCGTTATGGTAAGTAATACGCTCGATGGTCCCGCGCAGGATCTCGGGCATAGCTGTTCTCCCCCAGGTGCATTTTACCAGACCGCAGCCGCCGCGCAAACAGCGTCAACCTGCGCTGACGCGCTGATCTGCGGGCTCGGCGAAGGCCGACCTCTGGCCTGGCGCGCGCTTGTGCTCACCGCGCGCTGGCGGTATAATGGCTGAGAGCGCCCTCAAGGAGGCGATCGGGTACAGGTGTCAGGGGTTGTGCCCAGACCAGGAAAGGGGAAGGTCCGATGGTACAAACTGTTTTGATCTACGCCACGTCGCGCCAGCGCAAGCGCCTGGCCAGGGAAGGGATTACCTTTCTGGCGGAGTATGATGACTTCGTGCTGGCCGACGTATCACCTGAGCAGTTGGCGCGTTTGCGGATGCAGGGTTACGAAGTAGAGGTGCAGGAACAGCCGCGCGTCATGGAGCTGAGGGGCCGCTCCGTTGCCGTTCCCCAGCCAGAGGAGTCCGAGGCTGGGGCTGAAAAGGGACTGTCGGTCCGTGCCGCCGATGTCTATACCCTGCCGGAGGGCCCTTCGCCAGAACGCTACGGCCCGGGCAGGCACTACTACCTGGTGCAGTTCATTGGACCGATCAAGCCGGAATGGCTGGCCGAAATCGAGGCCCAGGGAGGCACCCTGCACGAACCGATCCCGCCCTACGGCTACATCGTGGGCCTGGAGGAAGCATCTTACCGATGGATCACTACTCAGCCAAGCTATGTGCGCTGGGTGGGGCACTACCAGCCGGAGCTGCGGCTGGCACCCGATGTCGTCGAGGCCCTCAGGGCCGACCCAATGTTGTCACGCGGTCGCGCGCGTGAGGAGGGTACACCTTCTGCTGAGGCACCCGGCGTGGAGCGAGTGCCGACTATGTTTACTGTGCGCTTCTTTGAGCCCGAAGAGCTGGTGCAGGCTATCCCCAGCATCCGTGAGCTGGGAGGGGTACCCGGTCCTTACGAGGGCGGTTCAACGGTCATCACGGTCTCCTTTGACCCGCAGCAGCCGGACCTGGCGAGCCGCGTGGAAAGGCTGGCGCACCTGCATGGCGTGCGGTCGGTGGAGAGCTACACGCTGCGCCAGCTCTATAACGATGTGGCACTGCGCCTGATGGGTGCCGAGGAGGTGATCGACCCTGCGGGGTTAGGTCTTAGCGGCCGGGGCGAAATTGTCGCAGTGGCCGATTCGGGGTTGGACACCGGTGACCCAGCCTCGATCCATCCAGACTTTGCGGGTCGTGTGGCTGCCATCTATAGCTGGCCTGTGGCCTCCGACTGGGCCACGGTGGTTACAAACAGTGGCGCCGACGATGGTCCCGCCGACACTCGCTCCGGCCATGGCACTCATGTCGCCGGTTCGGTGTGTGGGAACGGAGCTGCAGCCCTGACGGCCGGCAGCCGGGCTGTGCGGGGCCTGGCTGCCGAGGCCCAGCTTGTCTTCCAGGCTGTCGAGCAGAAGCTGGAGTGGACGGAAGCCTATCGCCGCGACTACTACCGGCGCTATCGCCGCTATCCGCCCGACTATGGGTTGGCTGGATTGCCTGCCGACCTGGTGCGGCTGTTTGAACAGGCTTATCAGGCCGGCGCGCGGGTGCACTCCAACAGTTGGGGAGGTGGTGGCTTCGGCGTGTACGACGATTATGCCGAGGCAGTGGACCGCTTCATGTGGGAACATCAGGATTTCCTCATCCTCTTCGCAGCCGGCAATGACGGGAGCGATGGCGATCGGGATGGCAAGGTAGATCTGGGCAGTGTTACCCCTCCGGGCACGGCCAAGAACTGCGTGACCGTAGGTGCGGCAGAATCGGTGCGCGGGGAGGGGGGCTATCAGCGTTCCTATGGCCGGCTGTGGCCGGCGGACTTTCCGGCTGAGCCCCTCTTCAGTGATCTGCCATCAGATAGCGCGGACCATGTTGCTGCCTTTTCCAGCCGCGGCCCCACCAGGGATGGCCGCATCAAGCCAGACCTGGTCGCGCCGGGCACCAATATCCTTTCGGTGCGCTCGCAAGTACTTGACCATGCGGTCAACGGCTGGGGGCCCGCCCCGCTGCCCCTCAGGGGCTACTATATGTTCGATGGGGGGACCAGCATGGCCACGCCGTTGGTGGCAGGGGCGGCAGCTCTGGTCCGCCAATATCTGCGCACCATCAAGCGTCGCCAAACTCCCAGCGCCGCGTTGATCAAGGCTACCTTGCTGCACGCCGCATGCTACCGGCCAGAGCGTCCTGCTCCCAGCCCCGATGCGCGCAGCTACGATTTCGCCCAGGGCTGGGGCCACCTGGACCTGGCCAGCGTCTTGCAGCCGACCGAGCCTGTGCAGGTGCGCTGGTATGAGCACCGCCGTGGGCTGCGCAGCGGCGAGAGCTGGCGTTGGTCCTGCCAGGTGGCCGATGCGAGGGTGCCCCTGGCGATCACCCTGGCCTGGACGGACTACCCGGGCAGCGCCGGCCACTACCCCAATCTGGTGAACGACCTGGACCTGGTGGTGACCAGCCCCTCTGGCAAGGTCTACTATGGCAACTCAGCCGTCGGGCAGGATGGCGGCCGGCCCGATCGGATAAACAACGTGGAACGGGTGATCATCCCTCAGCCCGAGCTGGGACGCTACCAGATCCGCGTGCGGGCGTTCAACGCCCCGCGCGGGCCACAGGGGTTTGCTCTGGTGTATTCCGGGGGGCTTCAGTAACCGGGTGAGGAGGGGGGGTAGAAATCTAGCTGCCGGCCTGGTTCTGGCCCAGCAGAGCCGCCTGTTTGGCCTTCGCGCGTGCCTCAAAGCGCGCCAGATCAATGATTGCCCGTTCGTGGATTCCCTCGCCGATCAGGTCGAGGCCATCGTGCGCGGTGACGCGGAAGGTCAGCCGGCGGCCATCCACAGCGATCAGTTCGGCGCGGGCGGTTACTGTGGCGCCCAAAGGGGTGGCGGCCAGATGTTTCACGTTGACCATGGTGCCTACCGATTGCTGGCCCGGCAGCAGGTGAGCAGCGAGGGCGTTGACCGCGGCCCGCTCCATCAGGCGCACCATTTCAGGGGTCGCAAACACGGCCACTGTGCCGCTGCCCAGGTGACGAGCTGTCAGCTCGGGCACGACCTGGGTGCTGGCTTCGCCGGCCAATCCGAGGGGGAATTGCTCGTTGAGTTCTGTCATAGAGGCCGCTCGAATTCGGGATGAACTCTGGGTCCGCTGGAGGCATCCTTATGCAGGTGCCGGCCTGGGGGCAGGAGCTCCGGCAGGACGGTCACTGCCTGGCTGGGCCAGGCCTTCGCTGGAGCCCGAACGGGTTCCATCGCGCGTTGGAGCTTGAGAGGGGGTCGGTGCCGGTGGTCGGGGCGGCACGCCCGGCACACCTTTGAAGAACTCCTCAAATTCCTCAGCATCCAGGGTTTCCACCTGGATCAGCTTGCGGGCAATAGCGTGATGCAGGTCGCTGTACCTGGTCAAGATCTCCTTGGCCCGGTTGTAAGCCTCCTGGACGATCCGCCTTACCTCTTTGTCTATTTCCCGGGCCACCTGCTCGCTGTAGTTGCGCTGCTCGCCGATCTCCCGCCCCAGGAAGATCAGCTCGTGCCTCTGTCCAAACACCATCGGCCCCATCTTGTCGCTCATCCCGTACTGGGTGACCATGGCGCGTGCGATCTTGGTAACCTTATCCAGGTCGTCTACAGCGTTGTTGGTCATGTCCTGGAAGATCATCTCCTCGGCAACACGGCCTGCCAGGGCCGCGGCCAGGTCATCCTCAAACTTGGCCCGGCTGATCAGAAGGCGATCCTGTTCGGGCAGGGCCATAGTGTAGCCCAGGGTCATGCCCCGGCTGATGATGCTGATCTTATGCACCGGGTCGCACTTGGGCAACATGCGTCTGACCAGGGCATGGCCAGCCTCATGGTAAGCGATGATCTCCTTTTCTTTGTCTGAGATGATGCGGCTGCGGCGTTCGGGGCCGGCGATGACCCGCTCGATGGCCTCCTCGAACTCGGCCATGCCAATGCTGCGCTTGTTGCGCCGCGCCGCCAGAATGGCCGCCTCGTTCACCAGGTTCTCAATGTCCGCCCCCACAAAGCCAGGCGTGCTCTTGGCGATCACCTCCAGGTCCACGTTGGGCTCCAAAGGCTTGCCCCGCACATGCACCTTGAGGATCGCCTCCCGCCCCCTCATGTCGGGGCGGTCCATCACCACCTGCCGGTCAAAGCGGCCAGGCCGCAGCAGCGCCGGATCGAGGATGTCGGGCCGGTTGGTGGCCGCGATGAGGATCACGTTGGTGTCGGTGTCGAAGCCGTCCATCTCCACCAAAATCTGGTTCAGGGTCTGCTCCCGCTCATCGTGGCTGCCCCCCAAGCCCGCCCCCCGCTGCCGTCCCACCGCATCAATCTCATCAATGAACACGATGCAGGGGGAGTTGCGCTTGGCCTGCTCAAACAGATCGCGCACCCGGCTGGCCCCCACCCCCACGAACATCTCCACAAACTCCGACCCGGAGACGGAGAAGAAGGGCACCCCGGCCTCGCCGGAGATGGCCTTGGCCATCAACGTCTTGCCCGTGCCCGGGGGGCCCACCAGCAATATCCCCTTGGGGATGCGGGCACCGAGGGAGGCGAACTTCTGGGGCTCCTTGAGGAACTCCACCACCTCCTGGAGCTCCTGTTTGGCCTCGTCGGCGCCGGCCACATCGTCGAAGGTCACGGTGGGCTTGTCGCCGGTGAAGACGCGCGCCCGGCTCTTGCCAAAGGAAA
>Ga0068707_1001953_pt1 | contig 14481 bp, 9 predicted proteins | sample YNPNPMetaG_FD_66600 | JGI IMG/M metagenome (GOLD analysis project Ga0068707, IMG submission 66600) | Anoxygenic and chlorotrophic microbial mat microbial communities from Yellowstone National Park, USA - YNP NP MetaG | ecosystem: Environmental > Aquatic > Thermal springs > Hot (42-90C) >...
CTGGAGGTTCCTTACGAACTCCCCGAGGAATACAACATCCGCCTCACCTTCCGGCGGCTGACCGGGGCGGACGCCGTCGCCCTCATCCTCTCCCACAAAGGGGCCTCCTTCGTCCTGGAAATGGGAGCGGATCGGAACCGCCTGATCACCCTGGTCCCTCCCGAGGCCCGCGACGCCGCCGGCGCCCCCGCGGCCCGGCGCCCCCTGTGCCTGGAAAACAAGGTGCGTCACGAAACCTTCGTGCGGGTGCGCCGGGATGGAGTCCAGGCCGCTCTGGACGGGGTCCCTGTTCTCGAATGGAACGGCGATCCGAGCCGGCTCGGCATCGGTGCATCCTGGAGGCTCCGGGAGGGCCGAACCCTCGGCGTGGGAAGCCACGCCAGCCCCACCGCCTTCGAGAAGCTGGAGATCCTGGAGATCCGGGGGGCCGGGCGGCGCCTCGCCCCCCTCCCGCCCCCCCACTTCCAGGCCCTTCCCGTCGATCCCGAATCGCTCCGGCCGGGCCTCCTGGGCGAATACTGCCACGGCATGGCCTTCGAACTGCCCGCCCTCCGGAGGATCGACCCCGCCATCGCCTTCCAGTGGGGCGAGGGCCCGGCCTGGCCGAACGGGCCGGCCAATTCCTTCTCCATCCGGTGGAGCGGATACCTTCTGGTCCCCCGTCCCGGGGAGATCCCTCTCGTCCTCACCGCGGAGGGGGCGGCCCGTCTCCTGATCCACGGCCGGCAGGTGCTCTCCGTGGATTCCGATCGCCGAGGGATCCCCCAATCCTCGGTGTGCCGGTTCGATCCCGGTCTGCACCCCCTCACCCTGGAATTCCTCGAGTGCGGGTTTCTCGCCGGGGTCCAGCTTTCCTGGATCGAGCGCGAGGGCCTGAGCGCCGCCCCCATCGGGCGGGACTTCCTCTTCCACGATCCGGCGACCTTCCGGCCGACCGACGCGGGACGGCACGGCCTCGTCGGAGCCCTCCCCGAACACCCCAACACGATCAACGGCATTTCGTTCTCCCCGGATGGGCGTCTCCTGGCCAGTGCCTGCGACGACGGCCACCTGAGGATCTGGGAAACCGGCTCCCGCAGGCTCGTAGGGACCTTGGCAGGCCATTCCGCCGCCGCCCAGGCGACCGCCTTCAGCCCCGATGGGCGCCTCCTGGCCTCGGGGGGTTTCGACAGAAAGATCAAGCTCTGGGAACCGGCCGGACGGCCCGAGCCACGCACCCTGTCGGGACACCAAGGCGGGGTCCGCTGCCTCGCCTTCAGTCCCGACGGCCGGAAGATCGCCTCCGGGAGCTATGACCGGACGATCCTCCTGTGGGACACGACCACGGGAAGACAGATCCGCATGATCGGCACCCACGGGGCCCCCTGCCTGGCACTGGCGTTCAGCCCGGACGGCCGGGGTCTGGCCTCCGCCGGGGAAGACCGCCTGGTTCGGCTCTGGAGACTGGACCCGCCCGCCGCGGGCCGCCCCCTCGAGGGGCACGCGGATGCCGTGAGGTCCCTGGCCTTCAGCCCCGACGGAACGCTCCTGGCCTCCGCCGGCGGCGATCACACGATCCGGATCTGGGATGTCGGAAACGGGAACGAGATCCGCGAACTGACGGGGCACCGCGGAGAGGTGACCGCCGTGGCATTCCATCCCGGCGGGCGAATCCTCGCCTCCGGAGGGCGCGACGCGACGATCCGGATTTGGGATGCCGGCTCGGGCCGGGAAAAGCGGATCCTGCCGGGCCACGCCGGGGAGGTGACCTGTCTCTCCTTCGATCCCGAAGGAAAGGTCCTGGCGTCGGGGGGCACCGACCGGACGGTCCGCCTGTGGGAAATCGGTGCGGCCGGGGACTGACGAGCCCGGGACGACCCAGCGTAAAGAATACAGATGGCCCCGATCGAACGGCGGAAGTATCCCCGGTCCAAGCCGCCTCCCGGCCTCGGCCTCCGGTGCACCGCGGCGGAGAACGCCCCCGGGGGCGCCCTTGCGAACCTGGCCGACCGGGTCATCGACATCAGCGCCAAGGGGATCCGCATCGAGGCCAGCCGCCGACTGCCGGAAGGGACCCTGCTCCACATCGAGATCGTCCCCCCCCAGACCCGCACCCCCGTCAACGTCCGGGCCATCGTGCGCTGGTGGCGTTCCTTCGAGGAGCAGGGCCGGCAGGCGCATCTCGCCGGACTGGAATTCGACCGCGTCATCGAGGTCCTCGGGGTCAAGGGGGGAGACCCCCTGCTCCTGGAGGTCCTCCATGACCTCCGCATGGCCATCTCCCAGCTCCGTCTCTATCCGAAGGGAAGCCCCCAGGCGCTCCGCGCGGTCACCGAAACCTTCCAGTCGGTCCACAGCTACCTCGAGAGCCGGGAGCATCTCTCCCTGGCGCGGGCGGGGCGGGACCTCCTGGTGAACGGGCAGCCTCTCCCCTCCACCGGCAGCGTGTCGGATTCGCTCCGGGAGGCCACCCTCGGGCTCCTGGCGGAGGCCCAGGTCCGGAGCATGATCTTCAAGAAGGGGCTCACCCTGGAGGAGCTGGGGGGGTTCCTCCACGCCCTCACCCACAAGTTCTGGGACCTCCGGGAGGGAAGGGAGATCAACCGGCGGCTTCGCGAGGAGCGGATCCATCGGATTTCCGTCGATGAGGTCCAGTACGTGGCCGTCGGCGAGGGCGACCTGGTGATCGAGGACGCCGCCCGGAAGTTGGCCGCCCGGGGCACGGACGTGGCCAAGCTGATGGCGGAACTGGACCGGATCGTGGAAGCGGCCTCCGGGGAGGGTCTGGGGACGGATGGGCGGCTCGAGATCGTGAAGCGCCTCCTGGAAAAGGACCCGACGCTCCTGGAGCGGATCCGGGCGATCCCCTCCGCCGGAGGGGGAGGGGCGGCATCCGCGGGGGCCGCCGCCGGGATCCTGGACTTCGACCGGGCCCGCGAGATCGTCGCGGAGCTGGCCTCCCTGCTCCTCCCCGAGGTCCCATCGAACGTCCGCGCGAGGCTCCGGAATCTCGGCCGGGCGATCGCCGGCACCTTCCGCGAAGATCGCCCCCGGAAAGAGCTGGAGGCGCTGCTTCCCGCGGAGGAGGCCGAAAAGCCCCGGGAGTCACCTGAGGCATCCCGGCCCGCCCCGGCCGTCGCCGGCGCCCTATCCCGTGCCCAGGCGATCCAAAACCTGCCCCTGGAGGAGAAACTCCAAGCCATCGGCCAGGAGGGACCGGCACTGGTCGACGAGCTGGCCGCCCTGGGGGAGAAGGAGATCATCCATGCGCTGGCGACCTCGACGTGCGAACCCCTCTCCGATCCCGTCCCCCGCCGGCGGTCGCTCGCCTCGCGGGCCCTGGCGGCCCTCCAGGCAGCCCTCGAGAAGCACGCCGAAGAAAAGACGCTCAGGGAGATGAGACAGCGCATCCTGGCGGCCCTCGATGCGGAACGCGAGGCGTCCTCCTACCAAGGACTGGCCGACCTCGCCGTCTTCCTCGCCGACCTCAGCATCCGCCGGGGGGCGCTGGCGCAGGCGCGTCCCCTGATCGATCTCCTTCGACGGCACTACCATATCAAGGACGAGCATTTCCCCGCCCGGGCGGAGTTGGCCTACGGGGCCCTCCAGCGCCTGACCACGAAGGGAGGGATGGCCGGGCTTTCCGATCGCCTTCGCCGCGGCGATGCGGAGGCCACCGGCCTCGTCGAGGCCCTGGATGCGGCGGCGGCGGGGCTGCTCGTCCGGGAGGCCCGGTCTTCGGAGACGGCCGCCCAGAGGCAGCAATACGCGCGCCTCCTGTCCCGGCTGGGTCGCGGGGGGGCCTCGGTCCTCCTGGAGGAGATCCAGAAGATCACCCTGCCGGCCGACCTTCTCAGACTCATCGAGCTGGTCCCGCTGGCCATGCCCGCGGACCTGGCGGAACTGGCGCTGGCGCCCCTCCTGCGTCACGAGGCCGCCACCGTGCGGCGGCGGGCCGCCCAGACCCTGGCGGACCAGGGCTATCCGCGCGCCGGCGCCTCCCTCCTGGGGGCCCTCGAGGCGGAAAAGGACCCCGCGATCCGGGCCCTCATCGTGGAGGGTCTGGGCCGCCTGAGGGCCCGCGAGGCGGTGGAACCCCTCTGCCAGATCCTCCAGTCCCGTCAGGAGGCGGACGAGGTCCGGGCGGCGGCGGCCCACGCCCTGGGCCGCATCGGCGACCCGCGGGCGGCCCCCGTCCTGGTCCGCACCTATGGACGCCGGGAGAAGGGGCTGACGGTCATCCTGCGGGCCCCGGTCCCGTCGGCGGTCCGCGCGGCCGCGGCCCGGGCCCTGGCCGCCTTTCCCGGCGACCGCGAGGCCCGGGATGCCCTCCGTCGGGCGCGCGAGGATCGCGATTCCGCGGTCCGCTCCGCCGCCGCGCTGGCCCGCTACACCCTGATCCAGGACGTCTTCGGGGACCTGGCCACCGGGGCCGAGGTCGTCGGCTCTCCGGACGAGGCCGGGTCATCGCCAGGGAAGACCGCCGGGGCCCTCGAGGAGATTCCCCTGGATCCGCTGCTCCGGCGGCTGGCGGCGCGAGAGAAAACGGGGACCCTCGTCCTCCACTATCGCGGGGGCTCCACGGGGCGGATCCACTTCGACGCCGGCATGATCACGGCGGTCGAGTTCGAGAACCGGCCGGATGCGGAGGCCTTCACCGTCCTGGCCCGACGGAGGGAAGGCCATTTCCTGTTCCTGCCCGGCGCGTCCCCCCTCCTGCGGCGCATCTTGGCGCCCGTGGATTCCCTCCTGGAGGCGGCGGAACGGTCGGCCGGCGGCTGAAGGGAAAGGCGGAACCCCATGAAGGCGGCATTCCTGGCCGCGGCGCTTCTTTCGGTCCCGGCCGATCCCCTCCCAGGTGGGGACAGGGCCCAGGAGCAGCCCTGGGATCGGATCTCCTCCTTCTTCTCCCCGCCGGCGCCCCTCGCGGACGACCTGGGGACCTATCGTCCCGTCCTGACCTTCGACGACGGCCGGCCCGTGCGGACGGCGCAAGACTGGGTGGAGCGGCGGAGGGAGCTTCTGGACTTCTGGCACCGGACGCTGGGGCCCTGGCCCCCGCTGCTGGAGAAACCCCGGATGGAATGTCTGGAAAAGGAACGGCAGGAGGGCTTCACCCGCCGCAAGGTGGAGGTCGAGATCGCGCCCGGTCGCCGGGCGCGGGGGTATCTCCTGATCCCCGACGGTGCGGGACCCTTCCCCGCCCTCCTGGACGTCTTCTACCATCCCGAGGACGGGGCGGGGCTGAACCCGTCCCGGCGGCGCCAGAACGATTTCGGCTACCAGGCGGCGCTCCGGGGGATCGCGGCGCTCTGCGTGGGGATGAATCCCACCGAGCCGAAGGAGGGGGCGGTTCTCTACTATCCCTCGTGGGACCGGGCGCAGCTCCAGCCCCTCTCCTACCTCGCCTATGCGGCCGCCAACCTTCACACCCTGCTTTCGAGCCTTCCCGAGATCGACGGGCGCAGGATCGGGGTGGTGGGCCACTCCTACGGCGGGAAGTGGGCGATGTTCGCGGGCTGCCTGTGGGAGAAATTCGCCTGCGCGGCGGTGTCCGACCCGGGGATCGTGTTCGACGAGAAGCGTCCCAACGTCAACTACTGGGAACCCTGGTACCTGGGATACGAGCCCGGGAGGCCGCCGCGCCGGCGCGGGGTCGTGACCCCGGAGAATCCGCGGACGGGGCCGTACCAGGCGCTGGTCCAGGGGGGGCGGGACCTTCATGAGCTGCACGTCCTGATGGCGCCGCGCCCCTTTTTCGTGGCGGGGGGGTCGGAGGATCCCCCCGAGCGATGGAGGGCCCTCAACCACACGGTATCGGTGAACCGCCTGCTGGGGTTCGAAAAGCGGGTGGGGATGTCCCACCGCCTTGAACACAGGATCTCCCCGGAGGCATCCGACCAGATCGCCTGCTTCTTCGAACACTTCCTGAAGCGGTAGATCCGAAGGGTCTCCCGGCCCCGACCCGGGGCGGGTTCGACGGGGTCGGGCCCCCCGGGGGTCGATTCTCCGGAGCTTCGTCGTCGGGAGGTTCGGGGACGCCCGGGCCCGCCGGCCGATGCCGTGCCACCTCCGGGGGAATGGCAGGTGGAGGGCCGGATCCTTACCCCCGGGCACGGGAAGGGGCCTTCCCACCCGGTCCCGGATCCGCCGCACGGTTTCCCGATCCGCGGAAGGTCGTCCGGCCCGTCGACAGGCGCGGGCGAGGCGAATTGTCTCGCATCCCGGGATCGGCTTTGTATAATGGGTCGTTCCATGAACGCTCTTCGGTACGGATCGCAACAGCCGGCTCCGGGGCCCTCCACCCCGGGGGAGGCGCCGGCGGCGAATCCCAGCTGGTGGCCCCAGCTGGTGCCCCTGCTCTTCATTTTCCTCATCTTCTACCTCCTTCTCCTGCGCCCCCAGCGGCGCCAGCAGAAGGAGCGGGAGGCGATGCTTTCCAGCCTCAAGAAGGACGACCATGTTCTGACCTCGGGGGGCATCTACGGCATCGTGGTGAACTTCAAGGACGACCGGGTGGTCCTCAGGATCGACGAGCGCAACGATGTGCGCATCGAGGTCCGGAGGGACGCGATCGCGGGCCTCGTGAAGGCCTCGGGGACGGAGCGGCCGGCCTCCGAGCAGGCCCGGAAGTAGCCCGCCGGACGTCCTTCCCGCCCCGGGTCGATCGGAAAAAAAGCGTTTGAGCTATTGATCGGGACTGGACATGGCCCAGGAAACGCGCCTCCGGCTCGTCGTCATCGTCGTCCTGACGCTCTTCTTCGCCTACCTCCTGGCTCCCATTCCGAACAAGCCCACGATCCCGCTGCTCAAGGACGCCAAGCTTCACCTCGGGATCGACCTGGCCGGCGGGGCCGAGCTGATGTACCGGGTGCTCTATGCCAGCAAGGCGGACGTGGACGCCAAGAATCTCACGGCGGCGGCCACGGACGTGATCCGGAACCGGATTCAGCAGAGCGGCCTGGTGGAACCCATCATCACCACCCGGGGAGAGGACCAGATCGTGATCCAGCTCCCCGGGGTCGACCGGGCCGGGCTGGAGGACTACAAGAAGCTGATCGAGCAGGCGGGCAAGCTGGAGCTCTATGCCTCGGCCAGCAAGGAACTCCAGGAGCGCTACAAGAAGGACGGGACCGTTCCTGACGGCTACATCGTCAAGGCCCACGACCAGGCGCTGGGGGAGGAGTACGCGGCCTTCAAGGACCGCATGCTGTTGCGGGCCAAGCCGGTGCTCCACGGCCAGCAGATCCTGACGGCGCGCCACCACCAGACGGTGACCCTCGGAGGGGGACCGGAATGGGTCGTGGATTTCGAGCTGAAGGCGGACGGGGCCAAGCTCTTCGACGAGGCCGCGACGATCCTCTTCAACCAGACCCCCAAGGGGCTCATCGCGATCGTCCTGGACGACAAGATCATCTCGGCCCCGAGGGTGAACGCCGAGAAGTTCGGGGGTCGGGGGGTCATCGAGGGGCGCTTCGACGAGAAGGAATCCCGGCGTCTCGCCATCATCCTCCGCAGCGGGAGCCTGCCGGCCCCCATCGGGCGGTTCCGTCCGGAGGACGGCAAGCCGGAGCCGGGGAGGCCCGAGGCGGAATTCTTCGTGGGGCCCTCGCTGGGGCAGGACGCCATCCGGCGGGGTCTCATGTCCAGCGCGCTGACCCTCGTCCTGGTGGTCGCCTTCATGACGGTGTACTACCGCGGGATCGGCGTGATCTCGGTCGCCACGCTCCTGCTCAACATGCTCTTCCTCCTGGGGATCATGTCCTTCTTCGGGGCGACCCTGACCCTTCCGGGCCTGGCGGGCATCGTCCTCACCGTGGGCATGGCGGTGGACGCGAACATCCTGATCTACGAACGCATCCGCGAGGAGCAGGCGCGCGGCAAGTCCCCTGCGCAGGCCTTCGAGGCGGGCCACGACCGGGCCTTCACGGCCATCATCGACTCGAACGTGACGACGCTCATCGCCGCGATCGTGCTCTATTACATCGGCACGGGGCCCGTGCGGGGATTCGCCGTGACCCTGTCGATCGGCATCCTCACCACCCTCTTCAGCGTCCTCTTCTGCGGCAAGACCTTCCTCAAGATGAGGGTGCTGGGAGGCCTCTCCGAGTTCCGCATGATGAAGCTGTTCTCGAACCCGAACCTTGACTACATCAAGCCGAGCAAGCTGCTCTTCGCCCTCTCGACCCTGATGGTCGTCGGCGGCTTCGGGTTCTTCCTGGCACGGGGGGAGCGGAACTTCGGGATCGACTTCCGCGGCGGCATCATGGTCACGTTCGGATTCAACGAGCCGCAGGAGATCGACTTCGTCCGTTCCCAGATCCAGAAGATCCCCGGGCCCGAGAACCGTCCCAAGTACGCCGATGCCACGGTGCAGACCGTCGCGGACCCGGCCGAGGCGGGGACCGGGGGGATCCTGGTGTCCCGGAAGTCCCGGAGCTTCCAGATGCGGACTCCCTACTGGAGGAAGGCGGCGGGGCCGGAGGCCAAGCAGGAGCTCCGGGCCGATCTCCAGTCCGCGTTCGCCGGACTGCTCTCGCACGAGCCGTTCGAGGACATGCCGGAAGGGGATGTCGACAAGAATCCCCGCTTCATCAGCGGAGGCCCGGGAGGCCGCGGCTGGTACGTCTACCTGAAGGATTCGCCGGAATTTTCCCTGGAGAACGCCCGGCGGAGGGTGTCCGAGGCCGTCAAGGACATCCTGGCGGAGCGGAACGCCGAGGGGCAGCCCGCCTTCGTCTTGGAAGAGGCTTCGGGAGCCCCGAAGGGACTGCGCCGGCTCAAGCTCACCCTGGCCAAGAAGGACGCCGAGGAGGAGGGGGGCCAGCGGCGCCGCCTCGTGCGGGAGGCGATCCGGACGGCGCTCAAGGCGGACCTCTCCCAGGATCCCTTCTTTTCGGACGGGGAGATCGGCCCCAACGTGGCGCGGGAGCTGAAGGATTCGAGCGTCTGGGCAATGGGGATCTCCTGGATCCTCATGATCGTCTACATCGGCTTCCGGTTTGCCTCCTGGCGTTACGGCGTGGCGGCGGTCCTGGCGCTCGTCCACGACGCCCTGATCGCCCTGGCCTTCACGTCGGTCTGCGGGGCGGTCATCCCCAAATCCTGGGGCCTCAGCTTTGACATGAACCTGACCACGATGGCGGCGATCCTGACCATCATCGGCTTCTCCATCAACGACACGATCGTGATCTTCGACCGCGTGCGGGAAAACCTGGTGCTGATGAAGAAGGCCACCTTCCGGGAGGTCATCAACACCAGCGTCAACCAGACGATGTCGCGGACGATCCTGACCTCGTTCACGGTGTGGATCTCCTGCGTGGTGCTCTACCTCTTCACGATGACGACGGGGGGCGGGATCGCGGAGTTCTCGTTCCCCATGATCGTCGGCGTGATCGCGGGGACCTATTCGACCATCTTCATCGCCTCCCCCGTGGTCCTGTGGTGGTACAAGGGCCAGCGGCCGGCCACCCCCTGAGGCCTCCGCACCCGGGCGGGGGATAGTTTTGTATTGTGACTGTCAAATCTTCTGTGTCCGGGTCACCGGACCCACTACCCATGGGGTAATCCGGACCGGGATGGATCGAGCCCTCGGGGTCGCCAGAATCCAGGCACAGGAAAGTAGACAATCACTTTGTATTTTATAACTTGACATAATCGAACTATAGGCTACAATTCAGTCGCAGGGGAGGGCGGGATCCCGGAGACTCGGCCCCCCGTTCCCCGGGAAGGAGAGAGGGATGAATACCAAGATCAAGATCGGCATCGCCGCCGCCATCGTAGCGGCCCTGGTGGCCCTCATCGCCCTGGACCGGAACACCGCCCCTTCGACGCCCCCCCCAGGAGGGACGGGCGAAACCCCGGCGGCCGGCCCGTCCGGACGATCCGAGGACACCGAGACCCTCCAGCTCTCGGAGAAGTTCCAGAAGATCTTCCGGACCGTATCCCCGTCCCCCCCGGTTCCCGTCAAGGGGGGCGAGTCGGCCCCCGGCAAGGAGATCCGTACCCCCTCCCCCGCCCAGCCCGAGGAATACGTCATCCAGGAAAAGGATACCTACGCCGAGATCGCCCGAAAGAAATATGGAGACCCCGGACTCTGGGAGCTCATCGCCAAGGCTAATCCCTCCGTGAAGCCCACCGCCCTGCGTCCGGGACGCAAAATCGTGATCCCGGCGCCGCCGGACGCCCGGCCCGCCCCCGCCGAGAACACCCTTCCATCGAGGGAACCCGCCGCCTCCTCCGCGCCCGCCCCTTCCCCGGCCCCTGCATCCCTCCCGACGGTGTATGAAGTCGTCGCAGGAGACACCCTGTCCGGCATCTCCAAAAAGATCTACAATACCACGCGGCACGCCCGTGCCCTTTACGAGGCCAATCGGGACCAGATCGAGAACCCCAACGACCTGCGCGCGGGCTTGAAACTGCGCCTTCCGGAAGGCCTCACCCGGCAGGAAAACGTCGTGCCCGCCGTCGCTCCCCCCGCCCCCCCGTCCGCCCCGGTCCCCAGCAGCGCCGGTCCTGCCGCGGAACCCGCCGGCGGACGGATCCATACGGTGGCCCCGGGCGAATCCCTTTGGAAAATCGCCGAAAAATACTGCGGCGACCGCGGGATCCTGGAGTTCATGCAATCCATCATCCGGGCCAACCCGGACCGGCTCAAGGACGAGAAGACGATGCTCCGCGTGGGATGGAACCTGGTCATCCCCGACTGATCCCGCCCTGCCCACCGGTCCCTGGCCCTCGGAAGACCGGGGTTTCCCATCCCCGGCCCTCCGGCAGCACCGCTCCCGGCAGGAACATCTCCTCTTGAACCTCTTGACGACCTCCCAGCGCGGCGAAGTGACGATCAGGAGGAATTGGTCCCGTTGGACGATGGAGGCCGGAAGGACTGGGGCACGGCCGCCCTGCACTCGGCCTTCTGGACCTCTTCCCGGGCCTTCTGGATCCGGAGGTTCAGGACCTCGATGTCGCAACAGAGCCGATAGATGACCCCGTTCAACTCGTCCGCCTGATCCTGGAGCTCCAGATATCGCCGGATCATCCGCTCCTTCTCCTGCTCCAGGACCTCCAGCCGGTCTTTCTCATCCATCCGATCAGATTCTATCACGTTCCACCGCCCGCCCACAACTCCGAGAAACCGCACGGCGATTCCAACCCCCGCATCCCCAGCAGGATAAGCAAGTTGGCGACGGGATACCGTTTTCAAAGACGGATCCCATCCATGGCCTTCAGGAGATCCGGATAGGTAGGGAAGCGCTCTTCGCGCCGCGGATGAAGCATCTTGCGCAGAAAGGCCAGGAGGGACTCGGGCACCTGCAACCGTGAGAAGTCCGGAGCGGCCACCCCGTCCGCAAAGCGCTCGGACATGACGACGTCATCGTCCTCCCCCTCGAAGGGTACATGAGCCGTGAGCATGAAATAGAGTGTCAGACCGAGGGAATAGATGTCCGTGCCCACCTTGAGGTCCGACTCCCCCCGCGCTTGTTCCGGACTGATATAGGCGGCCGTGCCGAGGATCTCGTCTTTCGGCCGGGGGAGGGGACGGGACCGGATCTCGGCGGCGAACCCCAGGTCGCACACCTTGACGTCCCCCCGGGGGTCCAGAAGGATGTTCTCCGGCTTCACGTCGCGGTGGATGTACCCCTCCCGCTGCATGTAATAGAGGGCCTCGGCCACCTGGCGAGTCACGCGAAGGGCCGTCGGCGGCGGGAGCCCCCCCGAATCCTGGACCGCCTGATCGAGCGCCCGACCCTCGACGAATTCCATCGTGATGTAGTGAAGTCCCTGGTGGGTTCCATATTCATAGGCGCGCACGATCCGGGGGTGATCCAACAGCATCATGAGACGGGCTTCCTGACGGAAGTGCTCGATCGCCCCGGCCTCTCCGGCCCGGTCCTTCCGGAGGATCTTCAGGGCGACCCGGTCGCCCCCGAAGAAGGTCTCGGCGGCGAAGATCGCGGCGAATCCCCCGGCGGCGATCTTCGCCAGGATCTTGTAGCCGGGCACCACCTGCCGTCGCCACTCCTCCGAAGCCACCACCGGCGCCAGATCGACCCGTCGCAGGAGCTCGGCCTGCTGCCAGGTGATCCGCTTCTGCCGGGCCAGGACCTCCAGGAGCGGGACCTCCAGGCCGTAGGCGGAGGCCTCTTCCTGAAACTGGATCGCCTCGCGGAGATCTTCCCGACGCACCAGGTTCTTCTGGCGGATGTAGACGGCCATGGCCCGCTCCGTCTCCGGAATAGGGGACGGAGGATGGATTTCCGCCGGGGCATCGGGCCCGCAGGCCTCCAAGAGCCCCCCGCATTGGCGGCAGGCGTACCGCCCCCCCGGTTGGGCGTAAGGAACGCGGTAGGAGGCCCCGCAGGCGGGGCAACGGTGGTTGGCCCCCTGGAGGGAATCCAGCACCTCGTGCAGCTGCGCGGCCGTGAGGACGCCTTTCTCCAGGAGGATTTCTCCCAAACGCCGCCCCGGAGAGGATCTCTGGATTCTCCGGATCTGCGCGATCTGGTCCTCCGTCGCATACCCGCGGGAGACGGCGAGCCGCCCGATCTCGAGCTCCGCGAACTCCTCCCGGGAACGGTCCCGCCCCGCCAGGATCCTCTGGAGATCCCCGCGCCGCAGATAACCTCGACCCACCAGGATCTGGCCCAAGGTCCGCGGAACGACGTGTCCGTCGCGGGCCCGGCGGTCCTCCGCCCGCTCCAGGAGGCATTCGAGGAGGCGATCCGCGGAGACCAGGCCCTCCCGCAGCACCGCCTGCCCGAGATAAAGATCCTCCCGGTCCGGCATGAATCCCCCCGAAATCACAATTCGGCCAGAACCACGAACACGGTCGGGATCCCCCCCCTCAGGGGAACGACCTCGAAGACCGGATCCGGACGGACGGCGTCAAGACCGACGGTGGCGCGGGGCCGGAAGCGCCGGATGGGCAGGAAGGCCCTCAGGAGGTGTTTCCCCATCTGCCCGAGCCGGTAGGCCGCCGCCCCCCGGCGGTCCAGGAGGCGCTGGCCGAAGAGCCGCACCCGGAAGGGCCTCAATACCCTCAGGAGTTCCTTCCGGTTGAATTCACGACGGTGGGGCCGGAAAAAGGGACGCGCCGAATAGGGAGACCAGAGTTCCCGGTTTGGAGTGGATAGGATGAGGAGACCTCCCGGCCTCAGGACCCGGGCGCATTCCTCCACGAAGCGTCCGGGATCCTCGACGTGCTCGAGGGTCTCGAACGATACGACGGTATCGAAGGCGCGCCCAAAGGGGAGGCGGAGGGCGTCGGCCGCCACGTAACGGGAGGGATACCGCCGGGCCGCGCACCGCAGGATCCCTACGGCCAAGTCGACCCCGACCGCCCCCAACAGGTGGGTCCCGTAGCCGGTCCCGCAGGCAACGTCGAGCACCCTTCCCCTCGCCCGCGCCGCGGCGAACCGATACCGAGCCAGGTGCTCCTGCAAGGACACTTCGGGGGCATCCTCCGGTTCGAGGCGTTCGTCCAGGGAACTCATGAAGGGTCCTTTACAGTGGGGATTCTACTCATGAAAGTCCCCCCCGACCGGCCCCACCCCGGCCGTCATGACGCTTCTCCCCCCGCCCATCCCGGTATATATTGCTTGGCCGCGCCATGACCGATCGAAGATTCGATCGAGGATTTCCTTCCCTGGAGGAGATCCTCCCTGTGCTCTACGCTTTTCAAGAAGGCCATCCGGGCACGGAGCTCCACGCGGGGGGCGGCCTGATCACCTTGGGACAGTACCAGCACCTGATCGATCTTTGCCGACGTCATCTCCTCCCCGGCTGGGCCCTCCTGGACTGGGGGTGCGGGCACGGCCATTTCTCCTACGTCCTCCTCAAGGCCGGGTACCGAGTCCACGCCTACTCCCTGGAAGACGAATCGCCCTTTCTCCGCCGTCTGAGGACATGCTACCCGGACCGGTTCGTGTTCGTCCAGGGCCGACGGGAGGAACCGGTCCGGCTTCCGTTCCCCGAGGAAACCTTCGACGCCGTCTTCAGCGTCGGAGTCCTCGAACACGTCCGAGAGACGAGGGGGACGGAAACAGAAAGCCTGCGGGAAATCCGCCGCATTCTCAGGCCCGGAGGATTGTTTCTCGCGTATCATCTTCCCAACCGTTACAGCCTGATCGAGATGCTGGCCCGCCTCCTGGGCCATCCCCGTTCCCATCGGTACAAATTCAGCGTGAACGACATCGCGGACCTCTGCCGGGCCAGCGGATTCACCCTTCGGGAGCGACGCTCCTACGGAATGATCCCGCGCAATTCTTGGGCGAAGGCCCCTCTCCGGATCCGGCTTTCCCATGCGGCGTTCCGCATCATCGGAGGGTTGGATGAATTCCTCGAGAGCGTGGTCCCGCTGATCTGCCAGAATCACCTATTCGTCGCCCAGGCCCGGCCCTAAGGGCGGAATTCATTCCTCCCGGGTGAAAATCCCTTCCCTCAGACGGTCCCGAAGACGATTCCAGTCCTCCCGAGAGGGAATCATCAGAGAGGGCAAAGACG
>Ga0068707_1001958_pt1 | contig 14473 bp, 9 predicted proteins | sample YNPNPMetaG_FD_66600 | JGI IMG/M metagenome (GOLD analysis project Ga0068707, IMG submission 66600) | Anoxygenic and chlorotrophic microbial mat microbial communities from Yellowstone National Park, USA - YNP NP MetaG | ecosystem: Environmental > Aquatic > Thermal springs > Hot (42-90C) >...
AAAACATGTTTCCCCGGAACATCTTGTGATCGAGTGTCACGACGCCGACGGGCATGTCGTTCCCACGCCCCTATGATGTTGTGTGCCGGGTTTTTCCGTCTCCACGCCCTGGGAGGGACCCGCTTGTCGGGTCCGCTTCTCGGAGGGACCCGCTTGTCAGGCCCGCTGCACCACGTTTGATAATCCATTCCGCTTCGGCGGGCACGATAAACGTGCCCCTCCGCCCCCTCGGAGGGACCCGCTTGTCGGGTCCGTTGCGCCAGGTTGGATTATCCATCCAGTTTCCGCGGGCACGATAAACGTGCCCCTCCGACTGCTGGGCGAACCCCCTTGTCAAATCCGCCTTATCTGCGAATTCGAGACATCCACTGGACCGCGACTATTCCCAAAGCCAATCGGTCTGGGCAACGGCCACGGGAACGAAGATGAAAAACGGCAACCAGGCCGCCAGGGCTGGTGAAATGAGATAGATGGAGCCGAGATACTCGCACGTCAATATCACGGTCGTAAAGAGACTGACCACAAGCACTCCCAGGCCCAGGGCGACAAAGACGTTTCTTTGTTCGCGTCGAACGACCAGCGGTAGTCCCAGGAAAAGGAGATTGAGATCGCGCAGCGGCTGGACGATCCGCCCATGGACGCGGACGCGGACATCGGCTCCCAGATCGAGGCTCGGGTTGTGCAATCCCCGAATCAGAGAGGCCGTGGAAGAATACTCGCGCCACACCCGCCCGCCGGTCAACTGTTCAAAATCGATGTCGCTGACGACAAAGCACTGATCTGGCTTGAGCCAGGGGTAATCGCGCGGTGTCAACACAACAGGACGACCTTTCCAGGATAACGACGGTTTTTCGTGCAGGTTCTTTGGCCGAATCATCTTGTCCAGAAGATAACCGCCGGGATGATCCTGTGTCGGCGGCAGATAATAGGCATTTTCGGCGATCAATTGGCCCCCATACTGATCGAGGTTGGGTGGGAGAAGAAAATTTGGCTGAGAAATCCTCTGATCTTTACGAAAGGCGGCTTCTCCCCGCAGCAGAATATCCGTCGAGTTGTCGTATCGAGCCTGGATGGAACGGGCCTTTTCCCCCAAAAGATCCGTGTTGGATCGCGACAGAAGATGAATCATGCGGGGAAGAACGACCTCGCGATTGATCACGCCGAATGCGATCAGAGCAACGGCGCCAACGACGACGGGCATCGTCGCACGGGTTCGGGACACCCCCGCCGCCAGAAGGGCCGTCATCTCCTGCTGCCGCTGCAGCCAGGCCACGGTGAACATCGCTGCCGTCAGAATCAACAACCCCAAGACGCGATCCAAGAAGGCTAGCGTTTGAGGACCATAATAAAGAACGAACAGCGACACCACGCCCCCGCCACGATCAGCAGCACGGACGAACTCATCCAGATTGGTAAAGAAATCGAAGACGATGTAAATACACGTCAAACTGAAATAGCAGACCAAGAACGATTGCAAGAAGTACCGCGTGATATAGCGATCAATGATTTTGAAGATCATACTGACAAATCACCGTCCGTGTATCGAATTCCCGAATCCCTGATCCTGTTAAGTCAGACGCACCGTCCGACTGACGCTTGCGTTTTCACCGCTGATTGAATTGCCCGGGAAAGCCGTTCCACACCAGATTTCAGGCGATCGCAGTCCGGCATGGCAAAGCTCAATCGCAGGCAACAGCGAGCAATGTGTTCGCCTTCGGGCGGAAAGCAATACTCTCCCGGAACGTATAACACTCCTTCATTCACGGCCGCATGGAATAAGGGGCTATCGACCCCCGTATCGAGGCCATCCGGTAAACGAACCCACATGTAGAGGCCGCCTTGGGGAACTTCATAACGGACATCGAGGATCGGCCGAACATGTCTTTCCAATGCGATGGCGGTGGCGCGGACTTTTTCTCGGTAAATTGTTCGCAGTCGTGCCAGGTGCTGATCGAACCAGCCATTCTCCAGAACCGTCGCAAGCACCACCTGGTTAAAGTTGGCCGACCCGAAGTCGAGATGTCCCTTCAACGCCAATACCGGTTCGAGCAATCCCTTCGGAAGGAGTCCCCAGCCGACCCGCAATCCAGGTGAAAAAGACTTCGAAAAACTGCCCGTCACAATCACCGTGTCCCCGTCGGTATCGCTGGCTCGCAGTGACGGCAGGTCTTCTCCCTCATACCGCAAGTCACGATAGGCGCAATCTTCGATAATGTAGATTCGATGGTGCCGAGACCAGCGATGCGCGATCTCGACAAGGGCCGTCCGACGTGCCCCAGCAAGGCTAACGCCCGTCGGGTTATCAAAATAAGACGCAACATAAATCGCCTTGACGCGATCGAGTTCACCGTGAGATTCAAGATGCTGGAGCCTTTCTTCCAGTGCCTCGGGGATCAATCCGTGACCATCGGTGGCCACACCCACGGCCCTCGCACCGAGGCTCCCAATCAGCCCGAGAAAGACGAAGTAACTCGGTGAACCGCACAGGACGATATCCCCTGGATCGAGGAGAAGCTCGGCAAGGAGATACAAGAGCTGATTGCTCCCCGCTGTAATCACCACCTGATCCACGTTGGCCTGGAGATCCCGCGCCGACTTACCATCCGCTCGACAGAGACGATCCAGGATCGCCTCACGGAGGGGGAGATAACCGATCGTCGTGCCGTATTGCAACGAAGCCAGCGCATGACGACGATCCGTCCAGATTCTACGAACGGCCTCTTCTACCCATTCCACGGGCAGGGAATTTTGTTCCACAAAACCTGCCGCAAGGGAGATGATATCCGGCTGGGCCAACGTCCTGGCCATGAGGATATTGGCAATGGGGGCGCCACCGGCCCACTCGGCACGGCGACTCAACCCTTTCAGTAAGCCGGGAATGCAAGCCGACGCATCAACGACTCGATTCATGTCTTGGCCCGTGCTTCGCCTTTGAATACGCTCACAAACACCGTCTCCCACATTGAACGACTGGTGCCAGCGTTCATGTTAAACTCGGAAGCTGACCAGGATCAACAGCATTTCGTCCCGCTCCGGCAACATGCGTAGGGCTTGTGTCTGCGGCTTGTTTACAGGAAGGTCTCCCGTCCTGGCACGATTAAATAGGGGAAGATCGCAATTCGCCGCTACATGACGCTCTCGGCGGGACGCACTTGTCACGTCCGGGGCACAACGCTGGATTATCCATTGCGATTTCGCGGGCACGACAAGCGTGCCCCTCCGACTCCACCTTTTGGAGGGACCCGCTTGTCGGGTCCGCCGCCCAACCTTGGACAATCCATCCCGATTCAACGGGCGTGACAGGCACGCCCCTCCGACCCTCGGAGGGACCTGCTTGTCAGGTCCGCGACCTGACATTGGATTATCCATTGCGATTTCGCGGGCACGACAAGCGTGCCCCTCCAAACGGGCACGATAAACGTGCGCCTCCGAGTTGCCCCTACGTTTCTTAAGAATCCGATGCCCGCATACTGGGTTTCGAGTGCTACTCAGGAATCGGATCACTGCGTCGTACGGTTTTTCCTTCCCAAACCGCCTCATCGGTCGCCGGATCATACGTTAGAACGCGCTGGGCACTTCCCGGGGCCGGGGGAACGTCGATCTTCGGCAGCCATTTCCGGTGCTCTTCGATAACCGAAGCATATTCCGGTCGCTGGGCCAGGTTGGTCCATTCGTGTGGGTCATTGACCATGTCGTAAAGTTCCTCGCTGCCATCGGCATAGCGGATGTATCGCCAGCGCTCGCTGCGGACGGCGTGATTACCCTGATTGTGGCTGGTGATGGCCGGTCGCTCCCGCTTTGCCGACGCGTCTCGCAATTGTGGGACGAGGCTGATCCCCTCCAGATCATCTCTGGGTGTCAGCCCGCAAAGCTCGATGAGCGTCGGGTAGATGTCGAGAAGCTCAGCCGGCTGAGAGCATCGTTGGCCCGGCGTGATCCCTGGCCCGGCGAAAATGAGTGGGACCCGCGTTCCGCGTTCCCATAACGTATTCTTTCCCGTGATTCCCTTTTCCCCGAGATGAAAGCCATTGTCTCCCCAGAGGACCACGATTGTGTTCTCAGCGAACTTTGTCTTTTCCAACGCCTCAAGAATCCGCCCGATCTGGGCATCCACAAATGCCGTGCTCGCAAGGTAACTGATCACAAGGTTCCGCCACTGATTGTTTTCCTTAACCCACCTCAATCGCGGCTCGGGAAGCTCCCAGTGAAGATACCACGAGAATCGAGGCGTGTCATCGCGGTCATCCTCACGAATCAGCGGCAGAACGCTATCGTCATTCGGGAACAGGTCGTACCATTTTTGCGTCACGTAGCACGGTACGTGTGGCAGAAAGAAGCCGACAGCCAAAAAGAAAGGCTGCTCCGGGGGCATTGCCTCCAATTGCTCGATGGCCCAACTCGCCAGGATATAATCGCCTTTATCCTCATCGCGATGCGGGAAGACCCCCCAATCCATCAAAGGATGGTTGCCCATCGGCGTCGGCGGAATGAGTTTCTTTTCCGGCTTCGCCCCGATCGTGGCATTCGGCCCCCAAACATCGAATTCCACTGCCCGCTTCGCCGGTCCCCCAACGCCGCCATGATAAATTTTTCCCGCGGTAAACGTCTTATAACCATGTGCCTTGAAATGCTGCGGTAACGTGACGCGGTCCTTCCAGGCCTCGACATCGCGAAACCATGGGGCAAGACCATAGATGCCGGTCGTTGTTGGCCGCAGGCCGAGCATCAGACTCGTCCGCGAAGGATTGCACAACGGGGCATTCACGTGAGCATTGAGAAACAAAGTCCCGCGAGAGGCCAAACGGTCGATGTTGGGGGTCTTGGCCATTGGGTGACCGCCCAAACATCCCACCCAATCATTCTGATCGTCAATTGCGATAAAAAGCACATTCGGACGCGCCGACTCCGCCCGAAGATTCACCGGTAAGACGATCCCGCTCGTTACCAAGCAAATAAGAAGAATTGTGCGAAATGTCATGGTTGCCTCCCTCGCATCTTGACCATCAGCTTTCGGACAACCGCCTGAAAAACCAGAACACCTCATTGGTGTTTCCCAACTGGATTGTTTCCATCTTTGTAAGCCGGTCTGCGGCCCTTGGCAAGATTGAACCCTCTTCCGGGGGACTTACTTGTCGCGTCCGCTGCGCCACCTTGGACGATCTATTCCGCTTCGGCGGGCACGACAAGCGTGCCCCTCCAATTTTTTGCTCGGAGGGACCTGCTTGTCAGGTCCGTCGCCCAACGTTTGACAATCCACGCCGAATCGGCGGGCACGACAGGCGTGCCCCTCCGATACGGGCGTGACAGGCACGCCCCTCTAAGCGGGCAAGACAAACGCGCCGGTCCAGCTTGTTCGACGCCTCACCTACGAATCCGACACGCACGCCCTTTTGAGCGGAATCCGCTTCAGGGATATTCCCGAACGCGGGCGGCGCTCTAAACTTAGAGAAGAAGGTATTGCAGCACCGCCGAGCAGGAGAACGGTGCATGTTGAATAAGAGAAATCCTTTCACGACCTGAGACAGGAAAACCAGTGATGTGGGAAAGGAAAGATGGCGTCTGTCCGATCGTAGGATTCATCCCGAAGGACTTTCAACGCATTCGCAGTTTTTTTTCCAGGGGGCCTGGTGGGCCCACCTCAGATGAGGATGGTGCCGGTAGGCAGAACGGGTCCAAGAAGAGCAAAGAAAGACGTGGCCCCGGTGGTCCCGCCCTGTTGTGGTATCTCCTGGTTGGACTGGCCATTAGTTTCCTCCTCGCCGGATTGATCCGCCCAAGCACGACCGAAGAAATCCCCTACATCGAGTTAGTTCGCCTGATTGAACAGGGTAACCCGGAACAGAATCCCCGGGCTTCCATCACGGTTACCCGAAAGATCGGAAACGAGGTGTATCAAATCCGCTACAATGGCGTGCGCGACCTGGTGGTACGACCCCACGAGGTTGTGGGAAAGATCACAAAAGAAGTCCTGTCGCCCGAGGCGAAAAAATCCAAGCCCGAGGAGGTGACCTTCCGTTCGTCTCGTCTCGGTTTTGAGAATGATAACAACGCGCTGCTGACTCTTCTGCTCGAAAAAGGTTTTCGGGACGTGAAAGGGGGAGAACCGCCCACATTCTGGGAGCAATATGGTCCGCACATCGTCTTGCTGCTCATTTTCGTCCTTGTGATGCTGTTTTTGCTCCGTCGGATGGGGGGGCCAGGGTCCGCCATTGCTTTCGGTCGAAGCCGTGGCCGACTCTATGCTCAGGAAGACATCGGCGTGACGTTCAATGACGTCGCAGGGGTTGACGAGGCGGTTGAAGAAGTTCGCGAGGTGGTCGAGTTTCTCAAGAACCCCCAGAAGTTCCGTGCCCTGGGTGGTCGGATCCCCAAAGGCGTCCTCCTGGTCGGACCACCGGGGACGGGCAAGACCCTCCTCGCCAAGGCCATTGCCGGTGAAGCGGGAGTCCCTTTCTTTAGCCTATCAGGTTCGGACTTTGTCGAGATGTTCGTCGGCGTCGGGGCTGCTCGGGTCCGCGACATGTTTCAGCAGGCGCAAACCCGTGCCCCATGTATCGTCTTTATCGACGAGCTTGATGCCCTCGGGAAAATGCGTGGAACGAGTATTGTCGGCGGACACGAGGAACGCGAGCAGACCCTCAATGCACTCCTCGTAGAAATGGATGGTTTCAATTCCAATAGTGGTGTGATCGTCCTTGCGGCCACAAACCGGCCGGAGACACTTGATCCGGCCCTCCTCCGACCTGGCCGTTTTGACCGCCACATCCTGGTGGACCGTCCTGACGTGCGAGGTCGCGAGGCCATCCTCAGAGTCCATTGCCGCGATGTGAAACTTGACCCTTCGGTGAACATCAGCGAGATTGCGGCCTTGACGCCAGGGTTTGTCGGGGCGGATCTGGCCAACCTGGTCAATGAGGCCGCTTTACTGGCAGCAAGGAAAAACAAAGATTCGGTGACCATGGAAGAATTCACTGAGGCCGTTGAGCGCGTCACGGCTGGCCTCGAAAAGCGGCAGCGCGTGATGAGCGAAGATGAAAAACGGCGCGTGGCGTATCACGAAAGCGCTCACGCCCTTGTTGCTTATTCGCTCCCCAACACCGATCCGGTTCACAAGGTGTCGATCATCCCCCGCGGCATTGCCGGTCTCGGATACACGTTGCAACGACCCGAAGGTGATCGTTATCTCTTAACACAAACCGAGCTGGAAAGTCGCATTCAGGTCCTTTTGGCAGGAAACATCGCCGAGGAGATTGTGTTTCAAGACATTTCCACCGGGGCACAGAACGATCTGCAACGGGCCACGGACATTGCACGCAGTATGGTCACCGAATTTGGCATGAGTCGGCTGGGGCGACTCTGCTTGCGCGACGACTCGCCTTCGCATCTCGGTGTTTATAACGACTGGATGCGTCCCCGTTGGTACAGCGAGGCCACCGCAGAAGAAATCGACCGTGAGATTCGCCGGATTCTCGATGAGGCCTTGCAACGTGCTCGACGCATCTTGGAAACACGCCGTCAGGCCCTGGAAGCCCTCGCCCAGCGCCTCATCGAAAAGGAGGTCATTGACCAGGACGAACTGCGGGAAATCGTTGAGGCCAACTCGCCTGGACCAGTCGTTGTCCCAGGGACGGAGGAAGTCAAAGTCCGTCGTGATGTGCCCGCTTCGACGAAACGAGATGCCGAGGCCTCATCGTCCGACGGAATATCACCCTAACGGCACCTGAGGAACACCATTCCCCAGCGCGCTAGTCAGAACGCACACAAACCGCGTACTGGTGATTTTCTAGGAACGCGCGAAACGATCTTCGCGGGCATCCTGATTGTGATGCTCGACCGTGTGGTCATATCGACCGAAGACCATCCGCCCGGCACTGGTTTGCAGAACACTCGTGACGTTGAGGACAACCGTTCGGCCAACATATTCTCGACCGTCTTCGACAACCACCATCGTCCCATCGTCGAGGTAACCCACGCCTTGTTGTTCTTCTTCTCCAGGACGAACCAAACGGACCTGGATTTGCTCACCTGGAAGGAACCGTGGCTTCAGGGCGTTGGCCAGGTCATTGATGTTAATCACCCGTACCCCGTGGACCCGCGCCACTTTGTTGAGGTTGTAATCATTGGTGACGAGACGGCCTTCGAGATGCTTAGCCAGGGTGATCAACTTGAGATCAACCGATTGACCACTGAATTCAGGGAGGTCGCGGTCCCAGATCGCGAAATCGACATCGGGATTGTTCCGAAGACGATTGAGGATGTCCAAGCCACGACGCCCCCTTGCCCTTTTTGTGCGATCGGCACTATCGGCAATGGCCTGAAGTTCCGTCAGGACAAATCGGGGCATCACAAGACGGCTGTCAAAGAGGTTGGTTTCCACCAGGTCGGCGATCCGACCGTCGATAATCACACTTGTGTCGAGGACGTAAGGCCTACGCCCTCTGACCTCTTTTGTGAACTCAACATAAGGGATAACAAACCGGAAATCATCCTTCGTTTGAAAGAGAAAGCTGATGCACGTGTAACACAATACGGCTGAAACAATCAACTGGACGACGTTACGAACCTGTTCATCTGTTTGCAGGCTTTCAAAGACTGGGGTCAGGGCCAGCCCGGCAACATAACTCAAGAACAAGCCAACAATCAATCCAAAATAGACGGAGGAAATAATCTCCAGCGGTTTTCGCGGGATGAGAACGTCCAAAAGGATGGTAATCGCCCCAATGGCCATGATTCCCGCCACTAAGATCCAGGCGAGCCATTGATGATCCTGGGGATACACGCCGGATTTTACGACGATCACTGCCACCCCGGCCAGAACAATTAGAAAAGCAAACCGCAAGAATGTTAAGACCATTACCACGCCCTTCTCTTCTGAAAAAATCCTTCCAGTTTTGTGAACCCGGGATTTGACCGTAAATAAAAAGGTCTCTCTTTTGTGCCCCCTGGAAACCTGGATAACACAAGGGAATCGAAGGTCACCCGGCCAACTCCCGATTGTACATCGAACGGGAGACCACTCAAAGATGTTCGATCAAAAAAGTTACCCCTTCAAAAGAGGGGCGTCAGTGCTAAATTGACCTATTGATTGTCCGATGAGTGTACGCGTCTTGGGGGTAAGTTATGCAGCGGACCCGACAAGCGGGTCCCTCCAGGGTCGGAGGGCCACGTTCGTCGTGCCCGATGAATCACGATCGATGGTCAAACGTAATGCAACGGACCCGACAAGCGGGTCCCTCCAGTGGGCGGGTTGGAGGTTAATCGTCCCAAAGCTGGAGTCCCCCGTACCAGCGAGACGCAGCCTTCGGCAAACGGCCTCTGGGTCCTCACCCCAAGATGCAGGTCTTGCTAAAATGGGCCTTTATGGTTTACCAAATAGGAGGGTCAAGACTCATTGGCCAAGACAATCGAGCTAAATTGTTTGCTGTTGCGTCTTTTCGTGGTGCACTCAAGCTCGATGAGCACACTGTAAGAATTGATCGGTCGTATGCCGTTCCATAAAAGTGATAGGTTTTGAGAATGGGGAGTCAACACAAATACCGCGAACTCATGACACTGCTTGAGCCGTTCGACCAAACACACCTCCTGGCGGGATGGGAGGATCTTTCGGACGAGCAGCGAGCAGGCTTGGCGGCACAAATCGAGGCATTGGATTTGCCCCTCATCGCGCGTTTGTACAGAGACCGCAATCTGCCGATAGATATTCGCAAGCTTGTCGAACGCGCAACATCTCCACGAGGGGTACGGTTGGGAATGGATCACGCCGGGATATCACCGGCCGAGGCCCGACGCATTGGGGAGGAGTTGCTAGGTCGGGGGGAGGTTGCTGCCCTTCTGGTTGCCGGTGGCCAAGGGACTCGATTGGGATTTCCCCATCCCAAAGGGATGTTTCCCATCGGTCCGGTCTCCGGGAACTCGCTCTTTCAAATCCATGTGGAAAAGATTCTGGCCCGATCCAAGAAGGCCGGTTGTGCCATCCCTCTGGCAATCATGACCAGTCCCGCAACCCATCGGGAGACGATCGACTTCTTTGAACGCCACAATCGCTTTGGCCTTGCCGAGAGCGACCTCTACATCTTCTGCCAAGGGACCATGCCATCCGTCGATGCCGAGACAGGGGCCATTTTGCTTTCGGCCCCGGGGGAGCTGGCTCTCTCGCCGGACGGCCACGGGGGAATGCTGGCGGCCATCGTCCGTAGCGGGACACTGGAAAAATTGTCATCGCGGGGAATCAAGTATCTATTCTACTTCCAGGTGGACAATCCTCTTGTCGATATCCTTTCCCCAATGGCGATCGGATACCACATTCTATCAGGTTCGGAAATGTCCACTGAGGTTGTGGCCAAGGAGACCCCACTCGATCGAGTTGGCAATGTCATTCAGGTGGACAACCGACTTTATGTCGTCGAGTATAGCGACCTACCTGACGATCTCGCACACAAGAGATCACCGGATGGCGGATTGCTCTTATGGGCGGGGAGCATCGGGGTTCATATCATCAATGTCGATTTTCTCTTCCGGATGCATGAACAGGCCGAGGCCTTGCCATATCATCTGGCTTACAAGAAGGTTCCGCACTACGTACCGGGTCAAGGTATCGTTACACCGACCAAACCAAATGCCATCAAGTTTGAGCGATTTATCTTCGATCTTATTCCCCACGCTAGAAATGCAATCGTCATCGAAGTCAATGCCGCCGAGCATTTTGCACCTTTGAAAAATGCACCCGGGGCAGACTGTGACTCTCCCGATCATGTCCGGAAGCAGATGATTGCCCTGCACCGTTCCTGGCTTCAACAGAATGGCGTTGGTGTGTGTGATGGCGTGGCCGTCGAAATCAGTCCACTGTTTGCCGTAGAACCAAGCGACCTGAAAGGCCGATTTCCATCAGGCTACAAGGTAACCCGGCCAAGCTTCTTTTCCTCGGCGACACAGGTTATGCCGGCCGAGTGAAAAGGCTAAACTACAGACGATCTTTGTGTTGTGCGTGGTTGGGATGTGTAGGTTAAATCGCCGGTGACGTGGCAAATCGGAGGGACCCGCTTGTCGGGTCCAGTGCACAACGATGGATCATCCATCGCGCTTCAGCGGGCATGACAAGCATGCCCCTCCGATGCGGGCATGACAAGCGCGTCCCTCCGAGAGGCGGACCTGACAAGCAGGTCAATCCATTTTTGGCGTGTAAGGGCGAACACGATTCGCCCCTGCTTATGTCGCGCTAAGGTCAAGAGAATTTATGACAAATAAGATGGAGACACTTGCCAAGAGGCATGTGGGCTGGCAGTTCGGTTTTCTTAAAGAAGGAGTAAGGCTATGGCAACGTTTATCATGTTGGGAAAGTACTCACCAGAGGCCCTGGGGCAAATCAGTGCCGAACGTACGGAAAAATTCGTGAAGACCATCACAGACCTTGGAGGTTCCGTGCGTGGCATGTACGCAACGCTGGGAAATATTGATCTCGTCCTGGTGGTCGATTTGCCGGGGGTCGAACAGGCGGCCAAGGCCTCCGTGCTCGTTAGCAAGGACACGGGTATCCATTTCAGCACCCATCCGGCCATTGCCGTGAAGGATTTCGACCAATTGATGGGATAACCATCGGCCTTGACGCGATTATCGCTCGGAGGGACCCGCTTGTCGGGTCCGTCGCATTACATTTGACAATCCATGCGACTTCAGCGGGCATGACAGGCATGCCCCTCCGATGCGGGCGCGATGAGCACGCCCCTCCGAGTGGCCGCGTGAAGGATAATCCGAATCCCCATCGCCCATTGTGGCGCGGCCTTGCCACGAGGCGTGACGAGTGATTGGCGGGGAACAGGTCATCAGCCCATGTGGGCCTTGGCGAAAACGAGATAGGCCAAGAGCACGAGTGCCAGGGCATACATCAGCCAGGGAACTTCACGGCCTTTTCCGGCAAGCACCTTGATCAACGGATAGACGATAAACCCCAACGCCAGTCCGTCCGCAATGGAATAGCTGAAGACAATTCCCGTGGTTGTCACAAAGGCAGGAATGGCCTCCGTTGCGTTATCCCATTCGATCTTGAGCACATTTTTCATCATCATGGCCCCAACGATCAGGAGAGCCGCTGCCGTAATTGGTGGGTAACTTCCAATCATTTCGATGAGAGGATAGAAAAACGGTGCGATGAGGAAAAGGATGGCCACCGTGACAGCGGTCAAGCCGGTCCTGCCTCCCTGTTCGATGCCCGCCGCACTCTCGATGAAACTGGTGACCGTGCTTGTCCCGCAGACCGCCCCGACCACCGTTCCAACGGCGTCGGCTGTCAGGACCTGTTTGGCCCGCGGGATACGATTGTCCCGGATCAGCCCCGCCTGCTCGCTGACTCCCACGAGGGTCCCCAGGGTATCGAACAGGTCCATGAACAGGAAAATCAGGATATAAGGAATCATGGGGACGGCCAGGGCGTGGACCAAATCCATTTTCGCGAATGTTGGCCCCATCGACGGCGGCGACGACAGCAATTCTCCTGTCGGTACAAATCGCGTCATGAGCTGCGATTGACGGACGACTTCCAAATCTGCGAGTCCGGGAATGAGAGGGATGACCTGCCGCAATCCAATGGCCAGCAACGTCGCACTCACAATACCGATGACAATCGCCCCGGGAATTCGCCGGGCATAAAAGCCTGCCGTGACCAGGAGACCAATAAAGAAAACAACCACATCCGGACTGGTCAATCGCGGACTCAATTTGACGATCTGGCTGGGCGTTCCGACGATCACCGAGGCCCCCTGCAGACCCAGGAGGGCGATGAACAAGCCAATCCCCGCCGCAATCGCATTTCGCATACTGGGACTGACAGCTTCCAGCAACCGCTCGCGAACTCCAAACAACGAAAGAATCAGAAACAGGACGCCGGAGTAAAAAATGACGCCGAGACCGATGCTCCAGGGGGTCGTCACCCCGGCCTGAATGCGACCTGCTTGCACTTGGTGTTCTAACCATATGGCTGCTGCCGGTACGAGAGACAACGCAAACACGAAGTTCTCTCCCATACCAGGCGCCAGGGCTATCGGGTATCGTGCATAAAGCCCCATAATTAACGTGGCGATCGCTGCGGAAACGCACGTGGCTGTTGTGACGGCCCCAAAATCCATTCCCGTCTCGATGCCAAACATCCTTCCCGAAAGGACTTGCGGTTGGACCACGATGATGTAGGCCATCGTCAGGAAGGTCGTCACTCCTGCCAGGATTTCTCGGGATGCCGTTGTCCCGCATTCCCGCAACCGAAACCAACGTTCCAACATGCGTGAGCCTCCGACAGATCAACTCTCATGCGTAGGTTGACAAAGTTGCGTCACTCCCGAATATTCCCCTGTTTTCTTATAACCCACGTGATTTTTAGCTTACGGCCCAGCATCTTGCGTCCTAATGGAAATCCGTGCCAGCGTGATTCGCTCGTAAGCGTGTTTCTCGCCGCGCTCGTAGAGTAACAAGATCGTCCCGTCGGGCAAACAAGAGAGGCAACTGTAAGCGGCCGGGCCTTCCCAGACGACGATCGACCATGGCCAGGTCTTCCCATCATCTGCACTCAAGCGAACCGTCATCCGACGGCGCTCTTTCGGATCTGCCGGATTCGAGAAGGCGATCAAGGGCCGCCCTTCCCGCGTGATCCCATCGATCCGCCGGATGCTGGCCTGGCAGACGGGTTCCACCAGCGTTTGATCATAACGCACCTCTGACCAGGTTAAACCCCCATCGGCACTGTCCGCGACCGCACGGCAGGTGAATTGCCGATTGTAATTTCGCATGTTGAGAAGAAGCCGTCCATCGGACAACTCGACGACCTCACATTCATTCGTCTTGGGCTTTGCAATTCCCCCAATCCTCCACGTTTGGCCGTGATCATCGCTCAAAATGACGTGCGAACCCCACGTGCCATCGTCGGCAATATGATCGCAGGGAATGACCAGACGGCCATTGCGGGTTTGAATGCCGCAACCGGGTCCCGTCGCATACCACGTCCATTCGGGAAGTTTGACATGGGCCGTCATTTCCACGGGTTTCGTCCAGGTCCGACCGTGATCGTGGCTGCGACTCAGCCAGACCGTCCTTGTTCCCCGGCTTTTGCGGGCAACGATGTCGGCTTCGCGGTCTTCCCCCAGGTTGTGTGTCATCCACAAAAAGATGGTGCCCGTCTGACGGTCCAGCACGGGACAAGGATTCCCACAGGTATTCGGGCCATCGTCCCAAACGACGACAGGATCTCCAAATGTCTCTTGTCCCGGTTCAAGCCGTTTCATGATAAGGTCGATGTCGCCCGAGTCACTGCGTCCCACTTTGCGCCCCTCGCAAAAGGCCAACAGGCTTCCGTCCGCTGCCCGCAGAAGTGATGGGATCCGATACGTGTGATAGCCGTTCTCGCCGGCCAGAAAAAGGTCCTCTTGGCTCACGACCGACGCCTGGACGGTGACTTTCGGTGATTCGTCGCCGCTTGTCCCGAACGAGAGTG
>Ga0068707_1001959_pt1 | contig 14473 bp, 10 predicted proteins | sample YNPNPMetaG_FD_66600 | JGI IMG/M metagenome (GOLD analysis project Ga0068707, IMG submission 66600) | Anoxygenic and chlorotrophic microbial mat microbial communities from Yellowstone National Park, USA - YNP NP MetaG | ecosystem: Environmental > Aquatic > Thermal springs > Hot (42-90C) >...
GACACGCCGGACCCGACCCAGCGCCGGTCGGACGGTCCAAGCCGGTTGTGGCGGCCAGATATGGGGACAGACACGATGTCCGGTATGCCGATCAGGAACGTTCAACGTCCAACGTTCAACTCTCAACTTTCAACAGGGTGACCGAAAGGGCGCATGGTGGCCGGGATATGGGGACAGACACGATGTTTGGGGGCTGGCGGCGCAAATAGAGGGACAGACACGATATTTGGGCGACCGGGCTTTTGACCCGCCGGACCTGCTCAAGGGCCGGTCGGGCGGTCCAAGCCGGTTGTGGCGCCCAGATATGGGGACAGACACAGAATTTGGACGACCGGACTTTTGACCTGGCGGACCTGAGCAAGCGCCGGTCGGGCGGTCGAGGCGGGCTGCGGCACCAGGATATGCGGGCAGGCGCGATGTGCGGTATACCGATCAGGAACGTTTAACGTCTAACGTTCAACTCTCAACTTTCAACGGGGTGACCGAAAGGGCGCATGGTAGGCCGAATATGGGGACAGACACGATGTCCGGTATACCGGCCAGGAACGTTCAACGTCCAACGTTCAACTCTCAACTTTCAACGGGATGACCGAGAAGACTGATGGTGGCCGGGATATGGGGACAGACACGGTGTTTTGCCGGTCGGCGGTGCAAATAGAGGGACAGACACGATATTTGGCCCGGGCCGCCAGACTCTTGACACGCCGGACCTGACCCAGCGCCGGTTGGAAGGTCCAGGCCGGATGTGGCGCCCAGATAAGGGGACAGGCACGATGTCCGGTATGCCGATCAGGAACGTTCAACGTCCAACGTTGAACTCTCGACTTTCAAAGGGGTGACGGAAAGGGCGCATGGTGGGCGAGATATGGGGACAGACACAGAATTTGGACGACCGGACTTTTGACCTGGCGGACCTGACCAGGCGCCGGTCGGACGGTCCAAGCCGGTTTTGGTGGCCAGATAAGGGGACAGACACGATGTCCGATATACCAATCAGGAACGTTCAACGTGAAACGTTCAACTCTCAACTTTCAACGGGGTGACCGAAATGGCGCACGGTGGCCGGGATATGGGGACAGACACGGAATTTGGGGGCTGGCGATGCAAATAGAGGGACAGGCACGATGTCCGGTATGGACCAACTATGGGGACAGACACGAGGTTTGGACGACTGGACTGTTGACCCCGTGGACCTGCCAAAGCGCCGGTCCGGTGGTCGAGGCCGGCTGTCGCACCCAGATATGGGGACAGACACGATGTCCGGTATACCGATCAGGAACGTTCAACGTCCAACGTTCAACTCTCAACTTTCAAAGGGGTGACCGAAAGGGCGCAGGGTGGGCGGGATATGGGGACAGACACGATGTTTCACAAGATCTTTCTTGATTGTGCAGGCGAGTGGTTGGCTACCGCAGCCATCCCTTAATCAGGAACAGGTAAAGGCACAGCACCATGGCAAGACAAACCCCAAACGCCACCTGCGGCAGCGTGAAAGGCCATGGGTTGTCGGCAAGGTTCATCCCGAACAGGCCGCCAACCACAGCGGGAATCAACCCCAACACGCTCACCACAGCCAGCACGCGCATCACGCGGTTTATCTCAAACGAGACAACGTTCAGATGAAGATCAATCAAGGACAACACGCTCTCGCGCAGATTCACCACCGTTTCGTAAAGGAAATCGGCGCTTTCGGCCAAAAGCCGAAATTGGGCAGCCTCTCCTGCGCCTCCGCTGGGAAGCGTGACGCGTGATTCTGCCAGCGCGCTGAGTATCCCTTTCAACCGCCACAAGTCTGACTGAGCTGTGGCCAGCTCCTTCTTCAGGCGGAAGCATTGCTCAAAGAACGGTGGACGGCTTTCGCGCACCGGCACCTCTTCCAACGCGCGCAATTCGCTTTCGAACCTGCCGACAAGTTCTTCATTGCGGTCCAGCACAGCCCTGACGAACGTGCACGTCATGCGGACGGGAAATGGAAGCGCGGGCAGAGCAATTTTGGACAACGCATTCGCTACCGCTTGCATCAGACCCGTGGGGTGTCGCGAGAGGGTGAAAACCATCTGGTTGGACACCAACAACAGCAGACCGGTTCGTTCGGACGTCGCATTCGCTTGTGGTTCGGGCATCGACACAAAAAAAGATGCAAAACTTTCTGTCGAGTCCAGATGCGGATAGCTGGTGCCAGTCAGATGCGACTCCAGATAGGAGGGCGTGATACCCAAAGCCGATGCAAGGTCTCGAATTTGCTCCGTACTCAGGTTGGACACGTGGTACCATTCTTCGCCGGGCGACCTGGTCCACTGGAGAAACTCCTTCCATGTGGCCGGTTGCAAGGCTGGCGATCTTTCGATTCTAAGCACGGCAACCCGCACTGGTCCGATAGCCTGTGTTTCGGCGCGACGTTTTTCTTCGCGCACTACAACGCCGCTGGCACGCAATCCCAGTGCAACAATACGAATCAGCCTGAGCAGTCGTAGAACCGGCGAAGAGCGCAGCACCGGCGAGATTTGAGGGAACAACGTGGCCAAAGGCAGAATTATCGTCAACAGATCGAGCAAACGCCACGGATTCCTCAAGAAGGCTACCCGGTCAGGCGCAGTCGCCAACGCCAGGCCATACTCGATACCAAATATGCCCACGATGCTCCATTGGGCTGTCGCCAACACGGATTCTGTATGCGTGCTGGTGACGAAAAGCATCGGAATCAGAGTTAAAGCCGCAGCGGCGATGGCAAGGAATCCGAGGGAACCCTCGCTCAAAATCATCTCTGCGATCTTTGCCGCCCAATGGCGCGATTTGAATGGCAGTTCGCTGTGCAGCATGACAATGGGAATTTGTGCCCTTTATGCGACCGCTTTGTGTCGCGGTCGTCTCACTCAGAGCGAGCTAATCTTGCAGAACAATCGCGTTCAGGGGACTTTCCAGTTCGCAACCACTGAGAAACCTTTGCATGTGCCACAGCCTCTGCCCACCCGACAACAGCGTCAAGTCGAAACAGAATGAGGGGACAGACACGATATTTGGCCCGACTCTATTCAGATGGCCGGATTACACCGGAGGGACTTGAACGCATGCCAGAGTTTCATTCAGGGAATAAAGTGGGCATTGAAGTTGCAATTGTGTTCTGCCAGCAATCCCTTTTTTATTGGGGTCTGAATGCTGAATCCGTGGGGGCTCACGGCCGGAGTGTTTCCCGTAGATCAAGCAGATCAGGAAGTAAACCTTGAGAAACAACCCTGCAGCCTGATCTGTTCCAACCAGGAAATCTCACCGGAACAAAGCTCTTGGTGTATTTGGCCGGTGCGCTGGTGAGGTTTTCGCAAGGCGGCTCAAAACAGTGAGCGCTGCCCGGCCGGTTTCAGCCAGTCCCGGATCAAGACGCCGATCGCAAACGCGATTGCGCAGCCCGCTGCCAGAACCGGAATGTCCAAACCACCCCACTCGCGCAACCCCAAGTTGTATTTCAAAAACTCGGGCAGGTGCTTGTACAATGCGTATGCGAACCCGCCCACCAGCAATCCCAACCCTAGCGCGTCGATCAAACCTGCAGCCAGGATTTTTCCGCGACGCAGCGCGCGAAGTCCAGCCTCGTATTCGGCTCTGACCTTGCTTACTCGTTCGAGAGGTAGTTGGGTGGGAGCGGCCCCACCTGTCTCAACGCGGATGCGTTGCCAAAGCCGTTCATTGAAGTCGGCTGAGAGCTGCGGTTTACGAATCTCGCGGGAGAGCGTGTGATCAAGTGACTGCAGATCTGCCAAAGTTTGCCGGCACTGGGCGCACTCGGCGAGATGTGCAATCAGCAAAGGCCGCTTTTCTTCGGGCAGCGATCCTTCCGCATGCTCCAGCAACCAGGGTTCGAATTCTGCGCATCTCATGGTTTCACCAGTTCACCCGGGATTCTTCCATGCGGATCAATTTCAGGAATTCAAGTTTGGCGCGATGGAGGTATGTTTTTACCGTGCCCAAGAAAATACCAAGCATGTCAGCCACAGCGTTGTATGACTTGTCCTCGAGGTAGAAGAGCACGATTACGCGTCGATAGTGCTCCGGCAGCTTGCCAAGAAGAGCTTGCACGTCCAGAGCGTGACCTAATTCGCCCCCCGGCATCTGCGAGCTGACTGTGGAATCGACCTTGTCCTGAATCTCCGGGTCAGACATTGACACGGTCGCTCGGGCTGCGCGCCGCTTCAGTTCGGTAAAGCAAACGTTCCGGCTGATGGCATAAACCCACGTCGAGATTGACGCCGTCCGTCTGTAACCCGGCAGCCCCTTCCAAATCCGCAACAGAATTTCCTGGGTCATATCTTCCGCCGTGTGCTCATTGCGCAGAATGCCAAACGCCAGTGTGAAAATGCGATCGCGATACTCGGCCACCAAAACCTCGAATGCCTCGCGATACCGGCCTTCTGCAAGATGCCGGTGCAGTTGGTCCTCTGCTGATTGCTGTGTATCCCTTGGGATACTGGCAACTGGATCGTTCGCATCCACGGCGATATTTACCTAATGAGACCTGACAAGCCGCGTTACTGTTTCAACTATTTCCATTTATCGAGCATGGCACTTCTGCGTGGTAATTCCAGAAAAAGTCGAAACCTGTTGCGTGAATTCGAAGTCCAAACGTATGTGGCGATCGTAGCTGACCGCCAAACCTGCTGACAAACAACAGTGTACCAGAAAAATGAATATACCGAACATTATCGCCGTGTTGATACCCATCGTCGGCATCGTGATGGGTATTGGACTCGCCATGCTCTCAGTGTATCTTCAATACAGCAAACGAAAGGAGATTTTCGCCCTTTACCACCAGGAACGCATGGCCGCCATAGAAAAAGGCGTTGATTTGCCCCCCCTGCCAGAACAGTTCTTCACAGAAGACTCGAAACGGGTCTCCCCGCGCCACCGACTTCTTGTCGGACTGGTCTGGCTGTTTGTCGGCCTTGGTTTTTCTGGTGCGTTCGTGGGTGCCGGAAACCGCGATGTCGCATGGTACGGACTGATCCCAATTGGCATCGGTCTCGCAAACCTCATCTATTACTTCCTCGTCGGCAAAAAAGAGGCCGAAATGATCGAGAACGAGATGCGAGCGCGCCTGACGCAAAACCAAACCAACAGGTCTGTCTGAGGGACGGAACAACTCGAATATTTTTCAGCGCGGCGCAGGCGCAACCGAATGACCCGGCGAGCTAAAGGCGTTAATTGCAAGATCGGCGATGTGCCTTGCCACGCTGCTCGGGGTGAGAACAGTTCCGTTGCTGACACGCGCAAGCGGTTCGCAAAAACATCGGGCGCCGCGCGATTCGCACGGCGCCCGGGTGCAATCCGGAACCCAATTTCCCAGGAAAAAGATGCCTATCTTGTTACCGTAATGCTCACAGGTTTGCTAACCGCCCGTGCTCCGAATTCATCAGTAGCGCTTGCGTAGATGAGGTACATGCCCCGGGGCACGTTCTCCCATTTGCAAGTGAACTTCGAATCCTGAGATTCCTTCACTGTGGCAATCGCTCTGCCGTTCGCATAAAAAGTCACGTGATCGATGGCGTTATCGTCAGGATCGGTAACCTCGGCCACCAGTTCAATCGCAGAGCCCGCTTTGAATGTGTCACGGGTTTTCGGCGAAGTAATCACAACCACCGGCGGTCGGTTCACAGCTTTGAACACGAATGTCGCTGTGGCGCTCAACCCGAACTGGTCTGTTACGCGCACTCTGATCTTGTGCACTCCCTCTCGAACATTTACCAACGTCGCCTCATAAGGACCTTCCGTAAACTCTTTCAGCAACTTGTTGTCGGCGTAAAACTCCACCTTCGCAATCGCACCTGAGCCCGCGGTCACTTCCGCGGCGACTTTAACGTCTGATCCTGCGGGTACAGATGTTTCCGTCGGGCTGGTTATTTTGACGCTTGGGAAGGTGGCTTTGACAACGATCTTGACCGCGCTCGAGAGTGTCGATTTTCCGAATTGATCCACGGCCCGGGCGAAAAGATCGTAGGTGCCGGGACGCGGGTTCACCCAATCGAACTCGAAGGGCGCTTCTGTGTCAGCTCCAATGCAATGGTCGTCCGCGTAAAAACTGACTTTCGCCACGGTATCGTCGGTGTCTGTTGCTTCAGCGACCAATTTGACCGTGGCAGGCAGTTCGAACACCTGAACACCGTCGGCGCCAACAGTGCCGCCTGACACAGTCAGTGATACTTTGGGAGCGTTGTCATTGTAAACGTCGTCAATCAGCCGAACCGTGGCTTTCGCATGACGTCCAATCACGTAATTGTCATTGGCCTCGATCGCCAGAACCACGGTCTTGTTTCCGCGATTGGCCGGATTGACCTTTGGTGCGATGACAATGTCGGTCGCGGCAAAACCAGCCGGGATTTCAACAGCGCCGGTCAGTGGATTCCCGCCCGCTCCGACATAGTCATCGCCGTTTTTTGCGGTACCGGCAATCGTGTACTTCAGTTCCAGCGCTGCATCAAAAGGCCCAGTACGAACCACAGTGAAAGCCGCCGTGCTCGCGTCAGTAAGACCTGTCGGGTCCGTCGCCAGTATTTCGACGATCGGCTTAACGACCGGCTCCGGGATTGGCGGCGTCGGTGGAGTACCTCCCTCGTCTGCAACAGTGCACCACCCAAAACTCAACAAACTCGCCAGCAAAACAACCCTGTTCGCCTTTGACATACTCAATCCCTCCAACATTTGTTTCGTGAACAAACACATTCATTTGCGCACCTGCCATCTCAGGTGTTCAGCACGCTTGCCAAGCAAGCGGCCAAACTCAACCTCCACATTTCGTTCCCTTGCCCGGGGAATCGGAGGCAAGTGCATACGACACTACACTGTATTATGGACAGCACGGCCCATGCCGTTCCTCCAATCTTGTCCTGTTGACTCGGCACGGCAAGGCCGTGTGGCTGCGCTCGCCGCGCAACTGCTTGTTAGCCAGAAATTAACAGTGATTGTGGCATTCGGGCTGACATCCTTTTGCCTTCGAAGCTTTATGCAATGGCCTGCTTTGGGTCTGCAGCGAATTGGGGACTTTTCCCCACCTTGCGCCGCTATACGCAGTAGTGGCGGCAAAGCGCCGAGCTTGCAACGGATGCCTTTATCTCGCCTTGATCATTTGGTTGCGGCTGCGCCGCGCTGAGCTCCTTGCTGAACAGGCAAGGGGTTGCCATTCAGCGCGCCATTGCGGCAAACGCTTCGCGCATCCGCGCAAGCCACTCGGGCACGGCTTTCATGGGGTCCTCGGCGGCTTCGTACTCGAGGGCCACATAACCCTGATAGTTGGCTTCGGAGAGAATCTTTATGACCCGCATGAGGTCGGTTTGTTCCTTGCCTTTTCCGCGGCGATTGATCTCGACCTTGAGCTGGACATTGACAGCATACGGGGCCAGTCGTGCCATGTCATCATAAGGATCGGCTTCGCCGTAGAAATTGCCCGTGTCGAGGTTCACGCCCACCCATGGACTTGAGACCGCGCGGATTATGTCCAAAAGGTCCGAAACCTCAGAGACGATGCCGCCGTGATTTTCCAGTCCAAGCCAGACACCCTTGGTTGCAGCGTATTCACCGCAGATTTCCAATGCGCTGATGCATTGGCGTTTGGCTGTGGCGCGGTCTATGCCGCCGCGTGGGTTCCCGGCAAACACCCTGATATGCGGCGCGCCAAGAAAAGCAGCGTTGTCAATCCAACGCTTTGTTTCACTGATTTCTCGATCCAGATCTGGCCCGTCCGGTTGCGCAAAATTGTTGCCAACGGCGGTCCCGCTGATGGCCAAACCGCGCAGAAACGCGCGCCGTTTCAACTCGACAAGGTAATCGGTTCCAAAGTTCTTCTCGAAATAATAACTGGTCAGTTCCGTTCCATGGCAGCCGTGATCGGCACAAAAGTCGATGAAATCGAACAGAGTCATCCGCTTGGCCACGTCCGTGCTGGTCAGTCGATCGCGAAATGAATATGCCGCAAGGCTCAAAAGCAAACGAGGCTTGCCCTTTCGCGAAATCGGATCGCGTGCGAGCGCTTGTGCGCCAAATGGTCCAAGCGCTCCCACAGCGGCACTCGCACCGATCAGATTGCGGACGAACTGACGTCGGGTGACAAAGGCTGACGTTTGGCCCTGTTCTGAGGTGTGATTTTCAAGTTCGGCATTCATATCGACATAACTCACCACGTCTGCCGCCGGCGCTGGTTTGCCCGCAACCGGGGGCTCGTTCCTCCGGAAAACGCCTCGGACAGAACTGCTATTTCTTCGGCGCCGTAACCATCGGGAAATCGTCGGTCCGGAATGGTGACGCAGGCAACCCGTCTTTGCTCCAGAGATTCACAACGGGATAATCAGCCCAGCCGTACCGCACAGCCACAGGATTTGGCACCTCCGGACTGCTTACGACTACTTTGTCAGGCCCCACTATCTCCGCTTTTGCCCAGACGAATTTGCGGTCTGGACCTGCGATTGCGAACCCGGTCAACTCCCCGCCGCGCGCCTCAAGGCCGCTGCCGACTCTCTTGAATTTGACGACGGCTTTGCCGCCCTGGAATTGGACGGAATCGTAAGCGGGGCTTAGTCCGTTGATCCGTTCTCGGTACGCGATGACGCGCGCTGCCAGCGCAAGCCGCTCGCCGACGGGCACCTTCTTGGTCGGGTGTATGTCGTCCTTGTCACCGACGTCTGTGATTACCGCAAGGCCAACCTTTGGCAGTGTTTCGGCCACGATACACTGCGCTTCACGCAGCTCCGCCCAATCACTCTCGGTTGGCGCAGCGGTGATTTCGCTGATTGGTCGCTTGCGGTTCTTGTCCCAAGGCGCCAACTGGACCGCAAGAAAAGTGAAATCGCCCTGGCCCCAGTCACGCCTCCAGTTGCGAATCATGTCGGCGAACAAACGTCGATATTGAAACGCGCGCCCGGCGTTGGATTCGCCCTGGTACCAGATTGCACCGCGTATCGCGTACGGGATCAGAGGCGCTATCATGCCGTTGTACAACTCGGTTGGACGCCATGGCTCCCATGGACGGCCTTTTTCGAATTTTTTGCCTGCAGCTTCGGCCTCGGCTTTCTCTTTCTGCCACTGAGCCAGAGCTTTCTCGTAGTTGCGGCGGGTGACCTCATATGATCCGAGAATGTCACGTTTCCATTCCGGGTCATTGGCCAGAACATCGTAACTCATCCAGACTTCGGCTGGCGAACCGCCCCATGAAGTGTGGATCAGGCCAACAGGAACACCCCGGTCACGTTGCAAAGCACGACCGAAATAATAGGCCACAGCAGAGAAACCCGGCACCGTGTCAGGCCCGTACTTCTGCCACCTGCTGTTCACGTCATCCATGGGCGCAAGTGCTCTGACCTTTGGCACGGTGAACAACCGCAGGTTCGGGTTTTCGGAAGAGTCAATGTCGGGCTTGGAATTGTAAGCAGCTCTCAATGGCCATTCCATGTTTGACTGGCCACTGCAGACCCAGACCTCGCCTACAAGCACGTCTTCGAGTGTTATTTGGTTCTTCCCGGTTACAGTGAAACGGTCGGGCCCGCCTGCGCGCAGGGGCTTGAGCCGTACCCGCCATTTCCCGTCGGCGGCTACAGTGGCCACCTTTTGATTGCGAAACTCGACTGTGACGCGTTCGCCGTTGTCGGCCCAGCCCCAGACCGTGACCGGAATGCCCTGTTGCAGAACCATGTGGTCGCTGAACACCGCAGGCAATCGCACGTCGGCGTTCAGTACCCACTGGGCCGCCAATGCCAGCCAAAGTGCAATCACAAAGACCAGCGGTGCTTTGGCAAAACCGGACTCGCGTTTGGATCCAATCGTCAAAGACGAGGAGTAGAAACCGTGTGACATCTGAAAACTATCGTTGTTGCGCATGCCAAAGATTCGTCTCGAACCGTTCAAACAGTCAATCCAGAATGCACGGTCAAATCCGCGCCCAATCGACACCACGGTGCCGGGAAGCCGGGTTCCAGAGTGCGATTTCGCCGGCTTGAGCTGCATTTGGCGTGGATTTCGAGAAATCATGGTTCGTCGCTCGCCGAATACAGTGCCATGCTCGAAGTCCAAAATCTCACACCAACTGCCGGTCTCCATTTGCGCGTTGAACGTTGCGCGTTATCACCAGGAACACCTGACCAACACACCGATTGGGAAGGTTCAAAGTTCAACGCACAACTCTCAACGTTCAAATTACAACGCACCTTCGGCGCGATGTGTACGCACGACTACAAGTATGGGATACATGCAGCAATCGGGAACCCGCGCAAACAGCGGGTTCGTCAGTCTGTCTTTCTGACGTAAACCTCCGACCCGCTTTGTCGGAATTCCTTTGCCTTTGCTTTGAGGCCGTTCTGAATTGCTTCTTTTTCGGCAATGCCGTGGGTAGCGGCGTAATTGCGAACTTCTTCGGTGATTTTCATTGCGCAGAATTGTGGGCCGCACATCGAACAGAAATGAGCAAGTTTCGAGCCTTCTTTTGGAAGTGTTTCGTCGTGGAACTGACGCGCAGTCTCAGGGTCCAATCCAAGGTTGAACTGGTCTTCCCACCTGAACTCGAATCGCGCCTGACTCAGTGCGTTGTCGCGATATCTGGCGCCGGGATGACCTTTCGCAAGGTCCGCTGCATGCGCGGCGATTTTGTAAGCGATCACGCCCTCTTTGACGTCTTTCGGGGTTGGAAGGCCAAGGTGCTCTTTCGGGGTGACATAGCAGAGAAGCGCCGCGCCATACCATCCGATCAGCGCTGCGCCGATGGCGCTCGTAATGTGGTCATGGCCGGGTGCGATGTCAGTCGTCACCGGGCCGAGCGTGTAGAACGGCGCCTCGTGGCACCATTCGAGTTGATTGAGCATGTTCTCTTCGATCAGGTTAATCGGCACGTGGCCGGGGCCTTCGTTCATCACCTGTACTCCGTGTTTCCATGCGCGTTCGGTAAGTTCGCCCTGGACTTTGAGTTCAGCGAATTGCGCCTCGTCGTTGGCGTCCGCAATCGAGCCCGGTCGCAAGCCGTCGCCGATACTGAACGCGACGTCGTACGCCACGCAGATTTCGCACAGTTCGTCCCAATGGGTGTAAAGGAAATTCTCTTCGTGATGCGCAAGGCACCATTTCGCCATGATACTGCCGCCCCGGCTCACAATGCCGGTCACGCGCCGCGCCGTCAGAGGAATGAACCTCAATAACACTCCAGCGTGGATCGTCACATAGTCCACGCCCTGTTCTGCCTGTTCAACAAGCGTGTCACGAAAGACTTCCCAGGTAAGGTCTTCGGGGTTGCCCCCGACTTTTTCCAGGGCTTCGTAAATCGGGACCGTCCCGACCGGGACAGGAGAATTCCGCAAAATCCACTCGCGCGTGGCGCGGATGTCACGGCCTGTCGAAAGGTCCATGACAGTGTCGGCACCGCATTGGATTGCCCAACGCATTTTCGCGACCTCGTCATCAATCGATGATGCAACGGCGCTGTTGCCTATGTTCGCGTTGATCTTAACCAGGAAACTGCGCCCGATAACCATCGGCTCCAGTTCCGGATGATTGATGTTTGCCGGAATAATGGCCCGACCGGCAGCAATCTCGTCCCGCACAAACTCTGGTGTGATACGTGCGGGCAAGGGCCGTGGAAATCTTCTAAAGACAGCCGGCATCAACTCCTGCAGAAGTTGCGTTTCATGCGGATTGCGGTCGGTCCCGGCGCCGACTTCCAATGGTTGATCGGCTCCGTTTCCGGACTGTTCGCGGAACAACTCCAAGCCTTGGTTTTCCCTGATCGCGGCAAACTCCATTTCCGGCGTTACAACGCCGCGCCGGGCATATTCAAGCTGAGTTACACAGCGGCCGGATTTCGCACGCAACGTGCGCCTGTAACTGGCTCGTGGCAACGCAGGCTGTTCAACAACAGATTGACCCTCCCCCGAAACATGTCCTGCGACACCCGAAAAACGCGCGCCGTCCCCGCCCGAGTTCTCGCGACTGATTTCGATCACATCACCCCGCGCCAGAATCCATTCCAGCCTCAACGGCGCCAATCCAACACTCGGGTTCCCGTGAAATTCAGGGTCTCCCCATGGACCGCTCGTGTCATAAACGACAACGGGCGAATTGGTCCTGAGTTTTCCGTCCGGAAGACGCGTGGGCGTAAGCGCTACTGCACGCATTGGAACCCGAATGAACGGGTGCAACCGACCCTGCACGTAAATGCGTTTCGACGCACCCGGCGTCGCGTTCATGTGTTCCTGATCAACAGTCTTGGAATCACTCATTTCTTTGGGCGGCCCGAAAGCCGCATTGATCTTATGCCTTGTCAACAAGCCAAACAATTCGGCCAACTCTTCAACAACTCTGTCTCACTGCGTTCCGGGGCGTAGCAGCCGAAATGCAGGTTTCATAGGCCCTGAAGCCGGTGGGAGAACGTCAAGTGGGGGCTGAAACCCCGAGCGGTTCAAACTTCGTTCTCCCTACGCCAGCATTGCCTGGGTCAGGTTCAACGGGTCGGCAGGGTTCAACTGCTGCCCTCTCAGCTTCGGCTTGCGACACAACCTGTCGCGAGCCGGTTTGCTCCCCGGAAACTGAACGCCGCTGTCACAAGCTGTTACAGATCGGCTCGGATGTTGACCACACATGGGATTCAGCGGCCCATCCCAATCGCACGCGTGCCTCAAACATCCGGTTGCCTGAGTATATAATCCTCCGCCGCTTCAGGGTCAAGTTATGGCTCTGATCCAGCAAAGGCGCAGCCGAGAATACTCGCGCCGCTCGAGCGCGTTTGAGAAAGCAGCGGAGCCCAACTGCGCTGGAGCGCGGTCATCCCCGGTTACACCAGTCAACCGCCCGGTCCAGCGACCTGTTCCGGCCTGGCAAGTCTGGCGTCCGAACGTTGACCGATCGTGGCGGCAGAAATTTCGTGCCTGTCCCCGGCGCGCGAACTCCGTGCCTGTCCCCATATTCCGCCAACCATGCGCCCTTTCGATCACCCCATTGAACGTTGAGAGTTGAACGTTTCACGTTGAACGTTCCTGATCGGTATATCGGACATCGTGTCTGTCCCCATATCTGAGCACCACAGCCGGCTGGGACCGTCCGACCGGCCCCCGGTCAGGTCCACCGGGCCAAGAGTCCGGTCGTCCAAACTTCGTGTCTGTCCCCATATCCCGGCCACTGTGGAATGGTTTGTGAGGTGGGGGTTGGAGCATCGTGAGCTTGTTGGTGTGCGGGTCGATTTCTTGAGTTTTGGACATGGCGCGCGCTGCGGAGCCGGATCAGGGCCGATGATGCAGGTGGCGCGGACGTTGCGGGCGCACCGGGAACTAATCTTGAACTGGTTTCGGGCCAAGGGTGAGATTTCAGCGGGTGCTGTTGAGGCTCTGAACAACAAAATCAGAGTGGTGACCAGAAGATCGTATGGTTTTCGCACGTATCGGGCGATGGAACTTGCTTTGTATCATAACCTTGGGCGATTACCAGAGCCACCATGCACCAACAGATTCTGCTGAGGAGGCCACAAGATTAAACATCAGAACTTCAGTCCGGCGAAATCGCGCAATCGCGGAGTTACAGAGACTTCACAAACACACCCAACAGCGCTGTTGAGACAACCTCGGACTCTCCTCCCCTCTAACATGTTCAATTTCTCCTTACCGCATAGGATGGCTTTGCGGCTAAACTCCAGTCATAAGGGATGCTTGACACATGTGTTTGTCTCGGCCGAAACTTCTGGCCGCTTGGTCCCACCAGTGCGATAAAGAACGCCTCTGTCGATAAACGGGGGTGTGGGCAATCAGTCCAATTAGTACGGCAGTGTCCCAATGAAAGTGGCCAAACCGCTCCCAAGCACGACCTCCACCGCCAGCATATACCGAGTCATTTTTATGGCCTGCGCAGCAGTTTCAGCACTGTTGTGCCGAACAGCCGCTGCTAATCTACCCGAAGAGGTGTCAAAAGGCGCGTTTGTTGACGTCGCACCTTGGGGCGAGCTTGTCGTTGCCTCAGACGGCCGGTAAAGAAATCCAATGGGACGACCCCCGCGATATCCATCAGGTCGGTCTCGCATTCACTGAGCCTTTGAAAGACGCGCCGACAGTGAAACTGCAATGGTGGCAATCTCAATGGCCCCACCGCCGTGTCCCACCTGACCGACCTTCCGGAGCAGGTGAATAGGGCTGGGCACATTTGGGAGACCATTACCAATGTCAGTGGATCACTGCCGATGGCAACTGGAAACACCGCTCCCAAAAAAGGGGACAGACACGGAATTTGGGCGACCGGACTTTTGACCCACCGGACCTAACCAAGCGGTGGTCGGGCGGTCAAGGCCGGCCGCGGCACCCAGATATGGGGACAGACACGATGTCCGGTATACCGATCAGGAACGTTCAGCGTGAAACGTTCAACTCACAACTTTTAACGTACGTGTTTAGCGCTTTAAAAATGCGTTAAAAAAAGCTGGCGTCTATTTGGCTTCCCGGTCACACTCAAGCCGTGACCGAAAAGTTGCAAATCC
>Ga0068707_1001961_pt1 | contig 14468 bp, 12 predicted proteins | sample YNPNPMetaG_FD_66600 | JGI IMG/M metagenome (GOLD analysis project Ga0068707, IMG submission 66600) | Anoxygenic and chlorotrophic microbial mat microbial communities from Yellowstone National Park, USA - YNP NP MetaG | ecosystem: Environmental > Aquatic > Thermal springs > Hot (42-90C) >...
CGCCAACACCTTGGTGATGGCCGCCGTCAGCGTCGTCTTCCCATGGTCCACGTGTCCAATGGTGCCCACGTTCACATGCGGCTTGGTGCGCTCAAATACCTTCTTCGCCATGCGGCTCTCCTTTCGTACCCACGCGATGGTTGCTCACAACTATTTATGCTTGTTTCGGCCAGGCAAACCAGCTCATTATATGCAAGGCGCCCGATTCGCCAAAAAATCCTTTTCCCCTTGCCGAGCCCAAGGCTCTGCCTGCTAGACCGTATCGGGCAGCGGCCCGCCCAGGATGCGCTGGGCCACGTCCGGCGGCACTTCGGCGTAATAATCAAACTCCATGGTAAAGGCCCCTCGCCCTTGGGTGATGGAGCGCAAATCCGTCGCGTAACCGAACATGCTGGCCAACGGAACATGGCCGCGGACCGCTTCCATCCCGGCAGGCATGGGCTCCAAGTTCTCCACCGTGCCGCGCCGCGCATTGAGATCGCCGATCACGTCGCCGGTGTTCTCCTCCGGCACGAGCACCTCCACCTTCATCACCGGCTCCAAGAGCACTGGCCGCGCCTTGTGCAGGGCATTGCGAAAGGCGGAGGAAGCCGCGCTATAGAAGGCCCCCTCGGAGGCCTGGGTCTCATCGTACACAGCGCCAACGAGGGTCGCGCCGAGATCCACCAGCGGATAGCCGGCCAAGATGCCGCCGCTCAGCGCCTCGCGGCAGGCGGCTTCCACACAATTCACATAGGTCGCCGGGAGCGCTTCTGGCGGAACCTGATTGCGGAACTCGAACCCCTGTCCCTTGGCCAGAGGACGCAATTCCAACACCACCTTGGCATACTGGCTCTTGGCGCCACGTTGGATGGTGAACTCGCCCTCGGCCTGCACCTGGCGGGTGATGGTCTCCCGATAAGCCACCTGCGGCTGCCCCACCCTGGCCCAAACCTTGAATTCGCGCACCAAGCGCTCCACCAGAATCTCCAGATGGAGCTCGCCCATGCCCGAGATGATGGTCTGGCCCGTGTTCTCGTCCACGCGCACCCGGAAGGTGGGATCCTCATCGGCCAGGGCCTTGAGGGCCTCGTTCATCTTGTCGGCATCGGCCGCTGTGCGCGGCTCGATGGCCACATAGATCACCGGCTCGGGGAAGCGAATGGCTTCGAGCACGATGGGGGCCGAAGGATCGCACAAGGTATCGCCGGTGAAGGTGAACTTGAGCCCTCCCACGGCGGCGATATCGCCAGCGGAGACAAGCTCCACCTCTTCCCGGTGGTTGGCATACATGTGCATCAAGTGACCGAGGCGTTCTTTTTTAGCTTTGGGGGAATTGTAAACGGAGGAATTGGGGCGCAGCGTGCCGGAGTAGACCCGCATGTAGGCTAGCCTTCCCACAAAGGGGTCGCTGACGATCTTGAAGACGAGGGCCGCCAAAGGCTCCTCCGGATCGGCACGGCGCACCACCTTTTCCCCCGTTGCAGGGTGGACCCCCTCCACAGGGGGTATATCCAATGGGGAAGGAAGGTAATCTACGATGGCATCCAGAACCGGCTGTACGCCCTTGTTGCGCAACGCCGCTCCACAGAGCACGGGCACCAAACGCCCGGCGATGGTGGCGCGGCGCAAAGCGCAACGCAATTCCGTCGAGTCTATCTCTTCCCCATCCAGGTACTTGGCGAGCAAGACATCATCTGTCTCGGCGATGGCCTCGACCAATTCCTGGCGCTTGGCCAGCACTTGCTGGCGCAGCTCATCGGGGATCGCCATCCGCTCAGGCTCGCGGCCCAACTCGTCACGATAGACCAGGGCCACGTTCTCCAAGAGATCCACCACCCCGACGAAGGAAGAAGCCTCTCCGATGGGCACCTGTATCGCCACAGGCACAGCTTTCAGGCGTTCCCGTATCATGGTGATACAACGCCAGAAGTCGGCTCCTACCCTATCCATCTTGTTAATGAAACAGATCCGCGGAACGCCAAAGCGATCCGCTTGCCGCCAGACCGTCTCGGACTGGGGCTCTACACCGTTCACCGCGTCAAAGACGACCACACCGCCATCCAGCACCCGCAAGCTGCGTTGCACTTCGGCGGTAAAGTCAATATGACCCGGCGTATCAATGATGTTAATGCGATGATCCCGCCAAAAGCAGGTCACCGCCGCGGAGGCGATGGTGATGCCCCGCTCGCGCTCCTGCTCCATCCAGTCGGTGACGGTGGTCCCGTCATCCACATTGCCCAGACGGTAGGTCCTGCCCGTGTAGAACAGGATGCGCTCCGTCGTGGTGGTTTTGCCCGCATCAATATGGGCGATGATGCCGATATTGCGCGTCCGGGCCAGCGCGTCCCTCGTTTCCGTATCCATCGCTGCTACTCCGCGAGAACCACGAGATGGACTGCACAGGGCTTAGCTGGCCACGGGCCATGGGGCAAATCCTCAGTATGAGGGTAGCGGCCAGCCCCTCTTACCAGCGATAATGTGCAAAGGCCTTGTTCGCCTCGGCCATCCGGTGGGTATCTTCGCGCTTTTTGATCGCATTCCCCGTATTCTTGGCCGCGTCCATCAACTCATCCGCCAACTTTTGGGAGAAGGTCTTGCCCGCTCGGCCCTTGGCCGAGGCCAAAATCCAGCGCATGGCCAAAGAAAGGCGGCGCTCCGGGCTCACCTCCACCGGCACCTGATAGGTGGCCCCGCCCACGCGCCGGGGACGCACCTCAATCACCGGGCCCACATTGCGCACGGCCTGCTCAAAAGTATCCAGGGGATCCTTGCCCGTGCGCTGCCCCACGATATCCAAGGCCTCATAGACGATATGGCGCGCCAGGCTCTTTTTGCCGCGCTCCATGACTTTATTGATGAACCGCGCCAACGATTCGCTACCATAGCGAATGTCCGGCGGCACTACCCTTCGCTCCGGCCGATAGCGTCTCGGCATACTTGCTTCCTCCACCTCTCCCGCTCAGGTCCGAGCTTGTGATACCACCCAGCGGTGAATTCTCTGGCCCTCTTAGCTCTTGGGACGCTTGGCGCCGTACTGGGAACGGCCACGCTTGCGGCCCTCAACCCCCGCTGCGTCCAAAGCGCCACGCACAATATGGTAGCGGACGCCAGGCAGATCCTTAACGCGCCCACCCCGCACCAATACCACCGAGTGTTCCTGCAGGTTGTGGCCCTCTCCGGGGATATAGGCCGTCACCTCAATGCCGTTGGAGAGCCGCACACGGGCGATCTTGCGCAAAGCCGAGTTGGGCTTCTTGGGCGTCATCGTGCGCACTTGGGTGCACACACCCCGGCGCTGCGGCGCGCTCTTTTTCGTGCGCGTCAAGCGCCCCTTGAGCGAGTTGTACGAATAGCTCAGCGCAGGCGCCTTGGGTTTTTTGGTGATGGGCTTGCGCCCCTTTCGGACCAGTTGGTTAATTGTCGGCAAGTTTGTCCTCCCTTAGCACTCCGCCACTTGACCCACGAACGTTGATTATACCACTTTGGTTTCGAGTGTCAAAATTTCACGCAGAGAACATGACCTCAGGCTGCACGCTCAAGCATCCGCAAGCCCTTTGGCGACATCCTTACGATGAGGGGCCAAAGCCAAGGCCAAGCCCCAGGTTGGGCAGGATCTCGATATTATCCTCACGCCCGAACTGGATGATCTCGCCCTTTTCGTTGCGCACCTCGATGGCCAGGCCCAAGGACTGGAGCTCTTTGATCAGCACACGGAACGATTCCGGCACGCCGGATTCGATGATCGGCTCGCCCTTGACGATGGCCTCGTAGGTCTTGACCCGACCGGTCACGTCATCGGATTTGATGGTGAGCATCTCTTGCAACGTATGGGCAGCGCCATACGCCTCCAGGGCCCACACCTCCATCTCGCCAAAGCGCTGGCCACCGAACTGGGCCTTGCCGCCCAGGGGTTGCTGGGTCACCAAAGAATAGGGGCCCGTGGACCGGGCATGGACCTTGTCTTGCACCAGGTGGGCCAGTTTGAGCATGTAGATGATGCCCACCGTCACCGGCTGATCGAAGGGCAACCCCGTCTTGCCATCGTAAAGGATCATCTTGCCCGTGGTGGGCAAGGGCAGGCCGGTGTTCCGGCTCACCTCCACGGCCTTGGCCTCCACCTCTGCGGGGGTTAGGTCAGCCACATCCTGGCCCTCGTCGGTCAGCCAGATGCGCAGGCACACCTCCCTGGCCAAGGCATCCGCCCGGACGGCCTGCTCGCGGCTCAGCCGGCTACCCTCATAGACCATGATCTCGGCGGGATCGTAGCCACGTTCCCGCAGCCAGTAATCCAGCCAGGTGCGCCGAGAGGTGACGTAATCCGCCAGGATCTGCTCGATCCCATCGGCCGGCACGCCCTTCTCGCTCAGGAAATTCCCCAAAAAGATCTCCCGCGCCTCGGCATCATCGCGGAGCGACGTGGTATCGATCCCTTCTGCGGCCAGCCAACGCCAGGTGCGCTCTTGGAGCTCTTGCCAAGCGCGATCCATCAACCAAGCGCGGGCCAGTTCGGCGGCGATCTCATCTTCACTGGCGCCATCGGAGACGGGGCTGCTCACCCGGAAGCCCAACCGATCCGCTGCCCAGCCTAGGTGGGTCTCCAGGATCTGGCCCAAGTTCATTCGGCCGGGCACGCCCAAGGGGTTCAAGATGATATCCACCGGCGTCCCATCCGGCAAATAGGGCATATCCTCGATGGGCACCACCTCCGAGATCACGCCCTTGTTCCCGTGCCGGCCGGCCATCTTGTCGCCCTCGGTGATCTTGCGCCGCTGCGCCACGCTCACCCGGACCAGCTTTTCCACGCCGGCGGGCAGGTCGCGATGTTCATCGCGGGTAAACACGCGCACATCCACCACCTTGCCCTCTTCGCCATGGGGCAAGCACAGGGAGGAATCCTTGACCTCCCGCGCCTTTTCGCCAAAGATGGCCCGCAGGAGCTTCTCTTCAGGGGTCAGCTCGGTCTCGCCCTTGGGCGTGATCTTGCCCACCAAGATATCACCGGGGCCCACCTCCGCGCCCACATAGATGATGCCCTCTTCATCCAGGTTGCGCAGCGCCTCCTCGCCCACGTTGGGGATATCGCGGGTGATCTCCTCCGGGCCGAGTTTCGTATCCCGCGCCTCGATCTCGTGCTTCTCAATGTGGATGGAGGAGAACTTGTCCTGGCGCACCAGGTTCTCGCTGATGATGATGGCATCCTCGTAGTTGCCGCCCTCCCACGACATGAAGGCGCAGAGGACATTTTGGCCCAAGGCCAATTCGCCCCTCTCGGTGGAGGAGGAATCAGCCAGCACGGCGCCCGGCTCCACCTCATCTCCCTTGGAGACGATCGGCCGCTGGTCAATACAGGTGGATTGGTTGGAGCGGTTGAACTTGCGCAGCTCGTGGGTCTCCAGGCCGTTCTCGGTCTCGATCACCACTTTATCGCCGGTGACGCTGACCACCTTGCCCTTGTTGACGGCCGTGACCACTTGGCCCGAATCCAGGGCCGCATAGTATTCCATCCCTGTGCCCACGAGGGGGGCTTCGGGGGTCAAGAGGGGCACGGCCTGGCGCTGCATGTTGGAACCCATCAGCGCCCGGTTGGCGTCATCGTGCTCCAAGAAGGGGATCAGGGCCGCCGAGACGCCCACCACCTGTTTGGGCGAGACATCCATATACGAGACCCGATCCACCGTCTCGATCTGGAATTTGTCATACACGCGCACGGCCACCCGGTCGGTGGTGAATTGGCCCAGCTCATCCACCGGCGAGTTGGCCTGGGCCACCACATAATGTTCCTCTTCGTCGGCCGAAAGATAGACCACCTCGTTGGTGACAAAGGGCTGCACGCGGAACTGGGCCACATCCAGTTTGGCCAGGCGCTGGGCCAGCTCCTCGGTGACGACGGTCCCCGAATCCGCCAAGACCTCGCCGGTCTCGGGATCCACCACGCGCTCGCGCAAGGTGCGCCCCAGCAGCTGCTGGGGATCGTTGGGCACCACCCGGGCCACCCGGCGATAGGGCGTCTCGATGAACCCGTACTCGTTCACCTCGGCATAGGTGGCCAAGCGGCCGATGAGACCGATGTTGGGGCCTTCGGGCGTCTCGATGGGGCAGATGCGCCCATAGTGGCTATAGTGCACGTCGCGCACATCGAACCCGGCGCGCTCGCGGCGCAGGCCACCCGGCCCCAAGGCGGAGAGGGTGCGCTTGTGGGTCAGCTCATCCAAGGGGTTGGTTTGGCCCATGAACTGGGAGAGCTGGCTGCCGCCAAAGAACTCGCGGATCACCGCCACCACCGGACGAATGTTGATCAGGGCGATGGGCGAGAGCTGGTCCGGATCGCGGATGCTCATGCGCTCGCGCACCACCCGCTCCATGCGCAAGAAGCCGACCCGCAACTGGTTGGCGATCAACTCGCCCACCGTCTTGACGCGCCGATTACCCAGGTGGTCAATATCGTCGGCATCCTCGACGCCGTTGTTCACCTGGATCACCCGTTGCACGATGTGGACCAGGTCGCCCTTGGTCAAGGTGCGCTGACGCAGGGGGACATCCACCCCAAGGCGACGGTTCAACTTGTAGCGCCCCACCCGGCCCAGATCGTAACGCCGCGGATCGAAGAGGAGAGATTCCAAATAGGCGCGGGCGTTCTCCAGAGTGGCAGGATCGCCCGGGCGCATCTTGCGATAGAACTCTTGCAGAGCCTCCTCGGCGCTCTCGGTGGTATCATGCTCCAGCGTGGCCTGGATGTACTGGTGTTCGGGCACGTTATCCACCGTGGCAAAGAGCTCCAAGAGCTCCTCATCGCTGCCTACGCGGATGGGCACCTGGTCCGAACCATCCGAGACGGCCCCCAACGCCCGCAAGAGCACCGTGATGGGGATCTTGCGCTTGCGATCCACCTTGACCGAGATCACGTCGCGACGGCTGGTCTCGAACTCTAGCCAGGCGCCGCGATCGGGGATGACCTTGGCCATGCACAATTGACGGCCCGTGGCCCGGTCCTCATCCACGGTGAAATAGGCGCCCGGCGAGCGGATCAACTGGCTCACCACCACCCGCTCGGCGCCGTTGATGATAAAGGTGCCGTTGGCGGTCATGATGGGGAAATCGCCCATGTACACATCTTGGACGATGGGCATATCCGTCTCGCGGTTGTAGAGCAGCACCTTCACATACAGAGGCGCCGAGTACGTGGCATCGCGCTCGCGACACTCGTCCTCGCTGTAGGTGGGCTCGGCAAAACGGTAATCGAGGCCAAACTCCCGGTTCAACTCCTCGTTATAGCCAGGGAAGTGTAGCTCTAGGGCCTTGTTAAAGCTCACAATAGGCGAGATCTCGTCAAAAAGCTCGCGCAAGCCTTCTGTCTGAAACCACTCGTAAGACTGCAACTGCATCTTGATGAGATCGGGCACGGGCAGAACGTCGGCGATGCGGGCGTAAGATTTGCGCTTGGTATCCGGTATCTTGTGCGCCACATGTGTTGTCATCCCCGCCATAGTCATGAGTGATCACTCTCCTTGACAGAAACGCTCATCCATCGCCAAACCTAGGGCACCAACCCGCCGGACACAACACACCACGGACGACCTTGCCGCAAGGACGGAATATCGCTGTGGAGATCCGGATAAAGGGTCTGGACCGAGGACTGCCAGACCACGCAGAACGATTGCATAACCTCGGCTCAAAAACAGGGCGAGGACCCAAGGGATAACCGGTCCTCACCCGAAAAAAGATGAGGGTTTGATTTTGGTCAGCACCCACACGACATGCTCTGGACGTGCTATCTAGCAATCTACCATTATAGCACGGCGAGACATTTTGTCAAAAAATGAGAGTGTTGAAAAAGGCACGTAGAGGCCTGGCCCGCCGTCGGATGGAATCCGACGGCTCTGCTTGCCAAGCCCGCGGCGCGGGCTTACCATCACCAGACGTCGGTTTCTAACCGACGGGCGCATTTCTCAACACCCCTAAAGATGCATACATCCGCTTTGACGCCCCATCTTGCCCGGATTACAATCACCGCCATGAACATCCCCCATCCGTCCGCGCGCACCCAACCTGTGAAGCCGGCCACCTTGACCCAGCGCTGGCTTGCCCTGGTTTTGGGCATGGTGGCCCTCTCCACAGCCTCCATCCTCATCCGTTTGGCCACAGCCCCGGCCCTGGTGGTGGGCGCCTGGCGCATGGTGTTGGCGGCAGCGCTCTTGGCCCCCTGGGGCTGGCCACGTCTGCGCCGCGAGGCCGGGATCCTCACCCGCCGCGACTGGCTGCTCCTGGCCCTCTCCGGCATCGTCTTGGCCCTTCACTTTGCCACCTGGATCACCTCCCTGGCCTACACCACGGTGGCCAGCTCGGTGATCTTGGTCACCACCAACCCCATCTATGTGGGCCTGGCCTCCCACTTTATCCTGGGCGAGCGGGTGGGGCGGCGACAGGCCATCGCCATCGGGGCAGCCCTCTTGGGAAGCGCGGTGATCAGCTATGGCGATTTCGCCTTGGCCGGCAAGGCCCTCTGGGGCGATATCCTGGCCCTCCTAGGGGCGCTGGCAGCCTCGGCCTATATCCTTCTGGGGCGCATCCTGCGGCGCAAACTCTCCCTCTGGGCTTACGCTTGGCCCTGTTACGGGTTGGCCGGGGTGCTCCTCTTGGCCTGGTGCTTGGTCACGGGGCAAGCTTTAGGGGGCTATGGGTCCTCCACCTGGCTCATCTTTTTGGCCCTGGCGGTGGGGCCGCAGATCATCGGCCATTCGGCCTTCAATTGGGCCCTGGCTCACTTTTCGCCGGTGTTCATCACCTTGGCCATCTTGGGCGAGCCGGTGGGGGCAACCTTGCTGGCCTGGCTGGTCTTGGGCGAGACGCCGCCCCTCACCGCCCTCCTGGGAGGCGCGCTGATCCTGGGGAGCATCTACGGCGCCTCGCGGGAGGAGCTCTCCCTGCACACAGAGCCCGCATCCTGAGCGCCCTCCCACGGACCGCCTGAGAGCGACCTCTAACCCTTCAAGGGCGAGGGCTCCTCGGTCGGCTCGCCGCACAGATAGCGCACCAACGCCAGCGACGCGCGATGGTCGGGGACGATGAAATGGGCCCCGGCGCGGATGAGGCGCTCACGCTTCCAGGCGTCTATGCGGCCGGGGTGCACCTCATCGCTGGCCACCCCTACGGCGACTCCCCCCACCGCCACGGTGTTCTCGATCTCCACAAAGCCATCGCCAAAGGTAATCAGCGCGCTCCCGCTCAAGCGATGCTCTTGCAGGATGCGCTCGATGAGCATCGCCTTGGAGAAATCCTTCCAATTATCCAGGGCGCCATAGATCCCGCCGGCGAAATAGCCCGCAATCCCCAAAGCCTCGGCCTCGTCGTGCACATACGGGAGATCCGTGCCGCTGGCCAAGTAGCAGATGATGCCCCGGGCCCGGAGCTCCTCCAAAAGGGCGATGGACCCGGGCAGCAGCATCTCCTCCCGCGGGATGCGCCCCTCCTTCAGCCCCTGCACCCGATGGGCGATGCGCTGCCAGAGCAGATCGAGATAGCGCCGCTTGTACACCAAGGCATCCAACGGCTCGCCGCCCCGGGCGCGCACCTCCTCCTGCAATTGCAACATCTGGTAGATGGTCTGCTTGCCGGTGAGGCGATCCACATACTCGCGCACAACGCGCTCCAGCTCCTCGCGAGATTCATGGCGCGGCGTCTCCAGGAGCACCTCCACCATCATCGGCACCATCACCTGCTGCCAGCCCTCGCGGATGAGAGAGAGGGTGCCATCGAAATCGAACAGGGCATGGCGGATCTCGCCACGGGGCGCATCGTTGCGTACGACCTCGATCTCTGGGGGCAGATGCGATTTCATGGAACCTTCCTGGATAGGGTTCGGCCTCGCGCCAGGGATGATAGGCAGGGGCAGGCGGCCTGTCAAATCGGCATTGACAGAGGGTGTCGAGAAATGCGCCCGTCGGTTAGAAACCGACGTCTGGGGATGGTAAGCCCGCGCCGCGGGCTTGGCAAGCAGAGCCGTCGGATTCCATCCGACGGCGGACAAAGCGTCTACACGCCTTTTTTCGACACCCGCCATTGACAAGGCGAGCAAAACATGCTACCATGAAGATGTACCCGATGGCCACTGTCTCCCTTGCGACGGTGTGTCCCTCACCTTAACAACCCAACCCAGATTCCGGCGACCTTTCACCTTGCCATTATCCGTATTTGACTCGTCTCAAATAGGTTTGATGGAGAAAGGAGCTGAACTATGCAGATCGTCATCAAGGGCAAGAATCTGGACGTCACCGAACACATGAGGGCGCACATCGAAAAGAAGGTGAGCAAGCTAGACCGCTTCCTTCCCAACCTCGATGAAGCCCGAGTGGATCTAGCGGTGCAAAAGACCAAAAGTGCCGAGGATAGCATGGTCGTCCAGCTCACTTTGCGCGTCAACGGCACCATTTTGCGCGCGGAGGAGCGTTCCGCCGACATGATCACCGCGCTGGACACCGTACTGGAGCGGATGAGCCGCCAGATCGAGCGCTACAAGGGCAAGCACTGGCGCTCCAAGGCCCGCGCCTCCACAGAGGTCTCGGCACCCACCACCACGACGGAGGAGGCGGAACCCAGCAGCGAGATCGTGCGCGTCAAGCGGTTTCAGACCCGTCCCATGGACGTGGATGAAGCCATCGAGCAGATGGAGCTTTTGGGGCACGACTTTTTCATCTTTTTCAACGCCGCCAACAATGCCTTCAGCGTGGTCTATCGGCGTCGCGATGGGGGTTACGGGTTATTGTTGCCCGAGTTGGCCTGAGGGTACTCCGCTGCGGGGCAAGGGGTTCCTTGCCCCGCAGGCTTTTAATCTCCGCGAGGACGAGCCATGCCCTATCGCGCCCTGGTGCTTTTGGTATGTTCCGCCAATATCTGCCGCTCGCCCATGGCCGAACGCCTGCTGGCGCGGCTCATCGCCCAGGCGGGCGACCAAGACAGGCTGCGCGTCGCCTCGGCGGGGACATGGTGCTCTGTCGGCGAACCGGCCACCCCGGAGGCCTGCCAAGCCCTGGCTGAAATCGGCCTGGCGCTTGACGACCATCGCTCCCGCTGCTTGAACCAACAGCAGGTGGACGCGGCCGATCTCATTTTGGTGATGACCCAGGCTCACTTGCAAGACATCTCGTTGCGCTTTCTCCGCGCCCGCGACAAGACCCATCTCCTCAGCCAGATGGCCGGGGAGATGTGCGACGTGGAGGATCCTTACGGGGGAACTCTGGAGGATTATCGCCTCTGCCGCGACACCTTGGCGGACCTCCTCAGCCGGGGGTATGAGCAGATCGTCCGCAGGGCTTTGGGGCTGGGCCGCCCGGCCAAGGGGTCAGGCGATAAAAACAAGAAGGCTCGCCGGTGGTGGCGGCTCAGCGCTGCCGCCGCCAAAGGGCCGCCAGACGCCAAGTGACCAAGAATCCGTAATAGTAGGCCACCAGGGCACAGAGCAAGAGGCCCTGCAGGCCATCCTTGTAGCCCTGCAGGGTGAAATAGCGGCGTTTGAACTCGCGCAGAGGTTGGGTCACAAAGGTCCAAGGTTTGGGGCGCAGGCCCTGTTTGTGCCGGATCCCGGCCTCCAGGGCCACATACTGGCGTTGCTTGGCGATGAATTGCCCCAACGAGCGATAGTTATAGTGGATGAGGGGCTCCTGGAGGTGCCCTGCGGGGCCATCCAGGATGACTACCTCGTGCACCTCGCGGGTGAGATCGTAATGGGCATGGCCCAGCTTGAGCAGCCGCAGCTGGTAATCGGGATACCAGCCGCCGTGACGGATCTCCCGTCCCCAGATCCAATTGCGCCGAGGCACCCACCAACCCACCGCCCTCTCCTCGGCGATGACCCGCCGGATCTCCTCTCCCAAGGCCGGCGTGCCCCGCTCGTCCGAATCCACATAAAATAGCCACTCGCTCCGGGGCAAGGAGAGGCCAAACTCCCTTTGGGCGGCGAAATGGGCGAAGGGATGCTCCACCACCCTGGCCCCCAGGCGGCGGGCGATCTCGCCCGTGGCATCGCGGCTGCGCGCATCCAAGAGGACGACGCGTTCGTCGGCCCAGGCCACGCTCTCCAGGCAGGCCGCGATCTCGTCGGCGTTATCCCGGGCCAGGACGATCACCGTGAGGGTGGGCATCTTACATCTCCCAAACCTGGCGGTAGGCGGCCAGCCGGGCTTCGGCCTCTTGGGCGCCCAGCTCGCCCCGCAGCAGGCGCCTGCGCAGGCGATGCATCTCCAGCGCCAGGCCGGCACGCACGATCCAACGCGCCATGGTACAATAGAGAGGACCATAGTGCTTGCGGAACAACCGATAGCGGCTCCGCCATAGGGCCACGAACATCCGCTCGCGGAATTGCCGGGCGCTCTGGCCGGCAAAATGGGTGATGATGGCCTGAGGCACGCAATAGACCTGCCACCCCGCCGCCTTGGCGCGGCGACACCAATCCACCTCCTCGCAATACATAAAGAACCCCTCGTCCAGGGGGCCCACCTGCCGAAGCGCCTCCCAGCGGATGAGCAACGCGGCGCCCAACGGATGGTCAACAGGGAAGGGACGGCCTCGCGCATAGAGACGCCGAGGGTAGCGGCCGTTCAAAGGGGAATCCAACAGGCGCGGATGAGGCACCCAAAAATCGAACAGCGCCATGAGCAGGGTGGGAAAGCGAAAGGCGCCGTGTTGAAAGCTGCCATCGCCATAGCGCAGCTGGGCCCCGGCCACCCCTGCTCGGGGGGTAGCGTCCATAAACTGGACCAAATGCCCGAGGGCATCTTGGGCCACAAGGGTATCGGGGTTGAGTAAGAGGACATGGCGCGGCGGCTCGGCGAGCTGTTCCAGCTCTGCCAGCATCCGGTTGACCCCGCCGGCAAAGCCCAGGTTCTCCTCGCTGGCCCACAGGTGCACCTGAGGAAAGCGCGCCCGGATCGCGGCGGCGCTGCCATCGGCGGAGGCGTTATCCACCACCCACACCTCGCCCTTGAGGCCAGAGGCCTCCAGAGCCTGGAACACCGAGGCCAAGCAAGCCAGGGTGAGCTCCCGCGTGTTGTAGCTGACGATGACAATGGCCAGATCCATGGAGGCCCAGCGCTAAAAGCCGATGGTGATCTGCGTCGGCTGGACGCGATCTTGGACGATCCATACCTGCTCGTGGATCAGCCCCAGCCAATAATAGGGCGCCACCTTGACGGGGCGATCCACGATGCGCAGATGCCCCACCACCGTCACCGTCTGCCCGGGCATAAGGTAGAGCTGGGGACCGATCTCGGTGTCGATCTGGGTGAGCTCCTCCGTTTTGCCCAATTGCCAGCGGAAGGGAAAGAGCCGCCCCTCGCTGTTGCCCTCGTAATCCAGGCCGATGCGAAAGATGCCGGGCTCCTCGTACTGCTTCAAGGTGTTATAGTTTTCGGAGGTGGTGTAGGTGGTGCCCGGCTCAGGCCCCTTGGTGCGCACGGGGACGGCGCCCACGTTTTTGACGGTGCAGGTGAAGGTCAAAGTGCCCCCCAAGGGCACCACCGTGGGCGAAAATTGCGCCGCCCGGTTGATGATCTCCACCCTGGGCACGCCGCCGCCCTGGATCTCCAAAGTGCCGGTGACGCGGGCCTGGTTGCCCACGGCGTCCTCCGCCTCCACCACCACGGTATAGACGCCATCGGGCGGCGGAGGGGCGCCCAGGTCAATACCGGCGTCATAATCGTGCTCGTGGGTGCCCGGCGCGCCGGCCTCGCGGATCTGGTCCTTCTCCACAGGGTATTTGTTGCCCTGGGCATCCAGAATGTACACCTCCACCCGCTTGACCTCTTTGTTGAGATTGTAACCGATCTTGACCCGGTCGGTGATGCCATCCCGGTTGGGGGTGAACTTGGTGGGCCAGATGTTCAGGTTCTCGATGCGCAAAGGCACTTTATCGCCATCCACCAGGGTGAGGGGCACCTCGGCCCGCGCCTGCCGTCCGCGCTCATCGGTGGCCTCCAACACGCAGGTGTAGGCGCCATCGGGGAGGAGGCGGCCGTCAATGACGCCGCTGAAATACGCAGTACGCGGCCCCTTGGAACGGCGCTCGTCCTGGCGAAAATAGTGCCGTTGGCCTTCGGCATCCACGAAATAGATGGTGATGGTCGCTTGGCGCGCAAGGGTATACTTGAGCTCGGCCACATCCTCCACGCCGTCGGCGTTGGGCGAGATGGTGCTCGGACGGATGGAGACATCGTACAGGAGACGGCCCGCGCTGCACCCGGCCAAGCACACGGCCGCGGCCAAAAGACACCCCACAAGCCAAACCCCTACAAAAGCGCCGGCCGGCCTACGGGTTGGCTTGATAGCGGGAGAGTGTCCCGCATATTCCCAGAGTTCCGGATATTTCACCTGGCCGGAGCACCTCCTCATAAGCTCTCGTCCAATACATCATAGGCCAGTTTATCCAAGGGTACAGGCGGCGTCAAATCCCATGGGCGAGAGGGTGTCGAGAGATGCCCCCGTCGGTTAGAAACCAA
>Ga0068707_1001964_pt1 | contig 14449 bp, 10 predicted proteins | sample YNPNPMetaG_FD_66600 | JGI IMG/M metagenome (GOLD analysis project Ga0068707, IMG submission 66600) | Anoxygenic and chlorotrophic microbial mat microbial communities from Yellowstone National Park, USA - YNP NP MetaG | ecosystem: Environmental > Aquatic > Thermal springs > Hot (42-90C) >...
TTTCGGTATGCCTCGCGGCCCGGTCGGGCCCGGCAGGAGGCCACCAAGATGAACGTCGCGACCCGCCGGACGTTCGGTTTGCTCGTGCCGTTTGCTACGTCATGCTCCTGGATTCTTGACTTGCCCCCACCGGTCGACGATCACTGTCGTGGCGACGGCGGGACACTAAACTGTTACACCCTCACGACCCGCACGGCAACGACGCCGGGTCGGTCCGGGGCCATCGGGCTCGGGGTCGTCGTCGTGGTCGGGGCCGTCCTCGTCCGGGTCGAGCCGGGTGGGCCGGGTCGGGTATCGGCGGACCCCTTCGCGCCGCCCGGGACAGAATCGACCAAGAGTCCAGGCGGGAACGGTGACCGCGGAAGCACCGTCGGGGCGAGTGCGCTACAGGCGGTCGAGCAGCCGGGCGGCGAGCCGCTTGGCCTGCTCGAGCTTCTTCTCGGGCGGGGTGTCGTCGAGCCGCATCACCGCGACCGTGAAGCTGGTCTCGCCCCGGAGCACGGCCAGCATCCCCGCCGCCGCGAGCCATTTCGCCTGGTCGCCCACGCCCGCCAGCGGTTCGCCGGGCGCGTTGTCAAACGTCTCCTTGGCCGACGAGATATGGATGGTGATCAGGACGCGAACCAGGGGGGAACCGCCGAGCTGGTGTTCACAGGTGTTCAGCGCACCGCCCGCGACATGCTCGGAAGCGGTCACCTTGAGGCCGACGGCCTCCTCGATCTCCTGCACCGTCAGGATGGCGCAGGCGTCCGGTCCCACCGGCGATGGTCCTCGGGCCGTCGCCGCCGCGGTCGAGGGGGCGCCCGGTTCGGCGCTCGTCGACGTCGCGGGCTCCTCGGTCTTCTTCCCGCAGCCGGCGGGACCGAAGCCCGCCAGGACGACGATCACGACCAATCCGCGAAACCTGCGTTGCATCGGTTCGCCTTTCCACACGCCGTTCCTCCGAGGCCGGCCCGTCCGTCCCGTCGGCGCGGCCCGATTGTAGAACGTCGCGCGGCGGATGCAAGGCTCAGCGTTCGGCGAGGCGCATCCGCGATTCGCCGCGCCGCCGGCGGCAACATGGCCGGGACCTCCGGCTTCGTGAACATCTCCAACGGCCGGACCGCCAGGCAGTGGCGCCGCCGGCGGCGACATGGCCGGGACCTCCGGCTTCCGGGGCCGGCGGACGGCTCGGGCGGCCGCGCCGTGGCGTCGCCCGGGCCGTCGGCGGCGCGAACGGGAGCGGGCCAGGAAAGGGGCGCGGGCGTGGAGGTGGGCGGGGCCGGCGCTCCGGCCTACTTGCGGTAGGTTCGGATGAACTCCTCGACCTCGGGGACGCCGCCCTGGAACACGAGGTAACCGTTGTGCGGCTCGCGTTCGGTGATCTCGCCGTTCACCGGCGTGACCATCATCCGTTCGACTTCGGCCAGGTCCCGCGTATGGCCGAGGACCCAGCCGAGTTTCACGTAGGCCACCTCGGGCAGCATGTTCGCGGCCGGGAAGACGCCCAGTTCCATGATCTCGCGGCCGGTCTCGTAGACGTACATCTGGGCGAAGCCCCAGATGGTCTGCACGGTCATGCAGAGGGCGACGCCCTTCTGGTGGGCGCGCCGGAGGGCCGGGTAGAGGGGGCGATTGACGTGGCCGAGGCCGGTGCCGGCGATGACGATGCCGTGGTAGCCGTTGTCGACCAGGGCGTCGATGATGTCCGGGGCCATGTTCGGGTAGTAGTAGACGATCGAGACCTTCTCGTCGAAGGCGGTGTCGAGCTTGACGTTTCGGTCGTGGCGGCGGCGGCGGTAGTCGTTCCGCAGGGGGGTGACGCCGTTGCGGTCGACCATGGCGAGGGGGATGTCGGAGATGGTGCGGAAGGTCGAGCGGTAGGAGGAGTGCATCTTGCGGACGCGGGTGCCGCGGTGGAGCAGGCCGTACTGGTCGGAGGTCGGCCCGAACATGCAGACCATCACCTCGGCGATGTCGCCGTTGGCGGCGGTGCGGGTGGAGTGGATCAGGTTCATGGCGGCGTCGGAGGAGGGCCGGTCCGAGGATCGCTGGGAGCCGACCATCACGATCGGCACGGGGGGCTCCTGGACCATGAACGACAGGATCGCCGCGGTATGGTGCATCGTGTCGGTGCCGTGGCCGATCACGAGGCCGGCGACCCCCTTCTCGATCTCGGCGGCGATCGTGGTGGCCAGCTTCGTCCACTGTTCGGGGCCCATGTTCTCGGAGAAGACCGCGCAGATCTTCTCGGTTTCGAGGTTGCAGATGTCGGCCAGCTCGGGCACCGAGCCGTACAGTTCGCCCGGGGAGAAGGCGGGGATGACGGCGCCGGTGCGGTAGTCGAGCCGCGAGGCGATGGTGCCGCCGGTGCCGAGGAGTTTGACGCGCGGCTTGGCCGGGTCGTGCGGGAAGTCCTTGGACGGGATGCGGTAGACCGCCTCCTTGTAGCCGACCTCTTTCATGCTGCGGATCGTGTCGTAGCGCAGGCCGACGTTGTAGCCGTTGCGCAACTTGAGGACGATGTGGTTGGCGTCGGCGGTTTCGGAGCGGGGCAGGATGATGCCGACGAACCGGCCCCGCGTGGTTTCCACCTCGGCATCGCTCCAGACCCGCACCCCGAACTGGCGCAGGACCGACAGCGCCGGATCACGATAGCCCTTGTAGCGGTCCGCGCTCACGGCCGACCTCCCTGTCCGACCACGAGTTCGCGGACGCGGGTGGCGAGCGCCGCGCCGTCGACGCGTCCGCGCAGCGTCTTCATCAGCCGGCCCATCATCGCGCGCCAGGCCGTCGCGGCGTCCCGGAACGACGACGGCGTCTGTTCCGCCGTCGCTGCGGCGATCGCCTTCGCGATCTCCGCCTCGTCCGCGGGGCGCAGTCCGAGGCGCGCGGCCGTCTCCTCCGGGTCGCCGTCGTGTCCGTGCCGCGCTCGATGCTCAACGATCGCCGGGAGCGCCTCGGGCCGCAGGTGCCCCGCCTCCACCAGGCGCAGCGCCTTCTCGAGGAACGCCTCGTCGATCCGTTCCACCGGCAGCCCCTTGCGTTGGAGCCGGCGGAAGTGGTCGGCGAGCAGGACCGCCAGGCGGGCGGCATGGCGGGGGGCGCGGGGCGCCAGCCGATCGAACAGCGCGGCGCGCGGCGAGATGCTGAGGCGGTCCGCCACCTGCTCGGGCAGCCCCGCCTCGATGTACCGCTGCCGCCGGCGCCAGGGAGGTTCGGGAAGCCGCGCGCGCACCCGCTCCACGCGCTCGTCGGGCAACCTCTTCGGCGGCAGGTCGGTGTCCGGGTACATCCGGTCCGGGCCCGGCAGCACCCGCTCGAAGCAGGTGGTGCCGTCGGCGAGCGCCTGGCGGGTCTCGTTCGGCACGCCGTCGCAGGCGAGGCGCATGCGGCCCACGATTTCCTCGCAGGCAGTGGGGAGATCGTCGACGGCGCCCCAGACGACGACGACCGCGTCCTGGGCCCCGGCGCCGGCCGCCCGGCGCACCGCCTGCCATTCGTCGGCCGACAGGTTCCCGTCCGTGAGGTCGGTCGACAGGACGTTCGGATGTTGGTCGATGCAGGCGACGACGCGGACGCGATCCGAAATTTCCTGGAGGAAACTGCGGCCGGGTCCGATCGGGTGGCGCAGCAGACCGGCGCACCCGCGAAGCGGAACGGCGCGGACGCGCCGTCCCTCGCGCAGCGCCTGGAGCACGGGCCAGTAGCGGGTGCGGCCGAGCCGTTCGGTGACATCGACCGACCGGAGCTCGAGGTCCTCGGGCCGCACCCCGCGCCGGACCAGCTCATCCCGGATCTGGATCAGGCCGAGCTGGCGAAAGGCCTCGTTGTGGACCAGCAGCGGGATGCGGCGGATCGAAGGGACGCCCTTGATCTCGCAGCGGCGGCCGCCGCGGACCGAGACGTTGACGTCCTGGCGGGCGGCGCCGGGGCCGGTCCGGACGCGGCCGGTGGCGCGCGCGAGGCGCCGCAGCACCTGCGCCACCCCCGCCACGTCCCGGGGCGTGTGCATCTGCGGGGCGGTCACCATCTCGACCAGCGGCATCCCCAGGCGGTCGGTGAGGTAGGTCCGCACGTGGCCCACGTCGCTCACCTCGCGGCACGCGTCCTCCTCGAGGCCGAGCTGGAGGATGCCGATGCGTCGGTCCCCGTACGGGACCCAGCCGTCGACCCCCAGGATCGTGGTGCGCTGGAAGCCGGTCGGGATCGAGCCGTCGAGGTACTGCTTCCGCGCGATGTGCAGCTCGGAAACCAGGTTCAGGTGGAGCAGCAAGGCGACTTCGATTGCGATCTCGAGAGCCTCCTCGTTGATCTCGAACGGCGGAGTGTCGTCGAACTCGTAGGTGCAGACCGTTTCCTTGTGAATGTGGTAGACGATCTGCTTGCGGGTGCGGAACTCCATGAGCGCCGTGCCGTCGTACTCGCCGAGTTCCGACAGGGTCGGCCGCATGTGGCGCAGGATCTCGGCGTCCCATTCGTGCGAGTAGCGTCCCGCGGGGCAGCGGCAGAACAGCTTCTTGCGGGTCAGGAGCTGCTGGTGGATCTCGAGGCCGGCCTTCAGGCCCACTTCCTCGTACCACTCGAGCGGCGTGTCCTCGAGCGACGTGTACTGGTGCATCCGAACCTCCGCGGGACGGCGTCGTACCGTTCCGCCTCCCCGCCGTGTCCGGTCCCCCGGTCCCGGGGCTCCGGGCGCGCCATCATACGCATCGAGGAGCCCGGCGCAAGTTGCCCGGCGGGCCGCGTCCGCCGGAAACGCTTGACCTCGGGGCCGGGACGGGCATGGATCGCGACATGCCGCCGGGAAGCGCCTTCACCGCCTTGTTCGGCCTGCTGACCGCGACCGGCGCGGCACCCCCGGCGTCCGAGGTGCGGGCGCTGGACGCCGAGCTGGCGGCGCTGGAGGAGGCGCCGCCGGACGGGGTGCCGCGCGAGTCGGTGATCACGTTGCGGTACTATCTCCAGCTGGCCACGGATCTACCCGAGCGGCACCCGCAGGCGGCCCAGCGGTTCTGGCGCCTGGCGCAGCGAATGGCCGAGACGCTGCGCGCGGGGACCGACCCGTTCGCCGACGCGCGCGGCCTGATCGTCCGCGGCTACCGTTCGGCGCTGTCGACAAAGCTCCAGGGCTACTCAATCTTTCTCGCCGACGGCTTCGACCCGGCGCAGGAACACCCGCTGATCGTGCTGCTGCACGGGGGCTCGTCGAACCACCACCTGTTCCTCAACGTCGTGCTCGGCAACAACGTCCGCTGGGCCACCTACTCGGCCAACCTGTGGACCGAGTACCGGCCGGGGTGGCAGCCGCCGGCGCACTGGATTCTCGCCGCAGCCAACGGCTTTGGCCAGGCAATGTGGCGCTGGGCCGGCGAGCAGGACGTGTTCGACCTGATGGCGGACGTGTCACGCGTCCTGCGCGTCGACCCGGACCGGGTGTTTCTCAGCGGCATTTCCAACGGCGGCGTCGGCGCCTGGACGATCGGCTTCCGGCACGCCTGGCGGTTCGCCGGCGTGTTGCCGATGGCGGGGGCGCCGAGCTGGAAGCGCTACGAGGGCTCGGTGCTGCGGCCCGACGAGGACCTCCTGTTGTCGGCGTGGTCGGCGGAGGACCTGGCCGCGAACGGTGCAAACACCTTCCTCCGTTTCTTTCACGGCGACCTCGACCAGGGACCGATGAAGCCCGAGTTCGTCTTCGCGATGGAGCGTCGGCTGCGAGCGGAGGAGGTGCCGTACGTTTTCACGCGGTTCGCCGACCTGGGGCACGACATCCTCTACGCCTGTCATCGCCGCGGTCGGCTGCTGGAGGAGCTCGACGGGGTGCGGCGGGACCGCCGGCCCGCGCGCGTGCGGCTCGTTTCGGCCGACTACCGGGCGGCCCGGCAGCACTGGGTCGAGGTGGCGGAATTCGCCGACTACCCCGCGCTGGCCCACGTGGAAGCGGTCGTGGCCGACGGCCGGGTGACGGTGACGACCGAGCAGGTGCGCCGGCTTCGGCTGTACGTCGAGGACATCCCGGTGCCCGAGAGCGGCGTCGACCTGGTCGTCGACGGCACGACCGTGCTGCGACTGCCGCCTGCGGCACCGCCGGTGCCGCTGGTGCTGGAGCGCCGGGCGGACGGGTGGGCACCGGCGGCCTATGGCCCTCGGCCCGGTCCGCACAAGGTCGCGGGACTCTCCGGCCCGCTGCCGGACATGCACTACGAGCCGGTGGTCCACGTTTACGGCACGGACGTGCCCGAGGAGACCGAGGCGATGCGCGGCGCCGCGGAACGCGCCGCGAACAACTGGATCCTCTGGATCTGGGACCACGACCAGCGGGTCATCGCCGACACCGAGGTGACGGAAGAGGACCTGCGGGATCGAACGCTGGTCGTCTTCGGCACCTACCGCAACAACCGCCTCCTGCGACGGATGGTACCGGGGCTGCCGATCGAGATCGGGCCGGGGTGGATCCGCGTCGGGGACCGGCGTTTCGACGCCCCCGACGTGGGGATCCGACTGATCGCGCCGAACCCGCTCGCTCCGTCGCGCTACGTCGTGATCCAGGCGGGCAACACGGCGGAGGCGGCGGTGGCCGGTAACCAGCTTCCGGACTTTCTCCCCGACTTCGTCGTCTACGACCGGCGGACGACGGCGGCGCGGGAGCGGCTGGTGGCCCGCCATCATCCGCCGATCGCCGCCGGGTTCTTCGACACTTCGTGGCGGCTTCGCGACGGCGCCGGCGCATCCGTCGAGGAGGCGGGGAGGAGGCCGTGACGGGCGGCGGCGCTTCGGAGCGGGGAGCCGGTCGCTGGCGGCGGTTCGCCGCGGTGGTCCTGGCGGCCGCGGTCGCCTGCGCTCGGGCCGAGCCGGCCGAGCGGCTGCACGTGCCCCGGGCGCCGGAGCTGGACCGCCTGCCGTCGTCGGCCGCGGCGATCGTGCGGGTGCGGTTCGACGGTCCCGGCGGTGCCGTCCTCGCCCGGGCGCTCCAGGCGGCGGCCGGCGACCGGCTGGCGTGCCTGGCGACGTTGCTGCCCGAGCTGCACCGGGCGGCGATCGCCTTCGTGCCGCGCGGCCGCGAGTTCGCGACACTGCTGCTGCTCGACGGGACGCTCCCGCGCGCCGCGGTGGAGCGGTGCGGGGCGGACCTGGCGCGGGTGTTCGGCGGCCGGCCGCTGCCCGAGGGCTCGGTGCCGGCCGTGCGGTCGGCGGGACGGAACGCGGAGGACGCGCCGGACGGCGCCGGCGGCTGGCTCGTCGCGCTCGATCCGGAGGCGGACCGGCTGCCGCCCGGAATCCGGGGCGCCCTGGCCGAAGCGTTCCGCCGGATGGAGGAATTCCCGGTGGCGGCGGCGGTCGCCGGCGGCGAGGCGTTGCGGGCGCTGTCGGGCATGGCGGCGACGTATCTGCCGATCTCCTCGATGGGCGAGGCGGCGGACCGGATCGCGGCGATGGCGTACGGCCTGTCGCCGCGAACGGATGGCTCGGCGGCGGTCCGTCTGGAAGTCCATCTGGTGGACCCGGAGGCCGCGCGGGCACTGGCGCGGCAGGTCCAGCAGATCGGCCGCATCGCCGCGCTCGACGGCGAACGGGTCGCCTGGCGGGACTTGCGGTCGACGATCCGCGACCTGGACACCCGGGTGCTGGACGGCGGCCGGACGGTGCGCATCGAGGCGACGCTGACGCCGCAGGGGCTGGCCGCGGTCTTGCGCTGACGTCAACCCCCATTTTTGCGTTGACAAACCGTTCCGGGCCGGGAATCGTCCGGTTCGCGGCGCCCCCGGGAAGCCGGATTCCCGGTGTGGACGCCGGGAGGAAAGGAAGAGGAGGAAGCATGTCGTGGAAGCATTGGATGCGTGCGGCGCTCGTCCTGGTGCTGGCGCTCGGCGCCTGCAAGAAGAAGCAGGAGGAGCAGAGCGCGTCGCCGTCGGCGGCGGCTCCGGAACAGCCCGGGACGCCGTCGGCGGGCGGCGAGACGTCGGCCCCGGCCCAGCCGGGCGGGACGGCGCAGCCGGCGGCGCAACCGACGCCGCCGGCGACGCCGCCGTCGCCGGAGACGACCCAGAAGACCCTCGAGGCACTGGATGACTCGATCGAGAAGCTCGCCGAAGGCTTCGGCGGAGCGCTCGACGGGCTGTCGATGGGCGGCAAGCGGGCGGCCGCACCGACCGGCGCGGAGTCGCCGGGGGCGCCGGGCGAGGCGGAAGAGCCGGTGCCGATCGCCCGCGTGCAGATGCACTTCGACCTCGCCGGCCTCCGCGCCTCGCCGGTCGGCCCCATGATCCAGAACTTCATCCAGGCGGCCCAGGCGGCCGGCGGGATTCCCGCGAACCAGGCCTGCCTGGTCAGTCTGGCGAACAAGGTGGAGAGCGCGTTCATCGACGTGCAGGTGGGCGACAGCGGCGACGAGCCGAAGGCGCTGGTCGTGGCGTTCAAGACCGGATCGACCAAGGACGAGGTCGTGGGCTGCATGCGCTCGGCCGTCCAGGAAGGCCACGAGTTCGCCGAGGTGCCGGTGGCCGGGAGGACCGGGTACACGGTCCAGGAGACGGGTGAGGCGCCGGAGATGGTGATGGTCGAGGCGACGCCGGGCAACTGGCTGGTGGGGCCGCAGGCGAGCGTCGAGGCGGCGTTGCAGGCCGACCCGCAGGCCGACCCCGGCTTCCGGACCCTCACCGGGCCGCTCGGTGCCGGCATCTTCCGCATGGCCATCGTGCCCTCCCCCTCGTTCGCCGCTCTGGCCAACGAGATCGAGGAGGACGCGCCGCCGCCGGCGCAGTGCGCCCGGGGGCTGTTCACGGCGTTCAAGGGCGGCAGCGTCGGGGTGCGCCTGACCCCCGACCTCGCCGTGTCGTTCGCCATGCAAAACGGTTCGGCTGCCGAGGCGGTGGCGAGCCAGAGCTGCCTGGCCGGACTGTGGGCGATGGCGAAGCCGGTGGTCCTGTCCGAGATGGGGGAGGGGACGGCCGAGGCCCAGCAGCTCCAGGGGATGCTCGGCCTCACGCCCCAGCAGCTCCTGGACCGGGTGCAGATCCAGGCCCAGGGGGAGTTCACGACGATCTCGCTGAGCCTGCCGCCGGACGTCCTCACCAAGCTGATGCAGATGGTCGCCTCCCTGGCCACTGGCCACCCGTAGCGCTCGCTGTTTCCCGCGCCTGTCGGCTGCTGCGTCCGAGCGGCGGCCCGAGAGCACACCGCGGCGCAACCGAGGAGAACCCCGCGCTTGCCGGACGCCGGCGGCCGTCGGTCCGTCCGGAGCCGGGGTGTTGGGGCACGTCCGCGCACCGCGCGGCGGAGCGGGACACCGGCGGCCGTCGGTCAGCGGGCGTCCCAGAGGCCGTCGTCGAGGGCGTCGAGGAGGGTGGGGACGAGGCGGTCGGGGTGATGGCGTTCCAGCTCCGCGGCGGTGTAGGGTCCGGTGGCGACGGAAAGGATGGGGGCGCCGACGGCCCGTGCCGCTTCGATGTCGCCCGGCGTGTCGCCCACCACCAGCAGATCCTCCGGACCGCAGCCGCAGCGCCTGCACGCCTCCTGCGTCGCCTGCCGGAGCACCTCCACCCGCTCGGTCGTCTCGTCGCCGAACCCGCCGAAGGCGAAGCGCGACCAGAGGCCGAACCGTTCGAGCTTGATGCGGGCGGCGCCGGCGTAGTTGCCGGTGCCGAGCGCCAGGACGACGCCGCGGCGTTCAAGGGCATCGAGGGTGCGAAGGACGCCGGGGCAGACGCAGGGGCCGTCCTTCCACACCTCGCTCGACAGTTCTTCCAGGTAAGCCGCGGCGAACCGGCGGTGGAACGTCTCGTCCAGCGCCGGGCCGCGGCCCGACTCGCGGAGCCGGCGGACGGCGTGTTCGGTGATCGCGCGGTCGCTCCGGCCGGCCATCGGCACGTCGGCGAAGGCGCGGCGGATGCCGGTCAGGCGGGCGAACGCGGCGTCCATCGCCCGGGAGCCGGCGCCGCGCATCGAGACGAGGGTCCCATCGACGTCGAAGAGCACGCAGCGCAGTTGCGGATGCATGGCGATCGATCCCTAGCATGGCCGGGTGCTGCGGGGCTAGGATGGGCCGTGCGGGTGCCGCACTGGCGGCGCCGCGGGACGGCAGGGCGGAGGGAGGGATGATGCGGGAGGGGCGGTCGATCCCGGACGTGTTGTACCTGCACGGTTTCGCCTCGAGCCCCGGGTCGGCCAAGGCCCGCGCCTTCGTCGAGCGGCTCGAGCCGTTGGGCGTGCGCGTGTCAGTTCCGCGGCTGGACGAAGGGGACTTCTCGCGCCTGACCCTGACGCAGGCGTTGGCGGCGGCGGCGCGGGCGGCGCCGGCGGGCGGTCGCTACGCGGTGATCGGATCCTCGATGGGCGGCTACCTCGCCCTGCGGCATGCGGCGGAGCACCCGGTGGTCGCGGTCGTCGCCATGGCCCCCGCGCTCGATTTTCCCGTCTCCTGGTCGCGGTGGATGTCGGCGACCGAGATGGCGGAGTGGGAGCGCACGGGGTGGACGCTCCTGGAGCATCCCGAGACGCGGCGCAAGGAGCGGATCTCGTACGATCTGGTGCGCGACGCGCGGCGGCATGCGGTGATCGAGCGGGCGCCGGCCTGTCCGGTGCTGGTCTTCCACGGCACGCGGGACGAGGTAGTGCCGTGCGCGTTGTCCGAGCGTTTTGCGGCGGCGAACCCGCAGGTGCGTCTGGTGCTGCTGGACGACGATCATTCGCTGTTGGCGTCGGTGCCGCGGATCATGGAGGAGAGCGTGACGTTCCTCCGCCACGGAGGGCGGCCCAGAGAGCCTCGGCCTCGGCCGGCGGGTCGGAGGCGCCATCGGCGACGCGCGCGGCGGCCTCGTCGAGGCGGCCGGGGAGGCGGGCGGCGAGCGAGTCATCGAGGCGGTGACGGAGCTGTTCAAGGATCGCGGCGCGGGCCCGCTCGCGGCGCCGCCGTCCCTCCTCGCCGCTGGCCCGCAGCCAGTCGGCGTGTCGGTCCAGGGCGTGGAGCAGTTCGGGGAGGCCACGACCCTCCACGGCGACGGTCGGCACCACCGGCGGAACCCACCCCGCGGCTTCGGTGCCGGCCGCCGCGGGCCCCGGGTCGCGATAGGCCAGGACCTGCTCGATGTCGCGGGCGACCTGGTCGGCACCGGGCTGGTCGGCCTTGTTGACGACGAAGACGTGGGCGATCTCCATCACGCCCGCCTTCAGGGTCTGGACGGAATCGCCGGTGCCGGGGGCGACGACGAGCAGCACGCTGTCGGCCGCGCGGCTCACCTCGACCTCGTCCTGACCGACGCCGACGGTTTCCAGGATCAGAGTGCGGAAGCCGGCGGCGGCGAGGACGGCGAGGACGTCGAGGGTGGAGGCGGAGAGGCCGCCGAGGTGTCCGCGGGTGGCGAGGGAGCGGATGAAGACTCCGTCGTCGACGGCGTGCCGTTGCATGCGGATGCGGTCGCCGAGGATGGCGCCGCCGGTGAAGGGGGAGGACGGATCCACCGCGACCACCCCGACCCGCTCGCCCCGGGTCCGAAAGGCTTCGATCAGGCGGTCGACCAGGGTCGATTTGCCGGCGCCGGGCGGGCCCGTGACGCCCACGACGCGGGCGCCGGCGGCGGCAGGCCACAGCTCGCGCAGGATCGCGGCGCCGGCCGGGTCGTGGTCGTCGAGCAGGCGGATCGCGCGGGCCACCGCGTTGCGTTCGCCGGAGAGGACGCGCCGGGCCAGGGAGACGAGCATCGGTCGTGCCTACCACGAAGAAAGGGTTGATTTCCATCCCGGCGCCAGGGTAGAAACCGCGCTGATGCAGGGCGATTAACTCAGCGGTAGAGTGCCATCTTCACACGGTGGAAGTCACTGGTTCGAATCCAGTATCGCCCACCCGGGTCCTGTCGAGACGAGCGCGTTGGCGCCCCGAGGGAGGTATGCCGAGATGGCCGAAGAGAACGCGGGCGGCGAGAGCGGGCACAAGCCGTATGTTCCGAGCGACCAGACGATGCCGGAGTTCACGGTCCGGGCGCTGCTTCTCGGTCTGGTCCTCTGCGTCGTGCTCGGAGCGGCCAACGCCTATCTCGGGCTCAAGGCCGGGATGACGATCGCGGCAACCTACCCGGCGGCGGTGATCGCCCTGGCGGTCATCCAGGCGCTGCGCGGCAACATCCTCGAGGAAAACGTGGCCCGGACGATCGGCTCGATCGGCGAGTCGGTCGCGGCGGGTGCGGTGTTCACGATCCCGGCGTTCCTGATGGCGGAGATCTGGACCGACTTCGGCACCTGGACCCACTACCTCGAGGCCACGGCGGTGATGGCGCTCGGGGGGTTCATCGGCATCCTGTTCGTCGCGATCCTGCGGCGGCCGCTGGTCGAGGACCAGGACCTGCCGTTCCCGGAGTCCAAGGCGGCCGCGGGAATCCACCTCGTCGGACGCTCGGGCGGCAGCGGCTCGAAGTTCTTGTTCGGCGCGATGATGGGCGGCGCGATCCTCCAGCTCGGGGGCGCCTACAAACTGTGGGCGACGAGCTGGGAGAAGTTCGTGCACTTCGGCAAGTCGGTCGTGGACCTCAAGGCCGGAACCTCGACGCTGGGCAAGGTTGCCGGCGGGGGCGGGGCGCTGCTGACGGGTCCCGGGGTGAGCCCGGCATACGTCGGCGTGGGGTACATCATCGGCCCGCGGGTCGCGGCGCTGAACTTCGCGGGCGGCCTGCTGGCGTGGGGCCTGCTGGTGCCCTTGCTGCTGTACTTCCTGGGGGACGGCGTGGCCCGCGAGATGGCGGCGCAGAACGGAGCGCCGGTGGCCGAGGGGGACTGGGTGGCCCTGGCGTACGCCACCTGGAAGTTCATGGTCCGGCCGATCGCGATCGGCGGGATGCTTGTGGCCGCGTGCTTCACGCTGTTCAAGATGCGCAAGAACCTCTACGCGGGGCTGAAGCGATCCTTCGCGGACGCCACGAAGGCCGGCGGCGTCGCGGCGGTGCAGCGGGTGGACCGCGACCTGAGCCTGCGGGTCGTGCTGCCCGGCATCCTCCTCGCCTCGGTGGCGACGTTCGCTCTGTACTGGTACTTCTCGGGTTCGGCGGGTGCCGCGGCGGTGGCGGCGCTGGTGATGGTCGTGGCCGGTTTCGGCTTTTCCGCCGCATCCGGCTACCTGGTGGGGATGATCGGGTCGAGCAACAACCCGATTTCGGGACTGACCGTCTCGACGCTGGTCGTCGCCGCGCTGCTGATGGTGGTGCTCGGCATGACCGGCGTCTCCGGCGTCGCGGCGGCGCTCGGCGTGGCCGCCGTGATCTGCGTGGCGGCGGCCGTCGCCGGCGAGATGCTGCAGGACCTCAAGGTCGGCCACATCCTCGGCGGAACCCCCGCGAAGATGCAGGCCGGCGACATGCTCGGCGTGGTCGCCGCGGCCGCCGTGATGTTCGTCCCACTGCTGGTGCTCTACACGGCGGACGTCCAGGGCGGGGGGCCCGGCTTCGGCGGCAAGGCGCTCCCCGCACCGCAGGCCGGCCTGATGGCCCTTCTGGCGCGCGGGATCGTCGGCGGCGAGATGGCCTGGCCGCTGATCCTCGTCGGCATGCTGATGGCAATCGCCATGATCTGCCTGCAGGTCAAGTCCCCCATGCTGGTGTCGGTCGGCATGTACCTGCCGCTGGAGACCACCTTCGCCATCTTCGTCGGCGGCGTCATCCGCTGGCTCGCCGACTTCGCGATCGGCCGCGCCGGCTTCAATCGCGCCCAGACGATCCGCTCCACCAACACCGGCATGCTGCTCGCCTCGGGATTCATCGCCGGCGAGGCGCTGATGGGCCTGTGCATCGCGGCACTGGCCTTCTTCGACCTGCGGCTGCCGGGGGTGTTCGCCCAGCCGTCCTACCTGGTGAGCCTGGCCGTGTTCGCGGTGATCGCCTGGGTCCTGATCCGGATCCCGCTGGCCAACGCCGGCAACCCGGACGACCCGCCGCCGCCCGAAGCGGTGATGTAGCCTACGGCGCCTTGCGGCGCGACCGTCGCCGGCGCACGCCCCAGCGGTCGAGGAACACGGCGAGCCACCGGCGGTGCACGACCAGACCCTGCTCCCGCAGTGCGGCTTCCATCGCCGACAGGCTCCCCCCGCACTCGCCGTACGCCCGCACGATCGCCTCCCGGTTCGCCTCGTAGGGCGACACGCGCGCCGGCGGCCCACCGGCTTCCTCGACGCGCACGTACCGCGCCAGCACCGGCGACGACTTGACGCGCGGGGCGGGGGAAGCCAGTCTGCGGGGCGCGGGGTCCGCGCGGAGCTGCGCGGACCGCCGGCACTACCGGCGGGAGGGGCTGGATCCGATGCGGAACAAGCGCGGTCGAAGCGGACGACTCGCGACGGGGAACGAGGCCGCGGAGTTCGCGGTCCGCTCCCTCCTGCTCCCGGCCCTGGTCGCCGGGGCCGGCTGCCGGACGGCCCCGCCGCCCGAACCCGCCCCCGTCGTGGCTCCCGAGCCGCCGCGGGGAGCCCCGATTGCCACCACGGGCACCTCGC